>Ga0080006_1259075_pt1 | contig 21952 bp, 16 predicted proteins | sample RS3BMetagenome_FD_69209 | JGI IMG/M metagenome (GOLD analysis project Ga0080006, IMG submission 69209) | Ferric oxide microbial mat and aquatic microbial communities from Rainbow Spring, Yellowstone National Park, USA - RS3B (SPADES... ...
GGCCGGGGGGTGTCCGCCCGGGCGGGGGCCGCCTCACACCCGGGACGACCGCCACCGCGGCCGCGGCCGCCGCCGCCGCCGCCGCCGCCGCAGCCGCCGCCGCCGCCGCCGCCAGAGCATGCCCGCATCCGCCCCCGGCCCGTGATTCGGTCAAGCCCGCGGCCCCGGCGCTCCTACAGGGGACGGGCGGCCGCCGCCGAAAATGCCTTCGCGCGGCGCGCCGCACGGGCATGTCGGTTTTGTACGGCAGCCGCTTTCCTGTCATGGTAGGGGTGTCGGCATCCGACAAGCCGCGACGCAGGTCGCGGCCCTAATCGCGATTTGCCCCGGGCCGGGCCCGCGGGCGATGGGGGATGGACATGGAGGCGCTCAAGGCGACGGATCCCGAAATCTATGAGCTGGTGCGGCGCGAGGAGCGCTACCAGCGCGACTCGGTGCGGCTGATTCCTTCGGAGAACTACGTGTCGCAGGCGGTGCTCGACGCCTCCGGTTCGGTCCTCCAGAACAAGTACTCGGAGGGCTATTCCGGCCGGCGTTACTACGAGGGCCAGCGCTACATCGACAAAATCGAGAGCCTGGTCTGCGAGCGCGCCAAGGCGCTGTTTTCGGCCGAACACGCCAACGTGCAGCCCTACTCGGGCTCGCCGGCCAACCTCGCCGTCTACTGCGCATTGCTGCAACCGGGCGAGACGATCATGGGGATGGCCCTGCCGCACGGCGGCCACCTGACGCACGGCTGGGACGTGAGCATGACCGGCCGCTTCTGGCACCCCGTGCGGTACGGGGTGCGGCGCGAGACGGGGCGCATCGACATGGACGAGGTGCGCGAGATCGCGCGCCGTGAGCACCCGAAGATCATCGTCGCCGGCGCCACCGCCTACCCGCGGCAGTTCGACTTCGCGGCCTTCGGCGAGATCGCGCGCGAGGTCGGCGCGTACTTCCTCGCGGACATCTCGCATATCGCCGGCCTGGTCGTCGCCGGCGCCCACCCGAGCCCCCTGCCGCACGCCGACGTGGTGATGACCACCACCCACAAGACGCTGCGCGGCCCGCGCGGGGCGATGCTGCTCTGCCGGGAGGCGCTGGCGGAGGCCATCGACAAGGCCGTCTTCCCAGGCCTGCAGGGCGGGCCGCACAACCAGACGACGGCGGCGATCGGCGTGGCGCTCCGGGAGGCGGCGACGCCGGAGTTCCGCGACTACGGCCAGCAGATCGTCAGGAACGCCAAGGCCATGGCGGAGGAGCTGCTCGCCCGCGGGTTCGATCTGGTGTCCGGCGGGACGGACAACCACCTGATCCTCATCGATCTGACGAACAGGGGCCTGATCGGCAAGAAGGCGTCCAAGGCGCTCGACCGCGCCGGGATCGTCTGCAACTACAACACGGTGCCGTTCGATCCGCGCAAGCCCTTCAGCCCGAGCGGCATCCGGCTCGGCACGCCGTCGGTGACCTCGCGCGGGATGAAGGAGCCGGAGATGCGGCGCATCGCCGCCTGGATCGACGAGGTCGTGGCACACATCGACGACGAGGACGCGCACAAGCGCATCGCCGGCGAGGTGCGGGAGATGGGCCGGGCCTTCCCGGCGCCCGGGCTCGGGCGGGAGAGCGCCGCGGTGGTGTGACGGCAGGGGCGGGGGGAACCGCCCGGCGGCGGAAGGCACGCCCGGGACCCGCTCGGTCGGCGAGGGGCCGGTGCGTCCGTCGGGAGTCGGCGCGGTTGGCCGATCGATAGAATCGAGGCAGCACCTTGGCAACCGAGCGTATGGCGTTGCGCCAGGGAGTCCTCTGGCGCGTAAAACGTTCGAGGCATCGCGCCGCACAAACCACGCGGCGCCAAGTATCTGGCCGCAGGGCCTGCGGTGTCTGCCTGTGGAGGGGACGTACGACCTACTCGGAAACGGGCGGGCGGACCCCAACGAAGCAGGAAGCCCCGATGAGCGATCATCGGGAATCCCCCGGCTTTAGCCGTGGGGAGAAGGCCCAGTTCTCCAATTGTGCCGGCCGCCGCGGAAGGCGAGGGATTGCGGCCGCCGGCACGGTGAGGCCCGCATTTCCGTCACGGAGTGACGGCTGGGTCGGAGTGCGCCGGCGGTTTCACAGAGCAAAATCAGGTTGGGGTAGCCAGTCTCCGCGCGAACAGTATGCATGGGGCCTCACGCTTGGGCCGGTCGCCCCTCCCCCGCGCTCGCCTGCGCTCGGGCCTCGGAGCGGAAGGATCGCCGCCACAGGGTGGCGACGGCCCCCGCCACGCCTTCGCGCCGCCGCAACACGTAGGCGGCCGCCTGAGCGCGCAGTTCCAGGGACAGCCCCCACTCCGGCGGGATGCCGGCAAACGCCTCGACGATGTGCGCCTCCGGGATGGCGTGCAGTTCCTCCAGGACGGGGGCGAAGAGGGCGGGGTCGGCGAGCCGCTCCGGTGACCCCAGCTGAGAGGGTAGCTTGAGTTTGACGGGTAGCGGGGCCGCCAGCCGCGCGGGGTCCCAGCGGTGGTTGGTCATGTAGTAGCCGTGGTCGATGGAGAGAATCCCGCCGTCCGGCGTGACCAGCGCCGATACGTCCACACCGCGGAGCCAGGTCTGGAAGACCGCGATGCGCGCCAGCCGTGCCGGCGCCACGCCCGCCAGGCGGCCGGCCGCATCCCCCTTGATCTCCACGGTGCCTTCGACGCGCCGGCTCCCGAAACCCGGCCCGGGCGCCGCGCACCCCGGCGGGCGGCGCTTGGTGCGGGGATGCAGCGCGGCGGCCGCCACCGCCTCTGGCACTTCGACGACGGCGGCCTCGGGGCAGAGCGGCGGGTCGAAGAGCCACCCCAGGCGCCCGCAGATCAACTCCGTGCTCAGCACCTTGAGGGGGAGGCCGAGCCGGCTGTCCTGGTCGTTGTTGCTGCACTTCACCACAAACCAGGACCCGTCCTCCGTCTCGCAATCCCAGGGGCGGCTGCCGCCAGCCGGACGCGGGCGGAGTAGACGCGCACGGACGCGGGCGGGAGGGGCCAAGGCGTCGGCGGCCTCCAGGCGCGCGGCGATGGCGGACGTATCCAACTGCATCCCCCCTCGGAGGGCGCTGAAAAACCCGATTCCAGGCCTGGACGCGGACCAGGGCGCTTGGGGGCAGGAGGCCGGCAGGGGTGGACGCAAAGCGTCCGCAGCAACCTGGTGCCGGAGGCGTCGCGCTGGAAAAAGCCGGTGGCACAAGGGGCATCGGGGCAGTGGCCTGGCGAAGGAGGGCTTTCACAGCGGCCACCCAGGCCCCCGGCCTATCGAGCCGGTGCACCCCGGCGCGCGGCCGGGCGAAGGGCGAGATGCCCCACGCCCGCGGCGCTGCATGGGATTCTACTGCCGGCGTGCAGCCTTTCGAAGGCGGGGGTGGGGGGGATGGCACGGGGACGGCACGCCCCCCGGTCCGGCGCCGTCCCGCTCTCCCCCCGCCGACCGGGGTTCCCTCCGCCCGGGGACGGATGCGGCCTCCGTCAAGCCGGTGTTCACTGACAGTACGCCGGTCCAGCCCGCCATGGGGGTGCGCGCATGCCCGAGGTGACGCCGTCCACCGCCGCGCCGGTCTCCCCTGCCGTCCCTGCCGTGCCGCCCCGCCCACCGGCCGCACTCGGATTTGCGATCCTCCTCCCCCACATCCGCCGCCACTGGTGGCTGCCGGCGCTGACGCTGCTGGCGCTGCTCGTCTCTTCTGCCGCTCAGATCGGGTTGGCCTGGTCCTTGAAACTCGTCATCGACGCCGTCACGGCGCACGACGCCCGTGCGCTGGCCTTCGCGGTGGCCACCGTGGTCGTCATCGCCCTGGCGATGCCACCTGCGCAGTCCCTTATGCAGATGACCCGGAGCGTGTTCGGCGGCCGCCTGGCGCGGGAACTCCGGGGCCGCGTCTTCACGCACCTGCTGCGCGCCCCGGCGTCCTTCCACGACCGGCGGCACAGCGGGGAGTTGCAGAGCCGCCTGGCCGACGACGTGGGCTCGGTCGAAGGCATGGTGGCCAACGACTTCGTCAATCTGCTCCAGCAACCCCTGCTCGCGCTGGCGAGCTTTGGCTACCTCCTGACGCTGAACGCCTGGATGGCGCTCGCCGTGGCGGCACTGGGCCCGGCGATGTACCTGCTCGACCGCCTCTGGGGTCCCGGCCTCTACGGCCGCAGCCGCCGCGTCCGGGAGGCGGGGGCGCGCCTCAGCCAATTCGCCGTCGACACCCTGGGTGGGATCCAGCCGATCAAGGCCCTTCGGGCGGAGGACGCCATCGGGGCGCGGTACGGGGAACTCTGCGGGGAGCAATACGCCGCCCGCGTCGGCGAATGGAGCCTGGGCAACCTGACCGGGTCGGTCTCCGGCTGGATGTCCTTCGCCCCGTTCGTCATCATCTTCGCCCTGGGCGGGCTCTGGGCGTCCGAGGGGAGGCTCAGCCTCGGTACCCTGATCGCCGCCGTCCAACTGATGAACAACGTCGTTTCGCCCTTCGGCACCCTGGCGGCAGCCTGGCGGGGGCTGCAGACGGGGCGGGCCTCCCTGGACCGGTTGGGGGAACTGCTCGCCGCAAAGCCCGAACCCGGCGCGGGCGAGTCAACGGGGGAGCCGGACGGCGACCGGGAACCGGAGGCCGCGGCCTCATCCGGGCCGGGGAGCCCGGCACCCGTGCTGCGCCTCCAGGGCGTGCGGTTCGGCTACACCCCGGAGCGGCCCGTGCTGCAGGGCCTCAGCGCCTCGTTTCCGGCCGGGGCCTTCACCGCCGTGGTCGGCCCGAACGGCAGCGGCAAGTCCACGTTGGCCAAGCTCCTTCTGCGCTTCTACGACCCGGATGGCGGTGCCATCACCTGGAACGGCGCCCCCCTGGGGGATATGCCCGCCCGGCGCGTGCGGCAGCGCACCGCCTACCTGCCGCAGGAGCCCTTTCTCATGGATGCCCGCGTCGCCGACAACCTGCGTCTCGGGGCGCCCGCGGCCTCGGACGCGGAACTCCGGCGCGCGCTGGCGGATGTCGGCCTGCCCGCCGACGACGCCTTCCTCGCCCTGGAGGTCGGCGAGCGCGGCAAGCGCCTGTCGGGCGGGCAGCGGCTGCGGCTGGCCCTGGCCCGCGCCCTCCTGGCCGATGCGCCCCTCTGGATCCTGGACGAGCCGAGCGCGGCCCTGGACGCCGAGGCGGCGACGGCCCTGCGCCGCACGCTGGAGGGTCTGCGCGGCACGCGCACCGTCGTTGCCATCTCCCACAGCCGGGAGCTGGTGGAGGGCGCCGATCACGTCGTGTCCCTGGGGGGTGCGTCCCCGGCCGTGCAGGGCGCCGCGCGGCAGCCGGCGTCGGAGGGGGAGGGGATCCCGTACGCACCCACCTGCTGCCATGTGGAGCCGCCATCCACCGTCCGGTAGAGGCCGCCCCCCGCGGACAGCCATCCCCGGAGCGCGGAGACGAACTCGAATTGCAGCGGGGCGGCCGCGGCGGATCCCCCGAGATCGGTGCTCGGAACGGTGTACCGCGTCCACTGGCGGCCGCCGCCGCCCGCGTTGCGGAGATCCCCCAGCCAGACGCCTCCGGCCGGGTCGGTGGACAACTCGGCTCCAAGCCACACAGGCGCCGGACCAGAAGGAGGCCAGTTGACGGGGCCGAGATCGGCGACCGGTGACCACGCCTGCCCGGCGGCCGGGGTCCGCTCCAGGAGGACGTCTCCCGTACCGAGCAGCGGCCTGACCACGGCCCAGCCCGCACCCCCGGTTGTATAGACGGCGGCGAGGATCTCGCCGGTGGGGAGTGGGGCGGGTTCGTGCCAGGTCTGCCCGCCGTCCGCGGTACGGAGGAAGGTACCGGCGCACATCGTGCCGGGCGAGGCCACCCAACCGACGGAGGCCGTGGCGAAGCCGAGGATCTCCGGGAGCGGGCACACGCGGTGCGGCAGGGCGTGCGCCGCCCACGTCCGGCCGCCGTCGCGGCTGAGCAGGAACCGCCCCCCTCCGGTGAGGACCCAGCCGAAGGCCGGCGTGGGGAAACCGGTGAGGGCGACGGATCGGGCCGGAATGTCCGCTAGCGGGGTCCAGGTGCGGCCGGCGTCCGCGGTGCGCAGGACCGCGACCGGGTCCGTGGCCGAAGCGATGGCCCACCCCGTGGTGGCGCCCCAGAAGCCCCACGCCCCCGACGGGGTGTCCGCACCGGTCTGGAAGCGGACGCTCCAGCGGCGGCCTCCATCGGTGGTCTGTAGCAGCGCCTCCCCCGGCCAGGGCCCGGTGGCGACGGCCCACGCCGTGTTCGAGGTGAGCGCGGCGAGCGCATGGATGGTGTCCGCCGGCGGAGCCGGCACGACGGCCCCCGCCCCCGCCGCGGTGGCGACGACCACGCCGTGACCGCAGAGGGTCTGCCCCCAGGCGCAGGCCTCCGCGGCCGGGCCCACCAGCGCCCAGGCACTGCTGCCGTCCGGGGCCGCCGACAGCGCGTAGATGTCGCCCGGCACCGCGGCGAGGGGCCTCCAGGCGGCGCCCCCGTCAGTGGTGGCGAAGAGGGAACTGCGGGCCTGCCCGGTGCGACCGGCGGCCCAGCCCTGGCCACCAGGCGCAAAGGCGGCCGCGGTGTTGGACCCGCCCTGCTCCAGCGTGACAGTGGCCTTCCAGTGAAGCCCGCCGTCCGTCGTCGTCCACACCTCGCCGATCGGGGTGTCGGTCACCAGCCACCCGCGTCCGGCCCCGAGGTAGCCGCCGCCGTGGAAGTCCAGCCAGCCGAGGGTGGGCTTGGGCAGGTTTGAGGGTGCCGGGCCGAGGACGGCGTCGTCGGCCACCGGCGTCCAGTGCGCGCCGCCGTCGGCGGTCCGGTAGATGGCGATGGGGCAGCCCTGGGTGGCGCAGTCCCGCCCGCCCAGCGCCACCCAGCCGTGGGTGGCATCGGCGAACGAGGCGAACATCAGCGGTTCGCCGCGGACCGCGGTTAGGGGGAGGGCCTGCCACGAACGGCCCCCGTCGGCGCTCTTGTAGAGACCGGCCGGCCCCCAGGCCCAGCCGAAGCCGCCGGCCAGCAGGCGCACGTGGGTCAGGGCGGTGGGGAGGGAGGCGGCCTGCGTCCACTGCGCCCCGCCATCGCCCATGGTCCACACCACGCCCGTGCACCGCTCGGGCGCGCCGGCGCAGCGGTATCCCACGGCGGCGCCGCTCGCGGCCGAGGAGAAGGCGACGTCCGTCAGCGTTGGAGGCACGGCGGCGGCAGGGAGGGGCTGCAGGGCGCCGGTCACGGTACGTGCCACATCCAGTGGTGGCACGAGCTGCGTCGGCGGGGACGCGGCGGACGATACCGCCGACGCCAACGGGAACGGCCCTCCGCCCGATGCGGCGGAGGCGGCCGGGACCGCCCGGGACGGCGCGGTCTGTGCCGTCGCGCGCGGTACTGCCGCTGCGTGTCCGCAGCCGGCGAGTATCAGCACGGTGGCCGTGAGGGCCGCTGCGACTGGGCCGAGACGCGTGGCGGCCACCCCCCACCGCAAGTGACGGCGGGAGTGGCGGATCGGTTCCCCGGAACGCGGCGGGGGGCGGCGCCGGAGAGACCGGTTCGGGCCTTAACGGCGTCTGCGCCATGATCCGGAGGCCGGCCCGCCGGTTCCACCACCACCCTCCCGGACGCTCGACGATCTCCAGGCCGCGTGCGCCCCCACAGGCGGCCATCGCCGCCGGCAAGGATACGGGGGTGTGGGCCCCTGCCGCCGATGACGGGCCTCCGGCATGAGGGACCTACCACGTGCGCCGGCACATGGCACAACCCCAACCTGTCGGGCGGCTTCATCCCCGGTGCGAACGGCTGGATGGTGAGGGACGCGCCTTTGGACCTCGATGCCGGACCAGGGTGCGGCCGACCGCGACGCGTGCCGGGTAAGGGCAGGCGCGGCGTCGCGGGTGCCGAGCCGCGGGTGCGCATCCCCCACCGCTTCACGCCGGCACGGCCACTGCGCCGGCGCCTATCCCCCATTCCCTTACCGGCGGGGGGCGCGGTGGCAGGGTCTCCGCCCGGCCACCGCGCGCGCAGACGGCGCACATCCCGGTTGTGCGCGCCCTACCACCGCACCCGGACCAGCCGGTTGGGGATCTGCTCCCAGCGCAGGATGTGGCGCATGCCCTGTCGCTCCATGGTGACCGCGTCCGGCTCCGGGTTCTCGCCGGCCGGCCCCCAATACCGTCCGTACAGGCAGTCGCCGTTGCCGTCGATCAGGAATTCCTTCAGCGGCGCGAAATTGTCGCAGCCGTCATACCAGATGCGCAGGCATCGCTCCTGGAACTGGCCGCAACTGTCCAGGACGTAGGTCTCCGCATCCACGCTCGGACCCGTCCCTGAACCCGGCCTGAGCATGCGCCCTTCGGTTCTGTCCTCGGGTCGCAACTCCGCGGTCGCGTTGGGATAACGCTGGCCCCACATCACGAAGTGCCAGGCCTCGTCCGTCTCCTCGATCCACTCCTGCATCCAGAGGCGCGCCTCCGGAAATTCCGGCTCGTAGTATTCGGTCTCGATCTGGTGCACGGGACGTCCGTTCCACTCCAACAGCGCCAGGTAATACGTCCGGTGCACCATGGCCACGTCGTCGTTGACATACTGGAGCCAGGTGCGCTCCGCGCCCTTGGTGGTGCCCCCGAAGACATGCGGGTTCTCCCGCAGCCGCACCTCGCCGAGGGGCTCCCCCTCCCCCGCCGCCAGGGGGCGGATCGTGATCACCGGCTTGCGCCGGCCTCCGCGCCGCGCCGCCATCTCAGCCATGTCTCCTCCACCTCCTGCGCCACACTGCGTCCGAGTCGCAAGGCCAGACGTGCCCACCCCGCGGGTCGCCGGGACCCGCGCCCGTCCGCCTGGTCCGCGAGCAGACGCAGGAAGAGCCGGCGTTCCCACACCACCGGATCGGCCGGCCCCTCCGCGGGCGGGAGCGCCCGCAACGCTGGGGCGCAGGCCAAGGCGTCGGCTCGGGCCGCCGCGCACCGCGCGCAGGTGAGTACGTGCACCTGCAGGAAGGACGCGTCCCGCGGGTCCAGATCCCCGCGCACCTCGGCGGCGATGGCCTCCAGCGCCACCAGACAGGCCCCCACCGTCATCCACGCCCCTCCTCCAGCACCCGACGCAGCGCCCGGTATCCCGCCGCGGCCCGCGAGGCCACCGTACCCGGCGGCACCCCGAGCGCCGCGCCGATCTCCGCGTACGTGAGGCCCCGGTAGTGCGCCAGGACCAGCACCTCACGCTGAAGCGGCGTGATCCGGGCAAGCGCGGCACGCACCGCCGCGGCTTGGTCGGCCGCCTCCACCGTCGCGGCGAGGGGCGGCGCCGGGTCTGCGCACTCGGGCCACCCCTCCGCCCCGGTCGGCGGCGGCGCCCCCCGGCGGCGGCGCAGCGCGTCGATGCAGGCGTTGCGGGCGCAGCGGTACAGGAGCCCGCGGACGGGGCCGGTGGGCGCGTACCGCCCCCGGTAACGAAAGAGGGCGACGAAGGCCTCCTGCGCGGCATCCTCCGCGGTGTGGGCGTCTCCCGCCATGTGGCGGCAGAAGCGGACCACCGCATCGCGGTGCAGGGCGACGAGGTCACCGAAGGCGGCCAGATCGCCCCCGGCGAAGGCCAGCATCAGCCGCTCGTCCGTGCCGTCGGACGGTGCCCCGCCCGATGGTGGGCGGCGGTCGCCGGCGGCCCGCCCCATGCACCCCGCCTCCTCCCGCCGCCGCTTCCATATCGGGTTAACGCCCCGCGGGGCAAACCACTTCGGGGTCGAGACAGGAATGCGGGGCGCTTGGGCAGGTGCCGCGCCTCCGGGTGGTGGGGCCGGGGGCGGCCCGTGGAGGTCCTCGCGGACGCGCCGCTCGGGCGGGCGCCCTCGGGGCGGAACTCTGCGAGACAGGGGCGGCGACAGGGTGCGGTGGGAGGATCCGGCAGCGGCGGCTCCGGAGGGCTGGTCTCGACGGTTGGGGAAGGCGCCCCCGCCATGATGCGGCAGAGACGGCAGACCATCTGCCGCCGCCCGACGTCCCCATCCCCATCCGCAGCCGTCGCGTCAACGACTATCCGGGGCACAAGGATCCGTCGGATCGGTGGCTCCGCGGGGCGACCCCGCCGGACGGTGCGCGCGTGTAAAGCGCAGGACCTCATCGCAAAAGGCCTGGAAGTCGGTGGTCCGGTCGGCGTGGGCAAGGACCTGACGAATCGACGCTCTCATAGCCGTGAACCACCAGATTGCGGAAGCCGACCATCTTTCGGTACACGGCGAGGCGAGCGCGTGGAAACACCCCGCCCGAGGCCAGATGCTCGAAGGCGTCATACGCGTCCTGCGGTGCGGTTTGAAACACTTTCGCTGAAAGGTGATAGGCCACGTCGATCATGGCCTGGATGCACGTCTGCAGTTCGTATTTAATGCCGCTGAGAACAGCTGGTTGCAGGATGTCCTTCATCGAACCGTTCGCATCGGCCGGTGGAGTGCCCAAGCCGCGGTACAGGGCAGCCTGGTCGCGGGCGGCGGCGGCGGCCCGGTGGATGAAATCCAATTTTGTCTGAATCCGCGCGTCATCCGTCGTGGATGCCCCCTCTCCGGCTCACCGGTGGATCTCTCGGAGCGCCCTGCGATAAGGCGGCCCGACATCCTCGTAGCGCCGAGCGACCACTTCTATAAAGTCCGTCACCGCATCCTGGTCGGCAGAATAGATCAGGGATCCCTCGCGGACCACGCCGAACGCGAAGATCGGGGTGCGTGCGGTGAGGACGGTGGCGTGGATGGGATGCCCACCCACCGGGCGGCACGCCCACTCCACATCGCCCGTCACCTGTGCCACGTCCGCCCCGGGGCGGACCACCAGGCCCAGGTCGATGTCGCTGTCAGGGCGGAAGGCCTCGCTCAGCACCGACCCGAAGAGATAGCCGCCGGCGACCTCAGGCACCGTGCACAGGCCGCGAACGACCTGCGTGATGATGGCCGCTCGCGGTACCGGAACCAGCGCCGCCATCGCTCTCCCCCTCCGACCTTGATCGTCCGTTGTCTGGCGATCGCGGTCAAGCCGGGACCAGGTCATGGCGGTACCGGCAGGGCCGGAATGCCAGGTTCCATCCGGCCCGCGCCCCTTCACCCCACTCCATGGAGGGCACCGGCGGCTTGAACCCCATGACCTGGCCGGGCCGCAGGGGCCCGAAGAGGTAGGCGGCGCGGAAGACGAGCACGCCCTCGCCGGTGTGAAAGGTGGGCTCCATGGACGGGCCGTTGACGGGGAAGGTCTCCGCCACGAACTGCCGGACGAGCAGCGCCGCCACCAGGGCGATGCCCACCGCGCGCACGGCATTCCAGATCTCGGGCCAGGCGGCGCCGGGCGTGGACACCCGCTCGCCCCCTGAAGACATCGGCCTCCTTCCCCGCGGATGAATGATGACCCATGGGCATCCCGTTCGTCCAACGCCGCGCATGGCGGCTCGGACGGTCCCCGGCCCGGCCCGGCCAGCAGCCCGCCACCGCGCCCAGGGGCCCGAGTGCCAGTGCCGGTGCCCCCGTTCCGGGTGCGCCGCGGCGCCCGCGGGCATCCCATCAGGGCAGCCCGCGACGCCGCGGCGCATCGCCCCATGCCCCCTACCCGGCCCGCCCCCCCCCAGAAGGACCCGCGCCCCCGCGTCCCGAACGGACGCCCGGGCCCGAGGGCCCGCGCCCCCCACACCGACAGGTCGGGAGGAGTCCCCTTGACCGCGTTGCAGTCCCCGCACGCCTCCGCCGGTGACGCCCCTGCCGGCGGCGCCTCCGTCGGCGACGCCCCTGCCGGTTCCGCCGGCGCCGGTGCGCCCGCCCCCGCCGCCGACAACCCCCTCCTCGATCAGCGTGGCCTCCCCCGGTTCGCCGAGATCGGCCCGGAGCACGTCGCCCCCGGCATCCGTGCCCTGCTCGGCGAACTGGCGGCCGACCTCGAAGGCCTGGAGGCGGAGTGCACCCCCACGTGGGCCGGCGTGGTGGAAGGGATCGAGCGCCTCACCGACCGCCTGCAGTACAGTTGGGGCGTGGTCGGCCACCTCATGGGGGTCCACGACAGCCCCGAACTCCGGCAGGCGCACGACGCGGTCCAGCCCGAGGTCGTGCAGTTCTCGCTCCGGCTGGCCCAGAGCGGGCCGCTGTACCGCGCGCTCAGGGCCCTGCGCGACGGCCCGGCCTGGTCGGGGTGTGATGGTGCGCAGCGGCGCGTGGTGGATGCCCTGATCCTCGACGCCGAATTGGCGGGCATCGCCCTGGAGGGTGCGGCCAAGGAGCGATTCAACGCCATCCAGACAGAGCTGGCCGAGATCTCCACCCGGTTCAGCAACCACGTCCTGGACGCCACCAAGGCCTTCGAGCTCGTCCTCACCACCCCCGAGGAGGCGGCGGGCCTCCCCGACAGCCTGCGGCGCCTCGCCGCGCAGTCGGCGCGCACCAACGGCCATCCGGAGGCCACGCCCGAGGCCGGGCCGTGGCGCATCACCCTGGATGCGCCGAGCTCCGGGCCGTTCCTCATGCACAGCCGCCGCCGCGACCTCAGAGAGCACGTCCACCGCGCGCGGATCACCCGCGCCTCCTCCGGCGATCTCGACAACTCCCCCCTCATCCGCCGCATCCTGCAACTCCGCAAGGAGCAGGCCGGGCTGCTCGGCTTCGCGACCTTCGCCGCATACAGCCTGGCGCGCAAGATGGCCCCTTCGGTCGCCGCCGTCTACCGGTTGGAGGAGGACCTGCTCCGCGCCAGCCACCCGGCCGCCGCGTCCGATCTGGACGCACTGCGCGCGTTCGCGCGGGAACGCGACGCGGTGCCCGAGGCCGACGACATGCGGCAGTGGGACACCGCCTTCTGGTCCGAGCGTCTGCGCGAGGAGCGATACGCCTTCACCGAGGAGGAACTGCGCCCCTACTTCCCCCTCCCCCGCGTCCTCGACGGGCTCTTCGCCCTCTCCGCCCGCCTCTTCGGCGTCACGATCGCGCCGGCCGACGGCGGGACGCCGGTGTGGCACACCGACGCGCACTTCTTCCGCGTATCCGGGGAGGACGGCGCGCCCGTCGCCGCCTTCTACCTCGACCCCTACAGCCGGCCCGCGGACAAGCGCGGCGGCGCCTGGATGGACGTCTGCGTCGGCAGGAGTCGCCTGTTGGCGCCCGAGGGGCAGGCCGTGCGCCTGCCTGTCGCCTACCTGAACTGCAACGGCACGCCCCCCGTGGACGGCAAGCCCTCGCTGATGACCTTCGGGGAGGTCGAGACGCTGTTCCACGAATTCGGCCACGGGCTGCAGCACATGCTGACCACGGTCGACCACGGCCTGGTGGCCGGCATCCAGAACGTCGAGTGGGACGCGGTGGAACTGGCGAGCCAGTTCATGGAGAACTGGTGCTACCACAAGGAGACCCTGCTGGGCATGACCGCCCACGTCGACACCGGTGCGCCGTTGCCCGACGACCTCTTCGAGAAGATCGTCGCGGCGCGCACCTACATGGCCGGCAGCGCGATGCTGGGCCAGATCCGCTACGGCCTCACCGACATGGAACTGCACGACCGCTACGACCCCGACGGCGAGGCCTCCCCCTTCGACGCGGAACTCGCCGTCCGCGAGCGCACCGCCGTCCTGCCGCCCCTGCCGGAGGACCGGTTCCTCTGCGGCTTCACACACATCTTCGCCGGGGGGTACGCGGCCGGCTACTACTCCTACAAGTGGGCGGAGGTGCTGGCCGCCGACGCCTTCGGCGCGTTCGAGGAGGCCGGGCTGGACGACCCGGTGGCGGTGGCCGCGACCGGCAGGCGGTACCGCGACACGGTGCTGTCCATGGGGGGCAGCCGACATCCGATGGAGGTCTTCAAGGCCTTCCGGGGAAGGGAGCCGAGCGTCGAGCCGCTCCTGCGGCAGTACAGGCTGGCGTGAGAGTGGTGTGGGAGGAGGGGGCGTCGCGCTCTCCTCCTCCCACACCACCGGACGTGCCCCGTGGCACTCGGCGGTTCAGCGCGGCGCGTGAAGAGCCTCGGTGGGCGGCTCACCAGCCCCCGCTCCGGACATTGATCCCGTGGTCCACGCCCATGCCGGGCGCACGGAAAAAGGGCCGCCACACCTGTGGCGGCTCATGGGTCGCCCCGCGCGTGCGCCGCAAGGTCGGACGGGGGCGTGCGCACGCACATGGCCACCTGCCCGGCGTGCCCTACTCCCGTAGTTGCGTGGGCCGGATGGGTAGCGTCAGGGCCCTGCTGAAGCCGGGCACCGTCACCACGCGGAGGCGCAGGGCGACGGTGCCGGCGGGCGCCGACGCAAACGCCGCCGCGGGTGGGCGGGCCGCCCCCACCCGGCCGCCACCTCGGCAACAGGTTGGAGTCGCCGCTGGCCGGCTCGGACAGCGGTGGCGGTGAGCGGCGGCGTGGACCATTCCACCCTCCGCCGGCACCCGGGTCCTTCCGTCCTCAGACCTCGACCGGCGTCTCCTCCCGGGTGCCCACCGCTGCCGAGACGGGCCTCCAGCGCCGGACCGCCGCCGGGATGCCCACCGCCACGCCCCCCGGCGGCACGTCGTCCAAAACCACCGCGTTGGCCCCCACCCGCGCCCCGTCCCCGACGGTCACCCGCCCCAGCACCTTGGCGCCCGCCCCCAGGATGACGCCGTCGCCGACCGTGGGGACGCCGCTCTGCATGTCGCGGAGGCCGACGGTGACCTGCTGGAAGATGACGGCGTCGGCGCCGATGCGGGCGGCGCCGTGGATCATGATCCCGTTGGCGTGGGGGATGCGCACCCCCGGCCCGATGGTGCAGCGGGCGGGGAGGTAGCTGCCCGCGGCGATGCGGACGACGAGCAGATCCAGCGTCCGGTAGAGGATCCAGAGCCCCTGGCGCGCCACCGGCAGGCGGCACCGATACACGATCCAGTGGCCGAAGCGGTACACGCTGACGGCGGCACGACTCAGAGCGCCCGAAGGATACATCCCCACCGGCCCCCTGTCGGTCCCTGTGTGGCGAGGGTACCGCCCGGCCGAGGGCCCCGCCATCCACCGTTCGGCGGAGGGGCGTGGCCGGCGGTGCACCGCGCGCCCCTTGCCGACGAGGGTCCACCGGGGAACGAGTCGGTCCGACAATTTGTAGAGGAACGAGACTATTCTGTAGAGGAACGAGACTATATAGAGTTTCGTCGAAAAGGGGCGGCGGCGGGCCGCGGGCGGCCAGAGGCCCTCGCCCCCAGGCGGCCCGAGCGTGCGCGCCAGGAGCGGCCGGGAGTGCCGGCGGCGCCAGGTTTGCGGGGCGCCCAGGGGGTTGCCCGCCGACAGGGGAAGAGACGGGTGCGACCCGCCGCTCCGCCCCGGGCGCCGCGGCCCGCCCACGGTGGGACATCGAATCCGGGAGCAAGGAACGGAGTGCCCGGGCGACGGAGATGTTGCACCATCGGGATGGGTGGGGCCCCGCACCGGAGGGGGTGGCGGCGTGGCGCGCGCCGATTCGGCGGAGGGACGGTTCGCCGGTGAAGAGGAACGCTGGGCGGCGGTCGTGCGGCGGGACCGGGCCGCGGACGGCGTCTTCTGGTTCTCCGTGCGGACCACCGGGGTCTATTGCCGGCCCTCCTGCGGTTCGCGGCTGCCGCGGCGCGAAAACGTCCGCTTTCACGCCAGCCGCGCGGAGGCCGAGGGGGCCGGGTTCCGGCCGTGCAGGCGCTGCCGGCCCGACGGGCCCGCCCCGGCCGAGCGGCACGCCGCCGTCGTGGCGGAGGCCTGCCGGCGCATCGAGGCCGAGTCGCCGCCACCCGACCTGGATGCGCTGGCCGAGGCGGCCGGGATGAGCCGCTTCCACTTCCACCGGGTCTTCCAACGCGTCGCGGGCGTGACGCCGGGCGCCTACGCGGCCGCCCGGCGCGCCGAGCGGGTGCGGGAAGGGCTGCGGAGCGCGGAGAGCGTGACCGAGGCCATCTACGCGGGCGGCTTCAATTCCAGCGGTCGCTTCTACGCCGCCTCCCCGAGGATGCTGGGCATGTCGCCGAGCCGCTTCCGCGGCGGGGGCGACGGTGAATCGATCCGCTTCGCGGTCGGCCTGTGCTCGCTCGGTTCGATCCTGGTCGCGGCGACCGACCGGGGCATCTGCGCCATCCTGCTCGGGGACGACCCCGAGGTGCTGGTCCGCGACCTGCAGGACCGCTTCCCGAAGGCCGGGCTGGTGGGGGGCGACCCGGAATTCGAGCGGTGGGTGGCGACGGTGATCGGCTTCGTCGAGGCGCCGGGGCGCGGCCTCGACCTGCCGCTCGACATCCGGGGGACGGCCTTCCAGCGGCGCGTGTGGCAGGCCCTCGCGGAGATCCCCGCCGGGTCCACGGCGACCTACACGGAGATCGCGGGCCGCATCGGGGCGCCGCGGGCGGTGCGGGCCGTCGCCGGCGCCTGTGCCGCCAACCGACTGGCGGTCGCCATCCCCTGCCACCGCGTCGTGCGCAGCGACGGGTCCGTCTCCGGATACCGCTGGGGCATCGAGCGCAAGCGGGCGCTGCTGGAGCGCGAGGGCGGGGTGTGAGACGGGGGATGGGGCGGCCGGGGCGGAGCCGGCGGGGGCCTGCCCTCCGGCCATCTGCCGCGGGCGCGCGGGCGCCGCCACCGGGACCTGCTCCTCCGCCAGGATCGCGCGGATGCGCTCATACGCGTCCGGGGTGATCCCACCGCGCGCCAGGCGCTCCTTGAGGATGCCGTGCCGGTGGTGCCAAGTCGTCCCGTCCGGTCACAGCTCCGCCATCGCCGGCGCCGTGCACCGCGTGCGGCGACGCGTCGCGCAGCGCGATCCCGACCCGGGCAACACCGCGACGACGGCCGCCGCGGTGAGGAGCCTCGGGCCGCATCCTGCGTTTGCGCATGGTCGTCCGTCCCCCGCTCCGCCTCAGCCCTGTCCCGCCAGGACCCCCGGGCGCACGGCCGTCTGACCGCTGTCCTCGTGTGGGCAGGGACCGGTTTCGAGTTGAAGCGCGGTGATGCGCCCCATGGACGCCTGGGGCGAGGGCACCGCCACTCGGACCGGGGGTTAGCCCGCAGCAACGCGAGTCGACCGCAGGGGCCGGGGAGGGTGAGGCAGGGGCCGGCTCGGTCACTGCGTCGGTCAGGAGTCGCCGCCGTTTGAGGCGGGGGCTACGGGGTCCGGCCGTCCGCGCCTCCGCTGAACGTCGAGTTTGGTGACGGCGAGGAGGGCGACCAGGATGGCGATGATGGCCGTGAGGGCCAGACTGACATGGCCGTCGCCCCAGCCCAGGCCGCCGAAGGCGACGGGCTTGCCGACACCGTCCGCGAACGAGGCGCCGAGCGGCCGGGTCAGGACATAGGCGAACCAGAACGTGAAGACCTCGCCCAGCCGGAGAAGCCGGCGACCCAGGATCGGTACGGCGAACAGGAGCGCGAACAGCGCCAGGGACCTGAAGTAACCGAGGTGCAGGGTGTAAGCCGACATGTCGCCGACCGCGGTGCCCATGGCGAAGGTGGCCACCACCGTCATCCAGTAGAAAGCCTCGCGGCGCGGCGTGTCGATGGTGTGAATCGAGAGCGTCCCCTCGGTTCGCCACCAGATGATGAACACGGCCGCCAGGATGACCGCGAACAGGATGGACGAAAACAGGTAAGGGACGCCGATGACGATGTGCAGGACATCCGCAGCCATGGTGCCAAAGACGCCCACCATGAGGACCGCGAACCAGTAGGTCCACGCGTTGTACCGTCCCCTGGAGAACTGGAGGACCACGGCGGCCACGAAGAAGACGAAGCCCAGAATGACGGCCAGGTAAGGGTTCATCGCATGTACGGAATAATCTGAGGTGGCTTCGCCCATGGCGGTCGAAAGCGCCTTGACGATCCAGAAGTAGGCGGTGATTTCCGGTACGCGCAGCGGACCGCGTCGGGCAAGCCACGACCCGAGATCAAACCCGTTCCGGCGAGAACCTCGACCCTCCGGCGCGGCTGCCTGTCGATCCCCGGAACCCACACCCCGAGAAGGAATCATGCTCACCACTCATGACGGGATTTGTCCAGACGGCTTAGAGCCGCATAGAGACGGGCCTTTGTCAAGACCAGGGCGCCACCTGCCAGAGGGATCTCTGGGAGCGGGAGCCAGCCGGCCTGGGGACGGTCGCCGACCCAAGGCGCCCCGCCCGGCGCCGGCGGGGAACCGGCATGTTCGAGCCCCTGTGCCATTCGCACCAACAGGGTCGGCAAGTGCCCATCCGCGCCCGGCACGGCTGAGGGTGGAGGGGGAGTATCAAAAGGGGTGGGCGGCGCCGGCGCCGCGAAGCCGGGGCATGGCGGCCCACGGGCGGTGTCGTGGTCAGGGGGCCCTGGGGCGGAAGCGCTGCGGAACCGAGGGGATCGCGGGACGGCACCATGGGGAGCGGACCGCATCCACCCTGTGCTTCGCTGGCGGACGCGCGGCAGGCTGTGGGGACGCGTGCCCGCCGTACCCTGTGGCTCAACCGATTCGCCGAGAACGCCCCGGCCCGGCGGATGGGCGCCGGCGCTGAAGACCGGCCGGGGAGGGGCACCGCCCTCAGCGGGCGGCGCCCCTCCCCTCCCCCTTCACACCTTCAGCGCCGTTGACTGCGAGGCCGCCGCCGTCTCTTCCGCCGTCACCTCGCGGCCCAGACGATTGGAGAGGTAGATGCCCTCGCTGATCAGCATGGTCTGCAGCGCGATCTGCGCGGTCGGCAGGAGCGGCACGCGCCCCTGCAGGGCCGCCACCCAGTGGCGCGGCGAGGAGTCGTAGGCGTCCTGGTCCTCTCTGAGCCGGTGCCAGCGGGTGTCGAGCGACCCGAGGTCGGTCGTGAGGTCGAAGGGCACGTCGTCCATCGTGGTGTGGAACGTGAACGGGTTCAGCCGCACGCCGCCCTGGGACCCGACGATGTAGCTGCCCTCGAAGGCGCCCAGGTGGATCGCCCACGCCTCGGCGATCTCCAGCGTCACCCCCCCCGCCAACTGGATGAACCCGAGTCCCAGTTCCTCGACGTTGTAGCCGCTCTGCGCCTTGCGCGCCGGATCCATGTCCATCTCCTGGTAGATCCGGCCGCTGATGCGTTCCGGGGTGGGGATGCCGAGCAGGTAGAGCAGCTGGGCGATGTGGTAGACGCCCATGTCGATGAGGGCGCCGCCCGACGCGGTCTCCTTCTTGACGAAGAACGGCGCCCCGTAGCCGTCGACGAAGGGCCGCCCCCGCCGGCGGTGGCCCGTGGAACGGGCGTAGAACACGCGCCCCAGGCGGCCGAGGTCGAGCAGGTGCTTCGCCAGCTTGGTCTCGCGCTGGTAGAGCGTCGCGAGTTGGACGTGGAGCATGCGCCCCGTCGCCCCGGCCGCCTCCACCATCGCCCGGCCGTCCGCGTAGGACCCCGCGATCGGCTTCTCGCAGTACACGTGCTTGCCGGCGCGCAGCGCCTCGATCACCACCGGGGAGTGGAGGTTGTTGTGCAGGCAGACGTCGACGGCCGCGATGTCGTCCCGCGCCAGCAGGGCGCGGAAGTCCGAGTACACGTTCGGCACCTTGAAGCGCTCACCGACGCGGCGGGCCTCCTCCTCGTTGATGTCGGCGACGGCGACCACCCGCGCGCCCTCGATGCCGGCGTAGTGCTCGAGATGAGACTTGCCGATCAGACCGACGCCGATAACCCCGATGCCCACCGGTTCCGTCATTGCCGTCTCCCCCGCTTCCCGCGCCCGGGCGGCCACCCACCCCACCCCGGCGCGCGCGGGGCCACTTCCATCGGCGCACGCCGGTTCCTGCGGGCCCAGGCATCCGGGTGCGGTCCGCCCGCGGGGCAGGTCCGGGCCGGGGGCGGCGGAGGGACCGGCTCGCCGGCGGCCCACCCGCGGGTCCGGCAACGGCTGAACCGTTCAACCCCGCAGCACCAGGAAGTCTGCGACCGGACGCATTGGAGTCCGTCGTCTGGAACGCCGCCGGCTGGCGGCTGCAGGAGGGCACCGAACCCCGAGGCGATCCGGCTGTGGGACGGACCTGCCGGCGTGGCCCCGTTCGGCCGGGCGCGTTGCGGCGCGCGAGGCCCGAAAGGCCCTGCCGCTCCCGGGCAGGGGCGTGACGGTGCACGCCCGCACGCCGTAGTCCTGGACAAGGACGGGCCGGGATCGCCGCCCACAGGGGCTCCCGCATCGCACCCACCTCGCTTCTCCTGGACGGGGGATTGTCCGCGAACCGGCGGGCCCGATCCCCGTTGGGCCGCGCCCCCCCCGCAGGATCCCGATGCCCGGTGCGAAACCCCTACGCCGCCACATCCCTTGGGGAGGCGCCCAGACACGGCGCCGCCGGGAGGCGGAACTCCGCATGGTGGAGGCGCGCGGTCACCGGGACGCAACCCACGCCGGCCCACCGGGCGCACCACTCCCCGGCCGCGTCTCGCCGGACCACCGATCGGAGGTCAGCTAGCGCATGCGCATCCTCGTCACCGGCTCCTCCGGGCGCATCGGCCGCCACGTCGTCGCGGCGCTGCAGGGCGCCGGCCACCAGGTCGTCGGCTTCGACCGCGCCCGCGCACCCCAGGGGCGCACCATCATCGGCGACCACGAGGACCTCGGCCACCTGGTCCAGGCGGCGCGGGGCTGTGGGGCGATCGTGCACCTCTCGGCCATCCCCAGCCCGGGCGGCGTGCCGGACCTGGAGGTCTTCCGCACCAACGTACTGGGTACGTACAACGCCCACGCCGCGGCCGCCGCCCTCGGCATCGGCACGGTCGTCTCCGCCTCCTCGCAGTCCGCGTTCGGCTGGGCCTGGGGCCACCGCAACACGCCGCCCCGTCGCCTGCCGATCGACGAGGCCGAACCGGACGAGCCGGATGACGACTACGGCCTGTCCAAACAGGTCGGCGAGCAGATCGCCGCGTCCTTCCACCGCAAGACGGGCATGCGGGCGATCGTCGTGCGGCCGCCGCTCGTGAGCATGCCGGACGAGGATCTCTCGTGGGCGCTCTCGCGCCCCGACTGGCGCCCCTGCCTCTTCTCCTACATCGACGTCCGCGATCTGGCGGAGGTCTTCCGGCTGGCGGTGGAGCGGGAGGCGCTCCGGCACGAGGTGTTCAACGTCTGCGCCGACGACGCCCTGGCCGCCGAACCCCTCTCGGTCCTCCTGCCGCGGCTGGATCCGCGCTTCGCGGACGTACCGGGACTGGAGCGGCTGACGGCGGGCCGGCCGATGGTGGACAACGCGCGGGCGAAGCGGCTGCTGGAATGGACGCCGCGGCACTCCTTCCGCGGCGGCCCGGCCTGACCTTGGGCAGGCGGGCAAGCGAGGTCGGGCGAGCGCCGGTCGACCGGGAGGGGCTGTGCGCCGACGGGTGCCGCGCGGCGCGCCCCCCCATGCGGTGCACGCCGAGGCCCTGCGCGTGCGCCTCCCCCGCCCGGCAGCGGCCGGCTGACGCCGGAGGCCGTGTCCCGGCCGAGCCGCCCCTCCCCCTGCGCGGGCGGCTCGCGCCCGGGCCCGGTGGGCCTAACCGTGTCCCTCCAGGTGCTGAAGGACGGCGCGGCCGAAGGCCTCCAGGTCTCCGACGCGTCCTGTCAGGACGCGGTGAACGATGTCGAGATCCACGCGGTCGTACTGGTGGACCAGGACATTGCGAAAGCCCGCCATGTCCGCCCACCGCCCCACCCGTTCCTCGGGTACCACCCCCAACGTCGAAAGCGCGCTGAAGACCTCCCGATTCGTGTCGGGCACCGGCCGTCCCGCACGGACGAGGAGGCGCCGGCCGATGTCGAGACAGGCCTCGATCGCCTCCTGCAGCGCACGTTCCACCGACAGATGCAGCATTTCGTCCACGCGGAAGCGTTCCGGGCCGACCCCTTGCCATCCGCGGAGGAAGACGCAGCGCTGTTGCAGATGCTGCAGTTTGCCGGTGATCGCCTCGTCCATCCGGTTCATGAAATCTCCGCGCGGCCGTCTGATACCCCCGGCTTTAGCCGTGGGTAGGGCCGCGCGTTCCCCCTTATGTGGTAGAATGTGGACAGAACCTTGAAAACCGAGTGTAAGGCGTTGCGCCGAGGAATCCGTCGGC
>Ga0080006_1088433_pt1 | contig 21951 bp, 14 predicted proteins | sample RS3BMetagenome_FD_69209 | JGI IMG/M metagenome (GOLD analysis project Ga0080006, IMG submission 69209) | Ferric oxide microbial mat and aquatic microbial communities from Rainbow Spring, Yellowstone National Park, USA - RS3B (SPADES... ...
ACAATTAGGGGTATATGCGAGGAAGGGTCCCCCGCGGTCGCTGTTCCCTGCGACGCACACTCGGCGTCGCACACTAACCCGTCGGTTTTCGCATCCCCACTGCCGCGGCGCGGCGCGCCACAGCCAGAACGGAAAACCTGTTGCTAAATCGCCCCCCCTTTTTTCACATTAAAGGGGCAACGGAGCATATGTCAAGCGCATGACGGGCAATTGCCGCGCGCTGCTCGCAGCATGGGTGCGCAGCGTCCTACGAGCCGAGTCCCGAAAGACAAACGGCTTCCGGTTCGAAGTGAAAGTGCTTGCCGCGGCCTTCGCCCCAAGCGCAATTCATGGCGCTGTTGTTAAAGTTCCTGGCTGCAGCGGCTTGAAGCAAGGGCCGCGTGGTCTGGGTCGCCCGACCGAGCAGCCGTCCGGAGAATTACGCTTGATTTTCGCGCGCTCGTGGGAACTGCGAGAGTAGTGTCTCGGCAATGGCAGTGTGTGCTGTGGGTGTCAGCGTGCAAGGTTGTCTTAGTGTTCGGTTGGCGGCGCGGTGAATACGCGTTTCGGATGGCGCTCTGAGCGCGCTGCCGGTTGACGAATAACGGCTCGCGCTCTCGATTGTTCAGTACACTTCTTGACTATCTGTTCAATAAAGACGATAAGCGAAACAGTTGCAAAGGCCTGACCTCAGTGGCGGGGACCCTATCATTGGGTTAAGGGGCAAGGGCGCGGGGGTACGGGAATCAACTGTGCAAGCCGTCGCTTCATATAGCAACGGGTATCAATTGGCGCGCGAAAAACCGAGTATTGGGCCAGGAAGTTGCGCATATCCGTCGGGCAACGACGAGCTGGCGTCTCGTCTTCTACGACGTGTTGAAATTCGGACTTAGCCGGTCTAGCATTGGGACAGTTAGGACAGCAGATAAGCGTTCGGACACACTCGCGCATTAGTTGGGTAAAGTTCGGACGAAAGGCTGTGTAAACACCCAAGTCCCGGGGGGTGAACATACATGGAATTGAGCCGACGCCAATTCTTTAAATTGAGCGGGGCAGCTCTGGCAGGCTCCAGCATCGCGGCCTTGGGCTTCCCGGCCGCAGAAGCAGCGGCGGAGGTGCGTGAGTTCAAACTTTCACGCACGACCGAGGTCAGGAATACGTGCCCGTACTGCGCCGTCGCGTGCGGCGTTATCATGTATAGCCTTGGCGACCGGGCCAAGAATAATCGCGCGTCGATCATTCATATCGAGGGGGACGCGGACCATCCTGTAAGCCGCGGCAGCCTGTGTCCGAAGGGTGCGGGGCTTCTCGATTTCGTCCACAGTCCAAGCCGGCTGCTGTATCCGGAGTATCGGGGACCGGGCGAGAGCGGCTTCAAGCGCGTGTCGTGGGATTGGGCGCTCGACCGTATCGCGCGCCTGATGAAGGATGACCGCGACCATAACTTCGAGACCAGGAACGCGCAGGGTCAAGAGGTCAACCGATGGCTGACCACCGGTTTCCTGGCCGCTTCGGCTTCCACCAACGAGGCGGGTTTTCTCACCTTCAAGACGGTTCGCAGTCTCGGCATCTTGGGCTTTGACAATCAGGCACGCCTCTGACACGGCCCGACGGTGGCCAGTTTGGCCCCATCATTCGGCCGCGGCGCGATGACCAACAACTGGATCGACATCAAGAACGCCAATGTGATTTTGGTGATGGGTGGGAACTCTGCTGAGGCCCATCCGGTTGGCTTCAAGTGGGTGATCGAGGCTAAGGCGCGCAATAAGGCGAAGCTAATCGTCGTTGACCCGCGTTTTAATCGGACCGCAGCAGTAGCCGACCTTTACGTGCCGCTTAGAGCCGGCACCGACATCGCATTCCTAGGCGGTGTAATTAACTACCTGTTGACCAAGGATGCCATTCATCACGAGTACGTTAAGGCGTTTACCAACGCCTCATTTATCGTCAAGGACGGGTTCAGCTTTTCCGAGGGGTTGTTCAGCGGCTACGACTCGGACAAGCGCGAGTACGACCGCAGCACATGGGAGTACGAGCTGGGGCCCGATGGCTACGTCCAGGTCGACGAGACGCTGCAGCATCCGCGTTGCGTCTTTCAACTAATGAAACAACACTACTCCCGGTATACGCCGGAAGTAGTGGCTAATATCACTGGTTCGCCTAAGGACAAGTTTCTCGAGGTTTGCGAGCTGATTGCCTCCACCGCTGCGCCCAACCGCACGATGACTAGCATGTACGCGTTAGGTTGGACCAATCACAGCGTGGGCACCCAGAACATCCGATGCATGGCGATGATCCAGCTCCTGCTGGGCAATATCGGGATGTCTGGCGGCGGTCTTAACGCGCTTCGCGGTCATTCCAACATTCAAGGTCTTACCGACCTGGGGCTGTTAAGCAATCTGATGCCTGGGTATCTGACGCTGCCGGCTGCTGGGGAGCCCGACTTAGCGAGTTATCTGGCTAAGCGCACGCCTAAACCGCTGCGGCCCGGGCAGCTTAATTACTGGTCGAATTACCCGAAGTTCTTCGTCAGCTTGATGAAAGCCCTCTACGGGCCTGCCGCTACCAAGGAGAATGAGTACGGGTACAGGTGGCTACCTAAACTCGACAAGGTTGACCACGAGTACGACATGCTGCGGGTACAGGATTTGATGGCCCAGGGCAAGATGAATGGTTACATCTGCCAGGGATTCAACCCGCTGCAAGCTTCACCTAACAAGGCCAAAACGTTGGCCGGGCTGAGCAAGCTCAAATACTTAGTGGTTATCGACCCGCTGGCTACGGAAACGTCGGCGTTTTTCGAAAACCACGGTGAGTACAATCCGGTCGACAGCTCCAAGATTATGACCGAGGTCTTTCGCCTTCCCAGCATCTGCTTTGCCGAAGACGAGGGCTCGTTGGTCAACAGCTCGCGTTGGCTTCAGTGGCATTATCGCGGCCAAGACCCGCCGGGCGAGGCCCGAACCGACATCGACATTATAGCAGCCTTGTTCTTGCGGATACGCGAACTTTATCGCAAGGAAGGCGGGGTTTTTCCTGAACCGATCCTGAATCTGCACTGGCCGTATCTGATTCCCGAGCGGCCAACGCCGGCTGAACTCGCGCGCGAACTCAACGGCTACGCGCTCGCTGACGTGAAGGACCCACAGGACCCAACCAAGGTATTGGTCAAGGCGGGCCAACAACTCGCCACGTTTGCCCAGCTTCGCGATGACGGTAGCACTGCTTGCGGATGCTGGATTTATAGCGGCTGCTGGACCGAGAAGGGCAACCAGATGGCGCGCCGTGATACCCATGACCCAGGCGACCGAGGTCTGGTGCCCGGATGGGCTTTCTCATGGCCAGCCAATCGGCGCATTCTGTATAACCGTGCTTCGTGCGACCCTAACGGCAAGCCGTGGGATCCCAACCGCCCGCTGATTCACTGGAATGGCACCAAGTGGGTCGGGATCGACGTGCCCGACTATGTGCCTACGGCCGACCCCAGCAAGGGGATGGGGCCATTTATTATGCATCCCGAAGGCGTCGGGCGCCTGTTCAGCCGCGTCTACGTGAAGGACGGTCCCTTCCCCGAGCATTACGAGCCGTTCGAGACCCCACTTGGTACTAACCCGCTTCATCCAAAGGTGGTTACCAATCCGGTGGCGCGGCTTTACAAGGACGATCACGAGGAGCTGGGGGATAGCTCGAAGTTTCCTTACGTCGGCACCACTTACCGGCTTACTGAACTGTTTCATTACTGGAGCAAGCACTGTCTGATCAACGCCATCCTGCAGCCGCAGCAGTTCGTGGAAATCTCTGAGCAATTGGCAGCCGAAAAAGGCATCGCCAACGGCAGCGAAGTCATCGTCACCAGCGCGCGGGGACGGATCAGGGCGGTGGCGGTGGTGACCAAGCGCATGAAACCCCTGACGGTCAACGGCAAGGTGATTCAACACGTTGGCATCCCCATCCACTGGGGTTTTACCGGGCTCACCCGCAAAGGTTTCCCAGCCAATGTGTTAACCCCCTGTGTTGGGGACGCCAACACGCAGACCCCGGAAACCAAGGCCTTCTTGGTCAACGTCGAGAGAGCTTGAAAAGGGGAGGCTTGCGCTATGGCGCTACAATCACTCGACATTGCAGCACGTTCGGCGACGACTCTGCCCTCGCCGCAAATTAGGCAGACCGAAGAGGTCGCCAAGCTTATCGACATATCGAAGTGCATCGGATGCAAGGCTTGCCAGGCGGCGTGCATGGAGTGGAATGACCTCCGCGACGAGGTGGGTTTCAATTTCGGCTCCTATCAGAACCCAGCCGACCTGACCCCGGCGTCATGGACGCTGATGCGCTTTTACGAAGTTGAACCGTCGGGAAACCTGGAATGGCTTATTCGAAAAGACGGCTGCATGCACTGCGCGGAGCCCGGATGCCTGGAGGCGTGCCCGTCGCCAGGCGCGATTGTCAAGTACTCTAACGGAATCGTCGATTTCGTTGAAGAGAACTGCATCGGTTGCGGCTACTGTATCACCGGATGTCCGTTCAACATCCCGCGCATCTCCAAGAAGGACAACAAGGCCTACAAGTGTACGTTGTGTTCCGACCGCGTGGCGGTCGGGCTTGAACCGGCGTGCATCAAGGCCTGCCCCACCCAGGCGCTTGTATTCGGGACCAAGGAAGCGATGCGTGAGCACGCGGCTGACCGCGTCGAGGAACTAAAAGAGCGCGGCTTCAAAAACGCCGGCATCTACGACCCGCCCGGGGTGGGCGGGACGCATGTCATCTATGTGCTTCAGCACGCCGACCAGCCCGAGCTTTACGAGCTGCCTCGGGACCCCAAAATTAGCCCTTTGGTCAAGCTGTGGAAAGGTGTTACCAAGCCGCTTGCGATGCTTGCCTTTGGCGCGGCCATTTTAATCGGCTTCCTGCACTATGTGGACGTCGGACCCAATGAGGTAAAACACGAAAAGAAAGCGGACGACGAACAGAAAAAGGTTTAAGTTTTGCCAGCCGCCAGCCGAGGTCATCGCTGCGCAAGCGCTGGCATAGGTGGAACTGGAAAGCCTAACCGTATCCGATTTTTGCTTTCGGAGAAACGGGTTTGCCCTGCAGTACGCGCGTATCGCAGGAATTAGGAAATAGCCCGAGGCAATCATGAGCGGCGAAGAAGAAACTATCGTTCGCTACGACGCGAACGAGCGAATAAATCACTGGATCGTGGCGATCACGTTTTTCCTTTCCAGTCTGAGCGGGCTTGCGCTGTTCCATCCGAGCTTGTTTTTTTTGACGAACCTGTTCGGCGGCGGTCCTTGGACGCGGATTCTCCATCCGTGGACCGGAATCGTGATGGTGGTCGCGTTTGTGCTGATGGCTAGATGGATGTGGCGCGACAACTACCTGACCGACAACGATCGGCGTTGGCTGTCGCAAATTTGGGACGTCATCGCCAACCGTGAGGAGCGTCTCCCTCCGGCGGGGCGGTACAATGCCGGTCAGAAGGTCCTGTTCTGGGTGCTGGTGGGTAGTCTTGCGCTGCTGCTGCTAAGTGGCATCGCGATGTGGTACGCCTACTTTGCGCTGTACTTCCCGCTTTGGTTGCGGCAATTAGCGGCAGTTCTTCACGCTCTCGCCGCGTTTGTGCTCGTGGAAGCGATTATCGTGCACATTTACGCCAGCATCTGGGTTAAAGGCTCGATCCACGCCATGGTGGGCGGCAAGGTCACGCCCGCTTGGGCACGGCAACATCACCCGGAATGGTACCGGGAGATTTCCCAGGGTAAGGCTTCAAGCGCGTGAGCGCCACTTCGTTCCCGCTGGACGCACAGTCTCTCGAGCCCGGAGCTCAGGCGCCGTTTGCGCGTCTACCCGATCCGGGCTCACTGTTCGTAAGACGCGCCGAGCGCTTTGACCGCTTGGCTCGGCTGCGTCGGCCCGGGGACTTTTTTCTGTTTATGGGGAGGTTGGCGCGGGCGCAGGACGCGGTCGTCCGCGAGCTGGACTCTTGCGCCGCGCCGACGCCGTCGCAGATTAACCTGCGCAGAACTCAGGGCGTAGCGCCGTTGGCCGCGCTCAGCGTGGAACTCGGCAAACAATGGCAAGCAACATGCAGCGCAATACTGCGCGAGCTTGCGGGCGCCGCGCTGCCTGAGAAAACCGCGTCGGCCGTGCGGCGCGCGCAGAAGCTTGACTTCGCAGTCCTTCAGGCTTGGGCGGGAGCGCTCTTGCGCCGCGTCTACAAACCGGTCGACCCGGCAGTTGCTCCTTTGATTGCAGCCGCTTTGCAAGTCTATTGGGCGAAGATGGCTTCGCAGTGTCCGCCCGAAACGATCGTCAGATTGGAACCGGCCGGGAATTGCCCGGTGTGCGGGTCGCCGCCGGTAAGCGGCGTCGTCTGCGCCGAACCTGCTGTCCGCGGCAATCGCTACCTATGCTGCAGCCTATGCGCTACGCAGTGGCACATGGTGCGAATCAAGTGCAGCAATTGCGAATCGACAGAAGGAATTGCCTACTACGGCATCGATGGCGACGAACAGGCGCTTAAGGCAGAGACCTGCGAGAAATGTAAGTCATACCTCAAACTTATGTACATGGAAAAGGCGCCTGACCTCGATCCGGTTGCCGACGACGTGGGAAGCATTGCGCTCGATCTTTTGCTCGCCGAGGCGGGCTGGCGCCGACTCACTCCGGTCTCTTTTGTTTTTGCTGCCCAAGAATGAATGCTCTTGCCGAGCCCGTCGGTTAATCTAGCTGGGGCTCTGGGTCGCCGACGCCTGGCGGCAAACCAGCCAGAATCGAGCGGTACCGTTGCGTTGGAGGCTAAAGGTCTGCAACGGGCAAACCAGCCAGCCGTGGCAGTTCGCTCGACAAACCACTAACGCAGGTTGCTACGAAGATTTTGCTAGAGCTGCTTCAACGCCGGCCATCGCGCTTCGTTCGCGGGCTCGGCGCTTGAGCCTGCTTCATCGAGCAAGTCCAGAACAGTGAGCGGCCGCAGGATTTCGGCTTCGCTCTGAACCAGCGAGCGAATCGTGTTTTGCACGCGCTGGCTGCACACGCATACCTCGTCAGGGCCGCGCGCACGCTGTATCACTTCCGCCAACGAGATAAGAGCGGGGTCGCGGGCGAGAAAAAGCCCTTGACGCTGCAAATCGCCGTGACCGTCGCAAACTTCAATGATAAGTCCAGCGTCTTTAAGGCGCCGAAGGACCGGTGCCAGCGCCGCTTGCGTCACTCGTAGTTCCTGCGCGATGCTCTGCGCGTCCACTAAAGCGCGCCGATTCACCATACGCTCGGCCACGTGAAGCATCGTGACCAGTGCCGCCGCGCGTACAAAGTCCGCGGGCGATACTTCGCTTTCCGGCAGAAGGTCGCCCGCGTCTTGCAGGGCGGCAGCCAACTCTCCCCCATACAGCAAGATCGTCCAACTGATGTAAGTCCAGGTCATGAGGATGGGAATCGCCGCCAATGCTCCATATATCGCTTTGTAGCTCGAGACCCCATACTGGAAGTGAACGAACATTCGCTGTGCCAGGTCGAGCAATACCGCGGCTGCTAGCCCTCCCACTAGGGCGCTGCTGACGCGGACTTTGGTGTACGGGAAAAAGACGTAGACAAAAGAAAGCGTTCCCCACAGCGTAAGGCCGGAGATCATCCAGCGCAGCGCGAACCAGTGTGGCAGGTAGTTTGTAACTCCTTCCCGCAGTGCGACTGCGGCGATGACGACTGGCGGAAGAGCGAAGACCACCGCGAGATAATCGGCCACCTTGCGCACCCAACCCCGTCCTTGGGGCGCGCGAAAGATATTGTTGAAGGCCTGCTCTACTGTGCCCAACGTCATTATAGCGGTCACGAGCAGCGCGATGCCGCCAAAGGCGCTCAGCGTGCGACTGTCCGTGTTCGAGACGAAGCTTATGATTCGATCTGCAATCTCCGGCGAGCCTGCGGCGAGGTAGCGCTGAATCCATTGATGCAAGCCAGCGGTGGCATGAAAGGCGCTGACGGTCGACAACGCCAGCGCCAGAATCGGGACTATCGAGAGAGTAGTGGTGTAGGTTAGCGCGGATGCCCATAGCGGATCGTTATTGCGCAGAAAGTTTTTGACCGCTAAAGACATCACTTTCCATGCTCGCAACTGCGCCGCTCGCTGCCTGGCGAAGTAGATATAATTCCGCAGCCAAGTGGCGATGGGGCGGCAATAACGGTTGAGTTTGGTGTTCGAGTTGAGCATGATTCCCCTCAAGCCGAGGGTTCCTAGACTCGCAGTCATTATATCGAACAACCGGTTCAAGTAAGGACGGCGGTAACCATTCAACTGGCTGTGCGAGAAAAATCAGCCAGCGCGGCAAAGGCTTGCTGAGCTTTAGCGCGTTCTTGAAAAGACCGAAGCTTTGAAAGCCGGCGCTAACTATTAAGGCGCAGCCTTTTGCGCACCTTCGCGGTGTTTATGTCCAAGTCAGGGCAGGAGCTGCTGGCAGCTTCCACAAGACCTGGCGTGATGCGGGCGTTAACCGTCAGCGGTCGACGCCTTAGTCTTCGACGGGATCGCATAATACCCTCCGCGCCGCGCGGCGAGAGCTTGGTGCGTGTGCGGTTGGCGGGAATTTGCGGCACCGACCTGGAAATCATACGCGGCTACATGGGATTTTCAGGTACCCCGGGCCATGAATTTGTCGGCGAAGTCGTAGCGAGCGAGCAACCCGCGCTGCTCGGGAAAAGAGTGGTGGGAGAGATCAATGTCGGATGCGGCACGTGTGCGCAATGCCGAGCTGACCTTTCGCGCCACTGTCCCTCGCGCAACGTGCTTGGGATTTTAGGACGCGACGGGGCTTTTGCCGATTACTTGACCCTGCCTGACGAAAATCTGATTTTAGTGCCCAAGACGATGCCCGACGAGGTTGCCGTGTTCGCTGAACCGGTTGCGGCGGCGCTCGAAATTTTCGAAAATACCTCGATTGACCGAAATGAACACGTTGCGGTGTTAGGCGATGGCCGGCTCGGCGCGATCGTCGCCCTTCTGCTGCATTCCCGCGGTTTCGAGACGGTTGTTGGCGGCCATCATTCAGCAAAGCTTGACCGCCTGCGTTCGCTTGGACTTAAAGTAAGACCTGAATCTGAGCTTCCTGCAGGCTTCGACGTGCTAGTCGACTGCACGGGCGACAGTAAGGGTCTTTTGCGCGCGCTTGAACTGGTGCGCCCGCGCGGCAAGGTCATCCTTAAGAGCACGGTCGCGCGGCACGCGAACCTGAACCTCACCGCAGCGGTGATCAATGAAATAACACTCATTGGCTCCCGATGCGGCCGATTACGCCCGGCAGTCGCGGCCTTGGCCCGTGGCGAGCTTGACCCTAGACCACTGATCTCGGCAATTGTCCCTCTTGAGCGCGCGACGGCGGCAATCAGCCGCGCCCGTGCACCGCAAAACTTCAAGGTACTGCTCAGGATGTGATTCGCGCTGGGCTCGTGTCGCATCCTGATGCAGTGGCTTAGTTCCACGCGTTCGCTTAGGATTAAAAAAGCGGCGAGTGCGCGATGCGAACAGCAAAGCAGAGGGCTGCGAGTGTTGAGCAGGAATATTCTTGTTTGTGGCCACGGTGACCATCGTATGCCGGACCCGAGGGGCTATATCGCGGTTGTAAGCCGCGCAGCATAAGCTCGGTTACCGTGGTAAAACGGCGATGCGATGTTGTCCGCAGCGATAAAGAAACACCAAGCCGTAAAATGGTCGGTTGATGCGCCGACCAGACTGGGCGACGGCTTGCGGTCGGCTGTTGCTAGAGATGATGTGGACGCCGGCGAGCGCGCGGTCTCAGAAACGCTGGCTGTCGAAGAACCCTTAGAAATTCGGCTCGGGGGTCGGCGCTTTACGGTCACGATGCGTACACCCGGGTACGATGAAGAGCTTACCGCCGGCTTCCTTTTCGCAGAGGGATTTGTAAATTCCCGCTCTGAATTGAGCGAGATTCGCAGAATTAGGGACGCTCGAGGCCGACCTGAACCAAACGCGGTTGATGTGGTCTTGAACGTGCCTGCAGAGCGTTTGCGCGAGCGCTTGAAGCGCAACTTTATCATCTCTTCGAGCTGCGGGGTGTGCGGCAAAACTAGTATCGAATCGGTCCAAAGACGTATCCCGCCGCTCGCCGATCGAATGCGGATAGAGCCAAGAGCGCTGCTTAGACTCTCGACTTGCATGCGGGAGGCGCAAAAGATCTTTAGCGCGACCGGGGGTCTTCACGCGGCAGCGCTCTTCGTCCCGGCGAGCGAGAACAGCGAACTTAAAACCGATGAAGGTGCAACCGTGTTGGGCCGTTTGGAACTTAAAGTGTTACGTGAAGATGTCGGACGGCATAACGCGGTCGACAAGGTCGTCGGCTACGCTCTTTTGAACGGCCTTACGCCGCTCGAAAGCTCGTTGATGATGGTTAGCGGGCGGCTAAGCTTCGAGATCGTGCAGAAAGCAGCTGCGGCAGGAGTCCCGGTCCTTGCTGCCGTATCGGCGCCTTCCTCGCTGGCGGTTGAATTAGCCGAAGAGGTCGGAATTACTTTGGTCGGCTTTTTGCGCGAGCGGAGTTTCAATATTTATACGTCTTGCCAACGCATCGCCTTATGACAACGGGTCGCGAATAGTTCCGGATCGACCGGCGATGATACAAGCGGCCTTCTATTGAGGCGGCGCGACTTTAGGAAGTCGGGCTCGCGTGATGATGCGGCTTTGCTACGCGAATCGTTTGGAGAGCCTGGTCGAGCCGCTCGCGCAGGTGGTCGCACAGCAGCAGGCCGCGCATCCTCTTGCGAGTATAGCGATCATCGTGCCGGACACCTTCGTGCCCGGGCTCTTTGGCGATCTGGTCGAATCATATCGCGCGGTTGAGCAGTTCGTACGGTTTAGGCTTGCCGACCGGATTGGCGTGGCAGCGAATCTCGACTTTTTCGGTCTGCGCGCGTATCTAACGCGAACGCTCGAAGCGGTTAGTCCAGATCTTCGCGTGCTCAGCCGCCAGGACTTGCAGTTCGCGGTTTTTGAATGCCTGCGCGCGCCCGATTTTAGAAACGATGCCGAGCTGCTTACGCTTGCCGGCGACGGCGCCGTGGCTTTCGCGGATGAGAGAAGAACCTTCGAGATCGCTGCCAAGCTCGCTAACTTACTCTACCAGTATGCCGAAGGGAGCAGCGCGATGCTGCGCAAGTGGCGCACCGGAGCGCTCGTTACCGAGCAGGCTTATCGCTCGATCGAGCGAGCGCAGCAGCGCCTTTATCTCGCGCTTTTCGGCCGCGATGGAGCGCTGCGCTCGCGATGGACCGCGGACAAGAGCCGGCGCTGCCTGTTGTTGTCCGATGCGCTCGATTTAGTTGAACCTGCCGCCGTAAAATCGGCGCTGCCGTCCCTCCTTCATTTTTTTGGCTGTTCGGAGGCTGACCCGATATTGGCGCGCGCCTTGCGGATTTTGAGCCAGTGCCCGCAGTTGTGGGTTTACGCCTTGAACCCGTGCCGTGAATTCTGGGAAAACATCGATCTTGAAAGCGTCGCCGAGCCACAATCGCCCACCGAGCAGAAAGAGGAGCTTGAGTCCGCGGTTGACCGCGACAACCATGGCGGCTCAACTGGGGAAGCTGCGTATGACGCTGTCGCGCAGCGTGATTGTCCAGCGCTGCGCCTGTGGGCCCGGCCCGGGCGGGAGCTGACTCGTTTGCTCAACGATTTCTCCGGATATGACTTCGACTCCCACTTCACCTCGGCAATCGATGAGCGGCGGCAAACTCTTCTCGCCTTGCTTCAGGAAAGCGTGCTTGAAAATGAGCCGGCGCGTCCAGTAGCGGCACAGAGCCAGATTGCGCCGCCCTGCCAGAGCGTCCGGTTTCTAGCGTGCCCCGGCGCGCGACGCGAAGTCGAGGTCGTCGCGAACGCGATTTGGTCGCTCATCCAGGAAAGCGACGCGGCGGCTACCGACTCGTCGCCGCTTGGATTCCATGAGATCGCGATTATTTTTCCTGACTCGCAGCGCGACTTGTATCTGCCGCATCTCGAGGTTTTGCTCGAGCAGCGCTACGGACTGCCGCTTAATGTCGTCAACCGGCCTTTGGCTAGCGAAAGTCGCATCGCGCAAGCTATACGGCTGTTGCTCGACCTTCCTTTGAGCCGCTTCGGGCGCGAGGAGGTGCTGCGGCTTCTTACCCACCCGGCGATCGCCACGGGCGAGGCCAAGGCCGACGCGCAGCGATGGCGGGAGTGGTGCGAGCAACTGAACATCGTGTTCGGTGCGGATGCGGGCGATTTTGCAAACACATATCTTCCGAGAGACGTTTACCACTGGGATCAAGGTTTGCGACGCCTCGCGCTGGGGTTTTTCCTGGAGGGAGAACGCAGCGGCGGTGCGCGGTTGTTCGCGGCCCAAGACGGCTCTGCTTATCTGCCGTTCGACGTCGGGCAGGATGAGGCCCTGAGCGTTGTAAGATTGGTTCGTAGCGCGCGCGAACTCTTGGCCAGCGCGCTTGAGCTCAAGCGCGCGCGACTGACGCTCGCCGACTGGTCGGATGCGCTAATAACTTTGATGAAAAGCTTCGTTCACGTCGCAGATAGCGTCGACGAGCGAGTTTTCGCTTGCTGCCTGCGAGCTCTTGAGTCAATCGCGCCGCGCGAGGTAACGGACGCTCCGGTTGGCTATGACGTTGCGCACAAGCTTGCGACTCGTCGAATTGCGCAGCTCGAAGCTGCTCGCGGACAACTTTCGTACGGCGGTTTAGTCGTCGGGCCGCTGTCTGCGCTGCGAGCGATTCCATTTAGAGCCGTCTTTTTGCTTGGCTTAGGTGCCGGAATTTTCCCCGATCGGGACCGACTTGATTGGCGTGATCTTCGTATCGAAAGACGAGACAAAGCGGATTTGCCTTTAGCTGAGCGCCAGCGCTATTGGTTTTTGCTGACGCTGCTCGCCGCCCGAGAGCGCGTTTTTCTCTGCTACAGTTCACTCGATCCTCGTACTTGCGACCCTCTCGAGCCCTCAATCGTTGTGCACGAACTGCGGTCGGTTTTGCGCGGCTACGTAAGTGAGGCTGCTCTTGAGCGGATGACCATTTCCCATCCGTTGAATCGCTACGACCTTGAGTACTTTCCGGATTTGCGAGCGCTTTGCGACAAATCAGCGAAGCAAGCAGTAGTTCCCACTAGCGATACTCGACTTCGCGGAACCGAGATGGTCAACTTTGACGGCGAAGCCCGGCAAGCAGCGCGGTTGAACGCGCTGCGTCAAAACCTCGATGACCGTTTCCGGCGCGCCGTGCCGCTCGAAGGAAGGACAGTTTTAGAGCTCCTCGAGCACAAGCAGCGAGATAAGCTAAGCCGAACTCTGCGGCTACAAAAGCCTCTACGCAAACAAGAGTCCGCGCCCAGCGCGTCCGCAGACGTCTTGCTCGCCTTAGCAGCTTTACGCCGCTTTCTTGAATGCCCCATCCAGGGAACCGCGATACATGTCTTCAGGATGACCGAGGACGACCCGGTTGAGATAGAGGAAGAAGAACCGCTCTCCCAGCCTAGGGCGCAGCGGGTTCAGTTATTGCGCCGCGCTTTCTGGGCCGGGCGCGCACAGCCAGAAGCGGTAAAAGGCGCTTACTTTGATGCGTTTGGGTTAGCTCAGATCAAAGGAGACGCGCCGTTCGGTCCGTTCGCGCAAGCTCAGCAGCAAGCCGACTTGGCGGTCCTAGAGCAATGGCTGCGGCTTGCCCGGCAAACCGATATGCGTGACCTCGCCGAGTGGCAGAGTGTTCAAATCGGACCTGCAGATGAATCGGCCGAAGCTGCGGAACGTTCGCTAACAGCGCTTCGCCTGACCCTGGCGCGCCGGCCGCACGCCGACCGCAACTCGCGCCAATCAGATTGCCCGTCAACTGGTGCATCCGTGCGCCTTTACGGCCGGCTCTTGCGATTGTCTCCCACGCTTGACCGCGGGCTGCATCTGGTAGCGCGCGACCAGATCAAGCCTAAAGATTTTCTTGAGCTGTTCATCGGGGCGCTTGTGCTGAGGGCTGCAGGAGTTCTTCAAGAAAACCGCTTTGAAGCAACAGTTATCGCCGCCGGGCCCAAAAAGGCGCAGATGAACCGAAAGACGCTGTCACTACCGACCGCGGAAGCCGCACGAAGTTATCTTGCCGATTTGGCGGACGAACTGCTCAGCGGAAGCAGCGACTACTTTTTGCCAATCGAAGCCGTCGAAGCCGTCCTATCGGAGTGCCGCTCGACCCGCGCGCAGCATCCGAGTTGCCTGCGCGATGTCATTAGGCGCTTGCGCGACGAGCGCCGACCGGTAAGTTCAGCGTATGGTCCGGTGCGAAACGCGCGGCGCTACCGCCTGCCAAGGTCGGACGACGAGGTGCTGGAGCTGATCGAGCGTCGCTTCGGCCCGCTGCGCGAGATTTTTAGCTGAAGGAAAAACGGCGTGGGCCAGAGTCCATATGGTCGGCCTCCAATTTTGGTCGACCTCTCGCGCGATCGGCACGGTGTGCTCGAAGCCAACGCTGGCACGGGAAAAACGCATGTCTTGGCGCATCTATTCGTGGACTTGCTGCGTTCAACACCCTGTGGGGTGGAGCAAATATTGGCCGTCACCTTCACGGAGCGGGCGTTGGTCGAACTGCGTGAACGAGTGCGGCAATTGCTTGAAGCCGCCAAGAGCGAGCGTCAGCTCTGTGCCCCTCAGAGGCGAAAGCTCGAGACTGCGCTGCTTTCTTTCAGCTTCGCTCCGATCTGTACGATTCACTCGTTTTGCCATCAGTTGATACTCGAGTTTTCTGCTGAGCCTTTCGACTCGCAATGCCTGGAACTTGTCGACAGCCGACGCGCCTTTCATCGGGCGTTTCGCGCTTTTTTGCGTGAGCATGTGGCGCTTGAAGGGCGCTTCGATCCCCTGCTGGACGCATGGTTTGCCGAGCACGACGCGGGCCAACTGGAAGCGCTGCTCTTCGCTGCGCAACGCGCTGGTTATCTCGAAAGCGGCGCAATGGCGGATCATCGGGCGGCTTGTCTCGACGTGCTGCAACCGGGCGACATCGAACATCTTAAACAGGAGTATACCGAGGCTGCCCTGGAGACGCAGGCGCGAGATGACGCAATACGCGCGCTGGAGACTCTCGCGGCGCTTCTCGCAGCCAGCCTAGGCGACGTCGAGGCGTTAAGCGCCAGGCTCGCCGCCTTTGACTTTTCGCGCCTGCTCGAGCCACGGCGAGCCGCGGCAAGGGGCGGCAAGAAAAAATTCCCCGATGAGATGTCGCCGCGCGCTAAGGCGTTCCTGTACGCGGCCAAGAGGGCGCAAGCTGCTACTCGAATCGAGGTGCGCGCGGTCGACGCCTTTTTGCCAAAGATCGCCGAGCGCCTGGAAAAGGAGAAACGTGAGCGCGGCCGTCTGGACTATGATGACATGCTGCGATGGGCCTGGCGGATGCTCGACGGGCCGCGAAGCGAGCAAATTCTCGCCGCTCTGCGTGCGCGGCTGCGCTACGGATTAGTCGACGAGTTTCAAGATACCGATGAAATACAATGGAAGATACTTCGAAGGATCTTTGTCGAGAGTAAAAGCGGAAATGTGCTCTACTTGATCGGTGATCCGAAGCAGGCGATATACGCCTTTAGAGGCGCTGACGTCTACACGTACCTTGCCGCAGTTGACGAGTTGGCCGCTAAAGGCGCTCCGTTGGTTCGGCTCGTTGACAACTTTCGCTCGACGCCGCTGATGGTGCAGGCGCTCAACGAAATTCTCGACCAGAGCGCGCCAGAACCGTTGTTCACGGGCGAGATAAATTACCGCGTGCCTTCCAGGTCTGCACGGCCCAAATTTCAGGCGGTCGACTGCCAAGGACTTCCGTTAAAGCCGGTAACTTTAATGCGTTTGGCGCCCACCGAGCAAAAAGGTGGCTTTGTCTCCCGCGCGCGCCGAGCGCTCGGCAGGCATCTCGCGCAACGCCTGCGCCGCATCCTGTTCGAGCCGGACCACGAGTTCAGGCTCGTTCAAGAAGACGACATGCCGCGCCGGATAAGTGCCGAGGAGATCTTTGTCTTGACGCGCACTGTGGAGGAGAGCCTCGAGGTCGGCTCATATCTTCAGGAGGCCGGAGTTCCTTTCACGTTTTACAAACTTGACGGGCTTTTTCAGACCGATGAGGCGCGGGATGTTCTCGATTTGCTGAGAGCGGTTGAGCGGCCGGCTGTCCGTGCCTATCGGCTCAAAGCGTATCTGACGCCGTTTTTCGGTCTCGGATTAAACGACCTTCCCTTAGACGACGTATCCGAACAACCATTCTCCGAGATGCTGGTCGAATGGAACGCGCTCGCCGAACGTGAGCTGTTGGGGGAGCTGTTCGACCGCGTCCTTTACAAAAGCGGCCTGGTTGCCCGCGAGCTTTTGCTTTCGACAAGCCGCCGGCGCCTAACCAATTATGAGCAGATATTCGACACGTTGCTCGAACAATCCTTTGCGAACAAGCTACCGTTGAGCGACTTGGTTTTAGCGCTGGAAGACTATATCGCAGGCGGCGCCTTTTCCCCAGGCGCCGAACAAAACCTTCAGCGGCCGGAGAGCGTCGGCGCCGCGGTGCGGATACTGACCGTGCATAAGAGCAAAGGTCTCGAGGCAAAAATCGTAATTTTGTTCGGCGGGTTCTACGCGCCACCGGACGATTCGCCGATTGCCCGCTATCACGAGCAACGCCAATGCCGTTTTGCGATCGGTAAAGCCGCCAAAGATTTGGTCAAAGAGGCCCTTCGCAGAGAGCGCGCGGAAGAAGACCAGCGCCTGCTCTATGTGGCGATCACGCGCGCGTGTGCCAAACTTTACCTGCCGTTTTTCCCGGATGACGCGCTCAAGAAACCGCTTAACGGATACTATGCAGCGCTCAATAGGCGCCTTTGCGCGATGGCTTCTCGCGCACAATTGCGCGAAGACCTTTTCGCCGTAGAGGACGTTAGCGATGGCGAAGGCGCGCGTGTCGACGAATCGTGCGCGCGCCAACCGGGCGACGCGCTATCGCTAGCCAGCCTACCTGCTGCCGAGCGAGGTTCGAGCAAAGCCACCACACCGGGCGAGGATCCGGTCGCGGAGGCGAGGGAGATAGAGGCGAGCATTGAGGACGACAAAGAGCCGCGCACCGGCACAAACCTTCGCTTAGGGAGCGATTCATCCCGCCACCCGCTGCGCTGGGTACCGCCTGAGGGACTGCTTGACGACGAGGGCGAAAGCTCACGCCTGCGTGCGAAGCTTGCCGAGCTTCGAGCGCGTCACGCCGCTCCCGCCGTGCGCTCCTACACCTCTCTCAATCGCTACGCCGAGACCGAGCCGCACTCGGCCGCGGCGGATTACGCTGTTCAAATTGTCCCCTGGGGCGCTTCTCACGCCGCCGTTGGAGAGCTTATCGCAAGCAGGGAAATCGGGATCTTTCTCCACGCGCTGCTGCGAGATGTTGACTTGCGCTCGCTGGCCGAGGCTGCGGATTTCGACGCCTGGAAGAACCGCGCGGACCTGCGCGACATTGTTCGCAGCGCAGTCCGGCGAGGCTGGGGAGTCGATGAGGCAGCCGCTGAGCCCGCGATGCGCCTGGTTTATCGAGCTTTGCGCTGGTCTTTTCGCCCAGTTGGCGCGCAAGCCGCGGGCGAGCTGCACGAGCTTGTGAAGCAGCGCGAAATGGAGTTTTTATTTCCTATTTTTGAATTAAGTGGCCCGCTCCTTAGGTCCGCTGAGAGTCCGGCAGGGTGTTCGACGCGTCCCATATACTTCAGAGGATTTATCGATCTCGTCTTCGAGCACCAGGGTCTTGTTTACTTTGCTGACTGGAAAAGCGATAGCTTGGCGTCGTACGAGCCCGAGGCGCTCGCCGCTCACGTCAGGCGCTATTACCAGTGGCAGATAAAGATCTATGCGCTGGCTGTTGTTCGCCTTTTAAACATCAGGAGCGCAACCGAGTACGAAAAGCGCTTCGGCGGGCTGTTCTACCTGTTTCTTCGCGGTCTTTGCGACGCAACGACGGGCAGTCAGAGCGGATTATATCGTTGCCTTCCTTCATGGACGGATATTCGGCGTTGGGAGGGGGAATTGGCGCGGGGCGAATGATCTCGGTGGACCTTTAGCTTCTCGAACGAAACCTGATGTTGTGGGTTGGATCAGAGGCTGTCTGGCGATGGCTGGAGCGCCAAGGCGGCACTCAGAAAAACGGCAGCACAAAAGAACAGGGCGCGGAAATCCATGTTCCCGCTGCCGACTTTTTGCGCTGCCTGCGCGAGCTTGAGGCCCGAGCCGGCGTATTCAATTTGTCCGCTGATACGGTTCATCTGGCTTATGAGATCGCTGCGCTCGAATCCGACCTTGTTACTAAACAGCGCTTGGCGCTGATCGTGCTGTGCGTGGCCTCGCTTGTAGCGCTCAGCCAGGGAAGTACGCGGCTTGCTATCGCTCCGGTTCAGGAGGGGCAAGCGTTGCGTCGAATCGTGGCTGCGCTTTGCGGCGAAAGCTTCAGGGCGGTGGGATTGAACGACGTCGCGGGCGAGATCGAGACGCTTCTTGAATCTGAGAAAAATCTGCGCGTGATCGGTCGAAATCCGCTGACGTATGCGCCGCTGCTTTATCTTCGTCCTTTCATCTACCACCAACGCGTCTACAAAGCTGAGGTTTCGCTGGCCGAGCGTTTGGCCACATTATTAAGGCAAGAGCCCCCTGCCGTTGACCTACGGGAGATAAAAGCCGCGCTTGAAGACATATCGCAACGGCCGCCGATTCAGCAGGGTAGGGCACTGAAACTTTCCGACGAGCAAAGAGCGGCGATCGCGGCGGCTGCCAACTTTAGGATGACGTTAATCTCGGGCGCCCCTGGAACCGGCAAAACCTCAATCATCGCGGCGATCCTGCGATTGTTTACACGTATTGGACTCAGCGCCGGCAGCGTCGCGCTTGCCGCGCCAACTGGAAAGGCGGCTAACCGAATGGGCGAAGCGCTTGAAGAGATGCTGGGCTCGATCAGGGAGCCCGACGAACATGACCTGGCGCTGCGATCTAATCGACCCGCGCCGCAGACGCTTCACCGCTTGCTCGCATACTCGCCCAGTCGCGGACGATTTCAGCACCATCGCAATAACCCGCTGCCAGCGTCAGTCGTGATCGTCGATGAAGCGTCGATGGTCGATCTATATCTCATGCGAGCGTTAGCCGACGCGCTCAGTGCTGAGTCGCGACTGATTCTTCTGGGCGACCATGACCAGCTTCCGTCGGTGGCCGCCGGTGCGGTGTTTCGCGATCTAGTCCAGGTCAGCACACTTTGGCGAGGTCAAGGCCGAGGAGTTGGAACCGTGGGGCGGGCTGGCTCGGTTTGCGGTACGAGCGTACGGCTCGAACGAAGTTATCGCGTAACTGAGACGCTAGACGCGGGAAAGCAGATCTCGGCCGTCGCTTGCGCAATCAACGCCGGTGCCCTAACCAGCGGCGGTGCTTCATGGTTTGACCAAGAACGGCCGCCAGCGAAACGTGCCTCACCAGAGGACCTCGCCTTCCAGGGGGTTGAGCTACTTGGCAGCGGGGTGTCCGAGATCGGCGCGTTCCTCGAACGATGGTACATCGCGCAGCTCCAGGGCAGCAGGCGAGTGCAGAAGTTAGCACAAAACGTTTATGATGTGGGCGAGTCCGACGCGTTGGAGCCCGCCGAGTCGCACCGCCTGTGGCCGCTATTCAACCATCTACAAAGCGCCCGGATTTTATGCGCGACACGCGTTTTCGCGACCGGCTCCGAGCGGATAAACGCAGTGCTGCACGCGCGCGCGGCTCTCCAGGCAGGCGAACCGCCCGACCGCGAAGCGTTTTTGCCGGGCGAACCGGTAATAGCACTGTCTAACGACTACGCGCGCGGCCTTTTCAACGGCGACCAAGGGGTCGTGCTCCGGGTGCGCTCCATCTCGAGCGGCAGATCGTTTCTGGCTGCCGTTTTTCCGCGACGCGATACTTTCCACGCCTTTCCTTTGGAAACCCTCGGCGGCTTTATCGAGCTTTGTTACGCGGTCACGGTTCACAAGGCGCAGGGCTCGGAGTTTGACACCGTGGCGCTCGTCATGCCCGAGGAGGACCTTCCTTTGCTCACGCGAGAACTGCTCTATACCGCGCTTACTCGAAGCCGGCGCTCGTTTGTCTTGATTGGCAATGAGGAGTTGATTAGCACAGCCGCAAATCGCAAAACTGAGCGATGCTCCGGTCTTGCCGATCACCTAATTGCCGCCTTGAAAACCGAGCGTTGAAAGCCGGCCTCTGCTTACCCCGTCCCCTTCGTTGGCCAAACTCGACGAGGCTGACGTTAAGCTGGTCACGGTCGGCGAATTTGGCGCGCCGGCCAATTGCTTGCGTGGCGCAAGTCCCCCCACGAAACCGAGAACGGGCCGCCCAGTTACGGCGCCCGCTCGGGACGAGCAGCGAGGAACCGGCGCAAAAGCTTGTATAGAGGCCAGCCGACGAGGATCGCCAAAAATCCGTAGACCATCACGTAGGCACTCAGTTGTGGCTGGTCTGCGAAAAGTAGCGCCACCCACAAGATGAGCCACGTCCAGACCAGATGGCGGAGCTTTAGGCCGGGTTGTTCCGCCTCACGATGCGCGCTATGAATTCCGCTGTGGTAGCCGGCGCTGGAGGTGTAATAGAGCCCGCTGCCCGGGATTCCGATCGTTTTCCTCACGCCGCGCGGTCCGGCCGTAACATGAAAACCTGCGGCGCCAAAGGTGAGCGACGGCCCCGACTTCGAGAGATTTACCCTGACCCCCGGGAAAATCTGCTTTCGGCGGTAAAAATGAAAGCTCCCCATCTCGCACCGAAAATACGGCGGCGGGCTTGCGGCTGTCGCTCCGGCAGCGGCGCTGAAGGCCCGTTGCGCCCGCGAGTTTGCCTCTGGTCAGGTCGGGCGGCCGCTCTTCGTTCTTGGTAAAACGCCGGCGGACGAGCGTAGGCGGCGTATCGGCGCTGGTTTGTCTCGGTGCGGGTTTAATTTCCCTTGATCGCGCCGGCCAGCAGGCCGCGGCCGGACGGCGCGGCAACGCCCGTTCCTCCAGGCGCGGCTTCATTTCCTCTGATCGCGCCGGCCAACAGGCCGCGTGGCAGTTGGCCCGGCTCGGGGACAACCTGGCTTTGCATCTGTTCGGTTTGACGCGCTCCGGCGAGAAGACCCTGAAGCGGCTGTGGTCCGCCCTCGGCCTCGCCTGACTGCTGAGTCGGTTCAGCGGCAAGTCCGGTTAAAAGTCCTCGCTGCTCGGCCTGAGCTATCTGCTCCGGCACCGGCGGCTTGACGGTCTCGCTGGCGGGTAGTGTTGCCGCTTGACAACTTGCAATTGGTACACAGCCATGCGACTGAAGCGCCCATGCCTTCCCATGTCCGCAGGCGATAATCGCCGCTACCCCGACTCCGCGCCGAATAATACTAACCCAGGCGTGATTGTTCATTTTCAAAATCTGCGCCTTCGTCTTTTTCCAAACCTTCTCTGGCTCGATTAGTTGTTGACTAGAGCTAGAGTAGACGTTGTCTTCCCCAAAAGCAAAGGTGCATTGTGCCGCTCCGCCCTTCTGGGCCGTTCTTGGATATAGCGGGTACCCTTCGGTTAGCGCCTAAACCGCTGCTTGAGCGCGTCGAACCCTCCTTGAAAAACGCCGTTGCCGATGGTTTCGATCATTTCTTGAGGTTTGGGCGAGTCAAACTCAGCGCTCCATTCGGCAAACGTCCGGGTGCCATCGGTGATCGGCCGAAGGCGCAGCGTCGCCACATAATTCTCGACCGGCAGCGGTGCTGACAAGATGGGATAGGTGCAGAAATACTCGGCATCCGAGAGCGCCAGCAGCCGCTCGCGAATATTGCCGCCTTCGTTCAAGTTAAAGTTGCGCACGCAGCCCACGGCGTCGGCTTCGGCCGGCTGCGGGTCCGCAACCACGGGGCCGTCGCCCGCCTCGAGCTCCCCGAGGAGGCGCTCGGCGAGGCACTGCGGCGGCGCGACGACGTGGTGGC
>Ga0080006_1166603_pt1 | contig 21934 bp, 22 predicted proteins | sample RS3BMetagenome_FD_69209 | JGI IMG/M metagenome (GOLD analysis project Ga0080006, IMG submission 69209) | Ferric oxide microbial mat and aquatic microbial communities from Rainbow Spring, Yellowstone National Park, USA - RS3B (SPADES... ...
CTTGAACTGCCATCAGTACCAGCCTATGACGCAGGATCGAAGCACAATTCAGGTCAGTTCCTCATTGCAGCGTCCGTGCGGCATGCATAACAAGCATCACGAACAAACGTATATACGAGTTCAGGAACACTAACGTACCTTGTGTGGTTACGATCAATAAAACGAACGAAATCCCTAACGAGAAGATTGATGCATACCTCATCCAGACAACCGTAAGCCGCAGAGAACGCTACGCTTTTGATAGAAGCGTCGAGGGGTTTCGTGCCAGGCCCAACAGCTCCATGTATGTCAGGGCGGTGCTGCGATGGGCAGTTGCGTCGGCACCAGCGACATAACCTCTAGCAAGAGACTGCTCTACGTGAGTTTCTGATCTACGACACTTGACTTCCGCTGCAGCGCGATGCGAACACGCATGTGCCAAAGCGGTGCGTGGGACACGTGTCCTTCATCAATCGGGGAGGCGTCTCGCGCGGTGTACGCATCGCGCCGGTGAGCGCACCTGGGAGATCGGGCAGGCATGAGACACGACGTGTATGTCGCCGTTGATGGGAAACGTGATCTCGTTCAGAAGCGTGTTGTTCAGCTGTAAAAAGCTTTATTTGCGTTGGGGTCATAGCCAAGTGTAGTTTTCAGTCCATTTGTGTTTCAAACTTCAAACAAGTCTAGTCAAGTGTTTTTCCCAGCATGTACCACAAGCGTCCAAAGAGCGTTCTTTTTCAAAAAAAATAGGAAAGCTATGAAAAAGCAAGTCCACGATCCTGGAGGCCCAGTGTCGCCGGCTGCCAGAAAAAACAAAAAAAATACCGAGCCCAGAAGATAAAGTAGAGAAAAAGAAGCAAATGGGGGAGGCCCCACGTCGAAGGCGGCAAGAAAGACAACTGGACAACGAGATGGTGGTTAAAGGCTGTCTTCTTAAAAATATCAAAGATTCCTAGAGGGAAAAGTTGGTAGACGCTATCAAAACACGTGTCGACTCGTACTCCAAGAGCATTTTCAAGGCGTCGTCAGGACCGATGCATTTGGGGGGGGAGATGTATCGCGACGTGACGCACATCGAAACGGTCGAGATTCCAGACGAGTTTTTCGACGTGACCTTTATTCGTCACCTGATGCTTGGTACAGAGGAAGCGCGGATGGAAAATGAGCGGGTGCACGCCCTCCACGAAAAATATCCCTCTTACAGCTTCGCGGGTACTCGAAACAAGGGGGACTGGAGTATTTACGACTATGGGGCGATGAAGTACCTCACGAATCTGAAGCAACATTTGACAACGAACCTCGAATGTTTCATGATACGCGCCGTGGTTGCACTCTACCCGGACATCTCTCGCAAAGGAAAATGGGCGATTATCAATGGCATCAAGAACGATCGCAAGCATGAAGATGAGATCGAATTCGTCGGAGAGAAGGCGACAAACGAGAGCACAAAAGAAGCTTCTGTGATCCGTAAGGCTAGACAAGAGCACCGAGCACTCTTGGGTTGGCGAATCCGACAGAAAAGATATCAGAGTTGAAAAAAGATAAGGAAAGATACTATCGCCTCGTCCTGCGCTATTTCGTGTTTTTGGATCGTGAACTCAAACGCAAGGCGGAGATGAAGCTGAGTGGGGAAAAAATGAAGAGTGCGAGAGACGGACGGCTCTCCTAATGGGGAAGCGCTTCAAACAGTGGTTCCATTGTGGAACATCAAGTCACATTTTTTGACTATCGATTCCAGAATCCTTCACGGCATCATGAAGTAGAACCGTCCGGATTTCAGTGTCAGCAGAGACGATTTCTCCGGTGAAAATCGGGAAACGTACTGGAAGAATATCTTCGTTTCCGAACGTCTCAAAGTGAGCAAACAAAAGGTATTTATTGGGATGATCGAAACCTATGGAGTAGCCATGTGTGTACACGATCGGCGCTTGAAGACAGATCGGACAGTTTCGTCCTCGGCTTCGCCCGCGACGAAGGATGAAGATGAGAAGAAGGCGGATCTTGCGACGCAGAAAGTGCACGAGAACAACATTGTCGTTGGTGCGGACCCCGGAAACACAAATATCATAAATATCGCAGCACCCAAGGGTGCGGAAGATCGCAATGACGGCAACTTTCGTCGGAAACACATGCGCCTTTTGAGGTTCTCGAGAGCGAGACACTATCTAGAATCCGGTATAATGAAGGCAAGGAAGAGGATTGACACGTGGAATGCAGGAGTGAAGGATCAGTTGGAAGCTTTGAACAAGGTGACGAGCTGAGGAGCGGACTTTGAAGTTTTTTGAAATTCATGGAAGCTCACGTTGCTCATTGGGAGACACTGTGGAAAAAGTATACCAAGCCCCGATGGGCCCGTCTGCGCACGAGTCTATAATGCGTGAAGCAGCGTGCATTTGACAACTTTTCCAATTATTTGAACGCCCTAAAAGAGGATGAGGGTCAGAAGCTCGTTGTAGCGTACGGAGCAGGGCGCTGGATGACCCAAAAAGCGACTGCGCCAGCTCCGTCAGCATGAAAGAACAAGGTGTGCGCAAGGCGTTTTGTTCCGAAACCGATAGATGAGTTTCGAACACCGTATACACACCATGAACTAGGCTGTACACTTCAAAGGGTCGTGATGGAAAAGTGCCTGCGGAGCCCTGAAGGTACAAAAAGTACGGAGCGCTGACGGAACAGCAAATGGAAAGCGGGCGAAAGTTCGAGGAATGCTTGCACTAGTGAGTACCGTAAATAGCAAGGAACGTGTGGAGTTTGTGAACCGAGACTTTAACTCTGCCATCAATATCAGACGGTGTGCAGTGATGTGGAAGAAACTTCCAAAGTTGACAAGAGAGAATTTTGTTGGGCAAACTCTCAAACTGGGACTATATGAGAAAAGAATGGAACCAGTAGTAGGAGGCCGGCCGAGAGCCTGGGAGGCTTCTGCACGTCAGTTGGGAACGTCTTGTCCAGAACGGATTCCTCGCCACTACTGTACACCGCGGGCGTCGTTCGACTTTTGGAAAGTGTTCGGTGTCAGGGGTGCCCACTCTAGACAACAACGATCGCGTGAACAGTTCATGTCCGTTGTGCAAGCATGGAGTCGCTTCAAGAGCTGGGCGCTGGGCCCGACTGGCCTGAAAACAACGCACGCTTGGGGGCCTATCTCGAACGCTGGTTTACCTTTGGCAGGTTTCGCAGACATTACGAAACCCCCCGAGAGTATCAGCGAAAACATGACGGCCGCTATGTGCATCTATTCGCTTCTTTTCATGCGGTTCGCGTGGCGAGTACAGCCGCGGAACTATCTACTCTTCGCCGTTCACTTCAGCAACGAGCTGATTCAGGCTTACCACTTGCAACGTATTTTGGGAGGATACGACTTTTACGCCGGAAAGTACGCCACTGCAGAACGGGCCAAGTCTGAGGCTGTTCCGTCACCGTCGTCGTAGAACTCCCTGCAGATCCCCCGGAAGCATTCCGTTGGTTACCGTCATAAGCGGACGTGTTGTTGCCATATGGGAGCGAGACGCGGTGTCGTAAGCCTTGACTTGAATCCGTAACTTCTTCGACTCTTGATAGCGCACGAAGGTATGGAGCACTGCTGAGTCGAGGCCGAGCACCGGTGCGAAACCAGCTTTGCGTTCGATAACGCAGGGTCCGCGCATTGCGCTTCTATCCGAATAGGATCATTTCTTAAATTTTCCGGATACTTCTGCAGATGATGCAAAGCACCTGAAAGGGACGCTCTCTTGCACGGCTAACGTACAATATCAGGATCGCAAAACGTTAGCAGCGTCATGCAGCATTCAGCCTTGCCCCGCGATCATTCAGCAGTCTTATGAGCTATCTGCAGCCCACTCGCCCAGATCAATAACTTGGGCATCTGGTGGAGCAGTTCCGCCGGATTCGAGGAATCGGTACCACCACAGCTGCAGTAATTCATAGGCCAAAAGCGTAATACCAAACTGCGGAGCTGATCTCGCCATACGGGGACCAAATCCCTTCCAAAATGCCGTGCCACCTTCTTCTGCGTAAATATGTCGCACACAGTCCCACATGCCCCGGTAAACCTGAGACTGTGTGCCCCGATGCGCTTGCATCGTCGTCTTGACCACGTCAAATGGAGTTGTAACACCAGCAGCGATAGATCCGGCAATGATTCCAGCCAACAAACTGTTCTGCAGATGAAGGCTACTCCCTGGCAAGGGACCTGCATCCTTCGACGGCACAGCAGCTGCCCGCTCGAGCTCTGATGCTGCTTTCGACTCGAGCGAAGCCAGATCAGCGCCCTGTCCGGACGGATTCTTCGAATGCCCATCGGACGAGCGCGTAAGACCAGCTGGTAATCGATCCCTCAATCTATAGTATAATGGAAAAAATATCGCCGCAAAGATGCTATCTCGAGCAAGGCACGGCACACTGCCGGTGTAGAGGCCGCGAATACCCAGCTCACGAACGACATCCAATAGGCCTTTCGGTTGCACCGAGGTAGCACCCATTGAGGAAGCGATTTCGCGCTGGAGGGCCAGTCGCACCATCAAAATTTCGCCAACATTCGTGAAAATAACTTGGGAGGCGCCTCCGCATGCACCGGCGCATACGTCTACTAGTAACTGCGCTGTGCTTGGCGAGAGGCCAGGACGAGCTTCTGCCAGCGCGGTTCTGTGTTCTATATCGCGTACCAGCGGCGACAGCGATGCCCGAATCGCGTCATTTACAGCAAGTTTAATGGCTTTCTCGGGCGCGACGCCGAGAATCTGCGGCACGACTCCTTGGAAAAGCCCCTGTACTCCGCGCGAATGAACAACTTTTCGGACGCAGTCCCATGCTCCCGTATACGACGTGCTGCCGACGCCAGGGGATCCACGGGCTCCCACAGTCCTCTTCTGGTACTGTAACTGCATCTTCACAAAGTTGATGGGATATGTGAAATAGGCGCCCACAGCACCGGCCACACCGCCGAGAAAAAAGTTTCGCAGCGACTCGCCGAGCCACGGCGCTGGGAAGCCCCGCGCCAGCGTCTTCTCCGAGGTCGGTGCCAGGCCGATCACAGAGCTGTTGGCAGTCATTGCACAAAACCGACGCACGGTTACAGCAAGAGCCACTCAGCAGCCCTATAAGTGATGTCGCGTACAAGCCTGGGCAAGTGCCCGCCCGCCACAACTCCTGGCGTGCGGGAAGCGCGCTCTCCGGGGACGCCCGTTGAGCTGCAGCTGGCCCCCGAGTGCTTGCCGTTACCCCGTGTGGACTTGTTCGCTCGGCGGACGGACACTGCTCCAGTTGCTTTAAGGTTCCGTACCCTCCGTGCCCTGGACTAGGAGAGCGCGACCTCTGAAACCCCGTACGCTCAGTACACAAACTTGACAGCGCGACTGCGCTTTTTGTGTTGCTATACGTAACGTCCTAGACGCGTTGGCGTTGCGGCCAGCGCGAGGTACCGCTGGCGTCCAGGTGTCGCGGAATTGTGTACAGCGTCTATGAACATTCATGTAAGAATAAACTGGAAAGCTCAAGTGAACGAACTCATTCGTAGAGAAAAAAGGTTCAGGTTTTGTTCTATTGTTATCGAAACCTCTGTTCGCGAGCTCTTTTCGTGACTGGTTTCTTTTCTTCTGTTTATCTCTGGCTTCCCATACGCCGGTGTCTCTTCTCCGTTCAAGTCCAAGATGAACGGTTGAAAGACGCAGATGACAGCATCAATGAAAGGTTTCAGATACTTGTTGTTGTTGTTGTTTTTGTTGCTGCTGTTGTCGACGCATTTCATGTGCATGCGGAAGCTGCGATCCACGCTCCACTTTCCATTTTCATCTTCTTCGCATAGTGCCTCGATGCGCTCTTTGCAGCGATCACACTAGAATATGATAACAGATTCCAGTATGTCGACAGCGGTCTACCTACGACCGCTGTCGGATAGCTCGTGAACACTTGCCGCATCCCTCGGTACATGCCGCTGACGGATACAGAACGCTGGCCTCGGCAACCGCCTCCGTTTCGGCACCCGGTCGCATACCCTCTAATCAAAGACTGTGCTGCGCGAATCCATTGGCTTGTGCACGCTCTTCTGTACACGCTAGCACATACTGTTGCATTCAAGAGAGGATTTGCGCTAAGCAACGTTGTCCACGGTGAAGTATGTATCGGAATGAAAATCTACGCTAAAGAACAGATCGAGAAATTTCGATCCGTCTTGGCTGCTGTCGAGCAAAGTGGTGACGCATTCTCCATTGAAAGCGATCACTGCAAGAGCTCAACGCCGAGTCCATGACTCTTTCCCGTGCAAACAGAAGAGACGGGAGCCTTATAGAGCATACTCCCTGACAAGTCTCTTTTTGCTAAAGAATGCGGCTTCGTCTGTGCCAATGTGGAAATGAGGATTTGTATTTCGAGTGGAGCTAGCTCCGGTTTCTGACATGTCCAGTGATTTTTCGAGATGAGCTCTTGATCAGGTCGTCAACGAAGTACCTCGAGTAGCGTTTGCATGTCCATCCGATGGTGCCAAGTAATGTGCCAAAGAGATGCCCGGAAACAGCAAGACTGAATAATTGAAAAATATCTGAATCGAACATACAACATACACGTATGGAGAGCACAAGAAAGGAGGCTTATACGCATGGATTGCCAAAAATGATTTGATCTAGTTCACGGACCTCTGCTGAAGGGCATTGCGAATCATCTTGATTCCAGTGACATACCGAATGCAAGCGGCAGAGCGTCGAAAGAGCCACACCCAAACACGATCGTGCATCCGAAACCCACGTATGAATCGGTAATTCTTTATCGCTGCACTTTAGAGTTCAATGCTGTTGGTATGAAACAAGTTCGGGAGGAAAAGTCCAGATCTATGAACAGAGCGACTCGTCCCACGTTCCATTTGCATCCCACCCGGGTGGAGCGCTTCATCGTCGATTTCCCAGGGCGCGTCACAAACTCAGCCATTATAGAATATTGTGCAAATTTATGAAGCTAAAACCCTCACGCAAGTGTGGCGAGCGCGCGTCCAGCATGCCATACCAGTAAGCGCATCCGTTTGCCTGCTCGCGCCGATACCTTCATACATGGGTTCAGTCGACTTACCCAGAAAGAGACCCGGTCGCCACGTTCCCGTCGGTATGCGTCCAAGTTGTGCAGCCCGAACGCCAACCGCGACACGTCATTCGCATGCGTACTCAGACAAATATCGATGCCGAGCGCCCAGCTGCATATGCGCGTGACCGGCTGGACGCAGCGCACCCCTAGGCTTCTTCTCGCGTACCCAAGGCCGGTCCGTAATCGAGATTCGCATGTTCGTGCCTATCCCCGTTCACATGACGTACCGAAACGAAGAAACGCTTGATCCATGAACAAGGTGCCGATCCGCGGAACGGTGACGGTCCGAGCGAACGCGCGGGTCGCGAACCGGTTTGCCTTGCACTTAGTCCGGTACCAATTAATGGACATGAATTTCGCTTGCAAAAAATCCACCTCGATGCATGATAAAAGCCCTTAACTTCTCTTCTGAACGACGACACATGCCACGGCTGTGGCGCTCCATATCTGCGAATGCAGGCTCTGCGTGCGATCACTCCGCAACCACAGCACACCGCGTATAACAGTCTCAGTCGCTAACGGTGAACAGTGCGAATAGCGACTGCGCCTGTCCAACGCTGCCGTGTACATCGCACCGCCCATAGAGGCGTTCGCGACCGATCGCCCCTTCATAGCGGAGACGTTTCGAATTGCTGCATGATCCGTTCGCATCAAGTCGTAGCATCCACGCTAGACTTCAGATCGCATCGCCCAGATACCAATCCGTGGAACTATTCGAGTCCTCCGCATGCTGCCGAGTTCGATTAGTACTGTGAACGCGCGCTGCAGTCGCTGCACGCTGGTCCATTTCAAAGGCGGGATAGACGCCTTTGGGGTACGATAGTTTGCCGACCTCTCGAGCAGGGACCCCGCTGACAATCGTGTACGGCGGCACGTCCTTGAGTACCACCGAACTGGCCGTGATTTGAGCTCCATCGCCGATGCGAATATTCCCTAGAACCGTCGCACCAGCACCCAAAAGCACGCCACGGCCGACTTTAGGATGACGATCGCCAGCCTCTTTGCCGGTTCCACCAAGCGTGACGTTGTGCAGCATCGACACATCATTGCCCACAACAGCGGTTTCGCCAATAACAATGCCTGTCGCGTGGTCGATCATAACACCACTTCCGATCCGCGCTGCGGGGTGAATATCGACCGCGAAACACTTTGAGATCTCGCTCTGAAGAAAGAGTGCCAGAACTTTGCGATCCTGGCGCCAGAGCAGGTGTGCCAGTCGATAGGCCTGCAACGCAGCATAGCCCTTGCTATACATGAGCACCGCTACACAGTGTTTCATAGCGGGATCGCGGCGCACAACAGCGAGAAGATCCGCACGTATCGCCTCCCTATACGACTTGTCTTGATAAAGTGCGTCACGAAAAAGCTTCACGTATTGGGTTGCCTGAAAGAACGGTGAAGCAAGCTCATTCGCCAGATGAAAAGCCAGCGTATCCTCCAAGCACCGGTGGTTAAGTACCGTTGCGTATAGCGAGCTCGCAAGCTGCGGCTCGTTTGCAGCCCCTATCTCTGCCTCTCGTCGAACGAGTTCCCAAACCGGGTCGCTCGAGTAGGTAAGCGTTCGAACCATATCGTCAACGGAAATCACAGGACCGAAACCTCCTCCGATCTGCGGTGGTGACCCCAGCGGCCAGACAACTCTAGCCCCAACTGCAGCGCTGCGCGACGTTTCAGAACGTGTATCCGTTATGTGCTCGATGGCGGAATCGCGTGCCTCGGAAACGCCATCGTTGCTGGAACGGCCATGGCCCCGAACGTGCTGCAGGCGAGCGCTGCGCAGCGGACACTGCCCCCTGGAACGCACCCGTTTCCGAACAGACTGCAGCGCTCTGTGCGAAGGGTGCACACGCAGCGTTTGATACAATCTACCTGTTGTTGCGAACATGTGCCACAGCGCAGTAGACGACTACGGACTCAGTGCTCCGACTCCATAGATCGAGTAACACAAGCACTGGGCCCCGTTCCGCGCCTCCGCGCTATCCAGGGATACGGCATCGATGGGTGCTGCGCATTGATGTCCAATACATACATGAATATACATATTCCTCCCATGTATTTCGGAGGCTAGACGGCTGTCGCTATCCAGGGATACGGCATCGATGGGTGCTGCGCATTGATGTCCAATACATGCATGAATATACATATTCCTCCCATGTATTTCGGGGGCTAAACGGCCTGTGCTGGCAGCGCTACGCGGCGACTGTGTCGCACAGCCGATGTACGGACAGCAGGATTCCAGGGACGTGTCAGCAATTGGTTTGGCTGGGCGATGGACCTCAGCGCTTTCACAGAAAAGACCGGGTATAGCGTCAGCAGCATCGTAAACGGCTGGCGATGACGGAGTTTGGCATATGGTGCGCTCGTGACGCCTGCGTTCCCCGTGCGGTTCATATTCGCGGGTAGTGCACGCGGAGGATGGAAGCGCTAGGTTGCTAGGTGCCCAGCCTCTGCAACAAGCTGCAACGTGTCCCAAGTACGGTCTCGTTTCGGGACAAGCGTCTGGGAGATCGCCACTGGAATCAATACTTGAGGCACCATGTCGCGCTTTGCTCTCGAAATGAACGAGCTCGGAGCGATAGCGGAGAGAGGGCCTAGGAACCCGATGCTGGCTTCGCGGCCGAAGTAGTAGAAAAAGCAAAAGCGCCTTGTTTTGGTCGGTTCACGCGATCTAGATTTGGTCTTTCGGCAAGTGCATGATGCCAGGAGGCGGTACACTCGGACCGTGAGCATATGTCGACGAACCACAAGAATGAGCGGTGAATTTCGTGAGCGCTTCCCCATCGGCAATATCAAGCGCTAGCGAGTTGCTGGCTCTTGTGCATCTCTCAGTTTATGCTGCATCCTGCGGACATGCATCCAATCGCTGTTGTTCAGAGAGGCGGCGCTCTGCCCGTAGACGCGGCATCTGTGCAGTGTGATACATCTGTGGCCACCTAGCAGACGCATGGACGACAGCGTCGCGTCGTCTACCCGGTGCTTGCGGGTCCAGGGCGCTACGGCGAAGGCATCGTAGGTGTCCAAAAAGCCGCTGCCGGGGCAAGGCGGAGATCACCCTGACTACCGCCAGGATCCGACTTGACGGCACCCGCAGGACTTTCGCTGCTTTCGATTCCCGGTTTCAGACTACGTGAGCGATGCTAGCCGAAACCGTATCCTGTGACGAAAAAGATGATCGCGCTCAGATCTGTTTTACACATCAGATCTATGTATCCTTAAGAAGGGCCCTTTGCTCCGCATTCATTCCTGGGATGACATTGCGTTACAGATTCGACAATGAACCGCACGGCCTAACCTACATGGATCTTAACGTCCTAAAAATATCACCGAGACGTATGAGGAAGACCCAGGAGACCCGTTGCAACCAGGGACCAACGAAAACTTGGAGATACCCTCGGCCGTTGCAGTGCAGTGCACAAACGCTACTCTGGGATCGTCAGCATGACTTTCACTGCACCATTCGCGGCAGTGCGAGCTGTTTCAAATGCAGCTTCGAGGCTGGACTCCTCCAGACCCATAAAACGATGCGTTATGAGCGGTTTCACATTCACCCGGCCCGAGGCTAGCAAGGCGATACACGTCGGATAAGTGTTGCTGTACCGGAAGACGCCGAAGATGTCAATCTCTCGACTCGAAGCATCAACAAGCGGGACATGCATCGCACTAGACCCCATGCCAACCAGACAAATACGTCCACCAGGCCGAACGACGTGCATCGCCAGTCGCATGGTCGACTCGAGCCCCGCGCAGTCTAAAGCGATGTCCGCTTGAGCGCCATCTAGTGCTTGTTGCACAACCAGGGCAGCGTCGTGCTCGTCGAGATCACGGGTATTGATGACGGCATCGGCACCGGCATGCGTTTCAGCGAATGCCAACCGGCGATCATCAATATCGGTGACAACGATGATAGAGGCACCAAACGCTTTGGCAACCATGCAGTTTAGTAAACCGATCGGTCCAGCACCCAAAACAAGCACTAGGGAGCCTATCGTCGTTCCTGCACGTCGGTTTGCGTGTACTGCAACGCTCAGTGGCTCGCACATTGCACCCTCTTCGAGTGATACGGACTCGGGTAGGCGGTAGCACCAGGCGGCGGGATGGCAGACGTAGCGCGCCAGCGAGCCGTCTACAGGCGGTGTTGCAAAAAACTTAATGTTCGGACAGAGGTTGTAGCGACCCTCGCGACAGCGTTGACACTGTAAACAGGGAACGCCAGGTTCGAGCGCGACGCGGTCACCAACTTGGAGGCTCGTAACGCCCGCACCAAGCGCCTCAACGACGCCCGCCGACTCGTGGCCGATGATCATCGGATCGTGGAGACGAAACGGGCCACAACTTCCGTGCCACCAGTAGTGCACGTCCGAACCACAGATACCTACGCAACGCATCTGGAGGCGTACCTCTCCAGGTGCTGGCGCTGGCACGCTCCGGAGCATGACGCGAAGCTCGCGCGGTCGCACCAGTACTCCACACGGGTTCGCCTTCTCGTTGAGAACCGAACCCGCATCCGACTCTTCTAATTCGGTCTCCATTTCACTCATCACACCTAAGCAACACCTGATTTCGCCGGAAAACCTACCAGGCGGGTACCTGGTTCTCAAGAGACCAGCGAACAACGACGAAACGTTTCGTTTGAACCTCCTCACGCTACAGACGCATCGCAGCGTGACGTCACTGCGGACGTGCTTTTTGCGTAGCGACTCGCGCGGCTACCCGTAGTAGGTGTCTTCTGGTGCGATATTCTCAAGATGCGACGTCTATACCCTTAAACGTATTCCGTCATATGAGATTACAGAAAAAAATAAATGAAAAGATGCTTCTCTGGTGTTGCGGCAGCGCCCTGGGGATAGCACTGGCCTCGCCTACCATGCTTTGCACGCTTGCTCATGAGCAGAAGCGCGAATAGGTCGTAGTCTCCAGGTGACACCGCAGCAATACGCACACTGAGCGTTGCAACGCTGATCACGCACGAGATGCTACGGCTGATGCCTGCTATCATCGCCAGCCTGTTTCTGGAATCAAAGTGGCTCTTGTCGACTCACTCGGCAGAAACGGTGTCAAAATCGTTCATGTCGGTAAAGCGCCCTGGGATTTCAGCGAGACTGAACGCGGAGCAGCAGCCAAGCGACGGCACTTTGTATGATGCGAGTGCCAGGGTCTAGGATGCTTGAGTCTCTGTGGGCTCGTGATTCGAGCGACATTCACCACTGTGATATGTCGTGTGCTGAGCAGAGCTCGTGGAGCAGCACGCTTGTGGGTCCAGCTGTTTGCATGCGCGATGCAGTGAGACGTGCCGCTGGAGCCGCAACTGCTCAGCGCTGCTTGGGGATCGGATCCTATTTTCTGGACAGGTACGATAAATTTCGCTGGGCATGCTCAGAGATGCACGAGTGCGACATGTGCGCAATGAAGAGACCAATGAATCTCTTTAGAGGCTTCCTCTTTTCACACGGTATAGACTAGTCCGCCTGATGCGCGATAGAGCTCGATCGATCCAGGAACAGAGGGTGCGGTGAACGCCCGCAGCTACGGCTGCCGCTTGTTACGGTGCTTCACCCCTTTCAGAATAAAATGGAACAGGTCTTCGAGCATCTGTGCATGCAGTACAGTTTGGGTCTCTTGCTAAGGCCAAGACCGCGAGCCTTTGCAGGCCTTTTCCGTGACTGGTGCCTTTTCCTGTCCCGCATCTACGGCTTCACACAGGCCGGTCTCTCGTTTCCCTTCAGCTCTGTTCTCTGTGATCAAATGGTGTTGTTCACGACGTTTAAGCCCGGATTTAGTTGTGCCTGGTAGTTGCCGACGCATCCGATGCAAACATGATATTCGTGATATGCGCGTCGCTTGCCACTTTTATCTACGTTGTACCCAGTCTCTGTGTACCTTAGGCAGCGGTGACAATCGTTCCGTAGCAAGCTGTTTTCCTGTGTCCACAGCATCTTCTCAGTCACCGAGGACCGTCCTGTAGCGCATGAACACTTGTTTCATCGCTCGGAACGTGCCCTTGACGATTACAGAAGCATCCTCTCCGTGCCATTCTCTGTTTCCGTTCTCGGTGACATGCCCTACGATCACGGTCTTCTTCCGGGCGTTCTCACTGGTGATTACGTTGATCAACGCCCGCTCGAGCACGAGATGTTCCAATCGACCTCGAATTACTTGAGCGCGACATTATCCACACTGAAACACTACCAGAATTCGAATTCTGGCCGCAGTACAAGTCAGGAACTTTTGATCCGTTTACGCTAGCTTTGTGAAAAGCGGAATCGAACTCGACACTGGAAGCGATTAATGCGATGCATCATGCTGGAGACTTATACCCTTTTCGATGCAAACAGAAGAGACGGGTAGTCTCTAGCAGCATATCCACCGAAGAGTATCATGCGGGGGTCGAATATAGCTTTGTCGATTCCAATAAAAAAGAAGAGATTTGTCTCCCGAATGAAAACTATCGTTGGATGCGACAAGTTCAGCCAATAGCGGTCACGAGCTAGTGAATAACCCGTGGAGGGATGATGTCGAGTAGTTTGCTCGTAAATCCAGCAGTACCATTCTCTTCAAGTTTGTTTTCGCTTGGGGCATGACGATCGAAAACCTGATGCATACGTAATTCGACAATACTGCATGAAAGAAAAGGAGAAGCGTGGACGCTTGCATGTATGTACTGGAAAATCTTATCTGGTATTTTATGAGGTCCCGCTCGAGTGCCTGTTGAATCAGCATGATGGCGGTGGCATGACCTCCATTCCCGTGGCAGATACCCTCATTAGTATCAGTCGGAAAACACAACCGAAAATCGTTAAACAACCTACGACGCAGTTATTTCGTACCACTGCACTCTCAGCATCAACACCGTTCATCTAAAAATGTTCCGAAGAATACAAAAAAAAAGCAAGAACAGAATATATCATTCAGAGTTCCTGACATGGGTGTGGATACGCCGCTGCCGCCACACTCGTTGTTCACAGGTAGGGCGGCTTCATGGTGCTTGCGCAAGTAGCTTATAGGGACGTGAACTTTTTGACACAAGCAGCGGTTGCGTTTGCGCAACCAGGCACTTAAGCCACGTGGTTTGCTTGCCCCAGAGGCGCCCGTTGGCCTGGTGTTTTATGAACAAGGCACCAGTCGCTGGCAGGGGAAACGAGCTTTATCACGTGGTACGCGTGTGCTGTTTGGATGTGTTTCCACGTTTGTGTCGCACGACTATACAACCGAAGCCTTTGACTTTACCAGTTTGCGTAGTAGCTTCTGGGTATACCGCTCCGCGCAGCGAGAGCACGCTTTCGGGAGCTTCACGCCTTGAACGGCACCCGTATGGCAAGACGAACACTACACGTCAGAAAACCCGCGAGCTAGAAGCAAGTGCACCGTGCCGTGTTCGTTGTAGGTTGAGGTGAACGCACAGAAGCGAGCCCGGTGATTGCTCTAGAGCCCCGCTTCAAGCAATTATCGTGTCGCAGAGCGCTGCAGGTCGCATACACGTGGGTCTCGCCAATAGCTCCGGGCTCGACGCTGCCGCAACATCTGCTTTTGCTCAGAGTGCCTGTCGGGTATACCTGCAACGCTCAACGTCTGTCTCCATGGATGCGGCTCTAGGCGCACTGCCACCCGGTCGCACGGGTCGCGTGCTGCTCTTGGACCCCGCCGCAACCGACACTTTCTCACTCTACGCCGAAACGATACCAGCCTGGCCCGCGGCATGGCACGTTTCGTACTGCGCAGTGTTGGGAAAACGCCCCAGCAGCTGGAGCGTCCCCACAGATTACCACGCTAATCGCAACGGTTTGCAGATTGCAGCACTTCTGCATGCGAGCAACGCCCGTGCAGTGACCTGGCTGCTCGAGTGGCTGGAAGATATGGGTGCGAAGGCAGCAGCACCACCGCTGCTGAGTCACAAACCCGCTGCACACCATCAAAGAGAAGCGGCAGATGGGCAGATGCCAGCGGCAGCGCAAACTGCGCAGCCACAACATCGAGTCGTGTTCACTCCATGGATCTCGGAGAGCGCATTGCGTCGTCTCGCCAAAGCTGGATGGTTGAAAAACTGCTCCATTGGACTGCTGGAACCGCGATTCCATCGAGTGAGCCCAACATTGCCGACCCTAGGCTGGGTATCGCTAACGTCACTATCGCACGCGTTTACCTACCAGTGCGATTATGCACAGGCGCTTGTGCGCGCACTTGGCTCTCTCGGGTATGCGTGGGAAGAGATACGAGCCCTGGGATCATTCTCTGAGAAGGTCGCCGAACAACTAGCCAGTGAATATGTCGATCAGCACCACACAGAGCGGCCACTTGAAGCGCGTAGCGCTCCGGAGACGCATACTGAATCGGAAGCGGCAACAGCAACAGCAACAGCGGGTACAGATGCTGCGACAATCACTTGCACTGCCCACGTTGCCGATACCTCTCCCACTGACAGTACGCCTGATTCAATGCGAGATGTTTCGCGTGTCTCGGCCACGGCTTGGCAACATCCTCGCGTAACGCGCTCAACACTTCACTCTTACACAGCGGCATCAAATGAGGTTGCACCTGATCACCCGTACCGTTCAGTGCGTTCATCACTGAGACATGACATCGGAGACTTGCTGACGCCCCGGGATGGGGTCCTGGAGCCGTGGCAACTGCTCGGTCACGGGTCGCTAGCAGACACCACCGGGCACCACAGTGCCCATGGACAAGATGCAGTCGACGCCAGCACGAAGCGCACGGCGGCTTGTTTCCGCCTCCCGGACCCGGCGCTACGCCACAACGGTACTGCCACTGCATGCGAACAGCAGCCACGAGGCCGCCTCGTTCTCCTCGATCGATGGTTAGATCCTATTACCCCGCTGCTCACGCCGATCACCGTGGAAGGCCTGGCGTACGAAATCTACAGGGAGCCGTTTTGGAAGCGCTGGCAATCGACAGAGCTCCAGTCCGGCACTGCGTTTCAACAGCAGCTCCAGGAACATGCGAAACGCATTCGTAGTGACCTGCATGCGGCTGCTCTAGCCGAAGCGAGCACTCCTGCTGCAACGGAGACCACTTCGTTTCGTCAGCGAGTGCAAACGATCTGTCGAGCGCCGTTTTTCGAGGCTACCGCTAAAATTGGCGAATGGGCTCGTCAGCTGAAGCGTTTTTCAGAGACGCGTCCCGATCCCAAGGAAGCCTCTATGGACGAAATGACCGCCTATGTTCGAGCGTTGCGCCACAACCAAGCAGAGCAGGCCGTGGTGTCTGCGCTCTTGCACATCGTCGAGCGTTTGAGTGCCGAAACCTTCGATCAGGCCTATTTTCGGGAGCTGCTCTCCCTAGAGCGCGATCTCCTGACTGGCGAAGCGGAACGCCGCAGCGCTTCAGAGTCCGTTGCTGCACGCCTGGAGCGCCTGCTGGCGGCGGTAGCTGCAGCTCCAGCTGACAGCTGGCTCGCTGACACAGCAGTCTTCTGGCGGCTCGTCCTGCTGCACGGTCTCTGCACCGGTTCTGATGAACTGCTTGATCGCTATCCGAGTCTGCTGCATACTGCTGCATGTTGCTATGGACTCCAGCAACTGCGTTTGGACTGGCAGGCGCTCTGCGAATCTGACCTTTTAGCGCCCCTGACGCGTCGCCTCCAAGGTTTGCGGCACGGGGCTGGTTTTCTAGCCGCCAGCAACTTTGACTGGCCGCTCGTTCGAGAGATGCTGGAGCTCACGGCAGTCGAACCGAGCGTGATGGACGCATATGCGGGGTATTTGCCGCTCAGTGCCGCCTTAGCTGTACTCGCTTGCGATGGGAAGCGCACGAGCCGCCATTCTGCAATGTCGCCGGCTCGAGAGCCGCGCAGCAAACCTCCCGGCCAAAGTGCAGACGTCATGGAGCGGCATGACGAAGGCAGCAATCCCCACGTTAAAAGCGTTGAGCACCAGCTGAGCGACATGAACGCTACTTCCCGGATGGATGCGAGTCTGGGGCGCTCTTCCCGTTCAGAGAATGAGGCCTCCATGCGTCACGAGCTGCAGACCCTAGAGGCGGATCGCTCTCTGCTCATTCTGCGTCAGACGCCTAATATCTTGCGCCCGGTACGTCCACGCGGATGGCATCACAGCGCTTTCGCCGAGCTTTGCCAGAGGGCGCTTCGATACCGGAGTCGCCCGCTGCAGAGGCGGATTCCGCAGACGCCAAGGCAGCGGGCATCACGCTCGCCTCCGAGCACCCAAAGCCCAACACCAGCCACCACGGAATGCATTGTCGTGCTGGGTGGTTGTTCGCCAGTCGAAGCGCATTGCATAGCATCAACAGTGGCGCGCTGCAGGGGTGACGCGTGTGCTGTCCAGGTTCTGAGTACTGGTCTGTTTTCCAGTCGTGAGTGGCTCATCGCGGCCATCCACGACCACGATCGTCCGTCTTGGATGCATCCAGAGCCCTGAAGTGCCTCGATGCACCAGCCATTCTCGACGTGAACGTCGTGCTCATCATTGGGGTCTTCGGCGTCGTACACGCCACCGTTGCTGCAACGATGAATGGCAACTCTACAGCGATCTAACGTTGAGGTTGCGCGTTCAAGTCTCGGCCTGGTGCAGAGCCCTGCAGACTCCCCCTGGAGGACTCTGTTTTTGCAGGCGTACATACAGGCAGGTTCACGCTCGTCGAGGATCCAGCACATTGCGCTTGGCACCCAGAGGGTACTGTTCGGTGGGGATCGGAAGCCTCACGGGCTATGTGGTGATCAGTGCGACAACGACGCCCTCGATGATGCCTGTAGCCAATGTCGCAGTGGCAGCAACAACAGTGGTACGCGTGATCCAGGAACAACGACGCGTTGCGGTAATTTTTAGAGTTCCCTCGGTAACGTTTGCGCGGTATTGTGTTGGGAACTTCGCCCCGTTATCTGTGTTGAATTAGGCAGGCAGATTCCATAAGGCGACTCAAAGACCAAATGAGATTCCTGTTACATATATGTAGACGTTCTATGCGACCGAGGACGTGTGATCGTCACGGGTAGCGGACCCGGGGTGCTCTCGACATCATGCAGTGCCTGTCGAGATACTGCACTTCAGATAGGAGTCGTGGAACGTCTACCACAACCTCAGTCATATTCGAACACCATTCGCGATGCTATATGCGCTGTCCATACCATAGCTACCGAGAAAGCTCCTTGGTATCTTTAGGAGCTAGAGCCTCAACCCTGACAAAAAGTCCTACTGGATCGCCCCAAGATGACTGCGTAGTGCAGGAACACGTTTTCTTGTGCCGCTGGAGTGCGATAGCCCTAGATAGGCGGAACGTCGCCGTTTTGCTAGCTGTAAGTTCTGGTTACGCCGCTGGACCTAAATTTTTCGGGGAAATCGACTGCTTCAAACTTCGTAACGATACGTTCTCGAGGTCCATGTTTACCAATATGATCCATGTGTTCCCAAATGGGGTCAAAATGTGCCGTCTCTCGCAACGCGTCACCTGGATCCGTTTCGGAGACTTTAAGTGAACGTTTGCCTTGTCATAAACGGCTCTCCCCCAGTGCTACATTCACCACTTGTTTCCCTCTAGGCACTTGACACTGTCCGGCTGGGCAGGTACGTCGCACAACACCGACATGCTTGCAGGCCACGTACAGCAATTCGAGATAATTTTTATTCACCCCTGCTCTCTGGAATAGAAAGCTATTTCGCAGTGTTCAGCAGGTGATCGAAATCACGATACGATGCACTGCACTGATCGAAGACGAATTGTCTGTAGAGTATTTTATTTACTAAACATTGCAATCAGGACAACATTCCTTCTTCAAATCACCCATATCACAGTATTCAGATGGTTGTGGAACATTGAAAGCAAGAAGTATATGCGCTCCGTAACAAGAACCAATATTCTTGAGTACTCTTTGCGGTCAATGCTAGAGAACGACCCATTGATCACCCTAGGGAAAGCACGAGCGACGATGGTAGCCGGCATGGGCGTCTCAGTTTTCCAGCAGCTTGTTTGCGTGGTCCTGAAAACGCTGGGGTATAGTCGCAAAAAATGAGTCCTAGTTCAATGACGGCCACTGTCTACCGAAATCACATCTACAGCAAAGTTCCTGGAATCTCACTATCGGTCTGATGTACAGGGATGTCATTGTTTTCTACAGTCGATGAGACTTGCTTCGAATGAAACGGTCAGAGCGTATGTGGATATTTGCGGAGCAGGGAGCCCGTTGTTTGTACGATCGATTTCGAAGAGAGCGATAATATCATTATTTGGTCAAGCTGCAGTGGATTCAAGTGACGGCCTCAGTTTGGCTCGCAGAGGAGGCTCATACAGGAACACCATCCACTTTGTCGAATGGTTGAAGACTATCGCTTGGTGTCTGGCGACGTGTTTCTATTGATCAGAGTGAGATTTCAGCATCCCCGTCGCGTTCGAGCCTTTGCGGATTGTATCGGGGTAGAGCTGCTTTTCATTCTTCCGCACACTCTATGATTCAACCGCATTGAAAGAGTGATTTTAACCTTGAAACGCAAATGTTCCACCACTGGGCGGATCTCGCGAAGCGATCAGCACACGGTGACATACCAGGGACAGATATCGCCTTTTTTCTGATAGTGCGTCTCCCTGTGGGAAGTCTCTTCCCGAAGGCCGTAAATGAGAGCGTCCATTTGAGGAAATAAAAAATCCGAGGCAAGTTATGGACATGGAAGTCGAGGATCCCCGAGGGCCGTCATCGCCGGCTGCCCGACAAGAAAAAATGAAAAAAAAAACAACATCGTCTCGCTGACCGTCGAGCGAAGCAGAGCAAGTGACTGAGGCGAATAAGAAGTAGAGGGCAGATAGGCGAGAAAATGTATTTGCCCAGCGGGACGATGACGAGACTCTGGTGGCACAGAGGCCATGAGTTCGAAGAATCCTTGCTTGCACTGGTGCTTCATCCAGAGGCAATAAACCTATGGATTTCGTGAATCGAGACTTCAGAGCTGCCCTCAACATGAGACGGTGTGCGGTACAGAGTACGAGACCCGATGAGCTGACGCGATCCAACTTCCTGGGGCAGCCTCTCAGGCTCGGAGTCTACGTGGAAAAACTCAAATCGATAGCAGGAGGCAGGTCAAACAAGGCTGGAAGGCGTCTGGACACAGACACAACTACACACACACATGTGTATATCCATATCCGCTCGGTCATTATAGAACGTTTTCGTGGCATTGGATATCCATGCATCGCTGGTCGACGCTAGTTCAGGGTGCGGCGTTCCTCGACCCGCTCACAACCGGAAAAGTGTTTGCGTTCTCTGGTGCCAGCACGCTAACGATAGCATATGGGAAACGCTACAGCTCTATTCTACCTGGTATTTCTGGCCTGGATCCTGCTGCTTCATTTGCCGCTGTGGCTGCGCTTGTCACCATGTGAGGCGTCAGTGTCAAGGGGGAACCTGACTGCGGAAGCGATCGAAACCCTCCAGTCGTACCTGCGCATCGACACTGCCCAGCCACAACCTCAGTACCGTAAGGCAGTTCGCTTCATCAAGCAGGCCTGCAAGCGAGCTGGTCTTGAAGGTTTCCACCAGTTCTCGTTTCAGCGTGGTCGACTCGGGGCGGTCTGTAGTGTCCAGGGACGCGAGCCGCACCTTGGAGCGGTGGTGCTGAACTCGCACATTGACGTCGTGCCGGCCGAGTCGTCCGCCTGGCGCCTTGCGCCTCCTTTCTCAGCAGCTATTGTCGACGGAAACGTGGTCGCTAGGGGCTCACAAGATATGAAGACGCAAGGAGTGCAGTACCTGGAGGCGCTGCGTCGGCTACGCGCACAAGCCGGCGACAAGTGGCCTATGCGGCGAACGGTCCACGTGCTCTTTGTGCCGGATGAGGAGGTCGGTGGTCGCACGGGGATGGCTTCGCTGGTGAACTCCAGTCTATGGCGTGATACATTGCGCCCGGCAGTGCTGATCGACGAGTGTCTTCCCGAGACTCGCCTCGGTGTCTACAAAGTATGCTATGGCGAGAGACAACCCTGGTGGATGACCATTCGAACGAGCCATCACACTGCGCATGGCGGAACGCTCCCCGCAGATACGGCGATTCAACGTCTTTTTGCGCTATTAGACAACGTACTTGCGTATCGAGAGCAACAGCGCCTTGCTGTAGAGAGCCAGAGGAAAGCGCTGGGCGAGGTGCTTGGCGTCAATGTGGTCCACTGGGCCAGCAGCGGCAACGGGAACGCCACCAATGTCATCCCGAGTGATGCAGAAATCCGACTGGATATGCGCGTCCCGCCACATATGTCTGAACCGGAGGTACTTGCGCTGTTAGAGGAGTGGACACGAGGCTCGTGCAACTGGCACTCGCACAACGGCGAACTTTTGTGTGCGAATGCTACGTACCGTATCCAGTTCATTGATCGAGTCATTGCACCGTATCGCGAAGTGGTTGACGAGGCCGAGTCTATGCTCTATCGGGCGATTGCCATCGCAGGAAGAGCACGAAACATCAGTCTCGAACCGTTTGTGTTCCCCATGAGTACGGACTCGCGGTATGTGCGTCAGGCGGGTGTCCCAGCGTATGGTATCATGGCGCTGGACGGGGTCCTGCAGGGAGCGCAGTTACATCAGCCTGATGAGTCTGTGCCACTGACTGCCTTCGAGCGAGGTATTTCGTTTTACATGGAATTGGTGCGTCAACTCGCCGAGGAAGCGCACTGGGAAGCAACCGCAGACGTTGCGAACGTAACTGCCCGTCGGCATACTTCGGATGAACTGTAGCAGTGGTGCGGCATCGACGTGGTCGGTCGCATTATGGTACGGATGCTCCGAATATGATCTTGAGTACCGCATTCGCGGTAATAGCGAATCGCGGAATATCAGTATCGTTCCTGCAACCATTGCCCAGCAAATCCTTCCCAGTGCACCAGTACGGCGCTGTCGCCTTGGTGCAATGTTGAACACCACCGTACACGTGCCAGGCTC
>Ga0080006_1129269_pt1 | contig 21919 bp, 23 predicted proteins | sample RS3BMetagenome_FD_69209 | JGI IMG/M metagenome (GOLD analysis project Ga0080006, IMG submission 69209) | Ferric oxide microbial mat and aquatic microbial communities from Rainbow Spring, Yellowstone National Park, USA - RS3B (SPADES... ...
TTCATGCTTGCGATCGTTCGTGACGCCATTGGTAATCGCCCATTTTCCTTTGCGAGCGATGCCAGGGTACAGCGCAAACACGGCGCGTATCATGAAGCGTTCGAGGTTCATAGTCAAATGGTTCTTCAGGTTCGTGATGTACTTCATCGCTCCGTATGTGTAAATGCACCAATCAATTTTGTATCGAGTACCGTCGAAGCTCTAAAAGGGATGTTTTTCGTGGAGGGCATCCACTAGCACATTTTCCCTCGGCGCTTCCGCTGTACCAAGCATCAGCTGTCGAATAAAGGTCTTATCGAGAAACCCGTCCGGAATCCCGACCGTTTCCATCTGCGCCACGTCGCGATACATCTCCCTCGCCATATGCATCAGTCCTGACGACGCCTTGACAATACTCTTGGAGTATGACGCAACACTGTTTTCGATAGCGTCTCGCAGCTTTTCCCTGTACGGATCCTTGATATGTTTAAGAAGACAGACTTTGACGACCTACTTGTCGCACAGTCGTCTTTCGTGCCGCCTTCGACGCAGAGCGTCCCACTTTCAGTCCTTCTTCTCTTCCTTTTCTTCTGGACTTGGCACTGTTTTTTGTTTTTTCTGGCAGCCAGCGACACTGGGCCTCCAGGATCGTCGACTTGCTTTTCATAACTTTCCTTTTTTAGTGTTTGTAAAAAGAAAGCTCTTTGAACCCTTCTGCTATATACCGCGAAAAATGAATCGAATATTTTTACTTGAGGCTTGAAACAAAATCGAACTGGAAACTATATTTGGCTATGTAGTTGACGAAAATACAACTTTTACAGCTGAACAACACGCTACTGACTAGGATCGCGTTTCCCTTCAACGGCGAGACGCGTCGCGTTAGTTGACTGCCGATCTCCCAGGTGCGCCCACCGAGCACGATTCTTTTTTTTCATTGACAAAACGTGTGCATAGGCCGGTGCTCTCCGATTATGCGCATTTTCCTTTTCTTACTTTTTTTGTGTGTTTAACTTCAGTGCGCGGTAATCTATCTATAAAGCCACCTCCCTCCAAGTTACATTACCTATACTTCTTCTTGGAGATACTGATCGTCTCATACGTCCTGTCGTGGGTACCTAATACCTGCCGTTCCATATCCGCCTTTGCGCTTGAACCGCTGGGGCAGAGAGTTTATCGAGCTAGAACGGCTTTTCCATACCACAGAGGGCGTCGGCTCGAGGGGTGCTTCACCCGACGTAGAATCGGGTCTCGTCGTCAGTTTGTACTCGGACGGTCTGCGGATGCAAGCTCGCCTTCGCGGCACGACACGCTGGAGAAACTTGGCTGTTAGGATAAATCCTGGGAGTCGCCTCTCTCCTTCGTGATCATGCATGGAATGCGTTGTTGTCGGTTGGCAATGCGGGTTTGTGCTTGACGCTCACCACAGTGGATAGGCGCAGAAAGCATACTAAACCCGTGTGCGCGTCCGATTCGCTAGACCTTCCGCTTGGAAGGTAGCACGTGAGTCTGTTGGCCACGAATGAGCGCTGAGGCTCCGTTAGCGGACCATCAGTTGCCAGTGCTGCACTCAAAGTGAGTGTCCGGCCTTCGACTATCACGGTGATACCCAGCTGATGCCGTCCTTCAAGGAGCTCGCTGCGCTCCTGCTTCCAGCGCGGGCACTGTAACAGTAAATATGTCAGCGTCTCGGGGTTATCGTCTCCACAGCAGGGACATTTTGATTCTCAGTGCAATCCCAGTGTTCCTATACGGCTTAGAGTCGGTGCTGCTAGCCAGAAGCCACCAACGCGGATTTTGGCGCGCCACTGGCTACCGCGCGCAAGTCCCGGGAACTCCAGCGCCTCCCACCAGTACTTGCATGTTTATGCCGGGTTCTAGTTCCGGTATGGAGTCATGACGGGCGTTACTGGCGCGACTGGTTCCGTGTCTACGTTCCCATATTGCTTTCTGGACGGTTCGCTTGAGGCGGCGGGAGCCTGGTACATTTCCGGGAAACGATTGGAGAGCGTGTCTTCGCCTACGGAGAGATCAGATTGCGCGCACGCTCATCGCCGCTGACTGAAATTGGCCCGTTCGCGCGTCATGACCCGTGTCGTCGACACGCGGGTCATTCTGAAGCGCGCATCGCGCCTGCGCCAGCGCCGCAGCGGCCGCAGTGCTACGTGTCCACGTATCGAGCGATCCGCATGCGTGCGGTAAACGGATCAGCACGTGCGTTCGTTCGTGCGTGACAGGGCATCGAGCGAAAACGGATCCCCGCTGAGGCCAGTAACGTCGATGCCTGAAGCAACATGTCAATGAGCCTGGTCCGTCGATGACGTTTCGTCGGAGGTGTTGGCCTCCCCAGAGCGTCGTTGTATGCTCATGTACGGGTTGATATTGGGTTAGGTTTAGGTTCGAGGTCAAGTCAACTGTGCCTGTTATCTGGTTCGCCATTGACGTGTGGCTCGATATCGCTGAGCGGTACCCAGCGCTGTGGGCCACTGTGTGCATATAGTTGAGGTGCACTTTGGGGTCCTCGAGGTTCAGTGGAAGTTGCCTGTTTGCAACTTGTTACTTGCACACAACGATTACGCACCGTTTCGAAGGCGAAACGCCCTCGTAGCGCCACAGCGAGTACGCGCTTGTAGAACAAGTTCACGGAAAGCGTCTGCAGCCGAGTCGTCTGGTGCCTGTGCGCAGTCGGCTCCGAGTCACAGCCACCGGTGTGCTGCGTTGACGCGTGCGACAACGCCGATCGCCGTCCTTCTCCGCGGCAACGACTCGCCACGCTATCGCAAGTTGTGTCGGATTTTCGTTGGAGCTTGCCCACTGGTACCGCCACCATGCAGCTACGCGAAAACGCTGCAGGCAGCGGACTACTCACGGATAATGCATGTATGGAGATCCATCGACCGGTCCCCGGTACCGCAGGGCGAGCATCGCCAACGTTTCACATCCTCGTGCCGCTCACCGATCCACGGTACGCTGACGCAGATCCGGGCGGCTCGAAGCAAATGCGGCTGCCTCTGGTGGTCGACGAGGCGACCGCGTTGCCGACACCACCGCCAAAGTCCGCGATAACCTCGCCAGCGACCCCACATTCGCTGCAACAAGAGACCTCTGATGTCGTCGACGCCCGTTACCGAAGCGGCCCGCTGCGTCGTTCCCTGAGATTGTCACCGTCGGGCAGCCTCCACGGCGATGAGCTCCTCGACAAGATCCTGCGGCACGCGGAATGGCTGCAGGCCTTGGGCGCCGGCGCAGTTGGTCTGGTGCTCCTGTCTCGGTGGTTTCCACAAGTTGCGATCAAAGTATCTCTCTACGAAACCGGATTTCGAACCGCACTCTTCATGCATCCCACGCGAAGCGAGCCAGCTATGATGCGTCTACTAATGAGGACGCTCCTGGTAGGACGGGCAACGCCGCATCTTCCGGTTCTTTTCGGGGAGCGCCACGATGTGCCGTTGTCCGCGCTGCGCATCCCCGAGGCCTTCTGGCGAAGCAGTACCGCCGCAACCGAGCTTCGTCAGTGGATAGAGCGGCGTCAGAACTGCGATCCTGAGCGCTGCAGTATTCTCTGCATGGAGCGTTTCACCGGTGGAACGCTCTTTCACGCCCTCTGTCGGGGCACTGCACCGGGAATCGACATTTCGGCCGTGCGTGAGCTCACTTTTCAGATTGTGTTCACGCTTGCCGTGCTTCTGCGCTTCCATCCGAACTGGAAGCATAACGACCTCTCGCTTGCCAACGTTATGCTTCGACGGCGTGGTTCGCTCACGACTGCGTGCCTTGGCACGTGTCAGGTCTTGGTTGGTCTCGCTGGCGCTGGTGCACGGACACCAGCATCGACGCTGCAGCTGGTGCGTCCATCGAGCGCCCCAGAGGCTGGCCCTGTGCGTTACCGCCGATACGCGTTTGAAGGTCACACTTGGTATCTTGGGTTGCGCCCCGAACAACCGTACGAGGCCGTGATCGCCGATTTTGATTTTGCCTGCATCGAGCCGCTCATCAGCAACGCCACAGTAGACTTTTTCGAGCGTCAATCCCGTTACCACTGTTATCGGATCAACAGTGAACGAGACTTGTACGGCGACATCCAAATGCGGTTAAGCAATCTCCGTGAGGTCGTCCAGCACTTGATTCGGCGCCGCTGGGAGACGCAGCGGCCATCAGGGACCTCGGCGCTGTCGACCTCGGTGGAGCGAGGCGCTCAGGACATGCTCTTGCCCGAGGAGCGTGATGCCATGGAGTTTTTCGAGCGTTGCGTTCATCCCAGCTGCCGCGATACAGCAGATCGCTCACTCCGCGGTCGCCTACCGCCGAATACTGTAGATCTCGACGAGCGCTACAACCCGATCCATATGCTGCTTTTCGATCCGTATTTTGATCCATTCTTACGAACGCCAGAATGGGGTTCGGGAGCGATGCTCGAAGCATCTTACGCTTGGCCAATCGAGTGTGCAGCGAGTATCGATGCCAATGGGGCAAGCCACGTCGAGGGTGCCGGTCTGAGGACTCATGCCTCACTTTGGAGCGCATCCTCACCGATTCGTTGTGACTGGGAGCACATCCATGGCTCCTGGGCAGCCGACGGTGCCTTGCGCGCGAGCCCCCGTCTCGCACGTCAATGCAGCAAATCAGCTGCAAGGCGAGTTTGCTTGGCGCCGGACTGGGCGATATGCGCTGACGCAAGAGTTCTGTGCTACGGGCAGGGGTTTTGTGTCATCGATTGCATGTCGCAAGTGTATGCTCCTGGGGGAACGCACAGAGCATCCTCGTCGCCGTCTTCGCGGGTGCTTCTCCAGGAGACATCGCGTCCATTAACCGCCTTGATGTTCAGCGACAGGAGTCGTCGTCGTCGTGGCGTTCATAACAGTGCAGCCTGATTGTATCGCGTTTGAGCGAGCGCTCTCTGGAATACGCGCGTTCTTGACGCGTCCATGACCAGGGACAGCCCCAGACACGCGTTGCCTCAAAAGATGGTATGGGCGAGCATAAGCCTCTGGCGGCTTTTCCGTGCTATTTGATCAACAAGTCCAGTATTTGAGCTCTATTTGCGCAAACGGTGTCAGTTACCAGACGATAAACGCAACCTCTGCAGTGCAGGCTTCCATTTCTCACGACTAGTGCAACCACCTCCATCACCAGCACCACCAGCAGCACCACCAGCAGCACCACCAGCAGCAGTAGCAGCAGCGGTAGCCGCAGCACGACCACGTCCAGAACAACGTGTGGTCTGCGAGCGTACGCCAAGTGGGTGGCTTTTCTCTCTTGTGCAGTTTTTGGAGCTCCAGCTCCACGAACATTTCTACGCGAACAGGTTCCGTTCGTCGAAGCTACGGAGCAGTAGCGACACAGCTCACCTTCAAAGGTTTAGATAGTTTGCGACGCTGAGCAACTGCAGTGACTTCTCCTCCGGTACCGGGAAGCGCGGCAACTCTGTCCCATACCAGTTGCACTCACACTGTCGGTAATAGTAGACGTAGTCTAGACACCATTCGAGCAGCTCCTCCTCGATATCGTTGAAAGTTATGCAGCGCTCACGCTCTTCGCGAAACCCTGACTCCAGCATAGAGCGTAGCGTCTCGGAGACGGTTGCACAGTGGTAGTGCACGTAGAAGCAGCGCCCACTTGCACCGACGATTTTCACATAGTCCGTAGGTTGCATCCCATAAACCCGGCCGAGACCCTGCTATACGACTTTTTCGACTCGGTCCGTATTCGTCGAGCAAACCACAGCAACCACTTGGATCTGCTCGGCAACTGCGGCGACTCGGCAGCAACGCCAACCCGTTGAGAAAAGTGTGTCTAGCAAAGTTACCAGCAGCAGCTGCGTTCTTACTGCATTCGCTTCGGCATATGGATCATCCAAGTGACACCTCTGTCAGCATAAGATCGAGGAAGTCCACTTGCGTGGCCCGGTCGTAGACCACAGAGTTTTGTTGTCCTCACATGATTACCAGCACCAGCCTCAGTATTCTTCTCCAACCGATTCCTTTCCCTTCGTCTCGTCTCCGGTTTCCAATACACCGGTCTGTAGTCTCCCCAGCTCTATTGCCGGCTGTCGGAAGATGTTGCGGGTAAGGTTCAAGTCCCGATTCCGTCGTTCCCGGCTATTGTGGACGCGCTCCATGGAGAGACGGAAGTTGCGATCTATGTTTCGGTTCCTGTTTTCATCTTGTTTGTACACAATATCAGTGGACGTTCCTCAGGGGTGACATTTGACTGTGGTCAGATGTTCGCCTATGTCTACAGCATCTCCTGATCGTCCTCCTCTTGGAGGCACCTCCGTGTATCGCGTGAACGCTTGCTTCATCATCGCTCTGCACATGCCGTTGGCTTGTTCGGTAGGCTCCGCTGGATGCGCTCCTTGGGTTCCAGGTCAGGTGCCATGCGGAAGGATGACGGGCTTCTTCTGGGCGTTCCCGTCAACGAGTATGGTGTCCGTTGCACACGCAAGCGCACGCTGTCCCATTCGATAGAAGATTTTATGAGCGCGAGGTTGTTCGTATTGAATCCAGTGCCAGACTGCGAATGCAGGCTGAAGATCAAGTCGAGAAATCTCGACTCGTCTGGACACCCCCTTTGTACAAAGCGATGATGCGCTCTCCACGGACGGCAATTGTTGCCGCTTCGACAAGCGATACTTGTTCTCGGTAGATGGTTTTGAATCCATTATCCCTCTGTGCGCTAAGAAGCACCGGACCGACCTGCGTGTATTCCTTCTATTCCATGTTTTGTGCAGCACGGAAACCGGTCTCTCACGAAAATGGTCAGTTTTCCAGAATGAAAAGCAATACCAACGTTTCACTTGAAATCCTTCTATTCAGTGTTCAGCGGAGCAGGTAGACGAGTGCATCAGGTATTCATACGATAGCGTTTGGAGACTCGCACGCGCGCCCCATTTCCATACACCACTTCAGCTCCTTTTTGTCTCGCTTTGTGCGGACTTGCGCGAGCCAGGTACGATACCGTACCGAAAGCCGCTGTGGAAGCGTCGTATAGGACACTCCCGGCACTGCCTTGCTAACGTCCCGAGCTCGAAGGCTGCTCGGAAGCAGGTACCTGGTACCTCCAGGCCAACGGCAATGTTGGGCGTGATTGGTGGCACGTCGCTGTTCCACTCACAGCGCTTTGCGGGCTTTGACAGACGACACGTCCATACACCGTACGGGGAGGTCGTCTGCTATTGCGACAGTACAGAACCGTCTCTGGTGTTCTTGCAGCGGCACCATGCGGACGCTCATCGTGGTGTTGACGCGTACACGCCTCCACACCGTATAAACCATCGTGCAAACCTGTACGCCTTAAAGCAAGTCGGCGTGGACCGCTGTGTAGGTGTCTACAGTGTCGGATCTCTGAACCCCGCAATTCGAGTAGGGACCTGTGTGCTTACCCACGACTTTTGCTCCCTCGCGCAACTCTGTCGGGCGGAAACGTTTTATGACGAGGACATGCGAGGCCACGCAGTCATCCGCTTTGATCAGATGCTTCGCGACCGAGTTCTGACGTCGCTCAAGGATCTGTCTGCTGCTTCCCAGGTTGGCGATTCAAAGACAGCAGAAACGTCTTCTAAGCAGTCGTTTGTCATGGCGTCAACGGCTTCTGCAGCAATGAGTTTCCACGACGGTGGCGTTTACGTGCAAACCGCTGGACCCCGCTTCGAGACACCTGCCGAGGTTCGCATGCTGCGAACGTTCGGAGACGTGGTAGGTATGACTGTTGCCTCCGAGGCCGTCAGCTGTGGCGAGCTGGGAATCCCCTACATGCAAGTCTGCTTTGTCGATAACCTGGCGAATGGTCTGATCAGTGGAGCAGAACAAACGGAGATTGCTGAATTTCACGACAATGTGAAGGCTAATCTCAAACGCGTAGAGGTAATTATTGACCGAGTGATTGAGACGTTGCGACATTGAGCGCTGTAACCTGGGCAGGGTATTGCAAGGTCTCGCGCTATCTCGCTTGAACGCCTCGTATGAGTCGTTCACCTGTAGAACGCTTTGAAATGGTGTCGAAACTGGAGCTTGTCGGATTATACGAGCGCTCCTTTTATAATGGAATGCTTGGTGCGAAAAAAGTATCAAGTGACTGCGCATTGCTGGATATTCGAGCACGATGACAAATAGATCATGGCCGTGACAAGCGGCATTCGGACCGGCAACGCGGCAGCTGAGATTGTCTATGGCGCCGAATGCATACAGACATGCTCTACCAGTTCTTTTAGATCGAAAGAACATGAGTTCAAGGATATTCGTTCGTTCCATTGAGTTTGGGGCTCATCGACAAGTGCCCGCTCAGGCGGAAGCATTCGCAGAGGAGCCATACCTCCATGCAAACGCTTGCGTGCATGCGTACGGCTTCGTGCACGAATACATGCATACGCTCACAGAAAACCTCAGACAAATGCATATGAATACTAGCCCCGATGCGTTGATACATGAGCATCTACCCGTGCACGTGCATACACGAACGTTCACCGCCGTGTACCTCGCTGCAGAAAAAACAAGTGCCTAACGTGCTTGATGGCGTTTGGCATCGAGGGTTCACCTCTCGGAAAGCATCGCATGCAGCCGGTGATCCGAAACGGATTCCAAAAGTCTCTGGATTCAGAGATACCAATATCAGGAAACTCTCTGTCGATCAACCGCAAGCAAGCAAGATTGTGCTTTGCAGCGTCGCTGTGCTCCATCAAGATCCATAAACATTTGCTCAACTCCATTATACCGTTGGTGTTGCATGATGCGAGACATTCACGTAGCGTATCCGCAAGCAAACGCGAGGTTTTTACAGTCTAGAACCCAGCCGGGGCATCGTTCGCGGCAATATTGGGCACTCAGGCTCCTGTGCTGACGCAGACCAGACTCTCGGTGTCGAGCTGCTACGCACACCCCGCGTATAACATAACATATGAGACAGGTACACATCTGTTTGCTCCATGCACGCCGGATGTAACCAAGGTCCCCACTGATGCGTGCTGGTCATTGGTCGTCGGGAAAGCGATCACCATTACCACCATCATGATCATCATTTTCAGCACTTGTCCGCTGGAGAATTGCTCGGCTCTTCTGTCCACGCATGCGGCAGCGTGCACTGCGCAGGGCCTGTAGAGACCATCACCCTACACGCAAATACTGAAAGCCTCGATCCCATCTTGGTCCACGCGAACGTTCTTACGTACGACCCGTGTACATGCAGGCGCCATTGTATTCACTGAATGAAACGAGTACGAGCGGCGCGCGTGAACGCTCATCATTCCTTTCACGAAACTGGGGAAGCTGTGGACCAGGAGCCACGTCCAAGGCCAAGCGCCACCCGATTCAGTGTTTCGCATCTTGCCTCCTTCGATATCAAGCCTTGGGAAATGCGATCAGAGCGGACGCTCATCCGAACTCCACCCTTTGCAGTTCATGTCATGGGTGTATACGTCCCGCGTCCAGAGAGATACCTCACAAACTGAAGGTGATCAGCGTGCGTCTCGCTCTAGTTCCGTGAAGCGTGTCGTGTGGTAGCAGCATAGCTGCCGTCCTCACCTCGCCGAGACCCCAGCGTGCGTATGCGCTGGTGCCAGTGTCGGATACGCTCAACGAGTTTCGCTTGCGAAATCGTCTGCAGTACTCCATCGTGGACCACCCGGCGAGCACCTATCCAAACATCCGTCACTTGGTCCGGTCCCGCTCCATAAACCAAAGCCGAACACACATCGTGCACAGGCATTGTTGAGAGGCCATCTGCAACTCGTACGGCAATGAAATCGGCTGCCTTGCCAGGTTCCAAGGAACCCAGCAAGTGGTCCAGTCCCAGTGCTCGGGCGCCTTGAATCGTCGCCATACGCAGCACCTGATAGGCCGTAAGGCAATCGCTGCGACCTGTACTTCCTTTGGCCAAGAGCGCTGCAAGGCGCATCTCAGCCCACATGTCGAGTCGGTTGTTACTGGCAGCGCTGTCCGTTCCGAGGGCGACGTTGATGCGGGCGTCCAGCATCTTGGTAAGCGGAAAAACACCACTGCCCAGTTTCAAATTCGACGCTGGACAGTGCACGACCGAGGCACCTCTCCTGCGCACCAGCTCGATATGCGCATCCGTCACATGCACCATGTGCACAAGAGTCCAGTTTGCAGCCAACAGGCCGAGTCGCTCTAAGTTGTCCAGTGGCGCACCTGCAAACTCGCTGCGGTGGCAGACAAGTACCCCACGATCCAGCGTTTGACTCGCCTTCACCTCCGCAGCTGTCTCGTGCATGTGGATGTGCACCCGTCGGCCTTCATCCATCGCTCGTTTCCCGACCTCACGGAGGATTTCCTCTGATACCGAGTATGTTGCATGGGGCGCGTAGCTGCTTTCCATTAAGGGAATCTCCCGGTGGGGATTTTCTGGCGAGTCCTTTAGGGTGCCTTCTGCGATGATCTGCGTCAAGCGGCTCGCTTTTTGAAAGTATTCTTCTGGGCCAGAGCCGTAGCGGCTCGGAAAGTCCACCACGACCATGCCGAGCACTGCACGCATGCCGGCTTCCCGGCACACTTGCGCGGTGACCTCTGGATACCAGTACATATCGTTTAGGGTGGTGCAACCGCTTCGCAGCAGTTCCGCAACCGCCAGCATGCTACCGTCACGAACAAAGTGCTCGTCGACCAGTTCGCGTTCCAGTGGCCAGATCACGCTACGCAGCCAGGTGTCTAGCGCTTGATCGTCTCCAAGTCCTCGAAACAGGCTCATGGCAGCGTGTGTGTGCGCGTTGATCAGACCAGGAAGCAGAGCGTGCTCAGAGAGGCACACTCGCTCGGCGCTGGGGTACCGCTTCCACGCCTCTTCTCGCGGAAGAACGGCCGCTATCCGGTCACCCTCTAGAACAAGCGCGTGATCTTCCAGCCATAGCGGCTCGTTGACATGGGTTTCATCCCATACTGGAAGCAGCCACCGCGCAGCTACCACTTGTTGAGCGACGGAACGAGCGCTCCCACGAACCAGGGCCATTCGAGAGCGAGTGCCCTACAAACTATTGCAACCGCAACGCACCGCCTGTCGAGGAATGAGCGCTTTCGTTCAACGCTTCCCGTAACAGCACAGGGGTATGGATCTAGCTGGTGAAGTCGCACGAAAGCCTGGTTAATGGCGGCTTGTCTAATGGAGCTGAGAGGTATCGGTCGGTGCAGCGAAGAAGTCGCCGTTTGCCTAGGGCTCTTGCGGACAATCGCAAATTCGCTGTTTCGTGAAAACGATCGTGTGGCATCCCGAGGGATGAAAAGTGGTTGCCTCTGTATGCGGCAACTCGAGTGCCTTGCAGCTTTTTGCAACCATAGGGACATCAGCAAGCATATGCCGTGCATACCACGCCAGGATAGAATCCCAAGATAGAGAATGTTGTATGGTAGAATCCAAGGGTTCTGCAGCGAGAACAGCTCTCTATGCATACCAGTGAACTTTCGAAATCTGGTACCCACATGCATTTTTTGTTTCTGTTTGTTGTTCTCGCAAGTATTCAATGGAAGGAATGTATCCTGCAGCTCGTAGAAAGGCCATGGAGAGCCTTGATGCTGTCGCTGCTCCCCAGAAGAGAACGGTCTTGGTTGTTCAGGTCAATCATTCTACCGAAAAAACGTGGCTTGACGAGACCACAAGTCTCGAAGTCTCCACTCTGGACGTCGTGAACTCATAACAGAGCTTGCCCAGTCCGATGTACTCGACTGCCTCCTTGTCAATCCATTCTTGGCTTCCGTTCTCTACCATATCCTATGAAAGGAGTTGCAGGATTTAGAGATTCCGTACGGTTCGTATGAAGGGTGATGAAGAGATACAGTTGAATAGTGAAAGCGCACGCTTCCACCGGAGAGTATCGCGTACGGATCAACAAGCTATTGATTTCTTACTGAAGCACCAGCACTTTTCACAGGAGGAACTGGTGTTTGTCCCACTCGACCAGACTCCATCCGAGAGAAACTGGAGTCATGTATACGGATTGTCAGAGAGGGATAAACCAGTTTACGAACGGCGAGCAACGGCGAGCACATTGGAAACATGCGCCCTAGCGGCAATGGCGTCTTGTGGTAGACTAGAGATCGCGAAACTGACATGATCGTTGGACATCTCATTCTTTTCCAGAAGCTTTCTGTGGCTTCTCGTCGGCGCATACATCTGTAGTGCTCTTAGAAACCGTCGTTTTCTATCGCTCTTTAGCGGTCATGGAGTACTCGACTGAGACTGGCCTTCAGCTGATATTTTTCGATCTGGCCTCCTCTGCCCTGCTGAATCGAGTCGAGGGCGTCTTCGCTGGTATCCACCTCCATTTTGACGCTCACGGATCAATGAACGAGTCTTTCGCATCCGCCATACCGTCCTCCAACCAATCATTTTCAATGTTCACCAGCCCAGACCTGTGTTGCTGCGCATTTGCTCATGCACGGGAGGAAGCGCAGGGCCGCGCTTCGGTCTGCAGGCGTGCTTACAACGCGGAAGGTGAGGAAAACTTGCCCGAGGAATAACAGACACTTTCATAGAACAGCGAGTTTCGGTCCTACCGTCTAACCAGTGCACATTCATCCCGGGGTAAAGGAGGGATACAGCGTATAGCATCCACATACACGCCGTGCCGGCCCGTAGAGGAGAAGGAGAAGCGACCAATAGACAAAGAAGAGAAGCATCTTCACGAAAGGAAGATACAATGGAGCACGAACGATGAACTCATGACGCGGAAAGTCCAATCTGCAATCGGTGCCAAGGCCTGCTATCAAAACACAACTTCGGCATGTATCTTCCGAAACGTACGCTGCAGGACGCCAGTAGGATTCGCGTATCTTCGCTTACCCTGACACGTCTCATCAAGCATCTATTCGTAGCAGCACTGGACGCATGGCTGCCAGCTTTCATAACCCTACCGAGGTTCTCGATGAAACCTTCAAGCGACGACTGAAATCCGAGACAGAAAACGCACTACGGCCTGATCAGCGGTTGAGCGCTGTGGAGAGGCGTTTTCCAGAATAGCTTGACGCGTCACCGCGTCGAGAAGAACCTCGCCTGCACCGGTACCATGGGGTACTGACGCATTCTCAAGAGCCAAATCCATATGCGGGTCAATATCGAGCGCTTTATGCGACATTGGCACACGTGTATTTTGGGCGTTCGGCTCGCTGTAGCCTGGTCTTGCAAACCCCGAAAAGTGCAAACATATGGGAGGGATTCTTGGAGTGTCGATGGAAACGGGTGACGAGCTTGTGTTTGCGGAAGACATCGAGGCTGTTGCGAGTTCGGAAACGATGTCACAACGAGAACGAGAGTCGCTCCGCATCACTCAACTTGATGGTGCTGCTTTCGGCCTCGCTGCGGCGATATGCATATCCAAAGCATTTCTGGAACTCGATAGCCGCTTTGCTAGCGCCCTGTTATGCTATCTTTTCCTGAACAGAGTTATACAAAACGAAAGTGACGCTCATCCCGAATCTGAGGTCGCCAGCTAGCCGCCTCACGCGTCCTGGCGAAGCGATCCCTATATACTACATCAAGGCTCACTGTATCACTGCAGGCACGTTCGTAACGTGCTGTATGGCCTCTTCGACGAGCTGCGACTGGCCCCTGCAGCCCAGCATCAAGAATTCGACGAGCTTCACGAAGGGCATTACGTTCGCTCGCTCGAGGTTTCACGTTTACTCGGAAGAGATGGGAAAAATTTACAGGGACGATATAGACCAACGACATATAAGTCTATGCCTACTTTGTGACACCTATACATGAGTCTAGCAACCAGAATCCTTCGCAACCTTTCAAGGTAGATGCAGAGAATCTCTTTCTGGTGAGCGTGGATCCCACGTCTAGCAAAATCATCGCCGTCGCCGTCCCTCTACATCAAGAGAACGGAGCCAAAGACCTGAAACCGAAACAGATCATATTCCTCAACTTTTTTAGAGCTCGGTACCATTCAGCGTCAGACGTGATGGACCCCAAGAAGCAAACGAACATATGGAATGACGGTGACGGGACATGTTTCGATTCTCTGACCACCGTATCCAGCTGATCGGTGTATGCTTTGTAGGCTTCAGTCCGAGCGCGCATGAACGTCCAAACGGATCTTGCAAACGATTTCCTCCAGAAGTATACGAGGCCGCTAGAAGTGTACAACGGATACGGTTGCACACAGGCAAGAGGCATCCATTTTGCAGCGTGTTCTTTGAATCGGAAAAAAAGAAGTTACCGAGGCCGCTAGAAGTGTACAACGGATACGGTTGCACACAGGCAAGAGGCATGCATTGTGCAGCGTGTTTATTGAATCGGATCAAGATAGTACTGAAAAGTCTCTTCGTTAGGTGGTAGCCTACGGCACTGGACGTTCTGTGACGCGCAAGAACTACACTCCCGCTGGTTCAGCGGCAGCGCACAACGAGTACGCGGACCGATACAGCACGTTCGCAGTCAAAGCGTTTTGAATGACATCAGCGCATCGCGAGCACAGGTGCAAGCTGAAACAGTTCACGAAGACGATCGTGAACCAGACCCGGGTTTCTGAAATGGTGAACAGTCCGCTGACCGATCCTCAAGTACCGGAGCAGTCGAAGCTATCAAGCTTGCTTCGGTGCGATTCCACCCGCAAGTGCAGGCGAAAGCGCACGCTGCACTGACACTTGAACTCTTCGATGAACGGACGGGAAAGTATCGAGCATCGGGAGCATCCAGTGGGTTTGTACACGTCGCACTCGCGAGTGAACCGCCTAGCGCTCAGAGTTGGCATCGTTTTGCAAAGTCGAGCACGTACGATGAGAGAAACATAAGCAATGGCCAGGAGAAAGGCGAACGGGTACCCGTTTGGGGCAACGTTCCGATATGGTTTGTTCCAGGAATCCAATAAGGCTAGAGCGCCGTACATAAACATAAGGCACGGTTTTCCTAGGCAATTTCTGAATGACAATGTTGTCCCATCCTTCCAAGACGCCAAACCGACTGCACCAGTTGACCCAAAGACAAGTCGCTTGGTTTCGAAAGCCTCCAGAGATTCTGCGGCTGCTCCTGTGCTTATTACGGTTGTCTAAACAGTATGCCGATGAATCTTTGAATGAAGCGACGACATGACATTGACTAGAATACAGTGCACCGTCGATGGTGCGCTCCAAGCAGTGCCGCTGTGAGCGCAGCGCCATGCCGCGTCCCCAACGGAACAACGATGCATTTTCTGATCAGGTTACACGCTTCGGCTGCATAGATGCAGGACATAGACCAAAGATTTTTACAGCTCAGCGAAGCTGTTCGCTACCAATGAGACCGGTGGCTTGGCGCGCGCGGCGCTGCAGCTGCACACGCCTACTGTGCTCGGCCTGCAACCGCTGAGCAGCAAAGACCTCCTGTCGGCGTCGGAGCACTCTCCCGGTTGCTCGCAGCTCACGTCGGAACTGCTGACGCAGTTTCTTATCCTCATCGGTTTGCTGGCTGGAACTGCGCCCCGCTCGGTCCATGTCCAGCCGCGGATTCAGCAACTTGGGCTCGTTCGCGCGATAGCGATGCCGCGGAGCTGTCGGCAGTGAACGCTCTGCTTTTTGTAGCGCTGCGGTGTATCGCTTGCACCAGGGCGGCAGGTCCGTGTCCATCACCAGAAACAATTCCCGCAAAGACGACTGTAATGCGACACCGAGCGGCAGCTGGAGGTACCGCTGCATCTGTGCGTTCTGTTCCAGTTGCTCGCAGAGTGTCCCTGTGGCGAGCGACAACAACGCCGGGTCGACCACGGCAGTGCTCGCTGGTACCGCGCACTGGTACAAGTGATCCAGAGCCTCCGAGGCGGATGTATCACGGGTGACACTGTTCTCGATGAGTCCATGGCGATCTGCGAACGACTTTGTGGACTGGCGAAAGAGCCGCAAGAGATCCAGCAACGCGCGCAGGAAAGCGTACGCATCGGGGTGGAGTCGTCCCGAGGCCAGCACCAAGCCATCGATCCATAAGTGTGCCAGGACGATCAGCAAAGCCAGTGAGCGCCAAGTCGAGGGCGGCATTTCTGCGGTCACCGGATGCGAACCTGTCTGGGCGTCTAATGCCAGTGTCATACTGCCAAAGAACTCGCTGAGAAGCAGGGCGAGCGGTGCGGTTACCGGATGCCGAGATTGCTGCTTCGGAAACAGCCGACACAGTGCCTGCATGACTAGTGCCGCTGACCAGAGTCGTCGCCAGCCAGCCTCTTCACAAGTCCAATGCATCCACTGATCTGGTGCAATACGCAGCAATTCCTCCAATCGTCTGAGCTGGCGCAGTGCCCATTGTCCGAGCGTGGCAGCAACATGACTACCGTGGTCACTGATCTCCATATCGGAAGCGGCGTTGCCAGCACCGACAGACACCAGACCTGGGGGTGATGCTTTCGCTGGCAAGGCAGATCGTGGACGCCGTCTCCCGCCCAGAAAACGAGCGGCTTCCTCGTCAATCTTTGCGAGGCAGGTATCGAGTGCGGGGTTCTCACGAATCGGCGGCATTTGTTGCCAGAGCTGCTCCAACGCGTGAAGCTGATGAGCCAGGGCCGAGTGCGCGTCTGCACCAGCAGCGTGCTGTGCGAGCGAGTCGCTGTGTGATTCATCGGGATCGGCATCGGAACTGAGCGAGTCAGGGTCCATTGGAAGCAACGGAGTTCCGTTCGCGTCTTCTGAAAGAAGCTTTTGGCTCATCGGTGTAGATTCAACAGAGAAAGTATCGTTGGTTAGCTCTTTTGCTGCAAGCAGGCCCAATGCGCGCTCTTGCCGCCGAGTTTCTTTGATGGACTCTGGTTCGGCGGGCTTTGAGCGGGGCTCCTCAGCTAGCTGCTGAAGCATCAGATCGTATTCATCCAGCGTTGCAACGGGTACGGTCGGGTGAGCATCTGCGTTCGCTGCGTCATTTTTGTTGGTGGATTTCCTTCGTACGAGCTGGTCGCTAAGCTCGCGGAACACTGCATCCAGACGTTCTGTTTGCTGCTCGTGAAGCAGGCGCTCCAACTGCCGCTCTTTTTTGACCCGTTCGCGCTGCAGTGCCCAGTTCTCCATGAGGTCTCTAAACCGAGGTTTTGAACGGGACGTTTCCGAGTCGCCGCCGGAATCATTCGTCTCGGTTGCAGCGAGCAGGTCAACTGCCCCGCCTACGTCCCCAGAACTATCGCTGCGATCGTCAGGGAGCGCATCAAACGAATCCAAGGTCAAGTTAGTCTTATGTCGCTTGCGATCGAGCGTTCGGCCCGACTTGGCTGCATCGAGCAAAGGTTTCCCGTGATGCGTCAACGTCGTTGGGACGCCACGATCCTCCTCGAGTTCCACCGGTGAGTCATCGCCGCCTTCGACACTATCCAGCTGGAAACGCTTCCGATCCCGTGAGTACTGTGACACCCGCCCCAACCGGGAGAGTTTATTCGAATCCCGGGTTCCCCGGAAAGCAGCACTTTCTCTGCTGGGCAGCGAGTTTCCCAGGGCGTTTCGTTTGGCGTCGAGCGTCCGCTCTCGTTTCCGGACGCCACGATTTATAAATCGATCAAACAGGTTCATACCTTAAGCTATGCGCTGAAGGCTGTAACCTACAGTAAAGTTGCTTGGGGCCTAACAAAGACTTCAGCGCTGCACGGGTGCGTCGCAAACGCTGCACGAAAAAAGATGCATTAAGGACTGGACAACAATGTGTGTGCGCATCAACTTAGCGCCTGCACGACCGGCACCGTCTGAAGGCGTGTTTTATGGGCTGTATCATTTCGGTACAGACGCTTCCTCCTGAAGCGTACGCTGCTATGTATAGGTGCAACGGCAATTGCGACGGACGCCAGTCGTTCCTATACTGTGGTCATGATATGACGGGCTGGTATCGTTGCGTTGGAAACGCTTCCTCTTGCTGAGTACGCCAGTGACCAAAGGTGCACCGCCCGTGCCGACGGAAGCCGGTCAATGCTATACTGAGGTCATGATCGGGCTTTACTCTGTGCGACTAATTACAGAAGCATCCACTTGCTCGCTCTATCAACAGAGCGAGATCCCTCTTCTGCATTCTCTAGTCTCCGGGAAGTAGCACCCCGCATTCATTATTGGAGAAATGCTTTTTCTGTCGTTACGTCCTCGTTGGGGAAATCTGCCTCATTCGATTCCACCACCAAAAACCAATGATGCCAGCCTGCTCGTAATGGCAACTCAGCGTTGCTCACTGGTCCCGAGAATGCGATTTACAGCGGGTGTTTCCTAAACTGCAAAGATCATTTGGCGACTGTGGAGCCCGTGCGCTCAGCCAGACTCTTTCAAACCCCTATTCGTGGTGGATGAGTGTTGTACGTATGGAATTGAAGCACTAGTTCCAGCTCCGAAACATGTATACGTGCCCTTCACAGACGCTGGACTGCTTCCCTGCTGAGAAACAGTAGAGCAGAGTAACCTCGAATGCACTAGAAAGCTCCATAGTATCGATGCCGCATGCGTGGATGTTGCGAGTCCAGGACTCGTCAAGAGTACACGTGGTGAGGCTTGTGCACACACCAGCCGCTTCGCCTGGCGTGTCTCAGCAAGGAATCGTTTTCTGACTAACAACGAATTTGACCGTTTCGCTGGTTTCGAGCAACCAACAAACTGGTCCAGCTTTCGAAACAGTCCTAGCGCAGAACATCAGCAGGTCCGCACCTACATTACAGCGCTGCATCGGAGAGCGCGTCACGCACCGTGTCGCTCCCAGGTACGACGTCCTGCTTGGAGCCACAGAAACGAAATACGCGCTCTCAGCGCGGTATCGGAGTGTGTGGCAATGAGCCCGCACTCTGGGAGCGCACGCTTTCCGCGGTACAGCATCGCCAAGCGCTTCCAGCCGGAGCCGCCCACCTGATAGATGTACCAGCTGATAGACAGCGTCCATGTTGCTCGCAGAGCTGCAAATCATGAAGCACATGCTACACGGCTGCAATCGCTTGGACGCTCGTGTTCCAGCAGGGCAGGAAATAGTTTCGTGTTCGCATGTACCCGTCGATACTCTGCGAAGAGTCTTTGAACCGAAAGAAAAATGATTGGACGGGGTATATCATTTATGTTTCAAGCAAGCGAGCTCTAGAAAACAGCGAAACGGAAGCTGGTCTGCCCGTCGACACGGAGCGCGACCCCGCACGCTTTAGTGCCCGTAACGAAAACCGGCCCGCACGGACTCGGAGGACGTGGCGCCTGCAGTTAGCCGCAGAGTCCCCACAACGATGTGGACATTCCTGGTTCGATACGGACATTGCCTAGAAACCCTCCTTCTTGCCTGTTCCCGTCACTAGGCTGTACATGCCGTTTCCGAGCGCAACGACCCCTACCAGCGCCACGCCGACCATTAACAGGTTTACATAACGGTCTCCAGGACGTACTTGATGTGTAAACCGCCCCTCTCTCTTCGCTTTCTGAATCTCCGCCATTAGTTCCGGAACACGATTCTTGTTTTTCGTGAGCTCCATTCCCAATAGAGAGCGCTACCGGTCAACGCTTGGTCCACAGCGAGCGAACGCTGTCGCTTGACGCCTTGCTGGGCGCCTGCCGCCCGGAGCAAATCGCCGCCCAGCGAGGCCGCGGATCGCGTGCCATCTGCTCCGCCCAGATCCCCGGGGGCGGCAGGCGGACATCCATCAACGGACGGCCGCGTCCATTGTGTAACTTTAGGTATATATCTGGATATAATATATCCTTTAGGAATCCTGAGGACATATCCATGTCGCTGGTCTGAGGTACGGGATCGCCATTCAACTGCGTTACATGAGTGAGGCTTCGTGCGTTTCGCTGGCCCGGATAGTGACTTCGAGTGACCTGCGCGTTTTCTCGGGCAACGAGCCGCAGCAGGTTTGCTTCCACTCATGGACGCGAAATGGAGTCCTGTCGACCTAAATCGCGGGCCTCAGATGATGCGGCCTGTTCAAAGTGCATTTCTTTCAACCGCAACACCCACAGTGCCTGTGCGTTTGCTGCCGAACCTGACACTCGTGCAGCGCTCTCGCAGTCGCGCACTAGACGCACTCCATTTGATCACACTCAGAACCCGCTGCATCTGGCCTTGGAATATGTCTGCAGCGCCCGGTGCGAACGAAGGCGACCCAGCGGCGAAGAGCAACGCCGCGAACCGTTTTAATTCGAAGCGAACAGAACCCAGTTTGTTAAACTTGTTCAGTTGGGGAGAGTTGGATGATTCACGTGCGGGAACCGAGAACGACGATGAAGATGATGGCGACGACGATATTTCATCCGACAGTGATGTGGATCCAGTTCTCGACCGTGGACGCGTGTTCGGTGCTTGGTTAGACAACCAGGTTCTGAGACTGGATCGGATCCAGAGCGCTGCGATGCAAGCACCGGGCCAGACGCTACAAGAGCGAGCCGAGCGGGCTTTCGCGCGAGGCGTACAAGCTCTAACTGACGGTCACTATGCCACAGCGAGCGATGCCATCTTCCAGGCATCCGCATTGGCTGGACAGCAGACTCGACTTGGCGGTGAATATCTGCTCTGGCTTGCTCAGGCACTCGATGCTCAGGGCAAGAATGCGCGCGCTCAAGAGGTTCTCCGACGCCTGCAGTATCACAAAGACAGAGACGTGCGCCAGGTAGCTGAGAGTCTATTGTTTATCCTGCAGGCACCGCGGCTGCGTCTCGGCCCAGAGTCTTTCGTGAAAATCGACCTCGACGCCCTCTTGAATCAGAATCGGGCACGCGATATTCCCGGGTGGAAGAAGAGGCAACGGAGATACCGGTTCGGAAGCGGCTCCTCTGCAGCGCTCGCTGGCACTGGCAAGCGCCGCAGAGAGCCGACGAAATATTCCCTAGAATGGTTCACGTCGCAGGAGAGCGTCTCTGCGGAGGAACTTGAACGCGCGAACCAAGCATCACGCGCGGCTATGCTTGCATCGTCCGGTGTTATGCTGCTCATTCTGTTTATGCTACGTTTTCTCGGAAGGTAGCGCAAAGCCCGCCTATTTGCTCCAAGACTGAGCGTTTCGTTGTGCGGTGGAGCCACGGAATCCAACATTTCTATTTGTTCGCTTGTACACGGACATGATAAGTACAATTTACACACACCAGCGCTATGCAACAAGCGAGGCATTCGCATACGAACGATGTCCAGTATATCGGTCTAAACATCGAAAGATACTCGGTTCGGAGGATATTTAGCGGATGCAGTATGCAACGGTGCACCGCACGAGCGCAGCACAAGGTCCAGGCACTTCATGTGTTTGCGCCGATGTTCCGCTTGAGTCACCAAGGAAAGGAACACCTGGTTTATTCGTGAGCCACTCGGTTGAGCACTTACCACAGCACGCTTCCTCGGCCGCAGACAGGCAAGCGATGTCGGGTATCGATGCGACTCGCTGAAGACAAAGTCGACCACTTGAATAGGTCCAAACCAGCCAGCTGCGGAGAGACTGGTCGGTCCCGTTCAGCCAGGCTTTCTTTTCGTGAGTTTCTGAGGTACACCCCACGCCCACCCTACACTGTTGAAGCTATTTGGCATAACCTGAGCGTCCCAGCTGGACAGCAGAACACCAATAGAAACGCGAAATTGAACCACGGCCGGCCGGGTCTCTGTCACGGAAGCTTGACGCGGTGACTGCGCTGGGTCTCCTATGAGGAACCGGTCGGACGACCACGAGCGATCCGTTCCACGATAGCACCGTCTGCCAGGACGTCAACAGCTAAGCGAAGCGTGCGCACGAGCGCATCCAGTCTCTCGTCGAAGCGCTCTAGCTGGGCTTCGAGCACCCGCAGCGCTACCACTGTGCGCTGGTACGCCGCTGCCGCCTGCCGTAGACACTCCGTTTCTCGTTGTAGCTGCTTCTCCCAACTGGCAGGCGATCCCTCCGTTGTCGACGTCTCCGCTGCCATGGAGAACACGCACACACCGACAACGAATGCCTTTTACAAGAAAAAACGTTGCTGCCGCAAGTGGTATAGTAGTGGCGACAAACGCACCGTAGACAAGGAGTCTTCAGCCGACGTGCAGACGCATCTCAGTCTTTCTCGACTGGCCACCCACTACATCT
>Ga0080006_1110187_pt1 | contig 21904 bp, 12 predicted proteins | sample RS3BMetagenome_FD_69209 | JGI IMG/M metagenome (GOLD analysis project Ga0080006, IMG submission 69209) | Ferric oxide microbial mat and aquatic microbial communities from Rainbow Spring, Yellowstone National Park, USA - RS3B (SPADES... ...
CCAGGTTCGAGACAAGCAGAAGCACCCCTCGCCACAGCGCTCCCGTCATACCACTGCCGACCTCCAGCAACCGATCTTCTTGTCGCCTGTTTTTGGGCACGATCAGCCTTCGCTCTTCGACTTTGCTCACCTAGATGCTTCTGCTGTCTACAACTGTCGTTTCATCTCCGACGAGTTTACGATACCCGCCCATGCACACAGCAAGTGCTCCAGAGCGTTTCGAGGTTGCGCGCGGGAGTACACGTTCGGCGCACGAGGTTGATTCAATGCTGTACAATTTGGTATTAGACAAACATGGACAGCATCCACGTACGCTACCCGCGGACTGAAAAAGCGCGCGCAACGCTCTGTGGCCTGTGCGCTTGTTCCACACTGGGGGCCGGTGCTCCGCCAACGCAACAGAGATGGCAGCAGTTGGGCAGGCAGCTGCGTCCGAAGCAGCGCTGAGGAGCCCAACCGCGAACATCCTTTTCAAAGGTGATCTGGAGGCACGTTTGGCGCGAGTTGGCGACGCATGGCTCGATGCAAGCAGGACGTTCGATGCGCTCTTCGTTTATACGGGAGCGCTCGCAGCTGGAGAGCCTGCCGGTTACCGCAAGTCTTATGCTTTGGTTATGTACATACTTGGTGTGGAAGCGCAGCAGACTGCTCTGGTGCTGCAGCACACCGACGCCGCGTCAGTACTGTGGATCGGGACGGCAGATGCCGAGATCTGGGCCGCGCTAGAGACAGCTGCCCCAGCGCTGGGTCTATCCGCGGGTCACCATGAGGCAGACCGCCATCAAAATGGTGTCGAAGTGAACGACGATCGTAGCGGAGCGTCTTCAACCCCGAAAGCAACCCTTCTACGGGGCAACTTGGGCTCAGACTGGTTCCTGGTAGCCGCTTGGATAGCAACCAAGCGTGACCTGGAGAAGACGCTTGCCGTGGCGGGGGTTCCTGCGCGTTTCTCATTGAATTTGGGTGCCCTGGTGAAGGAGCGGAACGTACATCAGGGTGACTTTGCCGCGAAATGCACCGCCTACGTTTTCGGAGACGCGGCAGGGTCGGACGTTGCCACTCCACCTCCGGTGAATGCAGCGGAATGGATTGGAAACCTGCTCATTGCGAAACTCCCCGATGAAATTCAAAATATCCGGAAAGCCTCATATCTGTGCGCGAAAGTTTGCCAGGCATACTTTGTGGAACGGATGGAAAGCATTTTGGACGAGGACACACCAGTTTCGCATGATCGCCTAAGCGAGGAAGTCGAGGCGCGACTGCTCGCACCAGCAACCGTTGGTGTGCAGCTTGTTGCCAGTGAATGTGAAGCCGCATACCCACCGATCATACAGAGTGGACGAGATGGTCCCTTCGACCTGCGTCCTAGTGCAATCAGCAATGAACAAAATTTGAGCACGGGCCTGGTGCTCGCCTCGATCGGTGCACGCTATCATCAGTACTGCGCAAATGTGGTGCGCACTTTTCTCATAGATGTGGAGAAACCCATCCGCAGCATGTACGCGAAGGCGCTGCAAGCGTTGGAAGCGGTGCGACGCGCGTTGCGCCCGGAGCAGGAGGCATGGGTTGCCTACAACGCAGCCATTCAAGAGCTCGGAGAGGAGCTAGCCGCCGCGCACCTTGCCGGGAAACACGTCGGATTTGGCATTGGTCTCGAGTTCCGAGACTCAACCTGGCTCTTGAACGAACAGAACCACAAAATTCTTCGTTCCGGAATGACGTTCCAGATTCAGGTCGGCCTGGAGCGGCTTGGGGAGAACAGTACACTCGCGCTCATGGTAGCAGATACCGTACTCGTTGGTGGTGCGGATCCAGAAGGGGCGGAAGTTTTGACCCAAGCTGCCTCCAAGAGCCCTGCCAAAGTAACCTATTTCCTCGATATGGACGCCGACGAGGAAGCGGATGACGGCACCGTAGGCAATGCGGGGAAGAATTCTGAAGCGTTGGCTTCTGAGCAGGTCGCCGGGGAACCCAGTGCTCCGTCGATCGTTACCCGCCGTCGTGCACAACAATCTAGTGCTCCTGATGATGATGATGCGGCTGCGGAAGCGGAGCGCATTCGACTCCACCAGCAGAAGCTCGCCGAGCAAAAGCTCCGTGAATCGCGTACCCGAATTCTGGGAAAGAGTGCATCCAGTGCAGGGGACCAATACAGCGCCGAGGGCAAAGGATTTCGTGCGCTGAATGCTTATCGCGCCTACGAGCGAGTTGAAGACTTTCCCGCTGGGCTACGACCGCGCCAACTCTTCGTGGATATGGAACGCGAAGTCGTCCTGGCACCAATCACGGGAATTCCCGTTCCTTTTCACATCGCGACGATCAAGAATGCCTCCAAGTCCGATGAGTCGGGCTTTACGTACCTGCGCATCAACTTCCTTGTGCCTGGCACTAGCGCGTCGACGGCAAGTGCCTCGGGCGCCGGCGGCCTGACGGCCCCCGCAGGTGTCAGCGGCGCCGCGGCACGACTATCCCTCTTTCCCGATAACCCCGGATTCGTGCTGAAAGAACTCTCCTTCCGCTCCGCAAGTGCCGCCAACCTGAGCGAGGTCTTCCGCAAGATCAAGGAGCTTCGCAAACGCTTTACCAGCCGGGAAACGGAAGCCCAAGAGAAGGAGACGCTCGTGAAACAGGCTCCTCTGATTCTTGAGACCGACCCGAGACGCATCCCGCATCTTGTTGACGTGTCGATTCGCCCGTCGTTGGGCGCTGGGGGTCAACGTGCAAACCAGGGTGTCCTCGAAGCGCATGTCAATGGTCTGCGTTTTCGCTCGCGGCAACAGCGCGCTGTGGACATTCTCTATCGCAACGTGAAGCACGCCTTCTTCCAAGAGGCGCGTAACGAGGTCATCGTGCTGGTTCATTTCCGTCTGCATACGCCGATCATGGTGGGAAAGCGCAAAACAATTGATATCCAGTTTTACACCGAGGTGATGGATGCGACCGTCCGCCTCGCGGATACGCGACGGAATCCCTTCGATATCGATGAAATCGAAGAGGAGCAGCGTGAACGGGAGAATCGGCATCGTCTGAACAAACTGTTCTTCAAGTTTACCAAAGAGGTAGAGGCCAAAGCAAATGAAGAGCTCGAGTTCGATATGCCGTATCGGGAATTGGGCTTTGAGGGTGCTCCTGATAAGATGCAGCGCTTTTTGATGCCGACGCGCGATTGTCTCGTTGATCTTATCGAGTTTCCACCGGTGATCATTTCGCTGGAGGATATCGAAGTAGCTCACTTTGAACGCGTGACCTACTCGCTCAAAAACTTTGACCTTGTGTTGGTGATGAAGAATTTCGCACAGGAACCGAGTCGTGGTGAGACTCAATGGATCCGCATCTCGTCAGTTCCGAGCACAGAGCTGGACGCGGTGAAAAAGTGGCTTGATTCCGTCAATATCCCCTTCTATCAGGGTCCATCGAATCTGAATTGGAACACGGTGCTGCGCACCATTCGAGAAGACCTCGAGGGTTTCTACGAAGAGGGCGGTTGGCGTTTCCTGGACGCCGAAGCGTCGAGTTCTTCCTCTGAAGATGAGGGTGAAGAGGAAGGAGACGACGCTGGTGCCGGCGCAAAAACGCGTGCCTCTGCGACCAAGGCTAGCGCTGGCGGGGCCGCTGCGGATCTCTCCGATCAGGATGAAGAATACGTTCCTAGCGACGAAGACTTTGAAGCGGAATCTTCCGAAAGCGACTATGACGAAGACGATGATGATGAATCTTTCGAGGCTGACGAGGAAGCAATTGACTTGGCCGAGGAACTCGGTGATGACGATGCAGGTGAAGCCGAGCTCAGTTCCTCTGACGAAGGCCTCGACTGGGACGAACTCGAACGCCGCACCAAGGAGGAAGAGCGACAGAAGCGCAAGCGATGGCACGACGACGACGATGACGACGAGGATGATAATGATGGTGATGACGATAACGAGAATGATGGCGATGCGCGACGTCGACGCCACGGACGCAAGCAGCGTGCCCGGGCGCCCTCCGGACAGACAGCGTTGACGCACGGGCCCAAGCGCGTACTTCGTTAGCTCAATCAGAATCGTTCGCTGGCTCTAACTGTACTCCAAAGCACGTCTTCAACGAGTCAAAGAACATAAAGAATATGCCGGACGATACCGCTTCCCAGGTTGCGCGCGGCATGACGCCCCGGAAGAGTGCAGGGACACCACCCTCCCCGAGCAGCGCTCTGATCGCCTGCAAGACTGAGGTTGCGGGGCGGCCCGGCTGGGTGCCAGAGACCAGCATGCGCGTACGCACCACGTCCAGCGGGGTGGTGATGACCCCAATGAGACCGCCGGCGCTCATACCCAGCAGAAGCAGTTCCCATTCGGCGAGTCTTTCGCGACCTTGCACTCGCTGCGTGATCTGTTTGAATTGCTCGAACGTCCCAAACTCAAGGGCGTCGAACGGCAAGTTTCGCAAGAGATTCGACCCGTACCCAGTCCAGAGCGCCATAAGGCCGCCTTCATGAACCCAAAGGTGTCGCGCTGCTGCGACAATATTCGGCTGCAGGCATGACTGCACGCGCTGTTTGATCAACTCCGCAGGCGTATCGACGAGGCTGCTGACGATGTTTGCCATAGCGGCTGCGGTGGTGGACTCCCAGAAGAGCCTCGGGCCCGCGTCCGAGTTCGCACGCAGACCCTGGTCATGATAATGAGACGCACCGGGGCGCGTTCGACGTAGCGTTCGACGCACCGACTCGTACGTGATCGCGAATAACGCTGCAGTTGGAAGTGAACCGATCACGCCGGACAGGACACCGGCGTAGAGCTGGCGAAAACCGCGACCATCCGCCATACGACGTACGGCATGCTGGAATGCGCGTACTGGACCCAGCCAGTGCAGGCCCGAGGCAGATCGCCACGCCAGTGTCGAAGCAGCTGCAGCTGTTGCGTGGCGAGAGTGGATCAGCTGGCGGTGTGCCGTTGGCAGCTGCTGCGTCTGCTTGAGCGTGTCGAGTGGGTACAGGAGAAACTCAACTAGGGCCTCGGCGATAGCGCCAGCGCTCGCCTCCATCAAGAGCCGTCGACCGAGCCCGAGCGGTGTTTTCTGCGCTGGTGTCGTGGGTGCGTGTGAGCTCGTTCGCGTATGTGCACTTGGACTCGCGCCCGAGTCGGCCGGCCGCTTTCGTCGGTCCGGTGGTGACGACGGCATCACAAGAGCGCGCTCTAACGACCAGATTGGCGTGTGCGCGCACCAGCGGGTTGACGACGTGGAGCTACGGCGTCGTAGCGGCTGCTGGCCTATCAAGGTATGCAACCACGGGCCGGGGGCAACGTCCGCGTCGAACGCCCAGCTGCCATTATGGCCGCTTCCCGGCGAGGCGACCTTTTCGCTCTCGAACAGCATGACAACGACGCAAGCACGACCGCGATAGGGTGCTTAGCTGGAGTTCGCACGAAACGCTCCTGGTTTTAAAAAAGCTCCACACTCGCATTACATAATGACGCTAGAATCTGGTGCGTTTTGGTGTTGATAATGCCCCGCTTCCGTATCGTGAACAACATACGCTCGGCAGGGTAGAATGCAGCGTAGCCATGTTCGCCAGCCGCCGCACGCCAACGATAGCACACGTCCGCGCACGGGCAGTGCGCCTCGCGCAGCCAATCATCCGGTTGTCCGTTTCTACTATAAAGGTACATTTATTGGTAGTTATGACTGGTTACTGAATCGCCACCTCAATCAGCACGCATTCGACTTGTCGGGTCCGGGACGCGTGCGCGCTCCGGTGCAGGCGTGTGCCGGCGCATTCACCGCCACGTGCCTCCGCTTCGTGTGCATCCTGCGGCGTGCCTGGCGTTGGAGCTGCCTCCAGCCGCTGACACCAGTGCATACACGGCCGAGGCAGAGTGTGTGTAGCGCGTCCGGGTCGCGCTGGCACTCCTTCGCGCACCAGGTGAGCTCGGCACTGCCGCCCGCACGCACCCGAACAACGTATGCACGCGCGCTTACCCGGTACGGCCACACAGAGACGATGCGATGCATGTGCACGTAGCCACTAACGTCGCTATCGAGCAGGATGCAGCATGCATGCGCGTGCGCCGTCAGGCCGTTTCGCGGGAAACACGCATCCCATGGACACGTGTGTGTCACGGATACACGTAGCACGCATATCAACAGATGCATTGCTATCATTGTGCGTGTTCACGCACATGTGCTCGAATACGATTGGCGTTCTCGCACCTTTAGGCGCGAGTGTGCGCTCACTGACCGTCCGGGGTGTCTACATGGATCAGCATCCAATCGACACGGGTGGGCGGCGTTTCGCAGAGCGCTGCGTCCTGCGTCTGGGCGCATCATCACAGCATGGGGTGTGCAGCTCAGTGCGCGAGGTGGATGCGAAAGCGCGCGCTGCGGTCGCGCGCTCACCAGGACTCGTAGTCGCACCATGCATGCTGTTTGCCAATGAGCAGCGCCCATGTACCTAACCGGAACGCAACGAACTGCTGCGATTAGCCGCGCACGGTGATCATCTCTACGGGAGGCGGGTGCGACGTGCCTTAAGCATGCGCCGCGGCGCCATGGTACCAGGAGCGTGCGCATCGCCAAGGGCTTGCGTTGGTGCGAATCCAGGCGCTCCCAGCAACGGTGTCGCTGGCGGAGGCACGCCATTCGCCGCCGGGTCACTCGGAGCCAGCGACGGCCACGGCAAGGACGCTGGCAACGGTGCGGCAGCGCCCGATGCGGGCCACGGTGATTGCAACGACGACACCGCTGGTGCCGAGACAGTCGGCGTCTGCATCGGTGCACTGAGCGATGAGGTCGTCCACATTGATGTACCGTTCGTGCCTTGAGATGCCGATCCAAACCAGAAAGGTTCCGAATTGGTACTTGCTGTCGGTGCAGAGAACAACCAAGCGGGTGGTTTCGGCGGCGCGTTGCTAGCAGAAGCGGCGACCGTGGTATCAGTTGCGCCACCCGCTGGTGGACCAAAGTGAAACGTGCGCGCAGGAGCCGGTATCGTGAATGCTCCCTGTGAAATAGATGCCTTCGGTGCAGGGGCCGCGGTTGCGGGCACCTCTTGCGATGCCTCACTTGTGTCCTGCGATTGCAGGGGCGTCTTCTGGGGTGATTCCCCAAGCGCGGCACCAGCTGTGTCAACGGTTTGTATGGACTGCGTTTCTGTGGAATTCGGCTTCCGGGATGCGGTTCCGTCGCTGACGGGCGCTGCCGATGTCTCAGCCGCGGATTTGGTTTCGTACGCCGCCTGCTGCGGCATCGCCATCTCAGAGGCTGATTCCTGCTGCTCTTGCCCAGTACTGCCAGGCGGAGCGTGCATCCGTGGTACGTCATCGGGCGACGCTGACGCCAGCGTATTCGGCTTCGGGTCTGCTGGTGCGCCGGAGCACTGCGCGATCTCATCGTGTTCGTGCGGCAGTTCTGTCTGCACAAATCCCGCGAGCGATGTCTTTGCGATTTCCGACGACGACGGCGCAACGGCCAATGACCCTGATGCTGTTGGAGCAGGCGCTGCCGCATTCGGTGGTGCTATGTGTACGGAGGAGTCTGTAGCTTCCTGTCGCGACGCTGATTCGCTCGACACCGGCACCGTCGAAGGCTGCACAGTCGTATCAACAGGCACGTACCCGGTTCTTTGAGTAGAGCCGGCTGTGGACGGTGATGGCGGTCGCCAAGGTTCCGGAATACGCGGCAACGCGATCTCGAGAGGGCGCATGCGCGGTGGCAGCGTCGGCAATGTCGGTGCGTCGGGACTGGAACCCTTCGACAACGTTGTCTCTGCAGCGTCGGCATGGAGCTGAGCTTCTGGTGACGCATGTTGCGCGTGCTCTCCATGCTCTGGTAGCGACACCGTTCGTTGCACTTGGAGTTCATCATCGCCGAGTTTTGACGGGACTATTCGCCGCATGGCTTCGAGTTGCATGTCCCTGGCACCACCAGCCGCAGCACCAAATACGGTCGCCGATTTTGACCTGGCCTGCTGCTCAGCATCTCCTGTAGGTGGCAATGAAACAGCACCAGCATCCCGCGTAGTTGGCGCTGTGGTGTCATGCGTACCAGTGGCGGCGAGGTCCACTGCAGCAGCACATGCATGCTGATCGGCCTTCAGCGGTGGTGTTCGCAAATGCATGTCTTGTTCGGCAGTGAGAGACGACGAGATGTTCGCGTCATCAGCGGAAACATCCATCGAAAGCGTACGGCGCTTATTCCGAGCCGCCACTGTTTGCGCAGCACGGTCCAATGCGACGTCCAGCTCAGTACTATGGTCTATGGTGAAACCGCGATTGCTAGTCACGTCGGATGCAGCGGTTGCTGCTGCGGGTGTTCGCTTCCCAGGTGCTATGCAAGTGTCGCGCTCCCGCTCCGGCTGATCGCGAATCCTCTTCAGCGATTCGATGAGTTGATATAGGCGGCTCGGTGCAGCTCCAGCGCCATCACCATCTTTGCGGATGTCTGCTCGGGCTCGCTGACCATCGCGCCCATTTTGATGCCTATCGGAACGCGTACCCGTCACGATAAGGTTAGCGTCTGATCGGCGCCGTTTCGCCGCACTCATCCGCAGTGCAGGCGATCCATCGAACGTCCAGACGGCATCTAAACTGCGGTTCTGCACGCTGTGCGCCTGGGATGGCACTGATCCGCTGCCCAGGGATCCAGACGGTAGCGCGCCAGCGCTCTGCTCGAACACGCCAATGGGGCTGGTTCGCTTCGCGGATGTCGCATTGCTTGTTCGCGTTCGCCCATGCGGGACGTCTCGCAGCGGAAGTGTCGTGAGCGGTACCGCAGGCAACTTCACGTGACGGACGTCTGCTCTATTTCGCGACCAGCCATCACTTCTGTCGTCGATAGCGCTCATTCCTGACCGCTCTAATTCGCGTCCAAGAAGGCTCGTCGATAACCTAGGATCCAGGTGCTCCTGCTGGTAGCTCTCTGGATGCGCGCAAAGCGTACTGTAGTGCTCCCTCTCGAGCGAAGCGTGCAACGACGACGATCGAGCTCTGTAGGTGTCCAGCATCGACGACGACAGGCGTTCGGTGCTATGCTGTGTGAAACGCGCCTCTAGTCGCGACGCACCAGCGACGAAATCCGACTCGGTCGGTGTCCATGGCGACAGGCGGCGGAAATCGGAACCGCTTGGACGTACCGAGTACATGGTGCTGGTCGGTGTCGCGGCAGGGGCATCCATAATACGCCGATGCGGCACGATCCCCAATGCAGACGGCCGTATCTTTGGTGCTGGCGGCAGGTCGGCCAAATTTCGGATGAGCGACTGCTCCTGCGCAGGAGATCCCCCTTTTGATGCCTGAATCGCAACGCCCTTCGATCGCGTCTCTGTTCGCTGCCTGAACGTCCGAATGACATCGTAGCTGGTCACGATCGATGCCTGCCGGGTGCTACGCTCTGGTGCTCGCGAATCGTTCGCGGGTTGCGCTCCGTAAACCCGTGTCGTAGGGGATTCGGTGTGGGTCGCGGTGGTGGCTGCGGCGCATTCATGTCGTGAGGTGCTATCCAGGTTCGTCAAGAGCTGGGTCGGGGCTAGACTCTCGTGCGGCTGCGATACAGCCGTCCGCTGCTCTGGCAAACGCGCTGTCGGCACTGGCCCTGAAGAACAGGCGATCGCGGGAGCCAGCGAATCCGCAACATCGCGTGCCAGTGCGGTCGAGGTTGCGCGAGATGACGCATCCGGAACCTGTTGCGTCGTGCCCGAGTGCACGGAATCCCGGGAATGCTGCGCTTCACTGGCGTACTGGTCACTTTCGGAGCGAGTGGGATCTCCAGTGTCCATCAGGAGGCTATCTTGCCTCTGGACGACTCCATCCTTCAGAGGCAACGCTTTCGAGTCGTTCGCATATTCGAGCTGCGTCTCTTGCTTGTGCGGCGTGTGTTTTGAAGCATCCTCGCACTCACGGGCCGAGTCTGCCGAAGCGGATACAGTCGCTGTTTCGCCGACCATGCGCGTACGCTGCACCGTCCCATTAGACGCATCTCCATCTGATGATGCACTCGAATAGCGTCCACGATGTTCTCGTGAATCTGTTCTCGAGGACTGCAAGCCATTGGGAGATCCATGTTCAAGACTAGTCGACACGGCAGGGGATCTGCTGCTCCCGCGCCAGAGACGCCACCATCTCGACAATGACATCTGGAGTCGTCCGAGCCACCCATGCGCACCTCGAATCCTGAGCATAGCTCCAAGCGTCAAGTCTTCCCGTGAATTTGCGCAAAGCTCCTGTGCCTCCATCGAGCTCAGGGCTCGCGCGATGGCCCGGGTTTCGACGGCCACTGCCCTGCTGGATTGCTTCCGTACGCCACCGTCGTGCTGTTTCGGTTTCGTCGCTCGCTGTACAGCTCTTGTGGTGCCTTTTTTACCAGGCACACTGTCCCGATTCATAACATGAGCTGTTCCTGTTCGCCTCTGTACGGGATGCGAGCGTCTACCTGTCTGGCGTCCATGGACAACACCCGTCCCGGTCGTGGTCTGGTCATGCGCCTCGCGCACTGCATACAAGTGAGAATGTTCGTCCGATGAGGAGACGCTCCGCTGAGGCGATGCCTCCTCCTGATGATGACGCTCCCGCGGCAACGACTCCATTCCGGACGGCAAGTGCACGGACGCTGTGGCGCTGGGCACGCTCGAGCGCCCGCGTGGCGCTCGCTGCTGTGAGCCCTTGCCCGGAGACTCCGACCCGAGCGCACCTTGATTCGATGAACTCTGGACATATGTCGCTATATGATCGCTAGACTGGCGTTGTGCACTTGTGGAAACCGTTGATCGAGGCGTCTGCTCCGTCGCTCGGCAAGCAAGGGCAGCAGCTCTGCGCACCTGAGACCGCGTGAGTGGGCCATTCTCGTTCGAAAAGCTCGCTGTTGCACGCTTCTGACCAGGAGCAAGTTCGTAGCCGGCCTCAACCGTCACACTTAGCCTTCGCACCGGGGTTTCGTGCTCGGGTCGCACGGGCGTGTCGGACAGAGTACCTGCGAGTCCTCCGTGTGGCTCCTGCACAGCTACTGGCGAACTCTCCGCTGACTGGTCTCTCCTTGAAAGGGTAGTGTCGCTACGCTCCCCAGCTGACTTTCTTCGAGCGGCTGATGTCTTGCGACTAGACTTCGTCTTCAAAGGCACGTCCGTCTCTACGGAGTGAGACGGCGTCCGCGTACTCGTCGACCTACTGGAACGCCGTCGGGGGGTCCGTCGTCGCGGGCTTGTCCTCCAACGGGCTTCGATGCGGGATCCTTCCGGCAAGTCATAGTTGCCGTGTCGCGTGCTTACCATACCAGCTGTCAGTGGACGCCTTGAGCGCACCAAGGGCTTTCAAGGCGTACGCAATGGTCGAAAACGCTTCTACGAGGTTCGTGCTGCACGCGCCAAGCCTCTGAGATCCGCTTGGTCCAGACCCGTGCTGGATCCTAGTCGGACACTGGGCTGCTTGATCTGCGCTTGCCTAGAAACTTTTTCACGAGTTTTTATACATGTCCAGCGTTAACATTCTAAATGCAGTTGTAGGGGCCCAGGGATTCATAAACACTTTTGCGATTGCCCGTTCATCTTTTCGGAATGGCTCACTCGACGCCGTCTGCCCGGTGGAATTCGTTGCGTCACCGATATCAAGACCATTCAAGACGTCCTCGAACAAGGTTTCTTGATGTAACCGATATCATTTTCCAACGCATACGTAGAAGCGTCAAATTCGTTTCTGTCAAGCTAGCCTGTTGACGTCGTGCGTTCTTCTAGTTTTCCATGTTTCTGTTTCGAGGCAACTCGTGGGCGCAGCTGTTCGCGCTCCTGAATTGACGAGAAAAAGACTTGACGTCGACCATTGATGAATTGTTCACGAGTTCACGCAGAAATTTTTCCCAAAATCCTCACGTCGAATAATCAATTCCTTTCGAAAGAAAACCCCTTATCTTATCACGGCCATCGATGCAACCGCATTCCACAAAAGCACGATGCTGCTCACCTGGGATCGTACACCAGACGATCATACCGCTTCGGATTGCATGGTAAATGGCCGCGGATTCGGACTCGAGTCATTGCAGTGATCGTCCGGATTGGACAGATGTCAATGCTTTGCACGAGGGAAGCGTAGATGGATCGTAATTTATCGATATGCTCCGTCTTCTCAATTCAACACTCTGTGCTTGCCTCATCACGGGTGATATAGCGGCGCTCAAATCTTCCTCTGTTCTGGAGAAAGGCAGATGACATGGGACTCGTTATCTTTTACATTCGAACGAATTCTCCATGGTTCAACCCGGTCGAGTAGTTCGAGGCCTTGAAAAACAGCTCCCGAGAAGCAAATGTCGGATTTGGATATCTTGGATCTGCCTCGACACGAACTGGTACTCGAGACTTGTGGCGCCGCAGTGGCGGCCATCTGACTCGCAGGGGCTACTTGCGCAAAAATTGTTTCCCTATTCGGATAGGGGATTCTTGCAGGGGCCGTAAGAAACGGGAAGACCACACAGTCAAGAATAAATATGCTTTGCCTGTTGCTCATCGGAGGAACACGCCCGAAGCGCGCCAGGTATGGCAGAGAGACCATCATGCAAGTGCAAACCGATATCCTGGAGCGTTTCCAGTGTAGTTGCGTGCCGCTCCCAGAGAACCTCGCTATTCTCGGATGGAACGCCCTCCTGGAAGAAGCTCATCGCTTGGACATCGTCTCGGATGAGAAGCTCTGTTTAACGCTGTTGTACGACGCATCGATTGTCGAGAGAAACCCGAGAATACACATACACTTGCCGGAACGCAAAGCCCGCATCCCAAAAATACGCACTGCTCTGTAGCAAGCTGAAAAACGAGGTTACTTCACGCGTAACCTCGTGCTCTTTCTGTGTATCGTTGAGCTTTGGAACCTGTATGCGATCATTCAATCTCTGCTGTTTGCTATTTTCCGAATACAAGAGCATCTGTGGCGCGCGATGTCGCCAGATAAGGAATACGCAGCGGAAAGAGACCCCAGTCTGGCGAACAAGTACCGCAATTTGGATCCGTCTACGCTCCATTCATGCAAAGTTCTGAGGGAATCTCCAATGAAAACGATCGCCGTGGTGACTCAAGTCCCAGCCCAAAGCCGTTTCTAATGCAAACAACGACTACGGGAGCCAATGGGAACGTATCCCGTGCGAGGCAACACGCTGCTGTCGAATGCTCTTTCGCCGATGCCCACAAAGAGAGGCGGATGTGACTTGCGAACGAAGTCGATTCTTTGGTGTAACAAGTTTGGTGCAATTTTGGCATGAACTCGTGAGGAACTCGGCAATGGTCGGCACTGAGCTTCTTCCGCTCGTCAGAATGCCGGCCGGAATTGCTGCACCTGCCACTTGCCCCGAGACGAAAACAACGCATCTAGGAAGCATGCGTGATTGAAGCCTGCCTTCCGCAAGGAAAGGAATCGAACGCCAATGCATACGCATTTGCGAATGATATCGCTTATTGTACGAACCGTTCTTCGAGCGCGTCACGCATCATGTTGATTCCAGTGAGGTACCGAATTCAAGTGTCATAGATTCAACGATGCCGTTTCGCAAAAACAACTGAGAACCTTTATACTACGTCTGCACCTGTAACCTCGTACTGTTGCCCTGTGCTTGTCGAGACTGGACGTCTGAAAAATGATCCGAAAATGAGTCATACGGCAGGGAGCATATGAGCTGTTCCATGGACCATTCGATTCGGAGAGCGCCTTTACGCGGTGGACGCGGCAGCCGTGAGTCTTTACCTTTTAGAACAATAGGAGCACAAGCGGACATGAGCCTGGGCGCAACGCCCCGAGCCGCCGCCTGCGGGATCCGCGGCGGCGGGAACGTCCGCTTTCGGAAAGCGCGGGAACACGGCGACCTCGAACGACGAAGCGGCTAGCGCGCACAGCCAGCACACGACAAGCCGCACTGCATTGTTCCGCAAGTGCACACAATCCTACGACGTTCGGAAATATGACGGGGGCACTGCGGTATCGAGCACTGGCTCGAGTCATAGAACGCTGTCTGGGCTCGCGTGCGCTCGGCGAGAGCGGCTCAGCAGCTGCAGTCAGCAACTATGTCTGGCAGCGCGAAGCATCACGGGGTTTCGTGTTAGGGACGCGCCTGCTGCCGTGGTGCCCGCTAGGGTCGCGTTTGCTGCACAGTCCATCACAGACAGCGTCAGTTATCGGGATGAATACCGGTTCGTTTGCACCTAAACCCGATTTGGGTGAACAACAACCAAACACTCTGACGGGGCAGCCACGTATCATGGTCGTTGGGGTTGGCGGCGCCGGTAGAAACGCAGTCAACAACATGATCGCGTCTTCACTGCCCGGGGTCGAGTTCCTCGTCGCGAATACAGACGCACAAGCGCTGAAAATGAGCTTATGTCCTAACCGTATCCAGTTAGGTGCAAGCCTAACTGAGGGGCTCGGCGCGGGCGCTCGACCCGATATTGGACGAGCCGCAGCAGAGGAAGCGTATGAGACGCTCAAGCGAGAGTTCCGAGGCGTACACTTACTGTTCGTCACTGCCGGCATGGGTGGGGGCACCGGCACTGGCGCTGCGCCCATCATTGCACGAGCAGCCGCAGAGCTCGGTTGCCTGACGGTTGCCGTCGTCACGAAACCGTTCCATTTTGAGGGCATGATCCGAATGAAAACAGCCGAACAAGGCATCGTCGAGCTCACAGAACATGTCGATACGATGCTGGTCATCCCGAACCAGAATCTCTTCAAAGTCGCCTCGCCGCGCACTAGCTTCCTGGATGCATTCCGCCTCGCCGATCACGTGCTCTACTCTGGTGTTCGTTCGATTACAGACCTGATGACGGTACCAGGCCTGATCAATTTGGATTTCGCTGATGTTCGCAGTGTTGTTAGGGAAATGGGACGAGCCATGATGGGATCCGGTGAGGTCGAGATGGAGGCCGGCAACGAAGAACGCGCCATTCGCGCGAGTGAAGCGGCTATCTGTAACCCGCTGCTCGACGAGACCTCCTTACGCGGCGCTCGCGGGGTGCTTGTGAACATTACCGGTGGTACGGACATGACGCTTTTTGAGATAGATGCTGCAGCGAATCGAATTCGAGAACAGGTCGATCCCGATGCGAACATTATTTTCGGATCGGCTTTCGATGCTTCGATGCAGGGGAGGCTTCGCGTCAGTGTTCTCGCGACCGGCATTCCATCCTGATAGGGTGCAAATTTCGAACAGGCCGACGACTGCTGAACGCGCTCACTTTGGGAACGTGATTCAGATCGTGCGGCGCTGGCGGCAGCAGATGCTCGTCACCTGTCGATATTACCCCATGACGTCAAACAGCATGCCGAACAGGTGCGCGATGCGGCTGCCACGCCTTGTCGCCACGGGCGTCTGCTCTGGACTGCTATCTTGCGACTGTCCACGGGCATGTGTTGTTGCTCAGTGCATACGCATCCCGTTGTTCTGTATCCGGCGTGTCGGTGGCGCAATCGACGCTCATCAGGCGCAGCGCTGGCAACAGGTGGACTTGCGTGGGCCGCACCCAGTTGTTCGGACAAGTCGCAACATGTGCGCAAATCGAGCGGGCGACATGAAACACCCCCGATCTAGACATTGACCTGTGCATAGAGGGCAGCTATGGCTTCAACCGTGTTCATAGCATTCATCGCATATCTTTGTTTTACCCAATTCACGTTGTGTTTCTCTAAATACTTCACGTATCGCCACAGCACCTGCAGTTCTCCCGGAGCATGATCGATCCGACAGGCAAAACGGATGACACGTTTGAGCGGCACCCGCTGCGTCTGCGTCATCTTTGAAAACTATGTGCAACGGGCTGGGTGCGCATTGACGCCCAGTTGAGTTCGGACGCGCCACAGCACCGCCGTTTCATCACCTCTACCGTGAAGGCGGCGTCACCGCTTTCAGCTGGCTATTTCGGTAACACAGTCGATCTTTATATGATACATACAGCGTCGCTAGCGCATACAATCGCCCGTAACGCTGCCCGCTGATGCAGCATGTCGGCACCATGCTACCTCGGTCGGCTATGAGCGCGCTCGACTCAAGGAGTACGTGACGCGCCCTGGACATTCGGCGCGTCGATCCAAGCGCATCAGAACCTGAACAAGGGTAGTGAACTATCCACTTCGTTCCAGTTCTTGCTCTCGAACAGATCCTGAACTGTGCGACGTTTGGGCTGGGGTTGGAAAACCTGCGCCGTCCACGTACCGTGCAGTCCCATGGGAAGAAACGTTCGTAGGGGCACTTTGCAAACGAGCTTGAGATCCGAGGCATCAAGAATGACCAAGTATGTGCTCCGATGCAACCCGTCACTGACCACACTGAGTATGTAACCGTCATCTTCCGCTGATTCCTTATCAGGTTCGATCAAGCGGGGCGCAAAAACTGGTTCCCCAGCGAATTCGTAGACCGATGGCGGTTGCCACGTAGCTAGCGTCTGGCCGGTGTCGGCGTCGACCTTGATGATGTTCTTGAGAGGGCCTGGCTCCGTGCCAAGTGCGCTTGCCCCCATGTACACATAGCGATACGGCTGCGTAAGGCGGCTCGGGTTCACCACCGGAAAGTCAACGTGCGTCGTATTCACCTCACGCCAGGTTGCGCGCTGCGTTCCGCTGCCGCTGCGAGTCGGTATGCGACAGCGCCAAAGGCTGCACTTGGGAACTTGTGTCCCAAAATCGACTGCCTCCACGACACGCTGCGTGCGCGACAATCCGTTTCGATGGCGACGAGTCTCTCCCAGGAACAACCGATCCATTCGACAAGCGTCAAGAACAACAGCGTCGTCGTCGTCGTCGTCGTCGTCGTAGGCGTTCACAAAATGGAACGCTGTGCAGGTCTCACTCAGAACCTCACGCACAGGTGCACCCGGGTCGTCGCGAGGTATCAGCAGCAAACGCGTCGGCATTCGATCCCCTTCCCAGGTAATACACTCTCCTGGACACTTGAGTCCGAGCACGAAAGGAAGCGGATGGAAGCGCAGTGGCGCCTGCAGCAAAATATAGTAACGCTGCGTGATCATAAAATCGTGGAAGAAACCAAATCCATCAATGTCCACCGTTCGTTCCGAGCATAGCTTCCAATTCTCTGATGCGAATTCCAAAAACCGGATCCGTAACCCATTCAAATGCATCCGAGAGGAGAACCCCACGAGGCGTCCCCGGCGAAGTGGATCGACGTGCGGGTGTGCGGTGAACATCGGCATGGGGCCGGTGAGCGTCCCCCCGAGCCTGAAGACGCCCTTCGTTTCGAGCGTATCAGGGCGCAGCTCATAGGGCAGGCCGCCTTCGTACAAGGCAAGCAACTGGTTCGCGTGGTAGATCACGTTTGTGTTGGCGAGATTCTTTTGCTCAAGGCGGAACGCGTTGGTCAAGATTCCACCCGGCAGCGGTGTAGCAAAAGTGCCGCGGTAGAGCTGATAGCCGGCGCGACGCTCTTTTAAGTAGCCCTCTGTTCGAACAAAACGATTGCGGAACCATACTGTTCCGTCTCCGCGCAGCGTGAACGCTGCAACGGCTCCATCACCTTCCCAGGGATGAAGCATTCGTCGAGAGCCAATGGTGAACTTGGATGGACCGTTTCGATACAGGGTGCCGACGAGGTCATGAGGAAGGTCGGGTAAGTCCAGTACGTAGGAGTCCTCCTCGTTCATATCGCCGTGCGCTAGCTCCCAGGATCGACGATCGAAAGCACTCAGCGACTGTGTTTTACCTGGTGCCGAGGTTAGCTGGCCCTGTTCACGAACCGTGTTGGTCGCTCCGCTTTCCTGGGAACTCAGATGTGTCGCACCGCCGCTGCGAGCAGGCCGAAGGCTTCTTCTCTTCAGTCTGCCACATTGGAAAGTAGCGGTGGCGTTCACACTAGCGCCCTTCCAGTGCCTGAGTGCACCGTTGCCGACCACGAAGGCAGTCTTATCTGCAGGATGCAAATTCATACTGCAATGATATTATACGAGTTTAATCACTGGACCAACGAGTCCTCAAACGTCGTATAGTGGCCTGCGCACTAGTCCCTTCGATGCTGTAGCGGGAACATGCGCGTGATAGAATGGACTACGAATCAGAGGTATGCATTTGCTCGAAGGATCGATCACAGGATGCAGGGGCGATTTGTACAAACCCTTCCAGACCTAATATTTCTGTACATCATAGAACAAGCGTCACGCACGGGCATCCCGCATATGCGAAACGCGCAGCGGCGGCCTATAACCTCATTGCGGGCGATGCTTGATGATCCAGGATGTGAGTGTCTCGAATGGGATTTTCCCAGGAGATGCCGTCCATATCGGTTCTTGGAGGCGAGATACCTCCTCTTCAGCAGACAATTCTGCATTCTACTGCCGCAGAACCGGTCTTCTCGTAGGGGATAGTTGTTCGGTGCATCCAAAGGTCCACCTAGCGCCCAGGCATGCGTAGGCGATTGCTGTACCACCGTCGCGGTCGCTGACTTCAGCCAGGGCGGCTTCGCGGTGCCTTGAGAGCCCGCACTGCGTTCTATTCTCGGGCACGAGCATTGCACCGCACTCAATGCCCGTGGACGCGCGAACGCTGCCGATAATTTTCTACTGGATTCGCGTATCGCTTAGAATACACGCTCTGATTTTTTCCATATCGCAAACGATCGCCTCCATGAAGCAACTTTGTCGCTCACGAAGCATCCGAAAGTGACCGTTCCTAACATGCCTTCGATAATCCTGCTCAAGATCAAGTACGGCTTGAGGAAGCGAGCGGCGCGAACGCCTTTCGAAGCCTCGCGCGTACGCACATGATCCCTTCCTATCTGCGCAAGATCGATGAATCTGGACAAAACTCCTCACGGACACGACGATCGAAAAAGACGTGCACACAGTCTCAAGTTTCTCGATACGCGCACGCATCTGCAGGCCATGATCACGTAATCGGAACGCTTGCACTTTCTTCACTGTGTTTCCCCTGCCCTCATGTATTCCATGCCTTGAGATCGCGTGCTTCGTCATCGCATGCCGCGCATCCCCATGAGGTATCCGGATGCTGCGCTGCTGCATTCCCCCGTGGGGGCTTTTCCTCTCCATTCGCTGCCTGATGCAGAACTAGTGTGCGTCATTGAGACTGCACCAGAACCTTGCCTTCCCCGCACGGAAACAAGTCGTCGACATATGTTATCGGTATGCAACGCGAGATGGTCTATGTCGTCTTGAGCAAGAAACACCGTATATAAAGCGAGCAAATTCGAACACGATTTCCATGATACCCAGCGACGATCGTTGAGCGAGCGCGCGGGGCGCCACACCTGTGGATCTGGTAGTAGTGTCGGTACCCGCGCTGCAGGTAACGTTTCGTGTACCCAAACTGCAGACTGAGGACCTTGTTTCCAAAGCTTTTCTCATAATGTGGGTTGTACCTGGCAGTTTTAGGGCACGACGATGCGACGGTTTTGGTGTAGAATGGACCTGGTCTGTTGATCGGGCCTGTGCAACAGTTCCGTGCTCGAGCCTGAGGCGACCGCGACCACGACAGGGCGCTACGGTGCGGCGAGAGCGAAACTGGAGTCAAAAGCCGTGTGGCGTCCCGGGAAACACAGTGGTGAGAGTCTCTTGCCATGTAGGGCAAAGTTCGAGTAATGACGAGGGTGGCACTGGAGAGCCTCTGGTGCACAGCAGTGGCGAACAGGCGTGGCAGCGTCGTGCGCTCTCCAGCACCGGTACAAAGGACGCGGAGCTCGACGCTAATGAGCTGGATGACGGCCTCTGGGGTATTGTTTCTCAGCTGCCAGTCAAGCGCATTCTCATCTGGGCTGCGTTCTGCTGGCTCGTGTACCTTTGTCGCCCGTTCATGGGTGTGTTATTCGGTACGTTCGTCGTCTCGTACGTCGGGGTCTCTTTTTGCCAATGGGGCACACGTTTTCTCCAGCGGTTCGGTATCCAGGCTGCCCGCCGTGTCATTGTTGGCGTCTACTACAGCGGCATCGCTTTGTTCATCACGACGATGAGCCTGTTGACGATCCCGCGGATCATCAAAGAGGGCCAGTACTTTGTGGGCATCATACGGAGTAGCAATCCATACGTATGGATCGCGGATACCATGCGACGAGCCCTGGGTGATGAACTCTCTGCCAAGGTGGAGGCCTTGGTGCTCTCAGAGGGTTATGCTGAGCTTGCAGACCAAGACACCGGGTCGAGTGCTGGCCAGAGCCCGTCCACAAACGGAGCCGAGACTTCCGAAAGCACAAACGAGGCTTCTCCGGGGCCGGTGCAAGTCCGCATACCGCATCGCGGCAGCGCAGCAGATGCCAAGGCGGAACGAGCCCCTGGCATCGCTGCCGGTCCGCTAGCGACCATGAATGCACCGGCAGAGTGGACAGAGGAGCGATCGAGACGACTCGGTTTGATCATCCAAAAGTCACTTTCGCGTTATGTGAATCGTTTCGCCTCCATCGTCAGCAGGATTTTGAGCAACAGCACAAAAATCATTGTGAAAGTACTGCTTTCCCTGGTGTTCTCATTCCTGATCGTCTGGGATCTGCCATCTGTGGCTGCTGGCCTGCGTTCTCTTCGCCGCTCCCGACTGCGGGCAGCGTACTTGGAACTGGCGCCGGCCATTGGTGAGTTCTGCGCCCTCCTCGGCCGTTCATTCGAAGCACAGTCGATTATTGCGCTTGTGAACACGACGTTGACAACGATTGGCATGGGGATTCTCGGGTTACCGGGTATTGGCTTTCTCTCTCTTCTCTGCTTGATATGCTCTTTTATTCCGCTTTTCGGGATTCTGCTCAGCACACTGCCGATGTGTGTCGTCGCGCTGACGGAATACGGGCCAATGCGTGCATTCGCCGTCGTGGTTATGGTTGCAATTGTTCACCTGATTGAGGCCTATTTCCTGAATCCACAAATCTACAGCGCTCATCTCAAGCTGCCGCCCTTGGTTGTTCTCATGGTTCTGTACATTGGCGAGCATGCAGGTGGCGTCATGGGTCTTATTCTTGCAGTGCCGCTGACGGTTTATTTGTTGCGATGGATCTATGATATTCCAGAAACGAAGGAACGTTCTGCGTACGTGAGCTCTATGCGAGCGACCAGCTCGAATGGCAGAGAAGAGCCAAGCGAAGACGTGACGATCACGCGCCAGCAGCAGCAGCAGCAGCAATAGCAGCAGCAATGACGACAGTAGCAATAGCTACGGTAACAATAGCTGGGGCAAGGGCGTCAGGCAGCACCTGCTGGAAATATCCAGGAGACCTCTCTCGAATCACTTCGCAACAGCAGCAGCAGTAGTAGCATTGATAACGACAGTACCAGTAGTAGTAGCAGCAGCAGCAGCAGCTATGACTGGGGCGCGGACGTCGAAGCGCTCCTGCTCGGAGTATCCGGATATCGATCCCGCCAGTGATGCGCTTCTTTGCACCATGAGCGCGCGTGGCAACCAGCTGTGCACAAGAGAGGAAAGTGCACCCATAACGAGCGCTTGCGTGCTCAGAGGCGTGCGCTTTTCGGTGGTGAGCACAGCGTGGTCCCAAACCTGCACCGAAGCTGGGGTGCTCTCTGTGATCTGGTTTCTGCAATTTTGGGTCGGGGCAAAGCCCAGATACCCTAAAGCCCACTGGGATTAGAATGGAACACTGAGTTGCTTGCTCTGTTTTAGTCTTTCGATTTCTTTCCGGGGTCTTTTCAGATGTGGAGCTTATTTATTCGAAGCTTGGCAGTAGGAGCTTACGGATGCGCACGTCGGCATCGGATTCTTGGTCGTCTTCTCCAAGTGACTGATTCGACCATTTGCTGCTTGAATTCCTTACGGCACAGGGGTAAAGATGCTCTGTGACGCCCTCGAGCAAAGCTTCGAATCATAATCGATATTATCGCCCTTTGCATATGTTCAAGTCTGTACGCTTCTCCTTTCTTAGCGTATGGCATGCGAAAGTCGTGCATTCCTCATTTCCTCAACCTTTCTGTTTGAAGCCGACCTGTGCACACTGCAATTCGCACGCTTCCCTGAACGTG
>Ga0080006_1144177_pt1 | contig 21904 bp, 27 predicted proteins | sample RS3BMetagenome_FD_69209 | JGI IMG/M metagenome (GOLD analysis project Ga0080006, IMG submission 69209) | Ferric oxide microbial mat and aquatic microbial communities from Rainbow Spring, Yellowstone National Park, USA - RS3B (SPADES... ...
TGACCCCCTCCGGCGGGGGCGGACGCGGGAGCCGGCGCCCACGGCGGTGCGGCGGGCGACGGTACCGTGAGAGGGTGCGCGTGATCGGCGGGTCGAGCCGGGGCCGGCGCCTGCCGGCCCGCCTCCCGGCCGGGGTGCGGCCGACCGCCGACCGGGTGCGGGAGGCGATCTTCGACATCCTCGGCTCGATGGGCGGAGTGGCCGGCCTCCGGGTCCTCGACCTGTTCTGCGGGAGCGGCGCGATGGGGGCCGAGGCGCTCTCGCGCGGGGCGGCGTCGGTCACCTTCGTCGACCACGACGCGGCGGCGCTGGGCGCGGTCCGGGCGAACCTCGACGCTGCCGGCCTCGGGGCCGGCGACGTCACCCTCGTCCGGGCCGAGCTCCCGGGCTGGCTCGGGCGGGCGCCGGCGGCCGACCTGGCGTTGTGCGACCCGCCGTACGCCTTCGACGACTGGACGACCCTGCTCGGCGCCCTCCCGGCCGCTACGGCGGTGCTCGAGTCGGCGAGCGAGGTGGTCGCGCCGGAGGGGTGGGTGGTCGTCCGGTCCCGCCGGTACGGCGGTACGCTCGTCACCGTGGTCCACTCCGCCCTGCTGGCCTCGTCCAGCGCCGTCGCGCCGTCGGCGCCGCCGGCGAACCGGTGACGACCGTCCTTTTCCCCGGCTCGTTCGACCCCTTCCACAACGGGCACCTCGAGGTGGTCGAGCGGGCGACGCGCCTGTTCGACGAGGTGGTCGTGGCGGCGCTGCGGAATCCGCAGAAGAGCGAGCCGGTCTTCGACCTGGGCGAGCGCCAGGAGATGCTCGTGGAATCCCTCGCCCACCTGCCGAGCGTCCGGATCGTGGCCGTCTCGACGCTGGTGGTCAACGTGGCCCGCGACGTCGGTGCGTCGGCCATCGTGAAGGGGCTGCGGGCGGTGTCGGACTTCGAGAACGAGCTGCAGATGGCCCAGATGAACCGTCAGCTCTCCGGGGTCGAGACCGTCTTCATCCCGACCAGCTCGGCCCACTCGTTCATCGCCTCGAGGCTGCTGCGGGAGGTGGCCCGCTTCGGTGGCGACGTCTCGGCGTTCGTGCCCAAAGTGGTCGCCGCCCGCCTGGCCGAGCGTTTCGGCGACCCGAGCGCTGCCGGCGAGGCGGGGCCGTGACCGAGCTGTTCGAGGACGCGCCCGACGAGCCGACCGCCCCGGTGAGCCACCTCGACACCGAGGGTCTGCTCCGCCGGGCCATCGATGCCGTGCAGGGCGCCAAGGCGATGCCGCTGTCGGCGTCGGTCCTGGTCTCCCGGGAGGAGCTGGTCGGCCTGCTCGAGTCGGCGCTCCAGCGGCTTCCGGACGAGCTCCGCCAGGCCCGGTGGCTGCTGCGCGAGCGGGACGACTTCCTGGCGGAGAAGGGTCGGGAAGCCGAGGCGTTGATGGAGGAGGTGCGGACCCAGGCCGAGCGGATGGTGTCGCGCACCGAGATCGTCCGCCAGGCCAACCACGTCGCCCAGCGGATCCTCGACGACGCCAACGAGGAGGCCCGCCGGATGCGCCACGAGGCCGAGGACTACTGCGACCAGAAGCTGGCCGGCATGGAGATCGTGCTCGACCGGATCATGCGCACGGTACGTTCCGGGAGGGAGAAGCTCGCCGCCACGACGCCGCCCGCTCCCGAACCGGTCGAGGTGGTCCGTAGCGGCGAGGAGGTCCGCACCGAGGACGGCTTCTTCGACCAGGATCGGACCTAGCAGGCCCCGCTGGCGGCCGCCGGCGGGTCCGTTCGGAGCTCGCTGGCCGGCCGGGGACGAGACGGGCGACGGAGAAGGAGGCGCAGGATGTCGTGCGATCCGTTCGTGGTCCACGTGGCGAGGCTCCGGCGGGTGGGGGGTACCCGCTGGCACGAGGTCCGGAGGGGTCCGGCCGACCCCGACGGAGCGCTCGAGCCGGCGTCGGCAGCCGACAGCCGGGTGCCGCCGGGGGCCGAGATCGACTGTGACGTCGTCCTCCAGTCCTTCGACGGCGGCGTGATGGTCACCGGGACGGTCCGGGCCCCGTGGGAGGGGCTGTGCCGCCGGTGCGCGGTGCCGGTCGGTGGAACGCTGGTGGTGGGGGTGCGGGAGCGGTTCACCGAGCCTGGGCCCCGCGACGCCGAGCCCGACGACGAGGCGTACCCGATGGTCGACGACGAGCTGGACCTCGGGCCGATGGCCCGCGAGGCGGTCGTGCTCGAGCTGCCGCTGGCCCCGCTCTGCCGCCAGGACTGCCGGGGGTTGTGCCCCTCCTGCGGCGCCGACCGCAACACCGAGGCCTGCGACTGCGTGGCCCCGGTCGACCCCCGATGGGCTAACCTCGACGTGCTCCGGTCAGCCCGCTGAACGGCACCTCGACCACAGAGGCCGAGGTGCCGGCCGATTCGGGTGGCGCACGGCGTCGCCGGGGCTAGCCGACGGCGAGCCCAGCCGGGCGCCGCCGCGGGTGCGACGACGCCTCCTGAGGGGCGAGGAACGGGAGCTGAGGATGGCCGTCCCCAAGAAGAAGACGTCGAAGGCCAAGGGCCGCAGCCGCCAGGCTGCCAACTGGCGGCTCGAGCACCCGGCGCGCAGCCTCTGCCCGCACTGCCACCAGGCCAAGCTGCCGCACGTCGTGTGCCCGAACTGCGGCTGGTACAAGGGTCGCCAGGCCGTCGAGGTCGACTGACTTGGCCCGAAAGGGCCGGCGCCCGGCGGCGGCCGAGCTGGCCGGCCTGCCGGTGGCGGTGGACGCGATGGGTGGCGACAAGGCGCCGGCCGAGATCGTCGCCGGTGCCAGGGCGGCGGCCGACGCCGGCGTGCCGGTCGTGCTCGTCGGGCCACCGGCCCAGGTGGGGGACACCGCCGGGCTCGAGCTGGTCGCCTGCACCGAGGTGATCGCCATGGACGAGGACGCCGGCCAGGCGGTGCGGCGGAAGAAGGACTCGTCGCTGGTGCGCTCGGCGGAGCTGGTGCGCGACGGCGCCGCCTCGGCGATGGTGAGCGCCGGCAACACCGGGGCGACGATGGCCTCGGCGCTGCTGCGGATGGGGCGGCTGCCGGGGGTGGTCCGACCGTGCATCGCCACCCCGCTGCCGCGGCTCGGCCGGACGCCGGCGGTGCTCGTCGACGCCGGGGCCAACGCCGAGTGCACGCCGGCGATGCTGGCGCAGTTCGCCCAGATGGGGGCGGCCTACGTCGCCGCCCGCTTCGGCATCGCCGAGCCGACGGTCGGCCTCCTCTCGATCGGCGAGGAGCCGAACAAGGGCACGCCGCTCGTCAAGGAGGCCCACCAGCTGCTCTCTGGCGCCGGCGTCCGGTTCGCCGGCAACGTCGAGGGGCGGGACCTGCTGCCGTCGCCGGTCGACGTCGTCGTGACCGACGGCTTCACCGGCAACGTCGCCCTCAAGACCCTCGAGGGCGCGCTGCGCTTCTTCATGGAGACCCTCCTCGGGATCCTCGGCACCGACGCGGCCACCAAGGCGGCGGGGGACACCCTGATGCCCCACCTCCTCCCGGTGGCCGCCGAGCTTGACCCCGACAACACCGGGGGTGCGATGCTGCTCGGCACCGACGGGGTGTGCGTGATCAGCCACGGCTCGTCGTCGGCGGCGGCGGTCACCAGTGCCGTCCGGATCGCCTACGAGCTGGCCGCCGGGGACCTGGTCGGACGGCTGGCCTCGGCGGTGGGGCCGGCCTGAGCCCCGGCGCGCCGGGTGGCGGGCGTGGCGCAGGTCGGGCGGGTGCCCGGTATCATGCGGGCCGAGCCGACCCCCGAGGAGCGGGAGACGAGGAGTAGCCCAGGTGCCCGCTGAGACGCACATCGACCGAGGTCCGCTCGACCGCGCGGCGGTGTTCGAGCTGATCAGGGACCAGCTGGCGGACATCCTCGAGACCGACCCGTCGGCGATCACCGAGGGGTCGTCGTTCGCCGAGGACCTCGACGCCGATTCGTTGGCCCTGATCGAGCTGGTGGAGGCGCTCGAGGAGGAGCTGGGGGAGCGTTCCGTGGGCTTCCGGATCGACGACGAGGACCTCGAGGACCTGCGCACGGTCCGCGACGCCGTCGACTACGTGGTCGCCAAGCTCGGGGCGGGTTGACACCGGCGACCGTGGAAGGTCAGTGCGACGGGGAGGCGCGCCTGGCCAGTCGGCTGGGCCACCGCTTCGGAAAGCACGAGCTGCTGCACCAGGCGCTCTCCCATCGCAGCTGGTGCGGCGAGCAGGACCACGCCCCGTCGAACGAGCGCCTCGAGTTCCTGGGCGACGCCGTCCTCGGCCTGGTCGTCGCCGAGCACACCTACCGGACCTATCCGGAACTCGCCGAGGGGAAGCTGGCGAAGATCCGGGCGGCCGTCGTCAACGCCCGCGTGCTGGCCGAGATCGCCGAGGAGCTCGGCCTCGGCGAGGTGCTGCTGCTCGGCCGCGGCGAGGAGTCCTCGGGGGGCCGTACCAAGGCCTCGATCCTCGCCGACGCCCTCGAGGCGGTCATCGGCGCCGTCTACCTCGACGGCGGCTGGTCGGTGAGCGAGGCGCTGGTGCTCCGGCTGCTCGGTGACCGGGTGGCCCACGCCGCCGCTGAACCGGACGACTTCGACCACAAGAGCCGGCTGCAGGAGCTGACGGTCCGCAACGGCCAGGGGACGCCCCGCTACGTCGTCACCGGGTCGGGCCCGGACCACGACCGGGCGTACGCCGCCGAGGTGTACGTGGCCGGGGTGCGCCGGGGCTCGGGCCAGGGCTCTTCGAAGAAGGACGCCGAGCAGGACGCCGCCCGGATCGCCTGGCAGGAGCTGCAGGGTGCCTGAGCTCCCGGAGGTCGAGACGCTCCGCCAGGATCTCGCCAAGGAGGTCAGCGGGCGCAAGATCAAGGCGGTCTCGGTGGCCAACGGCCGGTCGGTCCGGCGCCACCCCTCGGCCAAGCACTTCCGCTCCCTGCTCGAGGGCAGCTCGGTCAAGGGCGTGAGCCGCCTCGGCAAGTACCTCCTGCTCACCCTCGACACCGGGAACACCCTGGTCGTCCACCTCGGGATGAGCGGACAGCTGTTGCGGGTGAAGAGCCCGAAGGAGGCGAAGCCGAAGCACACCCACGTCGTGATCACCTTCACCCAGGGCGGCGAGCTCCGCTACGTCGACCCGCGGACGTTCGGCGAGATGTTCGTCTCGGTGCCGCCGCCGCGCCTTGAGGGTGGGAGCGGCGGCGGGGTGCCAGGGGCGGTCGGCGACGGGGCGGCGCTCCGGCGGAGCGTGCCCGAGCTCGCCCACCTCGGTTTCGACCCGATCGAGGACATGATGAGCTGGGACCGCTTCGCCCACCTGCTCCGCCGCCACCGGGCGGGCCTCAAGGGCCTGCTGATGGACCAGCAGTTCGCCGCCGGCATCGGCAACCTGTACTCCGACGAGATCCTCTTCGCCGCCGGGCTCCGCTACGACCGGCTGTCGGACAGCCTGTCGACCACCGAGGTGCGCCGCCTCTACCGCTCGATGGTCGAGACGCTCAACGAGGCGATCAAGCACCGGGGGTCGACGCTGGCCGACGAGCAGTACCGGGACCTCTTCGGCGAGGTCGGCGACTACCAGGGCTCGCACCAGGTCTACGACCGCGAGGGCGAGCCCTGCCGGCGCTGCCGGAACCCGATCGTCCGCCTCAAGGTCGGCGGGCGGTCGACCTACTTCTGCCAGCACTGCCAGGTCTGACGCCGCCCCGCCGCCTTCGACCGGACGTCCAACCGGGCGGCCACGGGCGGTTGGTAACGTCGCTTAGATGTTCCTGAAATCCCTCAGCATGAAGGGGTTCAAGTCCTTCGCCGACCCGACGGTCCTCGAGTTCGAGCCGGGCATCACGGTCGTGGTCGGGCCGAACGGCAGCGGCAAGTCCAACGTCGTCGACGCCGTGACGTGGGTCCTCGGCGCCCAGGGCCCGCGGTCAGTGCGGTCCCAGAAGATGGAGGACGTGATCTTCGCCGGCACCGCCAGCCGCCCGGCGCTCGGGCGGGCCGAGGTCTCGCTGACGATCGACAACGCCTCGGGGAAGCTGCCGGTCGGCATGGCCGAGGTGACGATCACGAGGACGCTGTTCCGCTCCGGCGAGAGCGAGTACGCCATCAACGGCGCCGCCTGCCGGCTGCTCGACATCCAGGAGCTGCTCAGCGACTCGGGCGTCGGGCGCCAGCAGCACATGATCATCGGCCAGGGCCAGCTCGACACGGTGCTCAACGCCCGTCCCGAGGACCGCCGGGCGATCGTCGAGGAGGCGGCCGGCGTGCTCAAGCACCGCCGGCGCCGCGAGCGCGCCGAGCGGCGGCTGGCGGCCACCCACGAGAACCTCGACCGCCTCGGCGACCTCGTCCGGGAGGTCCGCCGCCAGATCCGGCCGCTCGAGCGCCAGGCCGCCGCCGCACGGTCGCACGCCTCGCTGTCGGCCGAGCTCCGGGCGGTCCGGCTCCACGTCGCCGCCGGCGAGATCGCGGCGATGGCCCGGCGCCGGGCCGAGGCGGCAGCCGCCCAGGGTGAGCTGTCGTCGGAGGAGCAGCGCCTGGTGGCCGGCATCGCCGAGCTCGACCGGTCGGCCGCCGCCACGGCGGCGGAGCTCTCCTCCCGGAGGGAGGAGGATCTGGCGAGCGCCCTCGGTCGCCTCCAGGGCCTGGTCGAGCGGTCGAGGGGTACCGGCGGGGTGCTGCGGGAGCGCCGGCGTGCGCTGGCGGCGGCGCTCGATGCTGCTGCTGATGTCGACGTCGTCTCGACGCTCGAGGCCGAGGCGGCGCGCCTGGCCGCCGATCTCCAGGCGGCCGACGATGACGAGGCGGTGCTGGCGCCGGAGGCGGTCGCCGTCGCCGAGCGCCAGCGGGCGCTGGTCGACGACGAGGCGACCCACGCCGCCGAGTGGGCCGACGTGGCCGGCCTCGGCGCCGCGCAGCAGGCGCTCGGGCGGAGCCGGAGCCGGATCGAGTTGCTCGGGCGGGCGATCGACCAGGCCCGGGTGGCCCTCACCGGCGTCGACGACCGGCTCGAGGCGCTCGACGGGCGGGCGGGTGTGCTGGCGGCGGCCGACCACGAGCTCACCGCCCGGATCGCCGAGGCCGCACGCGAAGCCGAGCGGTTGTCGGCGGTCGCCCGGGATGCCGAGGTCGAGGTGAAGGACGCCGCCGCTGCCGCCGACGAGGCCGAGCGGGCGGCCCGCCAGGCGGAGCAGCAGCGACACCGCAGCGCCGCCCGCGCCGAGGCGCTGGCTCGTGCGCTCCACGAGCTCGAGGGTGCCGGCGGCCGGGCGGTCCTTGCCGGGGTGGAAGGGGTGGTCGGCTCGCTGGTCGACCTGGTCGAGATCGACGACGGCTGGGAGGCCGCCTTCGAGGCAGCCGCCGGCGCGGCGATCAGCGCCGTCGTGGTCGACGGCCGGGACGCCGCCCGGCAGGCCCTTGCCCGGCTGCACGGCGAAGGGGCGACCGGTGCCCTCCTGGCGGTGAGGACGGTGACGCCGTCCGCCGCCGGCTGGTCCGGCGCAGCCGGCCACCCGGAGATCCCGGCGGCGGCCGAGTGGTTGCGGCCCCATGTCCGGCTGCGCCGTGCGACCGGCGGTCCGGAGCTCGAGGGCGTCCTCGACGCACTCCTCGGCACCGCCGTGCGGGTTGGCGGCTGGGAGGAGGCGGTGGACCTCGCGCTCGACCGTCCCGAGCTCGTGGTGGTCACCGTCCACGGCGACCGGTTCGCCGCCTCCGGCTGGCGGATCCGGTCGAACCAGGGGGTGGTGACGGCGGCGGCCGTCGAGGAGGCGGAGCGGGCCGCCGCCGATCAGGCTGCGGCGGCCGACCGGGCGGCCCGGGTCCTCGACGACGCCCGCCGGGCGCTCGACGCCGCCCGACAGGCATCGGTGTCGGCGGCCAGGGCCAAGGATCGCCACGAGGCGGCGGCTGCGGCGATGGCCGTCGAGCGGCAGAGGGTGGCCGAGGAGCACGCCCGGTTGCTGGCCGACCTCGAGTCGACCCGGCGCACCCGTGAGGACCTGGCCGAGCAGTCGGCGGCCGACGCCGCCGAACGCCAGGCACTCGAGGAGGCGCTGCCCGAGCTCGAGGCGGCGAGCGCCGCCGCCGCCGAGCGGGCCGAGCTGGCCGACGCCGCCCGGGCGGCGCTCGACGAGCGGAGGGCCGAGGTGGCGGCGCTGCGCCACCAGCTCGAAGTCCGGGCGGCGGGGATCGCCGAGCGGCGCCAGGTGCTGACCCAGCGGCGGGCGGAGGTCGAGCGGCGGCTCCAGGGCCACGCCGAGGAGCGTCGCCAGGCGGCGGAGCGGCGCCAGCGCCTCGAGGCCGAGGGGACGGCGCTCGAGCGCCTCCGGGCCCTCGTCGACGGCGAGCGATCCCGGCTCGAGGCGGCGCTCGAGGCGCTGCGAGCCGACTACCGCCACCAGGTCGACGCCGTGCGGGCCGGCGGCGAGCGCCTGGAGGCCCTGCGACGGACCCGGGCGGCCGACGAGCGGCGGCTCGCCGAGGTGCGGGACGCCTCGCGGCGGCTCGACCTCGAGCTCGCCGAGCTGACGATGCGGCTCGACGCGGTCCGCGACGGGGTCCGGGAGCTCGGGGCCGATCCCGACCACCTGGACGACGAACCGGTGCCCCCGCTCCCAGAGGGCGTCGGCGCCGCCGCCCACGCGGCGTCGCTCGCCGAGAAGCTGGCCACCCTCGGCCCGGTGAACCCGTTGGCCCTCGAAGAGCTGTCGGTGCTCGAGGACCGCCACCGCCAGCTCGATGCCCAGGTCGAGGACATCCGCCGGGCCCGCCGCGAGCTCCAGGAGGTCGTGCGGACGCTGGACCAGGAGATCATGACCTCCTTCGCCGCCGCCGTCGCCGACGTCAACGAGCACTTCTCGTCGCTCGTGTCGATGCTCTTCCCCGGTGGCACCGGCCGGCTCACCCTCACCGAGCCCGACGACCTCCTCCATACCGGCGTCGAGGTCGAGGTCCGGCCGGCCGGGCGCAACGTCCGGCGGGTGTCGCTCCTCTCGGGCGGCGAGCGGTCGCTCGCCGCCCTGGCGTTCCTCTTCGCCGTGTTCCGGAGCCGGCCGTCGCCGTTCTACCTGATGGACGAGGTGGAGGCGGCCCTGGACGACGTCAACCTCCACCGGTTCCTCGGGCTGGTCCACGAGTTCCGCGACGAGGCCCAGCTGATCATCGTCAGCCACCAGAAGCGGACGATGGAGACCGCCGACGCCCTCTACGGGGTGACGATGGCGCCCGGCGGGTCGTCGCAGGTGGTGAGCCAGAAGGTGCGCAAGCCGAGCCAGGCCGCCGCCTCCTGAGCTCTTCGGGCGGGGTGCCGAAGGGCCGCCGGTAGGCTCGCTCGATCATGGTCGTCCTGTGGATCGTGCTCGCCGTCGTCGTCGGCCTGGCGGTCACCGCCGGGGTGACCACCCGGTCCCGCCGCCGCCGCCGCCGCCCGGTCACCGAGCCGGAGACGAGGCCGGGTCTCCGCCCGCCGACGAAGCCGCCCGAGCCGACCCGCCCGACCGAGCCGGAGCGGTCCGGCACCGGTGCGCCGCCGGCCCGGATGGCACCACCGGCCGAGGCACCCGAGGTGGCCGAGGCCCTCGAGGCGGCAGAGGCGGAGCTCGCCGAGGAGGAGCGCCGCGAGGGGCTCGTCGAGGCCCCGGCCGAGGCGCCGAGCTTGCGCGAACGGCTCGGGAGGGCGCGCGGCCTGTTCTCGGGGCTGCGGTCGCTCCGTGGGCGGGGAGCCCTCGACGGTGCGACGTGGGACGACCTCGAAGAGGCGCTCCTGCGGGCCGACGTCGGGGTCGCCACCACCGACGCGCTGCTGGAGGATCTTCGCCGCCGGGTGGCGTCGAAGGAGATCGCCGGCGGCGACCAGCTCCTGGGGGCCCTGCGGGCCGACCTCGTCGACCTGCTCGAGGTCGAGGCCCGCTGGGACGGGGCGACCGACGCCGAGCTCGCCGGCGGCCGAGCGGCGCCCGGCGACGACCACGAGGTGGTGGCGCCGGTCGGACGGTCCTTGCGCTTCGACGGCGAGCCCGGCGTGGTCGACGTCTGGCTCTTCGTCGGCGTGAACGGCGTCGGGAAGACGACGACGGTCGGCAAGCTCGCCCGGCGGGAGACCGCAGCCGGGCGGTCGGTGCTGCTGGCCGCCGGCGACACGTTCCGGGCGGCGGCCGGCGAGCAGCTCTCGCTGTGGGCTGCTCGCACCGGGGCCGAGATCGTCCGCGGCGCCGAGGGCGGCGATCCGAGCGCCGTCGTGTTCGACGCCGTCCAACGGGCGGCCGCGAGGGGCAACGACCTGGTGCTGGCCGACACGGCCGGCCGTCTCCACACCAAAGTGAACCTCGTCGAGGAGCTGAAGAAGATCCGGCGGGTGGCCGACCGGCCGCCGGGACGGGTGACAGAGGTGCTGTTGGTGCTCGACGCCACCACCGGCCAGAACGGCCTCGTGCAGGCCCGGGAGTTCACCGAGGCGGTGGCCTGCACAGGGGTGGTGCTGACCAAGCTCGACGGCACGGCCAAGGGCGGCGGCGTCGTCGCCGTCCAGCGCGAGCTGGCACTGCCGGTGAAGCTGGTCGGTCTCGGCGAGGGGCCCGACGACCTGGTGCCGTTCGACCCGGCTGCCTTCATCGACGCGCTGCTCTCGTAGTCGCACCAGCGTCGGTTGGTCGTCGGGGCGGCGGGCCCGGCCGACCGGGCCGGGTAGCCTGGCAGCCGCATGTTCGACGCTCTTTCCGACCGGCTGGAACGGGTCGCCGGCCGGCTCCGCAGCCGTGGACGGCTGAGCGAGGCCGACCTCGACGACGCGCTGCGGGAGATCCGCAAGGCCCTGCTCGACGCCGACGTCGAGCTCGGCGTGGTCCGGTCGTTCGTCGAGGCGGTCCGCGGCCGGTGCGCCGGCGAGGTGCTCTCGAAGAGCCTCACGCCGGGCCAACAGGTGGTGAAGGCGGTCCACGAGGAGCTGGTCCGCGTCCTCGGAGGTGAGACGCTCAAGGTCACCTACGCCTCCCGACCGCCGACGGTGGTGCTGTTGGCCGGCCTCCAGGGCTCGGGGAAGACGACGACGGCCGCCAAGCTCGCGCTGTGGTGGAAGCAGCAGGGGCGGAACCCGCTGCTGGTCGGGGCCGACCTCCAGCGACCGGCCGCCGTCGAGCAGCTCCGGGTGCTCGGGTCCCAGGCCGGGGTGAGCGTGTACAGCGCCCCGACCGACCCGGTGGCGGTGGCGGCCGCCGGGCTGGACGAGGCGCGCCGGCTGGGAAAGGACGTCTGCATCGTCGACACCGCCGGCCGGCTGGCGATCGACGAGGAGCTGATGGAGGAGGTCCGCCGCATCTCCTCGGCCGTCGCCCCCCACTACACCCTGCTGGTGGTCGACGCCATGACCGGCCAGGACGCCGTGGCGACGGCCACTGCGTTCCACGAGACGCTGGCACTCGACGGGGTGATCCTCACCAAGCTGGACGGTGACGCCCGGGGTGGGGCGGCGCTGTCGGTGAAGGAGGTGGTCGGGCGGCCGATCGCCTTCGCCTCCACTGGGGAGAAGCTCTCGGACTTCGACCTCTTCCACCCCGACCGGATGGCCGACCGGATCCTCGGCATGGGCGACGTGCTCTCGCTGATCGAGCAGGCCGAGCGGACGATGGACCGCGAGACCGTCGAGCGGTCGGCCGCAGCGCTGATGGAGGGCCGGTTCACCCTCGACGACTTCCTCGAACAGCTCCAACAGGTCCGCAAGCTCGGCTCGCTCGGCGGGATCATGAAGATGCTCCCGGGGATGTCCAAGGAGCTCCGTCAGGCTGCCGACCAGATCGACGACCGGGAGGTCTCCCGGGTCGAGGCGATCGTCCGGTCGATGACGCCGTCCGAACGTGCCGACCCCTCGCTGATCGACGGGTCGCGGCGCCTTCGGATCGCCAGGGGCAGCGGGACGGCCACCCAGGACGTCAACCAGCTGCTCAAGCAGTTCCGAGAGATGCAGAAGATGATGCGAGGGATCGGGCCGGGGGGCATCGGGCCGGGGGGCCTCGGCGGATTGGGTGGCGGTGGGATGGGCCGCCTCGGCGGCCTCCTCGGGGGTCGCAAGGCCATGGCCGGGGCCCTTGGGGGGTTGGGGAACGGTGACGACGCCGACCTCGCGTCCCTGCTCAACCAGGGCGGCGGCACAGGCGGGGGGCTCTCCGGCCTCGGCGCCGGCACCGGCACCACCCGGTCGGCAGGCGGGACGGCGAAGCCGGCCCGCGGCGGCGCCAAGAACAAGAAGAAGAAGGGCGGCCGGGTCACGCCCCCGAAGCACCGCTGAGCCGTCCGGCGGGCCCAGCTCCGGCCGGGGGGCGGCCGGTGGACGCGAGGCGTCGCGGACCTGCGAGAATGGTGGCCCTGGCAACCGGAGCGGCCCTGGCAACCGGAGCGGCCCTGGCAACAGGGTCACGCCGAGCCCGGGTGCCGGCGACGGCGAAGCGAGGACGAACCGAGATGGCAGAGATGGAGGAACCGACCCAGTGGCAGTGAAACTCCGCCTGGTGCGGATGGGCAAGAAGAAGCAGCCGACCTACCGGGTGGTGGCGGCGGACAGCCGCTCGCCGCGCGACGGCCGGTTCCTCGAGATCGTCGGCACCTACGCCCCCCGGGGGGCATCGAGGGCCGAACCCGACGCCGTTGTCCGGATCGACAACGCCAAGGCGGTGAAGTGGCTCGCCCAGGGCGCCCAGCCGACCGAGCGGGTCGAGCGCCTCCTCCGGTCGTCGGGCGCCTGGGACGAGTTCGCGGCGGGCAAGGGCAAGTGACGAGCTCCGAGCAGTACGAGCCGGGTGACGTGAACACGGTGGGGCCCGCCGGAGCCGACGGCGGGTACGAGCCGGGCGACATCAACCAGGTCGAGGGTGCCAACGACGCCGGGGCAGAGGACATCGGCAACCGCGCCGAGGGAGGGCGCCCGGCGGCCGTGCTGGGCTACCTGGCCCGTTCCCTCTCCAACGAGCCGGAGGCGGTGGTCGTCGAGACCGAGCAGCGCCAGGGGTCGGTCCGGCTCCGCCTCCATGTCGCTCCGGAGGACATGGGCCGGGTCATCGGGCGGCGCGGCCGGACGGCGCAGGCCATCCGGGCGCTCGTCGGTGTCGCCGGCGTCCGTGACGGGGTCCAGACCAGCGTCGACATCGCCGACGACTGACGGGATGCCGGCGCCCGTCCCGGGGGCGTCCGCCGCGGGGGCGCCCGAGGCAAGCAGCCCCGGGGCCGACTGTCCGGGCGACCGCCCGCCGTCGCTGCTCGAGGTCGGCCGGGTCGTCAGGGCGCACGGGCTCTCGGGCGAGGTGGAGGTCGAGCTGTGGGCCGACCGCCCCGAGCGGGTGGCCGCCGGTGCGGCATTCTCGGCGGCCGGCGGCCGGCGGTTGCAGGTGGTCAGGTCGCGACCGCACCGCGGGCGTCATCTGGTGGTCTTCGAGGGGGTCGATGACCGCGAGTCGGCCGAGGCGCTGCGGGGGGCCACCCTCGAGGCGCCACCCCTCGACGAGCCCGACACGATCTGGGTCCACGAGCTGGTCGGTGCCCAGGTGACGACGGTCGACGGTCACCCGGTGGGCGTGGTGGCGGCCGTCGAGGCCAACCCGGCGAGCGACCTGCTGGTCCTTGCGGACGGTGGTCTGATCCCCCTGGCCTTCGTAGTCGACCACCGGCCGGGCGAGCAGGTCACGGTCGACATTCCGGCCGGCCTGCTCGACCTGTGACCGGCGCCTGAGGGAGCCGTGCGGATCGACGTCTTCACGATCTTCCCCGGCGCCGTCGAGTGCTACGCCGCGATCGCCCTCCTCGGGCGGGCGCGCCGCTCCGGGGTGCTCGACCTCCGGGTCCACGACCTGCGCTCGGCCGCCCAAGACCCGCACCGCTCGGTGGACGACGCCCCGTTCGGCGGTGGCGCCGGGATGGTCCTCATGGCCGAGCCGCTCTTCGGGGCGGTCGAGGCCGTCGAGGCGGCCGAGGGACTGCCGCGCCCGCTGCTCCTCCTCGGGCCCGGCGGGCGCCGCTTCGACCAGGCGGTGGCGGCGGAGCTGGCGACCGCCCATAGCGGCGTCTCGTTGCTCTGCGGGCGCTACGAGGGGGTGGACCAGCGGGTCGTCGACCACCTGGTCGACGGCGAGCTGTCGGTCGGCGACTTCGTGCTCGCCGGCGGCGAGGCGGCGGCGCTGGTGGTGCTCGAGGCGGTCACCCGGCTGCTGCCCGGCGCCGTCGGCAACGAGGCCTCGACCGACGAGGAGAGCTTCGCCGACGGGCTGCTCGAGTACCCGCAGTACACCCGACCGGCGGTCTTCCGCGGATGGGAGGTGCCCGAGGTCCTGAGATCGGGCGACCACCGGCGGGTGGGGGAGTGGCGCCGGGCGCAGGCGCTGCGGAGGACGCTGGAACGGCGCCCTGACCTGGTGGCGGCTCGTGGCGGCCTGCGGCCGGACGAGATCGCCCTGCTGGCCGCCTGGGGCGAGGTGCGCCTGCTGGCCGAGCACGGCTACGATCTCTGACTCGGCCACGCCCCCGAGCTCGAAAGTACGCGCCCATGCACCCCACCGAGACCATCGACCGAGACAGCCTGCGCGACGACGTCCCCGAGTTCCGTCCGGGCGACACCGTCAAGGTCCACGTGCGGGTCGTCGAGGGCAGCCGGGAACGGGTCCAGGTCTTCCAAGGCGTGGTGATCCGCCGCCAGGGGGCCGGTGTCCGAGAGACGTTCACCGTCCGCAAGGTCAGCTTCGGCGTGGGAGTGGAGCGGACGTTCCCGGTCCATTCGCCGACGATCGCCAAGATCGAGGTCGCCACCTTCGGCGACGTCCGCCGGGCCAAGCTCTATTACCTCCGCCAGCGCTCGGGGAAGGCGGCGAAGGTCAAGGAGAGGCGGACGGCACGCCCGTGACCGGTGCCGCCCGGGCCGCCGAGCCGGCCGGCTGGCACGACGCCGCGCCCGGTGCCGCCGACCCCGCCCCAGGGCGACCGGGTACGCCGTTGCCATGAGCGAGGAGGACCTCGAGCGCTACGAGGCGGAGATCGAGCTCGCCCTCGTCCAGGAGTACCGGGCGGTGCTCCCGATGTTCGCCTACGTCGTCGAGACAGAGCGCCGCTTCTACCTGGCCAACGAGGTGTCGATGACCGTCCGGACCGACACCGCCCCGGCCTGCATCGAGCTCGAGATGACCGATGCCTGGGTCTGGGACATGTACCGCCCGGCCCGCTTCGTGCCGTCGGTCCGGGTCGTGACGTTCCGCGACGTGAACGTCGAGCGACTGCCCGAGAAGGAGCTCTGACCCCGACCGTTCCGGAGCTGTGTCCACCGGGACGAGGGCCCTCGGGGCCGCCGGCGAGGAGCTGGCCGCCGACCACTACCGTCGGCTCGGTTACGAGGTGCTCGACCGGAACTGGCGTTGCGCCGACGGCGAGCTCGACCTCGTGTGCCGGAGGTGGCCGGTCGTCGTCGTCTGCGAGGTGAAGACGCGCCGCAGCCGCCGTTTCGGTTCCCCCGAGGAGGCGGTGACCCGAGCCAAGCAGCGCCGCATCCGTCGGCTGGCTGCCCGCTGGCTCGCCGACCACCCGGTGGCCCACCGGGCCGTCCGCTTCGACGTGGCGGCGGTCGAGGGCGGCGACGTCCGCCTGGTGGAAAGCGCCTTCTGAGGTGGCCGGGCGCTCGCCCGGCGCTCGCCCGAGGGTCGGGAGGTGGCGACGGGGGGCGGGGCAGCCGTAGGGTGGGCGGCCCGTCGGGGTGGTCGTCGTCGGGGACGACCGGACAAGGAGGCAGGGTGGAGACCCTGGTGATCGAGCGGGACGGCGGCGTCGTCACGGTGACGATGAACCGGCCGGAACGCAAGAACGCCGCCAACGCCCGGATGCTCGAGGAGCTGTGGCGAACGTTCATCGACGTCGAGCGGCGCACCGAGGACCGAGTGCTGGTGCTCACCGGGGCCGGGGGGGCGTTCTGCTCCGGCGCCGACCTCGGTGCCGCTGAGGGTCCGGCCGGCGGTGCCGGTCAGACGGTGCACGGGCTGCTGCGGATGCGCCGGCTCGGTGACGTGGCGCTGGCGCTCCACCGGCTGGCGAAGCCGACGATCGCCAAGGTCGACGGGGTGGCCGTCGGGGCCGGCCTCGGTCTGGCGCTCGGCTGTGACCTCGTGGTGGCGAGCGACCGGGCGCGGTTCTCGACGATCTTCTCCCGCCGCGGGCTCACCCTCGACAACGGCTCGTCGTGGTTGCTGCCCCGGCTCGTCGGGATGGCGAGGGCCAAGGAGCTGGCGCTCTTCGGCGACATGGTCGAGGCGGCCGACGCGTTGGCGATCGGGTTGGTCAACCGGGTGCTCCCGGTCGACGAGCTCGACGCCTTCGTCGCCGAGTGGGCTGGCCGGCTGGCCGCCGGGCCGCCCCTGGCCCTGTCGATGACCAAGACGCTCCTGCACGCGTCGTTCTCGGGGTCGATGGAGCAGGCGGTCGAGTCCGAGGCGCGGTGCCAGGCGGTCAACTACGCATCGGCCGACACCGCCGAGGCGATCGCCGCCTTCAAGGAGAAGCGGGAGCCCCGTTTCGTCGGCCGCTGAGGCGCCGCTCCCGGCCGGCAACGTCGCGCTCCGGCCAGCCGTATAGTCGGAGGCGGAAAGGGGCACCGACGAGCGGTGCCGGTGCGGACGGCACCTTCCGAGGAGGGAGCCGGGATGCTCAACGGCGTCCAGGGCATGATCGGCGAGACGGCGCTCGTCACCAGGGCCATCGAGGACGTCCACCGCCCGGGCACCGTGCGGGCCCGGGGCGAGAACTGGCTCGCCATCCCCCTGGACCCGTCGAGCCGGATCGAGTCGGGCACCAGCGTGGTGGTGGCCGACGTCGAGCGCGGGCTCCTGGTGGTCTTCCCAACCGAGTGAGGTCGGTGGCGAGGCCACCAGAGGGGAGCGTGCCATGCTGCGGATCGTCCAACAAGGAAGTGTCGGGGTGGTCAAGCGGCTCGGGGAGTTCCGGTCGATCCGCCAACCTGGGCTCCATTTCCTGGTGCCGTTCGTCGACCGCATGGTCAAGGTGGACATGCGCGAGTTCCCGATGACCGGTGACCAGCAACAGGCGATCACCAAGGACAACGTCCTGCTGCAGGTCAGCGCGACGATCTTCTGCCAGGTCATCGACGTGAAGGCCGCGCTCTTCGAGATCGCCGACTTCCAGCTGGCCGTCGATCAGCTCTCGAGGACCGCCCTCAGAGCGGTCTTCGGCGAGCTCACCCTCGACCAATCGCTGTCCGAGCGCGACACGATCAACACGCGGATGCAGGACCACATGGCCGACGCGGCGATGAAGTGGGGCGTCCGGCTCAACCGAATCGAGATCCTCGACATCACCCCGCCGGCCAACGTGCTGCAGGCGATGTCGGAGCAGAAGGAGGCCGAGCAGCACAAGCGGGCGGCGATCTTGAAGTCTGAGGGAGAGCAGCAGGCGGCGATCAACAGCGCCGGCGGTGGGAAGCAGGCGGCGGTGCTCAAGGCCGAAGGGGCCAAGCAGGCGGCGATCCTGGCGGCCGAGGCACAGATGCGGGTGCTCGAGTTGCAGGCGGAGGGTGAGAAGAAGGCACAGCTGCTGCACGGCGAGGGGGAGGCGGCGGCGTTGACGGCAATCGACGGGGCGACGATCAACCCGAACACGCTGGCCGTGCTCCAACTGCGGGCCCTCCAGGACATCGCCGCCTCGCCGAACGCCAAGTTGGTCGTCCCGTACCAGTCGGCCGGACTGATGAGCAACGCCGAGATGCTCATCGACGTCCTCCGTGGGGCCGGGGCCGCCGCCCCGACGACCAACGGTGCCGACCTGCCGGCCGCCGGCGACGGCCCGCCGTTCGCCGACACCGGCGGCCCGGCTCGCTGAGCTCAGCTCCGAGGTGCCCGGACGAGGGCCCCGGTCACGTCGACGGCGTCCTTCAGCCTCCGGAGCGTGCCGAGCGGCACGGTGACCTCCTGCCCGTCGGGTGCGTCGCTGTCCTGCAGGCAGAGCGGGGCGAGCAGCGGTTCGGTCCGGTCGATGAGCAGCCGGGCGAGTGCTTCGGCGGTGAAGCCGACGGCGTGGCAGGCCCAGGCGTAGGAAGTGGCCCACGAGCCGTCGCCGCAGGTGCACCGGTAGGTGTCGCCGTCGACCACGATCTGGTGCCGGCTCATCATCTCCCTCCCGCCGGCGTGGTCCGGCGCGACCCGGGCGTGGCGGTCCGATGGCCGCCCCGGCGAGGTGGTCGACGACTGCCCCGCCGGGAACTTCCCCGGTCACGCCGCCCCCGAAACAGCCCGCAGCGTACTGCAGAATCGGCGTCGCGCCGCCCTCGGGATGCCAGACTGGCCGCCGCCGGCCGGTGGCCGGGTTCCGGCGGGCCAGGACCGAGGTGGCGACGGGTGACGGAGGGCGCGCAGGTGGAGGAGCGGGGGGTGGAGGCGGCGCTGAGGGAGCTGGCCGTGCGCTACGCCCGCGGGGTCGACCGCCGGGACGTCGACACCTTCCTCGGCGTGTTCGAGCCCGACGCCGTCGTCGTGGTCCGACGACCGTCGCCCACCGAGCCGCCGTCGGAGATCCGGGGCCACGATCGGCTCGCCGGGATCCCGAAGCTGATCGCCAGGTACGCCCGGACCTTCCACTTCCTCGGCCAGTCGTCCTACCGGGACCTCGGCGACGAGGCCGAAGGAGAGGTCCACTGCATCGCCCACCACCTCGACCTCTCCGGAGAGGCGGCCACCGACCTGGTCATGTTCATTCGCTATCAGGACCGCTACGCCCGCCGCCCCGACGGCACGTGGCGGATCAGCGAGAGGGAGGTGCTGGTGGACTGGACCGAGACCCGACCGGCCGAGGCGCCAGCCGGCGACGGCGAGGCAGGCGCGGCCAGATGAGCGGGGTGCTCAGCCCGAGGCTGGTCGTCGGGCTCCCGTCGTTCGCCGCCGAGGACCCGGGCGACTGGGGCCACTTCTTCCGCCAGGCCCGGTTGCTGGATCAGGGCGGTGTCGATCGCGTCGTCGTCTCCGACCACGTCGTCTTCGGCGAGCGCCTCGAGGAGTACGGGCGGCCGGAGATCGGCGGCCGCAGGGGCGGCACCCAGCCCACCGGGCCGGATGGGCACTGGCTCGAGCCGCTGACGGCGCTGGCAGCGCTCGTCGGCACGACCGGTCGCGTCCGGCTGGGGACCAACATCGTGGTGGCAGCGCTGCGGCGCCCGGTCGTCCTCGCCAAGATGGCCGCCACGATCGACGTGCTCTCCGGCGGGCGCCTGGACCTCGGCGTCGGTGTCGGGTGGCAGCGGGAGGAGTACGAGGCCGCCGGTCTGGCGTTCGACCGGCGAGGCGCCCTGCTCGACCGGACCCTCGAGGTCTGCCAGACGCTGTGGCGTTCGGCCCGGGCCGAGTACCGGTCCGACGAGCTGGCGTTCGAAGCGATCCACATGATGCCGAAGCCCCGGCAGGCCGGGGGCGTGCCGATCTGGGTCAGTGGCACCGTCAACCAGCGGGTCGCCAGCCGCCTGGCCCGCTTCGGCTCCGGCTGGATCCCGTGGGGTGACGCCGCCGATGACGTGGCGGTCGGGATCGCCTCGATGCGGGCAGCGCTGGATGCCGCCGGCCGTGACATGTCGGGGATCCGGGTGGTCGGCACGCTGCGCCTCCGCCGCGGCCAGGACGGCACGCCCGACGCCGAGGCCACGATGGCCCCGGTCGCCGAGCTGGCAGCCGCCGGCGTGACCGACTTCGCCGTCGGGATACTGCGGTTCCCCGAGGGCGACGACGAGGCGCTCGAGATGGTCGGCGGACTGGTGTCGGCGTTCCGGTCGGCTGCCGGCCTTCCGGCGACGCCGTGACGGCGCCGGACGCCGACCGTGCGGAAGACGTGCACGTGTCGCCGGCCCGCTATCTCGACTGCTCGGGGAGGGAGGACCGGCTGAGCGGTGGGGCGCGACGGATCGAGGTCGACACGCCTGCCGGTCCCTTCGGCGTGTGGACCAAGCGCGTCGGCAACAACCCGGCACTGCAGCTCCTCCTCTTGCACGGCGGTCCCGGGTGCACCCACGAGTACTTCGAGGCGTGCGACAGCTTCCTGCCGGCCGGCGGAGTCGAGTACTACTACTACGACCAGCTCGGCTCTGGCTTCAGCGACCGGCCCGGCGACCCTTCGCTGTGGCAGGTCGACCGTTTCGTCGACGAGGTCGAGCAGGTGCGCCGTGCGCTCGGCCTTCAACGCGAGAGCTTCGTGCTGCTCGGGCATTCGTGGGGCGGGATCCTGGCGATCGAGTACGCGCTGGCCCATCAGGACCGGCTTCGCGGCCTCGTGATCTCGAACATGATGGCCAGCGCGCCGGCCTACACCGCCTATGCCGAGCAGGTGCTGATGCCGGCGATGGACCCCGGCGTGCTTGCCGAGATCAGGTCGCTGGAGGCGTCGGGGCGGACCGCCGACCAGCGGTACATGGAGCTGCTCGTGCCGCACCACTACGAGCACCACGTGCTCCGGATGGCGGCCGACGAGTGGCCGGACCCGGTCGTCCGGGCCTTCGACCACATCAACCAGGAGATCTACGTCGCGATGCAGGGCCCGAGCGAGCTTGGGATGAGCCCGGAGGCGACGCTGGCGGGGTGGGACCGGGTGGCCGACCTCGAGCGGATCGAGGTGCCCACGCTGGTCATCGGCGCCGAGCACGACACGATGGACCCGCGCCACATGGCGGCGATGGCCGAGGCGCTTCCCGGCGGCCGCTACCTCCACTGTCGAAGCGGGAGCCACATGGCGATGTACGACGACCAGGACACCTACTTCGCCGGCCTTCTCGACTTCCTCTCGACGCTGCCCCGGCGAGCCTGAGCCGTCGGCGTCGCCGGCGCATCATCGAGCAGCCGACCGCTCGAGCTCAGGGGTCGATCGGGCGGTTCGTCCAGCGACCGCGTCGGGCCGGCGAGCGGAACCAGCCACCGGCCGCCGCCGTCCCGCCGTCGGTCGGGATCGTGTGGCCGGTGACGAAGCCCGACAGGTCCGACGCCAGGAAGAGGAGCACGTTGGCCTGGTCCGCCGGCAGCCCCATGCGCCCGACCGGGACCCACAGCGGCCACAGCGGCGCCTGCTCCGGCGGGACCATGTCGGCGTAAGGGACCTGCAGCGACTCGGTGACGTCCGGAGCGATGCCGTTCACCCGGACGCCGGTCCCGCCCAACTGCACCCCGAGGCAGCGGGTGAAGTGGGCCACCGCCGCCTTGTAGGCGCCGTAGACGGGGTCCGGCGGGTACCCGCGCAGGCCCTCGATCGACGACACGTTGACGACCGACCCCGATCCCTGCTCGACCATCCGTGGCAGGAAGGCGTGGGTCACCAGGAGGACGTGGCGGAAGTTGATCTCGTGCAGCTCGTCCCAGGTGCTCGGGTCGCTGTCGAGGAAGCTCTTGGTGCCCTTGACCCAGTGGCCGACATTGTTGACCAGCACGTCCACCCGGCCGTGACGCGATGACACCTCGTCGTGGAGTTGGGCGACGCCGTCGGCTGAGCGGACGTCGACGACGACGGCATCGGCCGAGCCGCCTGCAGCGGTGACGGCGGCTGCCGTCGCGGCCGCCCGGTCCGGGTCGATCTCGGCGATCGTCACCGCAGCGCCATGGCGCGCGAAGAGGGCGGCAGCGGCCGCGCCGATGCCGCCACCACCACCGGTGATCACTGCCACCTTGCCCTCCAGCAAGGGCCCGAGGGCGTCCCGCTGCTCGTCCATCGAACTTCCACGTCCTTCCGTTCTTCGCCCCGGCCGAGGCGGCACAAGCTATCGGCCGTCCCGTCGGCCCTTCCCACCGCCTGCCGCTCCCGTCCGACCGCTATTCCCTCTGCGGTGACGGGCGGTCATCCGGCCGGCTGTTGCGCAGCCGGTTGTGGAAGCCGCAGAGCAGCCTGCCGTTCTCCTGGGTGGTCGGGCCGCCCTGGGCGTAGGG
>Ga0080006_1154566_pt1 | contig 21879 bp, 19 predicted proteins | sample RS3BMetagenome_FD_69209 | JGI IMG/M metagenome (GOLD analysis project Ga0080006, IMG submission 69209) | Ferric oxide microbial mat and aquatic microbial communities from Rainbow Spring, Yellowstone National Park, USA - RS3B (SPADES... ...
TTACCGAATAGCTCTTTTTCAAGTCCTTAGCTCATATCTTGGAGGGTAATTTTCCAAGGAATCGCCATAAAAGTCATCATATCTTCTAGCTAATAAAATTTCAAAGTCTAATTCTCATTATAGCGCCGGGGGGGAGATTTGAACTCCCGAGCTCTCTCGAGCAATAGATCTCGAATCTATCGCCTTGGCCGGACTAGGCTACCCCGGCTTTTCAATTGATATCTCTAATCATTAATAAAGATATGAAATTTTTCAAATAATTAAAATAATGAATGGAGCGAATAAGTAGCAAAATATGGACTGGCGGGGATTCGAACCCCGGGCCTCCTGCTTGCAAAGCAGGCGATCTTCCGCTGATCTACCAGCCCTTTTCCAGCATAGATGCCTTTCTTTCCCTTGATACCTTTATTTCCTTTAAAGTTTCCTCATCAAGCTCGGCCTTGTATTCTTCTGGAGCTCCTATACTCTCTGGTGGAACAAATTTGCATATATAAACTCCTTGGCCAGCCCTGTAAAGATTCTCACCCTTTTCCTTGAGTATGACTGTACTTACGGGAACTATGAGAGGAGAGTCATAATGGTGCAGACCTGCAATATATGCTTTTTCCTTTGCACTTGAAAGATGTATCCATCTTCTGTCGGATGGAAGAATGCCATTTTCCTTGAAAATTTCAAACTCTTCATTATTAGTTGGATAATAGAGCGTTTCTGGGATCTCATCTGTTGGAAGATCAGAGAGATCTACCTCTATAGTGTGACCATAAGTAGCCCTCAGGTATCTTTTATTATCTGATAGCTGATATCTTCCCTTGGAATCAGTTAAAACTATGGCATAGATGTGAGATGGGCCTACAAAATGAAATCTTCTATAATTGAATCTAATCTCCTGAACGAGTTCATCGATATTTACATATCCTTTTTCATTAATTTCTATATGATATCTATCTGGCTTATGTCTGAGAATCCCTGTTATAATTCGTCCTAAGATGTCGACTTCTTCACTCGAAAGCACAAATTTGCCTGGTTCTCCACATACAGGGCAGACATTACCTCTAAAATATCCATGAGTATAACACTTTCTTATTTCTTCACCAGGCATAAAGGTTGATTAATAAATCCATAATAACTCTTTGCATATGATAATTCAAAATATTATATTTAATTTATAATAAATACAAAGGTTATATCAGGAAATTATATATAAATTGGTAGTATAACACAGTTAAATGGATCTATATAATCTGCTATTATTGATCGTTATTCCCGGACTTTATTTTTTGGGAATAAAAATAAAAGCTTTCAGCACCAAAGGAGCAGTTGCAGCATCAATAATAGGCAGTATAGTTATAATTTTCGGCGGTGCGCTTTATTTTGTGATTTTATTCCTTTTCTTGGGGTTCTCATATATTTCAACATTGGCAGGTTTTGAAAAGAAGAAAAAAAGGAGCCTACAGGAAGGATTAAAGGGGGAGAGGAAGGCAAAGAATGTATTGGCTGCTGGACTGGTTGCCGCAGGTGTTTCAGTCCTTAATGTTACTTCCATAAATCCTATTTATGTTTTTGCACTGTATGTTATTGCTCTAGCTACTATTCTAGCAGATACTGCAGCTTCCGAAATAGGAGCACTGGATGAAAACACATATATGATTCTTACACTGAAACCAGCTGAAACAGGTGTAAACGGAGGAATATCAGTTCTAGGAACTATAACATCATTACTTTTTTCTGTAATTTTTTCACTACTTTCTTTCCTTTTGCTTGGTATAATAATGTCCTTACAACTAAACCAACTTATTTACTACATCGTTATCACGGGTTTTCTAGGGTTTGCGGGTTGTCTGTTTGACTCAGTTTTAGGCGAGACCCTCGAGAATAGAGGAATATTAGATAAATATTCAGTAAATTTCTACGCCTCGCTCTTCTCAACAGTCATTGGTATGATAGTATTGCTGTGATAACTTATATATTATAAATGATATTACAAATGATGAAAGTTTTATTAATCATTGCTGATGGATTAGGAGATAGACCTTCTAACGATCTTGGGGGAATGACCCCTTTGGAAGCAGCAATAAAGCCTAATATTGATTATCTTGCAAGGAACGGTATTATAGGTCTTATAGATCCGATAAGTCCGGGAATAATACCAGGATCGGATACCTCACATCTTACGTATCTTGGTTATGATGCATATAAATACTACACAGGAAGAGGTCCATTTGAAGCTCTGGGAAGCGGATTAAAACTTGAACCTGGAGATATCGCATTCAGAGCAAATTTTGCAACAGTTGATAATAATGGTATTGTGAGGGACAGAAGGGCTGGTAGAATTAGAAGCGGTACTGATTTGCTTGCAAAATCCCTGAATATGAGGATAGACGATGTAGATATTTTCTTTAAAGAGGGAATAGAACACAGAGCAGCATTGGTTTTGAGAGGAGATGGGCTGTCGCCAGAAGTATCAGATAACGATCCACATGAAGAAAATGTGGAAGTACCAAATGTAATTCCTTTGAGCAAAAAGGGAGAAAAAACAGCTAGAATATTAAACGAGTTCTATAACAGATCAAGGGAAATATTGAATGCGCATGAAGTAAATAAAGAAAAGAGAGAAAGATCCTTACCGGAAGCTAATGCTATTCTATTCAGAGGAGGAGGGATAGTCCCCGAACTCCCAAATTTTGAGCTGAAACATGGAATAAAAGGGGGGTTTATAGCAGCTGTTTCCCTTGTCTCTGGAATATGCAGATTGGCGGGGATGAAAAATTTTACACCACCCGGCGTGACTGGATCTACCGACACAAATGTGGCAGCGAAACTCAAGGCAGCAGTTAATGGATTAAAGGAAGTTGACTTTGTTTTGGTCAACATAAAGGGAACAGATATTGCGGGTCACGACGGCAATGCAATAAAAAAGAAGGAATTCATTGAAAAAATCGACAAGGCAATTGGGGAAATTCTCATTGGCGAGAAAGATAGCTTAGTCATTGCATTTACTGGGGATCATTCTACCCCTACCAGCCTCAAGGAACACTCATCAGACCCAGTTCCAATATTTGTTCACTATAAAGGCTCGAGGAGAGATGGCTTCGAGAATTTTAATGAAATGAGTGCAAGGGGTGGAACATTAAGACTTAGAGGAAACGATCTAATGAACTTATTACTCAGCTCAGCAAATTTAGCAGAAAAATTTGGGGCTTAAGATAGGGTCTCGTTGAGGAGATCATTAACTTCCTGATCTCTCCCTTCAATTTTCATTAATGTTTCTCTTGCCTTATCTCTCTCCCCGACAGAAAGATAAATTTTTGCAAGGTTAAGAAGCGCATCCCTGTTCCTTGGATCAAGTTTTAAAGCTACGTCCTCAGATTCCTTCGCATCTCCAAATCTCCCGAGTTTCATAAGAATTGAGCCTCGCATATTCCAAAATAAGGTATTCCTATTTTCCAACTTGATTGCCTGATCTATTGATGCGAGTGCCTCCAAATCCCTTCCCATTGAAACGAGTAACCTGCTCTTTTCATAATAATATATGCCTTTTTTCATTATGGTAATTGCCTTATTGATGTATGAAAGAGCATCATCCTTATTCTTGTCAAAATTTGAAAGGAATAATCTCCTGTATGTTTCTGGATTAGCGGGGTAGGATTCTATTAACTTTTTCAAGAATTCAGATGAATCCTTTCCCTGCTTCTCAAGTATTTCTATAAGTAAAATAAGGGCATCTAGACTTTCTTTTATTTCAAGAGATTTTCTTGCATGTTTCTCTGCCTCTTCAAGCATTCCCTCATCCAGTAATTCTGATGCAGCCATGTATTCATCATTACTTCTGGCCAATGATGGAAGGACTCTATCGTCAGTCACAAAATTCAAATTGATATTCGAGAATTTAAACATTTGCATAGTATTGTTACTGTCTCTATTAAGAATATAAGATAGAAAGGAATATAATTATTTATTTAGATATATTTAATAATATCATTTTTAATATGAAAAATTTTATGAAAAACTAATTTACCCTGATTAAATATAGTAAAGATGAAAGTACAGGTAATAGGGTTAGGAGGGATAGGAAAAAACCTATTAAAAACAATCAATCAAAAAAATGGGCTAATTAAATCTAAGGTAGGAGAAAAGATCGAGATTGTATCGGTTAGCGATACGAGCGGTACAGTTATCACCGATGGTATGCCACTTTTGAGAATTATTCAAGCAAAAGAATCTGGTGGATTAAAGGAGATTGAATCATTTGAAAAGATGAGCGCTCTGAAGGCAATTAAAGACATTGATTCTGATATAGTGGTTGAATTGACCCAGAGCACTCTTAATGGGTCACCGGGTATAGATCACGTTATCGAAGCGATGGAAAATGAAAAAGATGTTGTTACTGCAAATAAAGGTGTTCTTACGACCCAAATAAATATGTTTGAAAAGGCAAAGGAATATGGAAGAAAAATAAGATATGAAGCCACTGTTTGTGGATCAATTCCAGTATTCAGTCTTATGGATTATTCTATTCAGCCTGCAAGCATTATTTCAATAAGTGGATTTTTCAACGCAACAAGTTCTTTCATAATATCCAAAATGGAGGAGGGTTTGAGCAGGGAAGAAGCAATAGATCAGGCTATAAAAATAGGATTAGCTGAGAAAAATTACAAGGATGATATTGAAGGTATTGATTCTGCAAGGAAATCTATAATTCTTCATAGAAGAATTTTCGGTTCCACAATCTCTATGAACGATATAAAATTCAATAACATTAAGGAAGGTCTTCTACCAGGGAATAGATTATATAGTGAGATTACAGAATCTGGGATAGAGGTAGGTTATATTCATATAGGTGAAGTAAAAGATATGAAAAAGAATGTGGGGGCTCCTATGTCAATAAACTTTAAAACGGATATTTTTGACAGTCTTTCTCTATCTGTAGAACATGATGGACCAGTAGAATCAGCTGCTGCGGTTCTGAATGACATCATGCTGATAGCAAAGGAGAAGATGATAAAACCATGAACAGGGGATATAAGGATTTTATATTGTTTTTATCGATATTATGGATTGTTACGGTGGCGCTGGATATAGTATATATGATATTGCTTTATAGACCATATTTTGGAGATTTATCGCGTGTTCCATTTCCTGTCTTCATAATAATACCTCTGCCAGTTCTATTATTCTATTTGCCAGGTTATTTTACCGCAATGTGGTTTGGATTCCTTATAATTGTGTTCTCAGTATTTTTCCTAGTTGCAATAACCACTGGAATCATAAAATTCGAGAATTCAGCTCTTTTTAAAATATCTGAATTTTATGCGCTAAATCTATTTTTGTCTGTCGTATATTTTCTTTTCGTTGACGCTATAGGAAAACCCGTCACTGTTCCAATATCAAACAATACTCCATTTTATCTCAATATGCTTTCGTTGACTAATGCAGGCCTATATGAAGAATTAATAACGAGGGTGCTTTATATAGGAATACCTCTTTATATATATTATAGGATGAAGAAACCGGATTGGAGGGAAAACGGTAAGGAAGTCAAATGGTACAGGATGGTATGGGGTGGAGGTTACAAATTTGGAAAACCTGAGATTACAGTGCTAATAATTTCCTCCCTGATTTTCGGGATAGCTCATACTGCTTCATGGGATTGGTCAAAAATGCCTCAGGCCTTTATGGGAGGTTTATTTCTAGGCTTCCTATATCTCAGATATGGGTTGTACGCCGACGTCCTTTGGCATTTTTCAATAGATGCCACGTCAGCATTTCTTCCCGAGGGGCTAGGAAATCCATACGCAAATGGAATCTCTAATGGAATAGCAACATTTGTTGACCTAATTTTCATTCTGGCCGGTGCAGTTATAGTAATATATTATCTGGTATATCTTGTTAAAAAAGGTAAAAGCAAAGAGAGAATGGTTCAGAATAATATGAATACATTAATATGCCCAAGATGCGGTTCAATTGACGTTTCACTGATATACGATGACATTTACAGATGCAACAGATGTGGAAATGTATTCAAGAGGATGAGATGATTTAGTAATCGCTCATCTCATCTGATCTCAATATTTCTCTAAGTAGTGAAGTGCCATAGGCTCCAGGTTTAAGAGTAAATTCTAATGAATTCTCAAAGCATTTCATATTTAGGGGGAAAGTGAAAATAGGTCTTCTTTCTCCCTTTGATTTCAGGCCAAATGAAAGTTTGAATTCAAATCCCTGAATACCTTCATTTGAAATAACTTCCCTCTCTATCTCTCCCATTATTCCACCAGCAAATTCTGATTCATAGCCTATTACCAGGCCAGTAGGGGATATTTTCTCCGAAATAAAATTCCTTCTTATTTTATCAATATTAATTTCAGTGGCTTTTATCATTCTACCATTGTAAAATAGAATATCCCCTGTCTCAATATTCTTGCTGTATTCAAGTCTCTTGCTTAAAATAAGATTGAAAAGATAACCCTGATATGCATGTATGAACATCTCTACAAGATTTGCGGGAAGTACCTTTATGGCTCCTGCAAAATCCCCATAATTCTCGATTAAATGTTTCATAACCTTCTTTTCAAGATCAAGAGCATCTGGAAAACTTTCGTAATTGGAACTTGGATCAGGATTATTGTAATATTTTGCCCTCTGTTCTCTGAATCTATCTTCCCCTGGATATCCAATGAATATCCTTGTAGCCTCTTCAAAATCATTCCTTACAATGGCTCGCCCTACCAGATGAGTTACAGGTCTCATAGAACCAAATCTTTGAGGCCCATAGAAGTTAGGGAAAACATTTCCAGCTGAAACAGCTTTACAATTTTTGCTAAATATTTCTGAAATGGTGTTTTTTACATTTATTCTAAAGAAATTCCCGCTGTGTGATCCCATTGTGAGAGGTTTATCGAGATAAAAATATTTTAAAACAGATACATCCTCCAAATGAAAATCTTTATATTTTGCACCGGGAATACTGAGGTACTGTACTTTAAGGGCTCTTTTATCCTTAGTTCCAGCAAAAAAAACTTGCTTGGGTGAAACTCCCAGACTTCTTGCGATGTATCTGATCAATCTGTTATGCTCCCAATTTTTGATCTGTAATTTTAGGACAAGAACATTACCATCATCTTTCCCAATTATGTTATCAAAAATTTCCTCAACGTAAAAATCTTCTGGAGTGGATCGCAATTTTCCACCGCAGTAGTCAAGCTTATAATAATAACTGTTTATTCCTATTTCTGAAAATTTAGACATGCTTATTCTGATATGCGGTATATTAATTAACCTTTTTTGATTATCACTTAGAATGTGGGAAGGATTAACTGGAAAAAGACTTAAAAATGGAACTAAAGGGCTGTTAATAGGGGTTATCATATCATCTATACTTTTATTTGGTTCATTTTACATCTATTTCCTGTACCTCCTAATACCCGTAATTCTTGTTATAATTTTTCACTATACGAAGACGTGGAGGTATACGGATAGGTCTTTTTACGGATTTCTTGCAATTATAATAGCATTTTTTATTGCTGTTAGCGGTATTTCTTATACACTTACAAATGCTCCATCGCATTCTGACGTTATTTATCAAATTAACGGCTTATCTTATGATATACGTTTTAACTATACCAATATAAATAATGATTATCTCGTTTATTTTTCAATTCCGGCAAATAACATATCAAGCAATGCAAACATATCTTTGATCAGTTTATTTACTGGTGATATTTTTTCAATTCATACTGTAGAAATGATTAAGAATGGTTCAACCTATTATGCATCTGAGAATTTGGGCCATTTATCTAATAATGCATATATCCTGAATTTTACATTTTCTACAGTGAATATATCAAATAATACCTCTATAAAACATTCTGTTGAATTCCTAGGTCCAGTACTTGTCCCAATCTATGTAATTATTTTGGAATTTGGTAAAAGCCTATTAATAACCTACTTCATCATTACATACATATTCTTCCTAATATTTGCATACTTTGCAAGGATGATAGGTAATGCGAGGAAAAGAATCCCTAAAAAAAATGAGATAAAGGAAGATATGAAATCAGAGACCGAAACAAAAGAGGATGAAAATAAGAAAATTAATTAATTTTCATTTCATTTATTTTATTTATTACTTCCTTGGCATGTTCTTTGGGTGAAACTTTTTCAAATATATGCGCTATCCTACCGTCTTTATCTATAATAAAAGTCACCCTCTTTGCACTTGTAAGCCCCAAAACATTATACTTTTTTGAAATTTCTTTAGTCCTATCTGATATTAGAATGAAAGGGATGCCAAGTTTTTCGGCAAATTTTTTATGCGTTCCCTCCGAATCCACACTTATGCCAATGACATCTATTCCCCTTTTAGTAAATTCCTCAAAATTATCCCTGAAATTACAGGCTTCAGCGGTGCATCCTGGTGTAAAATCCTTAGGGTAGAAATAGAGAACCACAACATTGCCTTTCCTTTCGGAAATCTTCAATTTTTTACCATTTTGGTCTATTGCCTCAAAGTCAGGGGCAGTATCTCCAATCTTTAGTAAATTTTCCATGAATGTGAATTAATATCCATTAAAAAATCTTTTCTCACCTAGATAGAGGAAAAAATTGTTATAGCAGTTATAGTTATTTATTCAGAAGATATGAAACTTAATCCAATTTCCATATGGGAAAGGGATCTTATTATATCAAGGGATCCTTCCGGTCTTTATCCCATAGATTTTTCAAGGAAGGGAACATTTAGATTATATTCCGATTATGAAAAGGGAATAAAATATGCAAAAATATCAAAACACGATGAAAATTATAATGAAATAAAGGCAGAAGCAAAGAGAAATGGAATAGAGATTATTGAGATTGGAGATGTTCTATTTGTAAATCTTAAGAATACTTTAGAAAAACCGAAAGAAGGTGACGTAAGGGGAAGGGATATATCCTTGATTCCAGGGGTAATGAAGGATCCATTCACTTTATGGAATAATGGAAGGGAATATGTAAGATATAGATTTATTGATGAAGCCACTGGTTTAATCTCCGATATGCTTATCAAGGGCCTGGAAAGGCTCAAGGTAGAAGGAGAGAATTATTGGAGAATAGAATATCTTGGAGACCATATAGATGACATTTCCTTTCTTAGGAAATATGATTATCCAAGGCACTTGTTGCATGTAATGGTAAAGGAATTAGATTCATCGGATAGTATCCATTTATTCCCGCATTATTCCTTTCCTCACATCATGTTCTTTATTCTGGGAGAAAATAACACAGAATCTGAAAGGGTGATAAGATTTTCAGAAGGGATCACTGGCTATGGAGGCATAATAAGGGAATCTAAATTGTTAAGGGACGGAGACATAAAGATTTATGAAGATATAAGAAATATTAGCTCATTCTCTGTATCCTCATTATCCAGAGAACCATTTGCTGCGTTTCCGATCCAATTTTATCAGAATTACGATGGTAGTGAAGTATTACTCAACTGGTGGATAGATGAAGATGATTTGAATTTTCTACTCAAAAGAATTAAGAATTTCAATGAGATTAATAAGAATAAGTTTGATTTAATTTTGAATAAAATCGATTATATACTCTGATCATTGAATTCCTCCATCAATAGGTATCATTGCCCCTGTTGTCGCTCCGAATATATTGTCTTTTATTAGTTCGACAACAACATTTGCCACATGTTCAGGAAGAACCTCTATATGGAGAAGATTTCCCTTTTTGTATTCTTCCACCGTAATACCCTTGGCTTTGGCTCTGTTCTCAAGAACACCATTTTCCCATATGGCTGAATCTCGGAATATCTTATCGGGATTAACAATGTTACTTCTTATACCGTATTTTCCACCTTCAATGGTTACGTACTTGGACAACTGTGCTGCAAACGCCTTTGTTGAACCGTACGATGCCATTCCTGCTCCAGGATTGGTGAGGTTCTTAGTTATATTGAAAATGTAATTCCCTCCTATTTTCTGCCTCTTCATAACATTGAATGTTTCTTTTGTAACCAAGAAAGTCCCGATTGCATTTACATTGATGTGCTTAAGCATATCCGATAGTTCTATTTCTTCCAAGTTAGAAGGATGAAGATACCCCGCATTGTTAAAAACAACATCTATTCCACCATAATTAAGTATGATTGATTCAACAGCTTCAATAACAGATTTCTCATCAGAAACATCCATTTTAATCCCTGACCCTATATATTTAAATTTTTCATTGAATTCCAGTACCTTATCGTTTATGTCACCGCCTATTGCCGTTATACCTTCTTCTAAGAATCTTAAGAATGTTGCCTTCCCTATTCCGCTGGCAGCTCCTGTGACTAAACCTATATATCCCTGGAGCGGTAGCTCCTTCTTCTTCTTTAGCTTGGCTTCTTCAAGTGACCAATATTCCATCAGGAATGCATCTTTTCTTCCAATGAACTTATTCCTTGCTATAAGACTTGCAGAATGTGTAACTCTGAAGGTATGAAGTGCTAAATCTCTTATGACAAGTGCTTCTTTCTTTGAGGAGGCAGCAGTTACCAAGCCTATCCCTTTTATTAGTATCACAGGAGGATAGGGGTCATGCATAGGATATGATGAACCAATATATTTTTTAAATTCTTCCTCGTATTTTGAAACATAATCATTTATCTGTCTTTCTAAATCATTTATATCCTCTATGAATAGGTAATCCATCTTAGTCCTTATCAACATATCTGGTGTGGCGGGACCAAGTGTTGCCATTTCCTTTGCAATATCCAGCATAGAATATCCAATTATCTCAGGGCTCCTATCCCAATTCAATATTTTCTTTCTATTCTTGCTCAGCATACCTCTTATTTTTGGAAGATATGAAATCATGGTTTCTTTTGAATTCGGTGGTTCTTTCCCCTCCGGTATACCCTTCCATTTTTGTCTAACGTATTTTTCAGCGGTAGACGCTATATCGATGTGTTTTCTATAACTTTCCTCTGCTGTATTCCCCCAAGTTATGAGACCGTGATTTCTCAATATAGCTCCATCATAGTCTTCCAAATTATATTCATCTATAAGTTTTCCAAAAGTTTTTGCGAGATCGAATCCGGGCGGAGTATATGAGAGAATTAAAACTCTTTCATTAAAAATATCTGAAATTTCTCTGTCCCCTAGGTCCGTATTTGTAACAGAAAGAATGAAATCTGCGTGGCTATGATCAACGTATTTGAAAGGTATAAAGGCATGCAAGAAAGTTTCAACAGAAGGAGAAGACTGATCAGGATCAAGCATGCATTTTCTGAGATATGAAACCATATCAATATCACTCATGTCTTTTATTTTCTTTGCTTCCAGAAGCTCATCCATTTTTAATGCGGTAAAACCATCTTCATTTATAGATGATAAATCAGATCCTGATCCCTTAACGAATAGTGCATATACCTCTTTCCCCGTATGATCAAAAATATTAATTTTTACACTTGTATTTCCTCCTCCGTGTAAAACAAGATTTTCATCCGATCCTATCTTCCTTGACGTAAGAACTCTTTCTTTAAGAAGTTCCATCTGATTCTGTGTAATATTAAAGCGCATAATAGTAAAGCACGTAAATGATAAAAGATTTTATGAAAAAACTTTGATGAAAAAAAGAGTTTATGGAAAAGAATAAATTCCAACTGAAATTACGATGTTATGGATTATTTTTCCAATAAGGATAAGGATGTCTTTATCATAAATCTACCGAAAATGATAGACAGAGGGGCCCTGATGTCTAGATATAGCAGGGCAGCAGAGGTGGACTTAAGGAGGCTCTGGGAGAAGGAGTTTTCAAAGGACGAGAATAAAGGTGAAAGATTCTATGAGTTGATTTTTCTTGAGTACGGAGACGAATCAATATCAGAACTAGTAACGGCTCAGGTAGGAATTCAGAACGTAAGCAATATTCTATCAAAGATAATTGAGGAAGGAAGGATTGGATTATCATATCTAGAGAAGAGTTCCAGATATGTTTCTTACGATGAAAAAATAAATGGAAAATATCTATATGCAGATCCGGAAAAAATAGGAATACCTCAGAATTTAACTCCTGATTACATTGAATACTGTGATGAGGCATTTGATGACTATATTAGAATGAAGAACGAACTTATTGTCAAATTAAAGGAATTATATCCTATAGAAGGGGCAGAATTTAAAAATCCAGATGGGAAGAAAATAGAATTGGGTAAAGATAACGAAACAGATAAGATACTTCTAAAATCTTATGAAAATTCCATAAGGAGCAGAGCACTTGATGAAGCAAGATCTCTCCTCCCATCTTCAACTCTAACGAACATAGGCATTAGCGGAAATGCAAGGGCATTCTCACATTTACTGGAAAGACTGAAATCAACTGACTCAGTCGAAGCCTCGTGGTTATACAATGAACTTTATAATGAATTGACACAGATTTTTCCAAAACTAATTAATTCTGTTGAATCATTGCATGGAGTTTCAAATATTAAATATCTCGAGAGAATTAAAAAATTTGTTCCCCGTGATTTTGAATTTGAAAGAGGCGAGGGAGAAAATGTTAGTCTTCTCAGTTATCGGGATGATGATGACGTGTTGTCAACAGTACTAGCATCTTATTACTTTGAAAGGGCAGATGGACATTTTTCATTAATTAAAAAGAAAATGAATGATTTATCAAGAAAAGAAAGAATGGATATGATCAAGTCAATTTCTGATTTGAGGAGCAACAGGAGACAAAAACCTGACAGAAGTCTAGAGCATGTAAATTATACATTTGAAATAACGCTTAATTTCGGTGCTTTCAGAGAACTTCAGAGACATAGGATCTTATCAATTCAAAGAAAAATGCTCACAACAGAATATGGATATGATACACCTCCAACCATAGCTATGGATGATTATTTAAACAATATTTACAGGACCGGAATGGAAAGGGCCAGGAAATTATTCAAGAATTTGAAGCCAATTAATCCATTTACAGCTCAGTATGTTGTCCCGTTCGGTTATAGATATCCTGTAATAATTACTATCAATTTAAGAGAGATTATTTATCTGGTGGAATTGAGGTCAACACCCCAGGCTCACTATGATTTAAGGAGAATGAGTTGGGAGATTTCCGACAAGATAATAAAAGTAAATCCATCAGTGGAGTCATTTTTCAAATTCGTAAACAGAGATAAGGAAGAACTAGGGCGACTTACTGCAGAGGTCAGAAAAGAAACTAAAAGGAGTTCCTTAATAAATAAAAATTAATGAAATAAATTCGGCAATAAAATTTAAACATTTTTTAAAATTTTGACCATAAAGGAATAATTCAAGAATTTATTTAAATTTAAAAAATCCCAAATTATTCTCAATTTAGTTAAAAGAAAATTTGTTATTTCAAGGGAAATAGTAAATGATAAATATTATCGACACATATTAAACAATGGCTGGATTAAATCCTAAAAATTTTTATGATTTAAAATTTATAGCAAATGTTAACGTTGCAAAGGACAAAATTTTCTTTGAGATATTCAGCCCCAATGAAGGCAAAAATGATTATATTTCTTCTATTTATGAGCTTAGAGAGAAAAAGATTTTAAAATACAGCAGGGGTGAAAAGGACAGGGATGCAATTATATCCCCTAACGAAGAAATGATGGTATACACCTCTAAGGAAGATAAAAAATCATCAATAATTCTTAGGGATATAAATAAAGGGAATGAGAGGGTAATATTTAGTACTGACATAAATTTAAAATCATATAAATGGAGCAGTGATTCAAAAAGCATATATGCAATACTTGAAAAAAAACAGAAAGATGAAGATTATAGGATTATAGATGATTATCCAATTTATTTCAATGGAGAGGGGTTTGTGCATAACTCAGAACTAAGGATAATAAAAATATCAACAAATGGAAAAAAGGAGGAGTTATGGAAAGGTGAAGATGAAATTATTGAAATAGAACCAATGCAGGATGGCAAAAATATTGCAGCAATTGTAAGACCAAAGGGATGGGACGTATATGATTCAAGGTTGTCTCTCTTCAATATAGCCAGAAAAAAATTTGAGTTTCTAACATCCGAGAAGGTTGGAATAAGCAACATACACTCTCTAAAAGATGGGCGAATAATTTTCTTGATGAACAGGCATAACAAAAGCATTTTCGAAAGTCCAAAATTTTTTATCTACTCCAAAAAAGAAATTATATCATTATCTGAGAAATATGATATCTCTATATCTAATTCTGTTAATTCAGATTCCCGGATGGGAAAAAACAGATTGATAAAAGTACGTGATGGTAAAATATATTTCGTTTCAACATCGGAAGGAAAAGCTGGACTTTATTCAATCGATTTTAATGGTAAATTATATAAGGAAATAGACGGAAACTTCTCTATTGATGGATACGATATTCTTAAAAATGAAATATACTATATATCACAATCATCCAATGAACCTCAGGAAATCTGGGTCAGCCGAGATAAAAAAATTAAAAAAATAACAGACCTTAACAGGAAAATTTCATCTTTTAAACTAAACAGGGCTCAGAATTTTAAGGTTAGGGCAAGCGATGGAAAAGATCTGGATTGCTGGTTTATAAAGGGTAAGTCGAAATCCACTATTCTAGAAATACATGGCGGTCCACGGACATCATATGGAGAGGGATTTATTTTTGAATTCCATTTATTGAATCAGAAAGGTTTCAACATTCTTTATTCAAACCCTAGAGGAAGTGACAGCTATGGAGATAATTTTGCACTCGAAATTAAAGAAAGATATGGGGAAAGGGATTACAAAGATATTAATGAGATAGTAGATTATGCAATCTCTAAATTCAGAATTGACCCTAAAAGGATAGGTGTCGAAGGCGGGTCCTATGGTGGTTTTATGGTAAACTGGATAATAGGACACACAGACAGATTCAGAGCTGCAATAACTGACAGATCAATAAGTGACCAGATATCATTCTACTTTACAAGTGACATTGGCCCAAGGTTCAACGGAGATCAGATTGGAGGAAATCCTCTCGATAATTTTGAGCATTATTTGGATAAATCGCCAATAAAATATTACAGGAATGTTAAGACTCCTTTACTAATTGTGCACTCAGATGAGGATTATAGGTGTCCATTATCTCAGGCAATAGAATTTTACTCTGCTCTGAAAACCAATGGAAATAATGTTAAAATGATAATTTTCAAGGGAGAGAATCATGAACTATCGAGAGGAGGCAAGCCTAAGAACAGGATAAAAAGGCTCGAAGAAATAATTAACTGGTTCGAAAACAATATTTTGGATGAAAAATCTAAAAAATAAAATTACTGAATTAGGGTATAAGCCCTTTCATCTTTTATTTCATAATATGTGGTAGAGTATGGTCCCTTTTCAAAATTAGTCAGTCTCTGTGGAACTCTCTCTATTTTCCCGATACTCTTCAGGTATAACAATATACCCATAGCGGCTCTACCAGCATCTGCAACTCCACTAATGATATCCTTTCTCTTGTTGGTTATGTCTCCTCCCGCGAATATGCCGGGGTAACTTGTCATATTATACTGATTTACTATCAAGTCTCCTCCGCTTGTCATCTTCATCTTTTCCATTATTTGTTGTGGAATAAATGAGAAATTGCCCTTCTGACCAGTTGCTTCTATAATAGTATCAACTTCCATGAAATATTCCTTATCCTTAATTGGTACCGGTTCTCTTCTACCCCTTCCGTTATCTATCATCTGATTCTTCCAGTATCTAATTCCCTTTACTATTCCATTTTCTCCCACATATTCTATCGGGCTAATTTCCCATACAAACTCAACCTTTTCTTCCTCTGCCTCTTCAAGTTCTTCTTCTGCATTGCTTGATGGATAACCCGGTCTATCCTCTTTTGCTCTTCTGTATAGCACCAGGACTTTTTCAGCTCCAAGTCTTAAAGACATTCTCGCAGCATCGAATGCAGTGAAACCTCCTCCTATTATAGCTACTGTTTTTCCAACATCAATTTTCTCTCCATTATTCACTCTGCCCAAGAATTCTATTGCGTGGTAAACATTTTTGAGATCTTCACCCTTAACTCTGGTTAGGGTGGGATTCCAGTTTCCTATTGCAATAAAAATGGAATCGTATTTTGCCATTAAATCCTCAAATTTTATATCTTTACCAACATTCTTATTATAAAATATTCTACCACCATATGAAAGAATGTGATCAACCTCTTTCTGGATAAGTTCTCTGGAAAGTCTGAATGCAGGGATACCATGAACCATCATCCCTCCTGCTTTATCCGTGCCTTCGTATACGTCTACATTTATTCCATTTATAGACAGGTAAAATGCAGCAGTAAGTCCTGCAGGACCAGCTCCTATTATTGCAACATCTGGATGTCCACCAAGATCATTCTTCTTAACTTTAAGAACATCATTATAATTTCCAACGTTTTCTGCTACATATTTTTTTATATGCCTTGTAGCAAGAGAACCTTTATTATCATCGAGAACACAAACATCTTCACACGGATGAGGGCATACATTGCCACAAACAGCTACGAATGGCAATTTCTCAAAATTAATTTTAAGGGCTTCATCAATTTTACCGTTAGCCATTGCTATCTGATAACCCGGAATATCTATCCTTGCTGGGCATCCTTGGACACATAAACCACAGCCAAGGCACCTTGAACTCTCGGCTACCACCTCTTCTAATGTGTATGGAACTAAAGTTGGTAAGTCCAGGCCCCTCAATCTTTCACTGGGATCATATCTTTTAATTGGAACCCGGGAGTAATTTACTATTTTCAAATAGATCGACCTTTTACATTATTTCTTTTTATTAGATAAAAATTATCTAGTGTGGAAAGCTTATATTTTTTAATCTCTCCTATTGAGACTATTCTTTGCACGCCAATAGGTAGGATCAATACTCAGGGATTTTTCATACATTTTCTTTGCGAGCCATTTCTTGTCAAGACTTTCATATATTTGTCCCATTACGTAAAATACATCAGCCTTTATGGGTTTACATTTCGTTATTGTTCTCAGGTCTTGGAGTGCAAGAGCCGGGAAACCCATTAGTGAAACTGTAATGGCCCTATTGAAAATTGAATCCTGGGCTTTTCTTCTAAGATACCTCTTTGAAATTTGAATGGATCTTGAATATAATTCTACAGCTTCGTAATAATTTCCATTTTCAACTAATTCATTTGCAATTAGAAAATATTTCCTTGATATTGATGCTATTTCTTCCAGTGTTTTTTTTGTTTTTCTACTTCGATCTCGCTCAATCTCATCTAACCTTCTTTCAAGTTCTATCTCCATTCTATCTCTTTCTATTATTTTTGATACCTCAGAAACGCTTAAATAATCATAAAGGTCTGAGGAATTGTTATCATCATTCATTAAAATTAAAGGAAAAGTGAAGTATTAATATTTTTGCTTACATTTTCAGACAATTAGTAATATCTAAATTTTAGGTTTCTGTTAGTCCAATGCATGGATCTTTGTACTGCCTCTTTCCATCTTTTATACCTGGGTTCAGCATCAAATTTTTCAGGTTTAAAAATATTCCTTTTTAAAATATAGTTATCATAGAGCTCAGTATTTAGGCCATTTTCAGTCGAGATCATTGCAATTGCAGAACCATAACTTGTTATTTCATGATTAATACTCACAGAAATTTCTCTCCCAAGATAATTTGATAATAATTGCATAAGAGTATGATTTTGTGATAATCCACCATCAACTCTCAACAATCCTGTGGTATTATTCATTGAATCTAAGATATCTATAATCTGAAAAATTATAGCTTCATATGCTGCCATAACTATAGACCTTTTATTTGTGTTATTTGAAATTCCTACAATTAAACCCCTTGATGTGGAATCCCAGTATGGAGAGTACAATCCGTTGAAAGACGGTACAAAGTAAATATCATCATCCCATCCTTTATCCTTCTCTTCACTTAGTATTCTATTTGCCTCTTCGATATTCCTAACCATTCTATTTTTTATTAACCAATCTATTATTCCACCAGAAATCTGAGTTGAGCCTTCGAGTGAAAAATTTACATTATTACGGGAAGTCCCATATGCAACTGTAGTCAGGATGCCATCTTTCCTGATACTACTATTTTTTCCTATGTTCTGCAAAATAAAAGTTCCAGTCCCTAAAGTTATTTTAGTATTTTCAAAATTTAGGCATCCCTCACCAATCATAGCTGATTGTTGATCACCCAGTACTGACGTTATCTGAATGTTTCCCAATTTTTCTGCATATATATTGAGATCACCAAATGATGGGGAAATCAGTGGAAGATTATTTCTTTCGATTTTAAAATATGAAAGAAGTTCATCATCCCATTCCAGGGTTTTAATATTCATTAACATTGTTCTTGATGAATTTGAATAATCAGAAATAAAGCTTTCCCCGTTTGAAAATTTCCATATCAGCCAACTATCTACAGTCCCAAATAAAATATTATTCAATTCATGCTTTTTCAATCCCTTACTTTCAATAATCCATTTTATCTTCAAGGCGGAAAAATATGGATTTATAAGTAAGCCGGTTTTATCTCTTATAGCATCTTCCATCCCAGTTCGCATCATCTTTTTTGATAAATCAGCCGTCCTGTTATCTTGCCAGACTATGGCATTATATATTGGAATTCCTGTATTTTTATCCCATCCAATTATGGTCTCTCTCTGATTTGTAATTCCTATCATTCCTATGTTATCTCTATCAATTTTAGCATTTTTTATGGCCTTATTAAAGACACTAACAGCATTTCTGTATATTGTTTCAGGTTCCTGTTCAACCCATCCTGAAAAAGGATAGAAATTTCTATTTCTTATGTAATGATATCCTATAGTATTTAGATTATTATCGTAAATAGTACATCTAGTTCCGGTTGTGCCCGAATCAATTACAGCAAGTAGATTGGATTTCATATAAATTTACCTATTGACTAAAAATGCTCCCTACTGAACTCAATCTTTCCATCGTTGAATGTTACAATATAAATGTCATTAACTTCAAATTTTATTCCTAGAGATTCATATTCTTCATCTGAAAGTTTTAAAATAATCTTCTGCGAAGGTTTAGCAGAAAACCCAAAAGTTTGTGAAATATTTTTCATAAGATCATTAATAAAATCTGGAGATATGCCCATTTGAATTGTATTATTGATTTTTTCTTCTTTATATTCGTCAAGGATTATCTCTCTTCCCCTAGTTCTTGATTCTTGATCATAAATTGATGCGATGTTAGTTACTGTCACTTTTATACTTAACATAATGCATCATGTAAAATTTTTTATTAAATATTTGCAGACCTGGGAAAATGGAAATCGCGGAAATATCCATTAAAATTAGTATTACTAAAATGTTATGAAATAAATATTGTTATGAAGAGGAATAAATCCAAAAATTAGTTAAGAGAGATGGAAAAAAATTAATTAAAAAGGATAAAATTTAAATAATGGCATAATTATATGTATAATGGTAATATGAAGCGGATAGTTATATTGAGTTTAATCGTTATAATGGTCTTCCTTTTTACCGCCTTGTCATCGACCAGTGCAATGAATAATAATGAAAATAATGCTCTGCCACCTAGTATCAGTGGTCAAATATCAAATATTATACATTATTCAAATATAAATGAAAAGGAAAAAGTAACAATAATGATAACATTAAAATATAAAAATCAGGAATTACTTAATAAATATCTAAATGATTTGCAGAACCCATCTTCTCCATTATATCATAAATATATGTCACAAAGTGAATTTATTAAACTATTTTCAGTAAATTCAAATGAATACTATTCTATTGCAAACTATTTCATACAAAATGGATTCAACGTAGTAACATACAGTGATAGGGTCTCAATAAGTATTACGGGCTCCTATTATCAATTTTCAGAATTATTTAACACTAAATTTGGGCTTTTAAGTGCTGGAAGTAGCTATATTGCTTCTGTTTCACAAGTGTATTACTCAGGCCCCCATATAAATTATATCTCTAATATTGTTGGATTGAATAATGAATTCAGGTCAAAAATAGCTCCAATGTTCATAAACTCAAATGGATCACAATTACTCTATGGCTCTGATTTACAGGTCGCCTATCAGCTAAAGCAACTTTATTCAAGAGGATATCCAATAAATTCAACAATTGTCATCATACTATGGGCCGGTAACGCATTTCCTATCTTATACTCCCCACTTGTGCCATCTGATATTACTAATTACTTCAATAATACACTTCCTACTGGGGAGCCCAAACCTAAAATTTATGGGTATCCGATAGGCGGTGCTCCATATCCAGGGCCATCCGCAGCCAACGATCCTATTCAGACAAATTTTGAGAGCACATTGGATTTAGAAATGGCAGGCAGTACAGCCCCGGTGGCCAATATTGTTGAAGTATATGGTCCATCTAGCAATGAAACTTATCTTGATGAGGCTTTTGCGGCTGCCCTAAATAACGGGTCATCGTTCTTTCCATTGAAAAATCTAGTTGCCATCAACAATTCACGTGGAGAACAGGACTGTAATGATAGTACATGGATGCAATATGAGGAAGAGGCTGCTGCTAGAGGAATTACAGTATTTGCAGGATCTGGTGATGATGGAAATGCAAATTCATCTGATTCACTTTTCCCTGCCACAATGGCGTATAATAATTTCGGAACCTTGGCAGTAGGAGGGGCCGAAATGACCCTTTCAGGAAACCCAACTGAAAACAGCACCGGAACAACCGTATATTATCACAGGCAGTATGGTATAATTCTCTCTATTATACCGTCGGTTCTCAGGGGGGAGTGAGCTCAGTATTCCCCGAACCTTCATGGCAATTGTCAAGTTCAATGGCAAACAGTGCAATAACCTCTAATTCTAGTTTAACTGGTGTTTCATCGGGGAGGGGCGCGCCAGATATTGCAGCAGACGCTACAAATATGTTAATATATATAACAACATCCAGCGGATCAGGTTTTCAAACAGTATCTGGTACATCGGTTGCCTCTCCTCTGATGGCTGGAATGATAGCCACAATTGATAATTATATGGGATCAGAAGAAGGTTTTATCAATTCTTTAATATATAAACTTGGACAAGCCCAGGTAAATGGAAGTTACACATCAGCACCACCTTTCTATTTCATATATAATGGTAGTAATAGTAAATTTTCATCCGCAAATGGCTACAGTCTTGTAGTGGGTTGGGGAACTATTAACGCATATAATTTTGTGAATTCTCAATTAGGTGTAATCACATACACCATCACATTCAGAGAAACAGGATTGGCATTTAGTACTTTATGGTCAGTCACATTGAACGGGAATACAGAATCATCCACATCATCCTTAATAACATTCACTATACCCAAAGGCACATACTCATTCACCATAGGTTCCGTTACGGGATACACAGTATCACCATCCTCCGGGTCACTAACAGTTAATGGATCTAATGTGAATGAGGCAATAACGTTCACACCTGTATCTGTGAAAACATATTCAGTTACATTCACAGAAACAGGTCTCCCTTCTGGAATATTATGGTCTGTAAAACTGAATGGCTTAACCGAGACATCAACAAATGGAACAATAATATTCAACGAAACAAATGGCACTTATTCTTATGTAATTTAAGTATATTCTTATGTAATTTAAGTAATATCTGGATATAGAGCAAGCTCATATTCAGGAACAATAAATGTAAATGGAAATCCAATAAGTAATTCTATAAATTGGACAGTAATAACATATCCAATAACAATAACAGAGAACGGGATACCCAATGGAACATCATGGTCTGCAACATTAACAGGAACAACATTCAACGGTCAATACATCAATGTTACTTTGAGTTCCACCACAAATACGATAACATTCAATGAACCAAATGGAACTTATTCATACATAA
>Ga0080006_1249343_pt1 | contig 21836 bp, 16 predicted proteins | sample RS3BMetagenome_FD_69209 | JGI IMG/M metagenome (GOLD analysis project Ga0080006, IMG submission 69209) | Ferric oxide microbial mat and aquatic microbial communities from Rainbow Spring, Yellowstone National Park, USA - RS3B (SPADES... ...
TGAGGTAGCTGATGGATCTTTTGCATTCAACCCTGATCCTATCGAGGTCATGGAGGCAATTCGCACACTATACAAAGTTCGTCAAACGCTTATTGTGAGCTTCAAAAACGACATCCTCGATGACTCGCGTTCGCTTCAGAAAGCACTAGACCCTGAGCGAGGCGCTACAGTAATTCGTCTCGGCGGAACTCACTTAACCCCCTGCGCACAGGATTTCCTCGACCCACGGCTCCGGCAAAGCAGCTTTTTCTCTTCATTTACGTGCGAAAAGGATAACGACACATCCTACATACTCCGCGAAGCTATGCGCAGAATTGTGCTTCGCGAAGCAATGCTCATGAAAAACAGTGTTGTGGCGTATTTAGATCGCGCTCTCGGAATGGAATAACACACACCACAGAATCCGGCGCAGTTGGGTTTAAATCGAAATCATTTGTGCGAATTTGCGCGCAGTGCTCTGATCAATTTCGCACGCGAATTTGGGTTGATTTCTGTGACTAATCTTCCTCCTCAGCTTCAGATAGCCATTTCAAAAATGGACCTAGTTCGGTTAAAAGTTCCCCAGCCGCTGCTTCTGGAATTCCAAGCCGTGCCGCTATGAATCCTTCGCCCCGCCCTGTCCATTCAGTGATTGTAGTTTCCGTAACAATATCCGCTTCATAGAGCATCTGCACAACATATGAAAAAAAATTCTTCGGGACCTGATGCGTTGTGCTGAATGACGCACTGCAATCTAGAATCCGCATTTGAGCCTCTTTTGAGGAAGCAAAACGCTGGATGAGGGTTTTCCATCGATTCAGATATGTGTGGAGCAGACTCACGGATTGAGAGCCAGAGTAACTTGCTCGTGTAAGCGACTCCTTCGCAAGTGTCAGTACAACGTTCCCGCTAATATCTTCCGGTGTTTGATCGTAGGCAAGTCTTAGGCTACTTAGTTCAACGGCCGTATCGTCCACTGAGCTATCGTTATGGAGTGCGCGCAAAACAGTGTCTACTAGCTCACTTGTGAAAGCTTGGTCTGTATTTGTTTGCCGAACAAATCCAGTCGGACTCAATGAACTGCATTCATCCGCGAACGAATTCATTGATTCTGATTCAGGAGATGAACTTGCTATCGACTCAAAGTCATCCCCAACACCCCCAACAGTTTCGAAGAGACTTTTCCTGTCGTGCGAAAATCTTTGCTCGGTGCTATATGTTAACTTATTGTGCGCGTCAGTAACTCCAATGTGCTTTGTTTCGTTTCCCGTGTTCGACGAACATCCAAAAGAAAAAGTCGGCGTCTCAGCCTCGTCCAGCCCTCCAAATACGTCTTCTGTGTTCGTGCTACCATTTGTAGTTTCGTTTTCGGGTTCTACGACACCAACCTCTTCTCCAACTCTCAAGGAGTCACGACTCGCTTTGAAGACAGCTCTGCCTTCACGTATATGGGTGCACTCAGGAAGCACAACGTCAGGGCCGATGACACAGCCTCCATCGATGCGAGAGCCCTGCATGATCCTCGTATTTCTACCAACAATCGCATCTCTGACTACACATCCTTTCTCAATCACACACCCATCCAAAATTACAACATTTTCAAGGACGCACTGCTCTGATATATGGACTCCTCCGGATATGATGCAGTCAGTGACTCGCGAATCCACAGATACAACTGCATCCTCTGCCGCAAATGATTCGCCAGAATCAAACACGGCAGTATGGCGTGATATCTCAGCGAGAAGTTTTGCGCCAGGTCCACGGGTGGCTATTCTCCGGAACGGTGGGCATCTTCGCTCGTAATTAGCCAATAGATCCGGATCACCAAGCCAGCCATGCACGAAGTCTCTCACCACTTGGTAATACGACGCTATGCCGTGCAACTGTCGGCAGTACTCTCCCCTGTCCGCTATATCTAAGAAAAACGACTTGTTCCCAGAAATTTCATTTGAGTCCGAGTCAAGCTTATTTTTCATGTAATCACGCAGCTCTTCGTAATCAAAGTTTTCTCTGAATTCGGTGAGCACCTCGGGAGAAAGGATGTCGCAACAGCAATCAACAATGCCCCGAATAAGTTGCAAATGATCCCTTCCACTCCATGAAAGATCACTAACCGTTACATACGTCCCGCATTCGTCTAGGTTGCGGTAGAGAAGCAGCTGCTTCGTCTCTTCGTCGATACCAACAAGCACCTCACCAGAAAAGGTCGCTTTGTTTTCCCCGCGATGTCGTTTGAAGAACAGACAAGTTGACGTCCACGACGGATCCTTTTCATGACGATACCGATGCTCCTCCGCGATTCGAGCGAAGTTAACCCGGAACACGGAAAAGACGTTGACCACAACGAACTCGCCCTTTGGCCGGAGATCTTCATTGGTGTCGATGTCTCGCAAGATTTCCCCAACACTGGCAAAGGAGCGTGTTCCTCCACCGAGGAGAGTGACTCGGGAACGTATGCGGGGCGAACGCAGCGACTCGTTCAAAAAATTTCTAATAACTAGGGCAGACGAGACGCTGTCGTCAATGACGCCCACGAGAATGTCGCTCACACCTCCACGATCAAGTTGGAACAGAGCGTGCTCCAGCAAAGTCATGTTACACAGCGGCAGCAAACACGCGGGCCTTTCCCGCTCAACGAGGGGAAAGAGCTCATTTTCTTTCCTAGAGTCTACAACGAGTAGAGCTATGAGGCTTTCTGTATTTACTTTCTTCATCAGTTGTGTAGAGCGCTGGCCCAGCGTTGTCTGTTACTCGTTCCTGACACGTGCTGAGGAGACCGTGTGTGTCTTAAAATAATTTATATCTTGCTGTTCTGCGTCGCCTAATGATAATCACGGCAGATTCTGGAAAATTTCGACGGCATGTATTCCAGAAAGTATCTGAAGTATGGTGTTAGTCGGTATTTAGGAAATTTTGTTCGAGAGTAGACTGACATTCATCAGGGTAAAGTCCAGGAGGAGAAATGGTATGCCTGCGAAACGAATCCGATTAGCCGCAAACCGCAACGCTTTTCTGAGTCTCAGTAATCACCAGACGGATCATTATGCACTTTAGAGGTATTGCAATACAACTCGGTGCTTGTTTTTGGGCTGCTCCGGATTCTGGAATCAAATATCGTTCCTCACACGAAAACAACGCTAGGATTCTGGGCTTAGACACGGTTATCTACACAGGGATTTACAAATACCGCCCATTTTGATGACTTTTCGCAACCCAAAGCAGGTAATAGGCTTTTTCCAGGATTTTCGGAGGCAGCATTCACTGAAACGAGGAGTGCAGTTGGGAATTTGGTGCGCCAGAAACTGCCATTTTGCGCGCTCACTGGCCGGCACGTTAGCGGCGGAACAGCCCTGGTAGCCGCATACACTGCGGCCCAGAGCGTTCGATCCACGCACTGACTGCGCGTGAGCGTATCGGGTTACTCTTCGCCGACGGGAGCGTGCCTTAGAATGCATGCGTATACATGTCCGTCGTGGAGCATTCACAATCCTCTTCCGAAGGGGACTCTCGACGGATGCGGGTTGGCATCATCCACTCCCTCCAGCCTCGAATTGACGTCTGTTTGGCACAGCAAAGCCGTTCTCTCTCAATGCGACGACTGCCTCAAAGGTGGATCCAGCATCGCAGCAAATGCCCACTGTAGCTCCAACATATGAGCGGATTCTAGATTGATCTAATCAGCATCCACGACGAGCAGCCTCTCCAAAGGTCAGTCGAGGTAGCCGATTCTGGAAAAGATCACCATGCACCCCTCAGGTTACCGACAGCAGTCGTGCATTTAGCGGATTCCTGTTAGATTCACGGATCTGACTCTATAGCACAAAGCATATCGCCCATATATCTCGCAGACGACAGCGGTCGTGCGTCGACTGGATTTCCTTCAGATTCTCATACCCGGCACCGTAGAAAAAAGGAATCTGCTTTCTTCCTGGTTATCGACAACAGACCTATGTCCACAGAATTCCGGTCACAATCATGGGACATGCACAACTAAAATCCAATAGCCAGTTCGTGAGCATCCACGACAAATGCATGGCGCTGAAGCAACCGCCTGTAAGCAGACACGCTGGCGTTTCAGCCAGCAGCAGCCGATACCGTGCGATCGGCTTGGCATCTCCTTCTCGACACGCTTATGGCAGGAGGACCCCATCAGCGTCGATGCCAGATGATCGCCTTTCATTTCTGAGTGCAGGTGCACGTGTGGATCGCCTGTTCGCGTCCCCGTGCGGTACCATACTTCCAAAACAGTCCGCCAACATACAGAGTTTGTGAGTTCACTGAAAGCCATGCAGCCATTTCCTCCAAACGATTGGAGTTGCCGTTTTTACGATAATCATACGCTCGTTTTCGTTTACTAACCGCTTGATGCTAGGACGAAAATCTATCCATTCGGAACGAACAAAGTCCATTGAGGTATTTTGCACGCCTCAGGCAAGAATCCTGTTGCTCGCCACAGATCGCCATCGTCTGGCGGTCTATCACTTCATCAATCCAAAGATTCTGGCACTTACAGCTATTAGGAGCATAGATCATTATTCTCAGCCCCCAAACCAGTTCTTTTGGTGGTACACGAGGTGCCCTGGTACGACACCCAGTCGAGCGCAACGTCCGCGGCCGCTACGTGGACCGGTGCCAAGCATCTACCCCGACGCACGTCGTCCTTCGTGTGCGAGCAGTAGAGGCAAATCCTGGACAGTGCACTGCACGCTCGCACTGAAATGGCCCCCTCCCCAAACGATACTTGCAAACGACTGCTGTGCGGACAGAGAAATCCCACCACGCAGTGCTGCAGAGAAAATGGATAAACCGGCGACAATGGATCGGTTTCAGAGAGCAGCTCCCCGAGGCTGCTCTGCTCCGACGCTGTCAAGCAATCGACGACGCATGCCAGCGTACATGCAGGTAGCGATTCTTAAACAGCACGCGTGCGAGCTGCTTCGATGATCGGCTCCAGGCTCGGGTCAATTTCCGTGATGCGTACCGGTCTTTTGAGTTCGAAGGAACGTCTAGCGGCCATGGCCATAACCACGGCGATGCGGCCGTCGAAGCCCGACGGCAGCGGCAAAGCAGGCGTACCTGCATCCGTTCCCGCATCGGCTGTGCGGGCGCCGCCTGCCCGAATCTCTACCAGGTGCTGCACCCAGGCAAGCATCTCCTGCAGATAAGCCTCCGCGTAACGTTCCATGAAAAAGTTCAACGGTTTGTCCCGGTGCTGTCCAATCACATCCATATACTCAGCAGTGTTGGGATACTCGTTGCCGACGGTGATGCAGCCCTCGGTTCCAAAGAGCTCCGCGCGCTGGTCATACGCCTGATGCGGAGTCGATCGCGAATTGTCGATGACGCAAATTGCGTCGTTTGCGAAGCGCACCTGAGTCATGACGTGATCGCAGTCCCCGATTTCCGCTATACTCGGTTCGCAGCAAAGGCCCATGGCAAACACTTCGACGGGCTCTGACTTAAGCAGAAATCGAGCCATATCGAAGTCGTGGATCGCCTGGTCGAGCCAGATGCCGCCAGAGACTTTGAGATAGGCGAGCGGTGGCGGCGCAGGATCCCTCGACACAAGGTGTAGCTTGAGTGGCCTCCCGAGAAACCCGGAGTCATGGGCAAGGCGCGCACGTTGGAAGTTTTGATCGTATCTGCGCTGAAAAGCAACCATCAGCTGGATGCCTGAGCGTTGCAGTCGACGCAGCCGGCGATCATGCTCGAATTGTGCCAGGCTTAGATTGTCAAGTCCAGTCTCGCCGCTGACGAACAGGCTCGGGCGTTTTGCTTGAAGTCGCAGCTCTTTGACGTCCGCATTCGCAGCGTCCAGTGTTGCCAGCGCATCATCGATCACATCAAGGCCGAGTGCAATCGGCTTCTCGCAGAAAACGTGCTTCCCATAGCGCGCGCACTCCTTCATAAGCGGTGCGTGGGTGTCCGTCGGCGAACAGATGACCACGGCGTCCACTCTAGGGTCATGCACCAAGTCCTCCGCATTCGTGTACCAGATGGGGACGTGGAAACGCGCCGCAACCCGTCGGGCAGCATCCTCAATGGCATCACTCACAGCTACAAGCGCAGCGTTCGGCACGCGGTTCGCCAAGTTATTCGCATGAACCTGGCCGATACGCCCACATCCGATGATCCCGACTCGCAGCCGCGAGGCATTGTAGGCCGAGGCCGCACTCTGTGCAGAAGCCGTGCCAGCCACCGGGGGCAGCACGCTCTCGCTCAACGTTCCTACAAGGACACGGCTAGGCGCAGGCTCGGCAGCGTCTTTGCTCAGAGCCGTCTCTTGTTCTGAAGAGTCCTCAGAATCAACCTCAACCAGCTCCTCATCCTCTAGACGAAGCGCTGAAGCGGTCAAACGAACAAAAGACTCTAGCTCCTGCCGAAGCATCACCTCATAAATGCGCTCCTCAGGTCCTTTTCCAACTTTTGACTGGCGAGCTGCCTGTTCCTTGCTTGCGAGGCTGAGCAGATCGCTGCTCGAAAGCTGGCGTGGATCGCGGCCCGGCTGCACCGAGGCGCCACCCTGAGCATTTTTCAAGTTGCCCGACTGTAAAGTTTCAGCCTTGGATCCCGATCTGCGCAGCAGTCCAGCTCTATAATCAGCGCGGTACATGAGTCTCGTGAACGATTCAAGAGTTGAACTCGCTGCCTCACATAAAATTGATAAAGAAATGAACGGCGGTGCGTCGCGGCTTGCAGCGCGGATCAGGAGCGCAGGCGGTGCGATAGCGCATGATCCACCACACATTTTTCGGGGGGCGCTTTTGCATTCGTGCCTGAATAAAAGTGGATAGGTCTACTTGTCGAACTCGCGTTTGCATCATCAAGTTTGGGATGCTTCCCGACGCTATCTACACCAGCGTTGAGGAGATTTTTCCTCCAACCATTTCCATATTCTTTCCCATACCTTCATCGGGGGGCACGGCGGCCTCTCGTGTCCCTCCAGTTCCGTTGTCAGCAGTCGATGAATGTTGGTGCCGAGGTTCAAGTCGCGATTTCGCTGATTCCGCTTGTTTTCATTTGCGTTTGACGCACAGGTGCACGTTATGAGAGACGCGACGCATGCCATTTTCGTCTTCTTTGTATATAGCCTGGGTACGACCCTGGCAGTGGTGAGGCATTTTAATGGTCCGGGGTTGCGCTGTATCCACAACACATCTCACTCCAAGGCGGGGCTGTAGCGCGTGAACGTTCGCTGGATCGCTCGATATATTTCCTTGACGGGTACCGAGGGCTCGCCTGAACGCTCTCTTCCGTCCCCGCGCTGTGCCATGCCCTACGATCGGGGGCTTGTTGTGGGCGATGGCCTCAGTGAGTCATCCGTCCGCTGCACACGCGGGCGTACGTAGTACCATTCTATAGACGATTTGGGGAGCATGATATCGTGCATGACGAAAAACGATCAGAAGGAAAACCTAGCTGGAGAACAAGTCAAGAAATGTCGACCCGTATACGCTCTCTTCGTACAAAGCAGAGACGCACCTTCGACATGAAGCGATCACAGCAATGACTAATTTCCGAGTCCGATACCCTTTTGGATGCGAACCGAGGACACAGGAGCCTCTGGGAGCGTAGCCCGGTAAAGGTGTCTTGTAGCTGCGTAAACCTATATCAACGATGATCAATCAGAGAAACGTACTTGTCTTTCGAACGGAATCGATGATTTGAAGTGACATGTTCAGTGAGCTCGCGGCAAGAGCTCGTGAAGATGTTGTTAATTGACGACTGCTTGACTTTTAGCTGGTCAATGCGGCAGCGCGAAGTGCTCTGCCTACGAGCTGTCTTTAAATAACAAGCTCGAAAGCTTGTCGAATGTGCAATATGAGTTTGCTTCACGTAAGGAAATCAGACAAGTGGAGGCTTATATGTATGAACAGGATGATGATATCTATTATTTCGCGAAAGCTAGTTCGTGTGCATTGCGAACCATCGAAACGGTGGTGAAGTAATGAATTCCTGCCGCAGTGAGTCGCAGGAACCACTCCGAAAAGAATCCCAAGAATCCGAAACCTCGTCTGAACACGTGAACCCGCATTATCGCACTTCGAAAGCGGAGGCTGTCCATCTTGCAAACGCTACCAAAAATTGACAGACTGGAAGAGAGCGAGCAGCACAGCCTTCCGCTTCAGTCTGAGACGGGTGTCGCGTATCGTTCCGAATAGGCATGCCTATACACAGTCCTGGTTGCACAGCCTATCGGGGCCTGAACTGACAATGGGCTCTCGTCCAGCCCTTGTACAGAAAAGCGTAAAGGAGTTGCGAAATCGTCTTTTTCTTCGTAAAGTGTTATCGAGGGCTCTAGATCGATTGTGCATACCATTGGCAACCACTTGCTGGGTAGTGCCCGATTGCAGTGAACATTGTCGAAATGATAGATCAGTCCCGGATCGGCTCTCGCAGACGGAGAGCGCGTATGAGCGTTCCTATGCTCTTGGCTGAACGCCCTGTTCTCCATCTATAGGCGGTACTTTTTGCACTGCCTCCTATTCTTGTGCTTCTGCATAGTTGAACGATTGGTAAGGATCTTCGAAAAATCATGGTAGAAAAGGTGTCTCTTTAGTCGGTGCAGAATGATCTAGGGGAGGACTCGGAATGGAACCTGCCTCGGACTCCGCAATCACGGATTCCTTCAGATTGTCTACGAATGTAAACCAATGAAACTTCTTCTGGCCTTAAATCGCGCCTTGGAACGCACCTCTGTCTCTGGATCCGCCAATTACTTCACAACATCCATCTTAGTAAACCAGTTCAACTTCTGTGTTCCATAAGAGGGCCTGCCTTGTATGTTCCGATTCATTAATTCCAAGAGCCTTGCTCTAAAATTGTATCACTACTGATCTCGTGAAACAACATCATTGGTGGTGTTCATTTACATATCTTTATCGGATATTCCGCAGCATGCGAGCGCCGCTTCGAAGTGAAAATTCCGACGCAAAAGTCTGGCCCAGGACCGTTCACGTGTAGCTGTGTCTACAGCGGCTCGGTTGTCAATGCTCTAGCTGCTGTAGACAGACAAGGTTCATGGGGTTTTAGCTGCAGCCATCGGCTTCATATCAAAAACATCAAAGCAGAAAATCCATATAGCGAACGGGCCGGGATAAAGCACTGTGCATGTTGAGCTTTTTTTCTGTATCCAAGAAACGCGACTCAAGTATTGCGGAACCATGATGGATGCCCATTCACAGGTTATCCTCTTTTGAAATAGATTCAAAGAAAGCCTGTTGTGACTGCTCAAAGTGCACAAGCCTCACACCATTCTGTAAAAGTTTCTGTCTCATGCATTTGAATCCATCGATCGTGATCGCTTTGGTAGCGTTCTCGACAAGCAGGACATCAAAACCTATCGCTATTGCATCTAGAGCTGTGAGACCGACGCAGTAGTCATAGGCGAGGCCACAGATAAAAACACGCTTGATGCCGAGTGTATCCAGGATATGACGGAGACCAGTTTCCGTACCGGTCTCGTCCCGAAACGCTGAATATGAGTCTCTATCCACAGTGGTACCCTTCTCAAAGATGATGTCTCTGTCCTTGTCTACGACCAAGTCCGAGTGCAGCTCGGCTCCCCAGGTGTTCTGAACGCAGTGGTCGGGCCACAAAACGCGCTTTTCTATTGAGTTGTCTGAAACCTCAACTTGTTCGAAGGGTCGCTTTCCCGGATGGGAGCTGGCGAATGAGATGTGTTTTCGGGGGTGCCAGTCCTTTGTGAACACCACTGTCTGAAAAAGCCTTCGAAGCCGGTTCGCTAGAGGGACAACTTGTTCTCCATCCGTCACGTAGAGCGCTCCCCGTTTGTCCGCAAAATCGTTCTGCACGTCCACAACGAGCAAAGCACAGTCTCTCTCAAGGCTGTTCAGACTGCAGGCTGCGCACCGCTGAACCTCCATACGAGAGTGCTTCTGGGCACGAGAGAACCAATACGTCACGCTGTGTAGGGGTTGTTCTCGTTATGGGCCTGTGGCCTTTTTAATAAAGCCCTGCTTGTCGCACTGGCTGGATTTTGTACTGTCGGACTGTGAACTCGAATCCAACCTTCTCCGTCGCAGACGGTAAGCAATGAATATGCTATAATCGAGCGGTGATACCCGAAGCGAGCGATCTGCTTTATGCGGTGTTCCCAGACACCGTTTGCAAAAGCCTTCATAGAAAGAGGCCCACGAAGCCCTCATGATACCGCTCACAACGAGAAGCGCCGTGCGTTCACGGCAATGCACAGCCTAGTCTTGCCTTTCAGGGCTGTGTACTTGTACGACCGCACGCGAACGTTGTACAATAGGGGCCACTAGATCTGTGCGGAGAATGCATTTGATCTTAGATTCGAGCCTCGGCGACGAAATCTTCGCAATCTAGCAGTGCTTGCGATACAAACGGCCAAGTCTCACCGGCAGAAGCCATCGAATGTCGCTACAAAGTAGACTAGGGCGCCAGCTATGGGCTCAGCTCGAGGTGCGGGGCGGCGCTGGCGAAGCGCCCGCGTCGCCCCTCAACGTGTCCCCGTTGTGCAGCCGCTCATGCAGCGGCGTGTTGGGCAAGGACATGGCACGGTCGATTCTAGATGTTCGTTCCAGCGCATCGACGTAGGTGTGGCTTATCCGCGCCGGTGACACCCTCATACCCAGCCTGTTGGCGGGACTCGAAGGCGACGCGTCTCGGCTCTCTTTCATTGGAGACGCGGATTGGTGGCGGCGCATTTGGGCCCAGTTCGATCTTCGCTCCAGGGAATTTCCAGTGTGTGCGCTTACCTGAGCAACTTTTCGGATGCCCCGAGCCGCATAGGTCGCAAAAATGTCAGCCATCGAGATGGCGATATTCAATTCATCGGCTAGGCAGCGAAGCAGGCGCATCACGCGGAGAACAGAAAAAATATCATCCGGATACTCTTGGAAGCGAATAAAACGGAGAGGATTCAGAGAGCCGAGTGCGTTCATTTCGAGCTCATCGAGGGTTGACGTATCGAACAGGAAGCGAGCGAAGAGCGCGAGATCAGCATCGGTTGGGGAGTACATGAATGATCCAATTCGAGAGATACTATGCATCGAGGATTGTTCCCGAGGACGTGTATCGCCAGCAGTCAAGCCGTAAGAAGATTCTGTCTCGCTTTGTTCTGCAGCTAGCTCGCTGGTGCTAGGGCGAGACTCTAGTGGTGTCCAAACCACTGTGGATCGAAAGCCTGCAGTGGCATCGAATCGTACGCCGAGCTCCTGGAAGCGAGCCGCAATCAACGGTCCATCGCAATCCGCAATCGCGAGGTAGAGCCAGCAGAGCCGCCGCCGCACAAACTCGCGAATGCGCTTGACTTGACCAAAATCAAGCAGCGCTACTCTTCCATCTTGCATGACAACAAAATTCCCGGGATGCGGATCCGCGTGGAAGATGCCATCGACAAGTATCATTTGTCCGAAGACAGCGGCAATATTTTCCAGGAGGGTGCGTAGGTCGAGGTCCCAGCCGCGAATTTTCTCTCGATCCAGGATGTAACAACCTGGGATGTACGTCATGACAAGTGCTCGTCTGGACACAAGATCGTTGACTATTTCCGGAATCGCTACGACGTGATCAAGATTTGCCTGTCGAAGATTTCGACGGATGACAGTCATCATCCGAGCTTCGCGTTCAAAATCGAACTCTAGCGGTATCAAGCGTTCGTATTCACGAACGATAGAGACAAGATCTATGCGCAAGTCAAGTGCCTGCAAAAATTGCGCGAGCACCCGGAGATTGCGAAAGTCCTTTTGGCAGAGTCGCTCTTGCCCTGGGTACTGCACCTTCAATATCACCAAGCGACCATCAGGCATTTCACACTTGTGAATTTGCGCCACAGTGGCTGACGCAAGGGGCGTTCTATCGTACCAAAGAAAAATGCTCTCCATGGGCATGCTGAAACACTCAAGGAAAGTTGCTCGAACTTCTTCGATAGTCATTGCTCGGCCTTCATGTGGTAGCTCCCACAGGCGCTTGCACCACGTCTGGGGAAGAAAATCACTCCGCGTGCTCAGCAGAATGCCGTTTTTCAGGTATGCGCCACCGAGCTCAACGCAGAGACGGTAAACTCGTTCGCTTCCCCACTGATGGCGTTTTTCCCAGAGAGCAAGCGCGTCTTCCGCTTTGAGTCTGCCCGCGCGCTTTTGGGTCATCTTATATGCCACATATACGGGTAGAATCCGTTGCCAAAAATCGATCGAGCGCCATAAGCTCGGTTGCATCCTTCGGAGTGCAGGAGCCACCGCATACGACAGCGTCAGAGGCTGGAAAAACGCCAGTGCTGCAGCTTGCTGTGGGCCAGGGAATACCGTGCCCAAGATAATGGCTGTCCTGCAAGCGGACCAGTGCCTCTTGGAAAGAAGCACTTTAAGCACGAGCAAAATCGCTGCTCTACCCAGAAACCCTAGTGTCGACCCACGGGAGGACCTCCTCTTCCCCTGTGTTGGTTTCGCTTTGCCAAAATGCCTTCTGGGTGAAGTTTGCGGGGTTTCGTCGGTAGTAGACGATCCCTGCGACGTTCGTGTGTCCTCAGGTTGAGCCTGAGCAGTCTTCGAGTTCGCAGCTCTGTGTGCGTCATAATCCAACATTTTCAAGTTTGTCTTGTCATGATCCCCGGTACCTTGATATTTTTCAACTATCTCCGGTGGGGCAACCTCATAAGACTCGTCTCTGGCGTCAGACGGCCCGCCATTTCGCAACTCGCCTCGCGGATTGGCGTCACTAGTTTCGGCGTCTTCCGAGTTCGGAACGTTTGCGCTGTCTTCACCGTCTTCGGTGTAGTCTGCAACGTTTGTGCTGCATTCTTCATATGATTCTCCTCCACTAAGCAGCTCAAACACATCATTGAAAGTTTTCCGAGCCAGGGTGTAACCTAGGAAGCGCCTGCGGAGAGCCTGGAAGGCGGCATAGCTCTCCTCCCTGTTATCGCCTTGGGTAGTTATTCCGGCAGAAACTTGCAGCCCGCGAGCCGACCCAGCGTGATTCCAGCTTGTTCTTACACTCAAACTGCATAAAAGCGTTTTCTGCAGCATGCAGTTGCATACAAAGCGGGACGGTTAGCGCTCTGCTGAGTAACGATAGGCAATAACTTTGTATCGAAAACAGCAAACTCGCTTGTAGTGCGATCGAGATGCTATATAAAAATGGATCTTTTTGGACATCAAATCCGAGTCGCCCACACAAACGGCGTGGGGGAAAACCCTCGTTGCCTGCTATGGCATATGCACGTCGACTTATGTCGGAATGAAATGGAAAAGTCCAGCCAACTCGGGGTTAAACTTTCAGACTTTGATCACTTGGGACTGTAATCAACACCAGCTTGTACGAAATTTCTCTTCGACTACCTTCGTGTCTTTCTCTCGAATCGCTGACTTTTAATACGTCGGTATCTCCGTGCTCTCAAGGCCCATATTTTGCTGTCCAAAGACGTTGATGGCAGCCTTGAAGTCCCCATTTAGCAGCGCCCAGCTATTGACGACGCATTTTATGCTTAGGAGGACGTTGCGATTCACGAATCGCTTCCCATTTTCATCTACTTTGTATTCAGCCCAGGTCTGCTCTTCGTAGGGGTGAAACTTGACCGCGATCACGTGTTCCATTGTGTCCGCTAAAATTACTCCTCCTGCGGATGCCACGCTGTGGTTCACGAAAGCTTGGTTCATAGCGCATTATATGCCTTTGATGAGCATAGATGGCTCCGTTCGCCATTTTGATCAGCTTCTGGACCCGGTGCCACACCTTACGATAACAGGCTTTCTCTGGGCGATCCCCTCGGGGAGTATTCTTTCCACTGTACACGCAAGAGCTCCAAGCTCCATTCCATAGCTTCCTATCTGGCTCCTTGCGCGCTCTTCGTTTTCTGCCTACTCTTCCCATAAATCCTGCCGATGAGCTTGATGGGCATCAAGGTACCTGAACCGATCAAGAGCAACGTGTCCGCACTTTCCATGCGCTTTCGACAAGGCAGTAACGGCTTATGAAATTCGTTCCTGTTTCGCTCCCTTGAAGTAACACTCTCTCATTCCGTTCCTTCTCCTAAAAAAGAACATGAAAGGTGTGTGAGTAGAACACAAGAATGTAGGTAAAATTCGGAGCGTTCGAGACATCCGGCTCTCGAGCGTGGCCGTTGACGACAGGGGTCGGTGTCCTCTTCGGGTGTCATGGAATCGCAGTTGCAAAGGCTTATCCTCCATGGATACATGCCGGTGCAGTTCGCATTGAGGACAAAGTTCGCAGGACTATGCATCCGCATTGCTCGGCGCTGCTCGGCGTAGCTCCCTTTCTGGGCATGGGTACATGTGCGCACTGTCGGTCATGAAGCGTGCAGGACGTTCGTGGATGGTGTTGAATGTTGCCTCGCCAGCGGTCTCGATGGAGGGCAACTGTTGCCCTATGTATAGTGCAAACCGCCTGTACCTCCCTTTTTCTTCCCATTCGCATCTCTCTTTGCTTTCAGTCGATTTTTGTTCATCCAATAGTTTACAAGTTCCTTCTAAGCTTCGAGTGAAAATTGCAGTGTTCCCTTCATCATGTCTTCGCCCGCAAACATCTACTCTTCGTTTTCAACGCTGTCGTTTTCCACCGGACGCATCTACGCCTAGTTTGCGAGGATGCCCCCTCTACAATGAAGCGAAAAGCGCGCGAATCAAGACGCTGGTATAAAAGACCGAGAGATTCATTCGAATTAGGCAAGATTATTTCCGTTAGGGGCGCTGGAACAGCACGCCACATGCAGAAGCACCATCGCTTTCGTGTGCGGGTTACTCACAGGTGGTGGATCCACCTTATTCTCGGCGTCGTCGCGCTTGAAGGATCTTCTATGGAGGTGCTTCATGGACTAGGTATTCTGCGAGCCTATTAAGCCTCGCCGAAGAGCCACTTGTGAAGAGCTATCTCATGCTGCTGACTGAGTTGCCGACCTCTGACTATGCTGCATCGAATCCCCCATGTTGGGAAGGAGACTGACAGCTGATTGGCAATTCGAAGTGAATAAGAACAGAAACCAGCACCCAGCGAGAAATTGGATGTGCGTTCCTCTCTTCCTCCGGCATAAGATATTGAGGGAGAACGATTTACGTGTATTTGGAAGTTTATCTTATACGCGAGAGGTCCGTCGAGACGAAGCACTCTACCGGACGAGTCCTTCGCGCGCTCCCCGGGTTGGCTGCTTTCGCGAAACCTGAGCATATCGTCTGGAACGCAGTTTTCTTTCTGGCTACGAGTTGGCGGGCTGTTTCTGAACTTCGCCACGGTCGCTGTAATCTCCCAGCTTGTCGTTTCGCGCTGCCTGCAGCCTGTTTGAGCGACCTGCTGAATCCCAGAATGAGGATGAGTTTCGACCCTGCGTCGGGTAAAGCAATTTGGTGCCGACGCCCCCATGATATGGCAAAGCCCTTCTGTCCCCGTGCTGCATCCTCACCGGCGCTATGGGCCTCATTGTGAACGCTCACAGCTGGCTCGACGCACGATGGAGCGATTGGAAAGACAGTTATCTTAGAGAAGAATGATATGTACTACCTGGTGGAAATTTCAGGCTGGGCGATATGATGGACGGTTTCTCGGATGCCGTGATCAGTCGCGCAGTTAAACCCCTCTGTCAGTGTAAATATTTTGTCGTTTAAAAAATTAGAAAAAAATCACATTCGACGCGCCGCTGTTCGAAGTGATCAGATAATGAATGCTGTAGCAAAAAGATGGACAGAGTCTGTGCTGTCCTATTTATACAAATCGTCCGTGGAACAAACAATGTTTTACGAGCATGTGGAATAAATTAGTATCCACTCACAGATGCCTTCCATCCTTTTTAAGCGTCCGACTGCTATCGGCTTCAGCTTCTCCAAGCGCATTTCGACTCTGAGAGGTTGCCCCAAAAATTTGCTCGTGTCAGCCCCTCGGGTACCGTCTTCAGCACCGTACATCTCCTGACATTTATAACAGCGTTCCAGTCTCGATTCACGAACTCCATGCATTTCTTGCCGCTGTTTGAACTCACCAGTGCAAGGAGAACTCGCGCGCCTGCCTTTTGTACCATTTGCTGCTTCGTCAGCTCTGGGTGCCTATCTACCACCGAAGCGCTCCGCTGCCTTTCCGCCATCTCTACCCTCTGGAGTGTACATCAAAGCTCATCCCTTAGAGTTTTTATTTTTTCTAACTGAATGCACTTCTTTATGCCACCAGGTGAGGATCTTTTCCGAAAGAGAAGCATTTGCGGAAGACAGACGAAATGTGCCAGGATATGTCACTGTGTGCTGAAAGGTTCAGCGAATCGCATATTGGAGCGATCATTACCTGTCACAATAGGGAACATTCCTTCGATGGGGTTGAACCAAGGATTATACGGAGGACTGAAAAGCAGTTTTGCCTGGATAGAATCTGCAAAATCTCGAACACTAGCGGAATGATGAAATATTACGTTGTCCAAAAGAAGATCGTCGCCAGCCTTCATGGAAACGTCTTCAATGATGCGGCAAAGTGGGTGCTGTTGAATCAGCCTTCTCTACGAGCGAAACTGAGGCCGACAATAGTATCCACTACATCTAGAACAGATGATGATATTCTCGTTCCCTTCGAGTTCGATCATACGAACAATGGGCACCCTGCTCAGCGAATACCCATACACTTTCCGATCGTTCCGTGAGAAGAAATCTCACAGACTGAAACACATCTAGGTTCCACTGCTTCATACCGATCGCGACGTTCATGGAACTCTGTAGATGCATTTTCGGTGGAATATGGCCTTGCGTGAACAAGGACTTTCTTGCGACTGTATCCCAGTGTTTTCAGTACCACACGAACAAGCTGTTGAGAAAGAGAGACTCCCGTGGTGACTGTGATCGACGCTTTTGCATTCCGCAAAAGGTGATCAACGGGTCGTTTTCTACCACTGACCGCAGGTTCTCTTTTAGAGTATCGGGTTTTGGCGCGGAACGCGTATTATTGTTTCATTCAGAGTTCCTCCACCACCCGAGTACTGTGGTATGACTAACCTAACGGTGGAATTTGGTCCTGCTACCACTGCCCAGTAAAGAATATGTATCCTACATGCAATCCGTCAAAGATCTATACAGTACATCACGTGGTGATGTCGATCTCCTGCAATAGACTGTGACATAGCATTCGATCACACTCAGCGGGGGCCGAACGAAACTGAGTTGAAAGACCATAATGGGCATCAAAGTCTGCTTAGGTGGAACAAAAACCTTTACGATTTCGTTCAGGAAAACGCAAACGTATTTATAAGGAATCGGTCACCTTGCCCCTCGCGAAGACGCACAGAGGGATTGCAGACACAAATCAACGCATTTCTAGGCATAGTGTCTCCGCAGAGCATAGACGCTTCTCGAGGTCAGCTGCGGCACAGCAGCAGCCGCGCACCCGTGAGCGGAGTCTTCAGGAGCGGGACTAGACAGCGAACCGCACGGCGGAACAGGAAGCAGATTCGTATGCTCAGTTAGTGCCTGCGAGGCACAACTGCGTTCGTTTCCAGCTTCGGTCGCCCTCGCAACTCTTTATCTCTGAAACAATCTGTATGTCTCGATATATGCACACCAATGTGTTCGTTTTAATTCGCCTTTCGATGCTCCTGGCCTTGCGCTCTCGGTTGTACGCTGGCGGCGCGTAAAGCTTCGCATATGTTGCGTATAGATGCCACTGCCGCAGCTCAGGAGCGGTGCTTGTCGCCCCGGTGCTGATGCAAGAAAACTATCTTCCGTTCCATCTCGACGAGTGGCAACCAAGTTTTCCAGACATTCCCAGTTCTTGGCTGCTTGGTTCGGATACGTTTTTGGGGATAACTCACACATGTTCTTGTACGTGCCGGCGGTGCCTCTGCGCTCAGAATGGTGGATATTCACCGCCTCCATCTCCTACAGGCTTGGATTTCTGTGGGATCTACTTTAACCGCAAGTTTGAGCGCTAGCTCGTCTCGCTGCGAGCCCGCCGCAATCTCATCAGTTCGCGTAGATTCGCTGTCGCAGCGAGACGTTTATCCGGTTTCGCTTGCAACGGGCTTGCAGTGGTCCCGAAGAGAAGGGTCTTTGCGTTTGCGGTAAGATCGCATGGGTAAAAAAACCACTAAAACTGCGAACAAAGCAGGTACAGGTTCGAATTCGACCGACTCAAAGCTGAAAACAGCCAACTTTGTGAAGGCTCGACACATTCTCTGCTCTAAGCAGGGTACCATCCAGGAAGTGTATAAGACGCTCATAGAACGCACAGAGACGCAGCGCTCCGCGTTGCCATCGACTTTCGCCGAGCTCGCATCCAAGTATTCTGAGTGTCCGTCTGCCAAACGTGGTGGAGACTTGGGCTGGTTCGACAGGCAGAAGATGGAACCGAAGTTCAGGGAAGTGGCCTTCTCCACTGCTCCCGGGAACGTCTCGGAGCCTTTTAAAGGTGCGAACGGCTGGCATATTGTCTTCGTTGAAGGCCGCCGGAACTAGCTCAGACCGCTGGGAGTCTGCATACTGCTTGACCCGCAGACCGGTGCCGTCGACAAGCGTTCAAGTTTTCTTAGGGTACCTCTGTACCCTTGCCAGTCTAAAACGGAGCACTGAACTGCTCGCCATGCTCCTGCGTTTCGATATTTTCCGAACATTTTTTCGATGTGCAGCCTCGACAATCGAAGTGAAGCAATAACGGCGTACGGTTTCATAAGTGGTTTTACGATTCTCGCGCGTATTTTGGGAGTGACTCGGTTCACGCCCTGCCGCTGCAATTCGTCACATTTCATCAATCAAAGTGCACCGCGCGGCCCTGGAGCATGCGTTCGCACGGTAACCGACATCAGTTTGCAAGCCGAACGCCCCAGCGTCCGCTCCTGCCCTCTCCTCCCCTTGCGCGTGTCATGCTCAAACCACGCATTCTCCAAGTCTTCGATTCTTCCGTTTCGGGGCACCTCGTGGGGGCAGCTATTCGCGCCGATGGATTGACGAGCAAAATACCACACGTAGTCTATTGGCGACTTGTGCACAAGCTCATGCCGAAAGCTCCCTGCACTCGGCACGTCAAATGAACGATTCCGTTCGATAGACAAACCCTCCTTTCTCTGTAGCTATCAAGGAGACGGCATTCGACATCAGCATGGTACCATACACAAAGAATCCACCAGGAAGCTCCAGTTTCTTCCGTTTGCACGGAAGACGGGCGTGAACTCGGGCTTTAGTCATTGCACGGACCGTTTCCAGTGGGGAACGCATCTCTGTTTCGCGCCACTGGAATATAGACAGATCGAAACCTCTCGACTTGTTCTCCAGCCTGGATTCTCCTTCCGGTGCGTGTCTCGTCGTGGGCAACATCGTGCCCCGCGAATCCTCTGTCGAATAGCGCAGGATGCGCTTCCGAGTGCGCAGCGGACAGAGTTCTCGCTGGAAGCATGGCCCAGCGGAAGCCCCAGATCATGGGGTACGGTTCAGTGCGCCGAAGCGGAGGTGGGCGTCCACGCGCGCCTTCTGCACCGGTCAAGGGCATGTGCCGAGCGCTGAAGCAAGCCTTCAGGTGCCACAGGGCGGCGCGCGAGCTCGGATGTCTGATGGACATACAGAAATACCTGAACACAGCCAAGTGCCACAGCGGCGAAGTGCCTACTGAGCCGTACGGAAAGAGGACGAGAAAAGCGCGCAAAGCGTATATCGCAAATTTCGTACTTGCATGGAATGTGTCGCCAACAACCGGTAACAGCTGCATAGGGACATGAACGCTGCCACCAACAGCCTTCGACAATGTGCACTGGAGCTGGTGGGAAAGGGGGGTATGATGCATTTAAAGCCGGAAGTAAGAGGGAGGACACCGAACCGGTCACCGAAAAAGCCGTGAAAGGCTGGTATTGATGGCAGTGGCAGGAGAGGCCCAACCTGTTTGTGTGCGTGTCCCCGGATAACACAGTGGACCCGTTCCATTTTAGCCTGACGTAGATGTAGCCGGTGAATGATCGCAGGCGATGCACGAAGCACGCGGCGGTAGCGGTAGGAGTTCTGTGCTGTTCCATATATACGGCGTTGTCATACGTTTGCAGTCCGTTTGTTACGCGGCAAAGAAGGATTAATATTCAACTCAGAGCAGGTCATGGAAGTCGATTCAATTTTGCCATTCAATGTCAAATTTTGTCATTCATGGACGCTTGCCTCATGTTCTTGGGTGGCTCGACTCGCACTCTCGTCGCTAACGCATCGGTACGGAGCAGTTCTGAGCTCATCGCGGCACAGCGTTCCGTCGATTTCAGGTAAAGCGCAACTGGGCATACGCTGCAAGTTGAATAGGATATTGGTTTACTTGGACCAAATGAAGGGGTCGTTGAGCCCAATAAGTTTATCCAGATGCCCTTCCACATAAAGGAATCGATAAACTTCGGAACTGTGTTTCAGTTATCAGAAGGACCAAAAAGCGTTCTACAACCATGCAGTCCAAATACCCGCTTACTCACAGACGCCTCCCAGCTTTCTTTTGGCAGGCAACCGAAATTGGAATCCGTTTTTATCCCAGCGAACTTCGATACCGAGAGACCGCCCCACAAAGTTGGCTCGTGCCGGCTCCTCGAGTCAATTCGTCAAAACCACACATCTTCTGATATTGATGGCGGCTTTGCAATCTTGGCTCACGAACTCCTTGCATATATTGCCTCTGGTTGAACGCAACTTTGCATGTTTCCCTCGAACTTGCACCCTCCGCGCCATTACAATCTCGTCATCGTTCCGTCGGGCAAACTCCTCGGCCCGCCTACATCCTTGTTCTTCTTCAATTGCTCTTCTTCGCTCGTTCGGTAGCTGGCGATGATGGCCCTCCAGCATCCCCGACTTCCATATCCATATCTCTCACTAAGACCTTTTTAAAATAAACACACTTCGAACGTATATGCTATAAACCACAAAAGATAAGCATTTGATTCCACTCATCTGGGCGTGGAACACAATTGAAGAAAAAGACTACAAGATACAGGCAGCCGTTGCTTTCAGGAATACGGCACGCGTTGGAGTTTGGATCATGAACCTGGACGCTGGCGGCGGTCGTCGCAGCCGCCGCTGCCGTCTGCGGCCTCAGCGTCAAAGAACGGCTGCATTAAATTATTTTACTCGAGGGCATCGCCTTCTTCTATACTGCTGAAGCATACAGACGTTATTTCTTTGTTAAGCTTGCGCTTAACGCTCGACACCCAAGCTCGCGATTGTTGTCCAACAGCATGGAATCTCTCTCTACTGCACCAAGGGATGAGCGCTTTCCCCACACGAACCAGACGAGGAACTGCTGGGTTCGCTACGTTGAGTGGAAACTGTGCGAAGAGAAACACGGCGAGGAAGAGTCCGAGTGCAAAAAGTTTGGTCGTTGGGCACGCGCACTTTGCCCAGTAGACTGGATCGAGCGGTGGGATGAACAGCGAGCAAACGGGACGTTTCCTGGGCCCTCCGGCGAGTCCTCGTGAGCATATGGCGCTGCATATTTCAGTGACTACGGGCTCCGCGGAAGAATTGGAACTTTCCTAGTACTGCTTTTTCTGACAGATTGAGGCGAAAGGTTCTGGGCGACTTCCTCGACGGAGAAATGTTTTCCACTCGAAAGAATATCATGCATATGGTTCTACAACCACAAAACAACAGCAGGTCTGTGTCGTATGCGACTTGCGAGTTTTATGGCCTACCTCCTGGTCTCTTGTCATGAACAACGGCGCGCCATGTGAAAGCATGGAAGCCCATCATCACTTGAGAGAATTTGATTGAAATTCTTTGGACCAGAGGAGAAATATAATCACACTCGGGAAGTGCTTATGGCGATGTTTCTCTTGTTCGCTAGACATCTACGTCAGGCTAAAATGGAACGGGTCCACTGTGTTATCCGGGGACACGCACACAAACAGGTTGGGCCTCTCCTGCCACTGCCATCAATAC
>Ga0080006_1141662_pt1 | contig 21832 bp, 16 predicted proteins | sample RS3BMetagenome_FD_69209 | JGI IMG/M metagenome (GOLD analysis project Ga0080006, IMG submission 69209) | Ferric oxide microbial mat and aquatic microbial communities from Rainbow Spring, Yellowstone National Park, USA - RS3B (SPADES... ...
CGACCGACCGGCAAACGAGTACGGATGGCGGGCCTCACCGGTCTCCCCGACAATCGTTGTCCTACAACGAGAACTTCCTGGTCATTCCCGTGAAATTCCCCACATTCATGCCGCAAGACCCATGAATTGCCCAGGTCGAGTGTGAAGCAGCGAACGCCCGATGCGATCGGGAAGCGTTCAGCCGCTGTCGGGGATCGAAGGCATCCACGGGTCGGCGACCATCAGGCGCTGGAGTGCACCGAGTGGATTCTCGCCGTTCTTCATCACCGTGGCGAGGTAGCTGCGGACCGCCAGCCACGCGGTGGCACCTGCCTTCGTCCGGAAGCCGCCAGAGCCGGTTAACCGATACCTTCACCATCCGGACCTGTCTCTCAGCTTCGTTGTTGTCGAAGCTGACCCGGAAGTCAGTGGCGAACCGCAGCACGTCGTCGGCGTAGAGGTCGAGCCGGCCGAGCAGGTTGGCCGCTTTGGACTTTCTCGTCCGTCCTCGCTTCCCCGACGGTGGTGGTGCCGGGTTGGCGACATGGCCAGCAGCGATGATCACGTCGTAGTCGGATCGGATGGACGCGATCTCGGCTGCGCTGAACGATGCGGCGCCGGTCTCTTTCAGATCGAGGACCCGGTGCCAGGTGTCGGCGAGCAGTGCAACCATGTCAGTGGCCCAGCCCTGGCCTTCGACCTCGGCCACGCCGTCCAGCTCACGGAGATGGTGTGCATTGCACAAGGCGTGGCTGACGGCGGTGTACTTGCGATAGGGAGACCAGCCGTCGTGGACCAGCACCCCCGAAAGGTGCTCCAAGACCCCCATGGAGTCCATAGCAGCGGTGCCCCGCTTCTTGTCCAGGTGGTAGAGGGTGAGGGCCGCGGTGGACGCAGAATGCACCCAGTACAGGGAGGAATCCACCCGTAGCCCGGTCTCATCGGCGTGGACCACCTCGGAGCTGGCCAACTCGCCCCGGAGCGCAGCGAGGAACGCGTCGAGTCGGCTCGCCCCCTCGTGCACCATGGCCACGATGGTTCCGGTCGCAACCGGTATCCCGTAGCCGTCGGCCAGCAGTTCGGCGACCCGCTTGATCGGAAGGTGCTGACGGACCACCAGGTAGCAGACCAGGGCCCGCAGGTTGGGGCCGTAACAGGTCGGACCGGTGGCCTCAGCGGGGAACGGTGCAGTCGAAACGTGTCCGCAGCTGCACCGCTTGCGTTGGGCGCGGTGTTCGATGGTCGTCACGGTGACCGGTGGAAGATCGAACACCTGACGACGGATCTCGCCGGTGACCGGCGCGTCACTCAGGTCATCACCGCACGCCTCACAGTGCTCCGGGGTGTGGTCAACGACCTCGTCGGGATCGGCGACGGGCGGGAGGTTCTTGCCCGGTGCACCGGGCTGCTTGCCAACCTTCTTCCCTGACCGACGACGGCGTGACTTCGGTGCCGGCTTTACGTACCCATCCGACGACGGTGGCTTGGAGGAGTTCTTCGAGTTCATCCCGAGCCTGGCCCGCAACCGGGCGTTGTCGGCAGTCAGCGTGAGGTTTGCAGCTTCCACCTCGTCCAGCCGCTTGACGAACCCTGCGAGTTGAGACCGGAGCAGGTCGTTCTCGGCCATCAGCTCGGCGACGGTCGCATGCCTTGCGGGCTCGGGTGAGGGGGCGTCGGTCGGAATTCCCTACGGTACGCGCCCTGTTGTCGCAGGTGGTGGACGGTGCCACCGAGGGGGTGAACAGTTACGCCAGCAGGTGGTTTCCCTGCCATTTCCCGACTGTGAACGCACGATGAACAGGGGCGCGACCCGGGTCGGAGGCCGGCCGCGACACCGGTCGGCGGAGCCAGGTGCCGGTGCAGTTGTCTCCCGGGCGCAGCTCAGCGTTGGAGCCTCGCCAGCGCGGCGGCGAGCTCCTGATCGTCCAGCACGCCGCGATCGTGGAGCCGGAGGAGCACCGCCCGTTCGTCGGCGACCTCGGGGGTGGCGCCGACCCCCGTGGACGGTGGCGGCGTCCCGACCGCCCGGTGCACGTAGCGGTCGAGCCGGTCTTCCTGGCGGCCGACGGTGTACTCGGCCCGCTCGTGCATCGATCCGCCGCGTACGGCGAGGTAGGCGAGCGCACCGACCACGGGGAGGACGACGACGAGGATGCACCACAGCGCCTTGCCGGCACCACCCAGGTCGCGGCTCCGGAACACGTCGGTCACAACGGCGATGAGCAGGAAGACCCAGATGCAGAACGCGAGGAACCACACCACGGTGAGGAAGACCTTCGCGAGCGGGAACTGGACTGCGGTCACCATGGCTCCTTGGTGGGTTGCGGGCTACCGTGCCGGGATCGGCCCGGAGGCGCCCCGCTACGCTGATCCCCCATGGTGTCGCTGAGGTTGGCCGTGTGTCAGATCAACACCGTGGTCGGCGACCTCGAGGGCAACACCGAGCGTATCGTGGCGGCCCTGGGCGCTGCAGAGGAGGCGCGTGCCGACCTGGCGGTGTTCCCCGAGCTCACGGTAACCGGGTACCCGCCCGAGGACCTGCTTGGTCGCCCCGCCTTCGTGGCGGACAACCTCACCGCTCTGGGACGCGTCGCGGTGGCGACCGGGCGGTGTGCCGCCATCGTGGGCTTCGTCGACCGCGACGACGCCGGACGTCTGTTCAACACGGCGGCCCTGTGCGCCCGCGGGGTGGTGATCGGCCACGCCGCCAAGCGACTGCTGCCGAACTACGGGGTCTTCGACGAGCAGCGGTGGTTCACCCCGGGAACCGGCCCGGTCACCCCCTGGACGGTGGGGGGCGTGCCCGTGGGGATCACGGTCTGCGAGGACCTCTGGTTCCCCGACGGTCCGGTGGCGGCCCAGGTCGCAGCGGGAGCCCGGTTGGTCGTCAACCTCAACGCCTCGCCCTACTCGCGGGGACGTCGCTCCGAGCGCCTGGCGGTGCTGCGCGCACGCGTGGCGGAGACCGGCTGTGCGATCGCCTACGTGAACCAGGTCGGCGGACAAGACGAGCTGGTCTTCGACGGCGCCTCGCTGGTGATGGACGGCGGCGGTGCCCTCGTCGCCTCCGCCGCGCAGTTCGCCGAGGAGACCCTGCTGGTGGACCTGGCCTTCGACCTGGACCTGGCTCCGGGCGGAGCGCCCGGTCCCGACCTACGCGGCGAGGACGTTCCCGCTTGGCCCGCAGGGTCCGGTGCCGCCGGGGGGCGCATCGCCCCGGTCCTCGATGCCGACGCGGAGGTCTACGAGGCGCTGGTCCTGGGCACCCGGGACTACGTGGTCAAGAACGGGTTCACGGACGTGGTGATCGGGCTCTCCGGAGGGGTGGACTCGTCACTGGTGGCGGCCGTCGCCGTCGACGCGCTGGGACCCGGGCACGTCCACGGCGTGGCCATGCCATCGCGGTACTCGAGCAAAGGATCGGTGCGCGACGCGGCGACCCTGGCCGAGCAGCTCGGGATCGACCTTGCCCACGCGCCGATCGACGGCCCGCACCGGACCTTCGTCGCGGTCCTCGAGCCGCTGCTCGGCGCCGAGCCGTCGGGGCTGACCGACGAGAACCTCCAGTCGCGTATCCGGGGCGTGCTCCTGATGGCGCTGTCCAACGCCAACGGGTGGATGGTGCTGACCACCGGCAACAAGAGCGAGATGGCGACCGGCTATTCGACGCTCTACGGGGATTCGGCCGGCGGGTTCGCCGTGATCAAGGACGTCGACAAGACGCTGGTCTACCGGCTCTGCCGGTACCGGAACCGGCTCGCGGGCACGGCGTTGATCCCCGAGGCGGTGCTGAACAAGGCTCCGTCGGCCGAGCTTCGGCCCGACCAGCGCGACGACGAGTCGCTTCCTCCCTACGATGTCCTCGACCCGGTGCTGGCGGGCTACGTCGAGGACGACCGGTCGGCCGAGGAGCTGGTCCGGGACGGGTTCGACCGGGAGGTGGTCGAACAGGTCGTGCGCCTGGTCGACCGTGCCGAGTACAAGCGCCGGCAGATGCCGCCGGGGGTGCGTATCTCCACCAAGGCGTTCGGGAGGGACCGACGCATGCCCATCACCAATCGCTACCGGTCGGGTGCGACCCGTGCCTGAGCCGGAGGAAGCCCCCATGACCGCGCCCGTCGGGACCGCCCCCCCTGCCCCCCGGCCGGGGGAGCCCGGGCACACGACGGATGCCGAGCCGACCGACCCCGACCGTCCCGGACCCCCGCTCCCCCCGGGTGGGCTGCTCGCCGAGCCCAGGGGCGAGGGTGCGACGCCGCTCACCCTCGGGGTGACCGCGGGCCTCGTCGGGGGCTACCGGTGGATCGAGCAGGCGCTCTGCGAGCTCCTCGGGGGCTGGGTCACCGACATCGCACTGCCTGCGGTCCAGATCCACCTCGACGCCCAGGCCGCGCGCCACGCCTGGCACGCCGAGCTGTGGGGCGACCGGCTTCCCGTCCTGGCGGGTGTCGACCCCGACGGCCTGACCCGGCCGCCCGAGCCGGCGCTCGGTGTCCTGTCCGCCCTCGCCGGGGCCGTGGCGCTGCCACCGGTGGGCACCCCCGGCCGCTCGTGGCCCCCGCCCGGACGCGACGGCGCCGGGTCGGGACCGGCGGCGCTCCCGCGTCTCGCCGGCCTCTACCGGGTGGTCATCCCCAGGCTGGTCGTCAGCTACGGCATCCACCTCCGGGCGACGTCGTGGGTAGCGGACCAGGCGGTCGCCCGCACCCTGCGTCTGGTCCTCGCGGACGAGATGGAGGACTGGCAGCTCGGCGAGCAGCTCGTCCAGCGGCTGGTCACCCGGCCGCACGACGTGGACGCGGTCGGCACCTTCGTCCGGGAGCTCGAGACGGTCGTGGTCGCTGCGCCGTTGTCGTCGGGCCTGGTGCGGTTCCCCGACGGATTCGATGGCCTCTGACCAGGTCGTTCTTCCCGGTCCGTCGCGGCGCGGCCGGCGGGTCCCCGGGCCGTTCCACGGCCGCTCCCGGTCGGAGGGCTTGACGCGTCCGGTAAACTTCCAAAGCAGCGAAGGTTGCGCCCGTGAGAGCCGGGGCCGGTCGTCATCCGAGCACGAACGTGTGCAGAGGTGCGGAGGTCGGTCCGGCAGCCCCCACCCGTTGGGGGAGAACGAAGGACCTGGTGACGTTGGCAAAGGAGCGCCTCGAGCGAGACGATGAGGATCTGGTACGGCTGTACCTGACCGACATCGGGCAGTACCCCTTGCTGACGAAGGACGACGAGGTCCGACTCGCCCAGGCCATCGAGGCCGGGCGCGAGTCGGAAGCGGTGCTCGCCTCGCCGCCCAAGGGCCTGACGTCCGCGAAGAAGCGGGAGCTGCGACGGACCACCCTCCAGGGCGAGCGGGCCCAGCAGACGTTCGTCCAGTCGAACCTCCGGCTGGTCGTGTCGATCGCGAAGAAGTACCAGGCCTCCGGGCTTCCCCTGCTCGACCTCATCCAGGAGGGCAACCTCGGCCTGATGCACGCGGTCGAGAAGTTCGACTGGCGCAAGGGGTTCAAATTCTCCACCTACGCCACCTGGTGGATCCGTCAGGCGATCACCCGGGGTATCGCCAACACCGGCCGCACCATCCGGCTGCCGGTGCACGCTGGGGACACGCTGGCCCGGGTGCAGAAGGCGCAGGCCCGTCTCGAGTTGAAGTACGGACGCCCGGCCACCCTGGCGGAGCTCGGTGCCGAGGTCGAGATGCCCGAGGACAAGCTGGTCGAGGCGCTCCGGTTCCGGGCGGAGCCGCTCTCGCTGTCCGAGCCGTTGCGGGAGGACGGCGACGCGGAGCTCGGCGACGTGGTGGAGGACCGGTCCGCCGAGTCCCCCTTCGAGGTGGCGGCGGTGTCCCTGCTCCCCGAAGAGATCGGCCGGCTCCTGGCGCCGCTCGACGAGCGGGAGCGTGAGATCCTCCGCCTGCGCTTCGGCCTCGATCGCGGCGAGCCGCGCACCCTCGAAGAGGTCGGGGAGCACTTCAACCTCACCCGGGAGCGGATCCGCCAGATCGAGGCGCGGGCGATGTCGAAGCTGCGGCACCCGTCCTCGGACACCGGCGCCCGCGATCTGTTGACCGTCTGACCGGCTGTCTCTGACCGTCTGGTTGTCAGTCTGACCGCCGACGGCGGCGGGGAACGGACTTCGACCGGACAGCACCCGCCGGAGCAGGTACGCTCACCTCCATGAAGAAGCTCCTGATCCTCGCCGTCCTCGTCACCCTCGGAGTGGTGGCTGCCAAGCGCCTGCGCTCCGCCTGAGCCCGACCGCCTGAGCCCGGCCGCCTGAGCCCGACCGCCTGAGTCGGCACTCGGCAGTCGGCGAAGTTCAGCGCGGGGCGGGGACCGGCGGTCGCCGCGCCAACCGCCAGGCCACCAGGGCCCCGGTCGTCGCCGCCGCGGTGGCCCCGGCCACCATGGCGGTCACCGGGAGGCTGGGGACGCTCATCCGGTCTCGGAGCCGGATGGGCTTGGAGAACTGCATGGTCTCCCAGCCGCGCTCCTTGGCCGTCTTGGCCAGTACCCGGTCGGGGTTGACCGCCACCGGATGCCCCACCGCTTCGAGCATGGGGAGATCGGTGTAGGAGTCCGAGTATGCGGACGACTCGGCCAGGTCGATCCCGACCTCGGCCGCCAGCGCCACGATCGCCTCGGCCTTGAACGGCCCATAGGCGTAAAAATCCATCTCTCCCGAGTAGCGACCCTCCTCGTCCACGACGGTCCGGGTGGCGATGCACCCGTCGACGCCGAGGTGCTCGGCCAGCGGTTCGACGATCTCCTCCGGTGAGGCGGACACCAGGTAGACCTTGTGCCCGGCCGCGCGGTGCGCCTCGATGAGGTCGAGAGCCTCGGCGTAGATGATCGGCTCGACCGTCTCCTCCAGTGCCTCCCTGACGATCGCGCGGATCTGCGCCTGGTCCCAGCCGGTGGTCAGCGTGAGCATCGACTCGCGCATGCGGTCGAGCTTCTGCTCGCTGGCCCCCAGGTGGAGGTAGATGATCTGGGAGACGAGGGCACGGACGATCAACCGGCGGTTGATGAGCCCGCCCCGGTAGAAGGGGCGCCCGAAGGCGGCGATCGACGCCTTGGCGATGACCGTCTTGTCGAGGTCGAAGAAGGCGGCCCGCACGGTGCTCAGTGTCCCACGGGTCGGCGCCGCACGTGCGGTCAGCGTCCGACCAGCAGCTTCTGGACGGCCTCCTCGGCCTCGGAGACCACCAGGAGGAGCACCTCGTCCCCGGCGGCGAGCCGGGTGTCGCCCCGGGGGACGATCAGCCGGTCGTCGCGGACGACGGCGACCACGGTGGCGTCCCTCGGGATGCGCAGATCGGCCAAGGTGACGTTGGCCGCGGGCGAGTCGTCGGCCAGGGTCACCTCGACCAGGTGGGCGCTCCCTCCCTCGAAGCGCAGCAGGCGGACGAGGGAGCCGACCGAGACCGCCTCCTCCACGAGGGCCGTGAGCAGCTGCGGGGTGGACACCGAGACGTCGACGCCCCAGCTCTGGGTGAACAGCCACTGGTTCTTCGGGTGGTTCACCCGCGCCACGACCCGCGGCACCGCGAACTCCTGTTTGGCCAGCAGCGACACCACCAGGTTGTCCTCGTCGTCGCCGGTGGCCGCCACCATGACGTCCACCGATGCCAGCCCCGCGGCGTCCAAGGAGGAGACCTCGCAGGCGTCGGCCGCGACCCAGGTGACGGCCAGGTCGTCGCGCATCCGGGTCACCAGGTCGGGATCGCGTTCGATGAGGAGCACGTCGTGGCCGCTGGCGTGGAGGTCCGCGGCGATGGCCGTGCCGACGCTCCCCGCTCCTGCGATGGCGACCTTCACCGCGCACCACCCTCGTCGCCGTCCGCCCGGAGCGGCGCCACGGCACCGATCCGGGCGTCGAGGTCCGCCCTGGCGGACTCGGTGACCATCAGGTGGAGCATGTCGCCCTCCTGGCCGACCAGCTCGCCGACCTCGAGACGGGCGACTCCGGCCCGCGTCACCGACACCAGCGACACGGCGCCAGGGTCGTCGAGGTCCTTCAACCGCCGTCCGGCCCAGCGGTCGGGCAGGTCGCGTTCGACCAGGCAGAGGGTGCCACTCGGGTCCGTCCACTCCACGGCCCCGTCGTCGGGGAGCAGGCGACGGTGTACCTGGTCGATCGTCCACGACACGGTGGCCACGGTGGGGATGCCAAGCTTCAGGTAGATCTGTGCCCGTCGGGGGTCGTAGATGCGGGCCACGACGTTGGGGATCTGGTACGTCTCGCGGGCGATCCGTGCGGTGAGGATGTTGGAGTTGTCCCCGCTGGTCACCGCGGCCAGGGCGTCGGCCTCGTTCGCCCCCGCCCGGTCGAGGTCGTCACGGTCGAAGCCGGATCCGACCACCGTCGAGCCGACCCATCCTTCGGGGATCCGCCGGAACGCCTTGGCGTTCCGGTCGACGACGGTCACCGTGTGCCCCTGGTCGACCAGCCCGACGGCCAGGCCCGAGCCGACCCTTCCGCATCCCACGACGATCACGTGCACGCGGACCATGCAACACGCGTCGGGCGGCCGTGACAACTCCGCGGGCAGCGCCGGGTTCCCTCTTGCGGCAGCCCGCGTGTTTTACTGAGGAGGTGGACGCTCCGATGGCCGGCGACGGTGGGCTGGCCGCGGGTCCGCGGCCGCTGGTCGGCGAGCAGGTCGGCGAGCAGGTTCCGGAGCCTCCCGGGGACACCCTCCCCTCCGGCGGGAGCCGTGGTCGGGTGGTGCGCCCGGCCACCCCCGGTCCGGTCACCGTGGACATCCCCGAGACGCTCCGCTACCGGCTGAAGAACGCGCTCCTCGGTCCCCCGCTGGTCAACGAGCAGCTCAGCTCCGAGCGCCTGAGCCGACCGGTGGCACTCGGCGTGCTCTCCCCCGACTGCATCTCGTCGTCGGCATACGGCACCGAGGAGATGCTGACCCAGTTGGTCCCCTACGTCGGGTTGGCCGCGTTCAGCCTGGTGGTGCCCATCACCATGGCCATCCTCGGGGTGCTGTTCTTCGTCACCCTCTCCTACCTCGACGTGATCCGGCTCTACACCAAGGCGGGTGGCGCCTACGTGGTGGCCCGGGAGAACTTCGGCCCCAAGGTGGCCCAGGTGGCGGCGGTGGCCCTGTTGATCGACTACACCGTCACCGTCGCCGTCCAGTCGGCCGCCGGCACCGCCGCGCTGACCAGCGCATTCCCCTCGTTGCTGAAGGTCGACGGTCAGAACCTGACGGTGCCGATCACCTTGGCGGTGGTGTTCCTCCTTCTCTACGGCAACCTCCGCGGGATCAAGGAAGCCGGCAAGTACTTCGCCTTCCCGACCTACTTCTTCATCTTCAGCCTCGGCGCGGTGGTCATCGTCGGCTACGTCAGGGCGGCGATGGGGACCCTGCAGGTGCACTCGGTGCACCACGCGGGGACCCTTCCCATCGGCCACGCCGGGCCGGGATGGCTCTACGGGGCGTCGATCATCGTGATCCTCCGGTCGTTCGCCAACGGCGGATCCTCGCTGACCGGGTTGGAGGCCATCTCCAACGGTGTGGGGGCGTTCCGGGCCCCGACCGCGCGCCATGCCCGCCAGACCCTGGTGATCATGAGCTCCGTCCTGGCCTTCCTCGTCCTCGGGGTCACCCTCCTCGCCCACTGGACCCACGCGGTGCCCTACAAAGTCGGCTCGCCGACGGTCGTGTCCCAAGAGGTCCGCTACGTGTTGGGGACCAATCCCGTCGGGCAGTTCCTCTTCTACGTGGTGCAGTTCGCCACCGTGCTCATCCTCTACACGGGGGCCAACACCAGCTTCAACGGGTTCCCCTTCCTCGCCAGCTACGTGGCCCAGGACTCGTACCTCCCCCGGCAGCTGACCCGGCGCGGCCACCGACTGTCGTTCTCCAACGGGATCCTGGTGCTCACCGTGGTAGCGGTGGCACTCCTGCTCGCCACCCGCGCCCAGGTGGACAGCCTGGTGGCGCTCTACGCCATCGGGGTCTTCACCGGGTTCGCCATGGCCGGCGCGGGCATGGTCAAGCACCACGTGGACCACCGGTCCGGCCGCTGGCGGCTGAAGGTCGGCGTGAACGGGCTGTCGTCGGTGCTCACCGCCATCATCGTCCTCATCTTCGCCATCGTGAAGTTCAAGGAGGGCGCCTGGGTGGTGGTGGTCCTCGGTCCGTTGATGTACTTCGGGCTGATCCGGCTCCACGGCCAGTACATGGACGAGGAGCGCCAGCTCGAGGAGGGTGCGACTGAGGCGGCCGAGGTGCCGGTGCTCAAACGGCACACGGTGGTGGTGCTGGTCGACCGGCTCGACATGGCCACCGCCCGGGCGCTCCAGTACGCCCGGACCCTCCATCCCGACGAGCTGCGGGCCGTCCACTTCGTCCTCGACAACCGCGAGTCGGCGAAGCTGGAGGCGGAGTGGAGCCGGCTGGGACTCACCCGCCTCCCCCTCGACGTGATGGAGTGCGCCGACCGGCGCCTGGCCCGGGCCACGCTCGAGCTGGCCGCCGAGACGGTGGCCGACGGCGAGACCGAGCTCACCATCCTGCTGCCCCGCCGCGGGTTCGCCGCCGGGTGGCACCGGATCCTCCACGACCGCACCGCGGACCGCATCGCCACGACGGTCAGCCAGCTCGCCCACGTGAACGCCACCGTGGTCCCCTACCAGCTCCGTGGCGGTTGGCTGTCCCGCCGGCGCGAGTGGGGTCGGCGGCCGCCTCCGGAGCCCGGCGTCCCAACGGTCCCAGGGGAGGACGTACCCCGGGACGGGAGCGGCCCGGTCACAGGTGGCGACGCCGGCGGCGAGCCGAGACGGTCCGCCTTCGAGGACGCCGCCTTCGGGGACCGGCGCCGCGGGACCACCCCGATCGGGGAGGTCCAGTGGCGCACCCGGGTCCGGATCGCCGGACGGGTGCGGTCGGTGCGGGTCCAGCCGCGAGCGGGGACGGCCAACCTGGAGTGCGTGTTGGCGGACGACTCGGGCAAGGTCCTGCTGGTCTTCCAGGGACGCCGGCGGATCCCGGGGATCCAGCCGGGTGCGCGCCTGGTGGCCGAGGGCATGATCGGGGACTGGGCGCACCGCCAGGCCATCCTCAACCCCGACTACGAGCTGATCGCCGGGCCGGACGCCGGCGAGCCGGTGGACTGACCGCCGGCTCCACCGGGCCGGGACGGGCGTGCCGGACGCGCGGCGGGGCCGGGACGGGTCGGACGTGCCGGACGCGCGGCGGGGCCACGGCGGGACCGCCCCAGGGTGGCCCCCGGGTCCGGTGTTTGCCATCGGGGGCCAATTGTCGGTAGCTTCTGCGTCCACTGCCGGTCTGGCGCGCCATCCTGGCGCGTTCCGGCGCACGACCGGTGCCGCGGTCGTGGCCACGCCACAGGGAGGGGAACCCGAACTGGAGCGGTCGGCCGCGGCCGTGCAGGGCCGTGCGGTCGACAGGCACGGGTTCGCGATCGAAGGGAGCACCACTCATGACGCACCTCCTGGCCGAAGGGGGTTACCAGGCGTTCTTCCTCAGCAGCACGGAGAAGACCTGGCTGTACTTCGCCGTGCTGTGCGCGGTGGCGTCGATCGCGGTGGGGCTGCTGCTGGCCCGTGGGGTCATCGCCGCCGACCAGGGCACCGCGTCGATGAAGGACATCGCCAAGGCCATCCAGGAGGGGGCGGAGGCGTTCCTGGCACGACAGTTCAAGACGATCGGGATCATCGTCGTCCCCCTTGCCGTCCTGATCTTCTTCACGGCCACCAAGGTGACTCACACGGTGACCCACACCCTGGTGACGAGCGGGTCAGTCATCGTGGTGCACCGGACGATCACTGACCTGACCTTCGCCCAGGCCGGGCTGTACCGGGTGATCTGCTTCCTGGCCGGCGCTCTTTGCTCGGGGTTGACCGGGTTCATCGGCATGAGCCTGGCCGTCCGGGGCAACGTGCGCACCGCCGCCGCGGCCCGCGAGGGGAAGATGGCCCCGGCCCTCAAGGTGGCCTTCCGCACCGGCGCCATCACCGGCCTGCTCTGCGTCGGTCTCGGCCTGCTCGGGGCCACCGTGATCGTCCTGATCTTCCAGAACACCGCCACCTCCGTGCTGATTGGCTTCGGGTTCGGCGCCTCGCTCCTCGCCCTCTTCATGCGGGTGGGCGGGGGGATCTTCACCAAGGCGGCCGACGTCGGTGCCGACCTGGTCGGCAAGGTCGAGGCCGGCATCCCCGAAGACGACCCGCGCAACGCCGCGACCATCGCCGACAACGTGGGAGACAACGTAGGCGACTGTGCCGGCATGGCCGCCGACCTCTTCGAGTCCTACGTCATCACCATCATCGCCTCGATCATCCTCGGCGTGACCGCCTTCGCGTCCATCGGGCGCGGCGCCGAGGCGGCGAAGACGGTCATCTTCCCGATCGCCATCCCGGCCATCGGCATCCTCGCCACCATCGTCGGCGTCTTCGTGGTCCGGGCCGGGAAGAACGACCGGAACGCCATGGCGCCCATCAACCGGGGGGTGTGGACGGCGGCCGTCCTGACCATCGCCGGCACCGCGGCGGTCGCCGGCGCCTACCTCCACTACTGGAAGGCGTTCTACGCGGTCCTCACCGGGGTGGTCCTGATGCTGGTGGCCAGCCAGATCACCGAGCACTTCACCTCCACCGAGCGTGGCCCGGTGCGGGAGGTCGCAGAGTCGGCCCGTACCGGGCCCGCCACGACCACCCTGGCCGGGATCGCCCTGGGGCTCGAGTCGTCGGTCTGGGCCATCATGGCCATCGTGCTGGCCATCGCTGTCTCGATCGGTCTGGCGGGCGGCAACATCGAGCTCTCCCTCTACCTCATCTCGCTGACCGGGATCGGCCTGCTCTCGACGGCGGGGATGATCGTCTCAGAGGACAGCTTCGGGCCGGTCTCCGACAATGCCGCAGGGGTGGCCGAGATGTCGGGCGAGTTCACCGGCGAGGCGGAGCGGGTCATGGTCAGCCTCGACGCGGTGGGCAACACCACCAAGGCGGTCACCAAGGGTGTCGCCATCGGATCCGCGGTGATCGCCTCCATCGCGCTCTTCGCCTCCTTCATCGAGACGATCGGCTCCCAGCTCGGGCTCCGACGGCCGCTCGGTGCCGACGTGAACTGGCTCTTCAACGCCACCCAGACCCAGATCAACGTCTCTCACCCGACCATCTTCATCGGGTTGCTGATCGGCGGTTCGATCGCCTTCATCTTCTCGGCGTTGGCCATCCGGGCGGTCGGGCGGTCCGCCGGCACCGTCGTCCAGGAGGTGCGCCGCCAGTTCCGCGAGCACCCCGGGATCATGGACTACAGCGAGAAGCCCGAATACGGGCGGGTCATCTCCATCTGCACGACGGCCGCCCAGCGGGAGCTGGCCACCCCGGCCCTCCTCGCCATCCTCTCCCCGGTGATCGTCGGCTTCGGGATCAACTACTTCGCCCTCGGCGCCTTTCTGGTGGGCGCCATCCTCACCGGCCAGCTGATGGCGAACTTCCTGTCGAACTCCGGCGGCGCGTGGGACAACGCCAAGAAGTACATCGAGGACGGGCACGAGGGGGGCAAGGGCTCCGAGGCCCACAAGGCGGCGGTCATCGGCGACACCGTCGGCGACCCGTTCAAGGACACGGCGGGGCCAGCGCTGAACCCGCTGATCAAGGTGATGAACCTGGTGTCGCTGCTCATCCTGCCGGCGGTGATCACCCTGCACAGCCACACCGGCGCCCGGCTCGGGATCGCCGGCGGCGCGCTGGTCGTCCTGCTGGTGGCGATCGCCTTCTCGAAGCGGAAGACCGGGGCGATGGACGCCGAGCTGCCGGCGGCCGAGGTGGCCGCGCTCGACTCCGCGGCCACCGCGGCGGCGGGCGCCGCCAAGGGCTGACGGGGGTCCCCCGCTCCGCCGGCGCCGATCGCCGGGGTTGACAGGGGGTTCTGTTCTCGTTCACCCTGTCGCGACAGCCATGACCACCACTGAACTGCCAGAGACGACCGGCCCCGACGACGGGGCGGGGTCGGCCGACGTGCCACGCTCCGGCGGTGCCCGGCCCCTGGTGATCGTCGAGTCCCCCGCCAAGGCCAAGACGATCGCCGGGCTGCTCGGGCCCGGCTACGTGGTGGAATCGTCGATCGGTCACATCCGCGACCTGCCCCGGCGGGCCGACGAGGTGCCCACCGCCTACAAGGGCGAGGCCTGGAGCCGGCTGGGGGTCGACGTCGACAACGGGTTCAAACCGCTCTACGTGGTGTCCCCCGACAAGCGGGCGCAGGTCGCCAAGTTGAAGAAGCTTGTCAAGCAGGCCAGCGAGGTCTACCTGGCGTCGGACGAGGACCGCGAGGGCGAGTCGATCGCCTGGCACCTCCTCGAGGTGCTGGCCCCCCGGGTCCCGGTCAAGCGGATGGTCTTCCATGAGATCACCCGCCCCGCCATCGAGCGGGCGGTCACCGAGTGGCGCGACCTCGACCGGAGGCTGGTCGACGCCCAGGAGGCCCGCCGGATCCTCGACCGCCTCTACGGGTACGAGGTCTCGCCTGTCCTGTGGAAGAAGATCATGCCCCGGCTCTCCGCCGGCCGGGTCCAGAGCGTGGCGACCCGGATGGTGGTCGAGCGGGAGCGGGCGCGGATGCGGTTCCGGTCCGCCGACTGGTGGGGGATCGACGGGACCTTCGCCACGACCCGCACCTCGCCCGGCGCCACGGCCGGCGCCACGGCCGGCGATGCCGGGGCCGGTCCGGAGGCGGTCGGTGCCTTCACCGCCTCTTTGGTGGCGATCGACGGGACCCCGCTCGCCACCGGGCGCGACTTCGACGAGCAGGGCGCGCTGCGGTCCCCCGGTTCGGTCGTGGTGCTGGGTGAGCAGGAGGCCCGGGCGGTGGCGGCAGGCCTGGAGGCCGCCGCCTTCACGGTGAAGGCGATGACCCACAAGCCGTTCCGCCGGTCGCCGGCCCCCCCGTTCATGACCTCGACCCTCCAGCAGGAGGCAGGCCGCAAGCTCCGGTTCAGCTCCAAGCGGGCGATGCAGGTCGCCCAGCGCCTGTACGAGCAGGGGTGGATCACCTACATGCGGACCGACTCCACCACCCTGTCGAGCCAGGCGCTGGACGCGGCACGCGCCCAGGCCACCGCCCTCTACGGTGCCGACTACGTGCCCCCCCGCCCGCGGCTCTACGAACGGAAGGTCAAGAACGCCCAGGAGGCCCACGAGGCGATCCGTCCGGCCGGGGAGTCGTTCCGGACACCGGACGAGGCGTCCCGTGCCCTATCCGGCGACGAGTTCCGGATGTACGACCTGATCTGGAAGCGCACGGTCGCCTCCCAGATGGCGGACGCCACCGGGACGAGCGCCCAGGTCCGTTTGACGGGTATCACCACGGTGGCGGAGGGTCAGGACCGTGAGACGGAGTTCTCCGCCAGCGGCAAGGTGATCCAGTTCCCCGGCTTCCTCCGGGCCTACGTCGAAGGGGAGGACGACCCCGACGCCGAGCTGGCAGACCGCGAGGTCCACCTGCCGCCCATGGCCGAGGGCGACCCGCTCTCGGTGACGGGCCTGGAGCCCGGCTCGCACGCTACCCAACCCCCGGCGCGCTTCACCGAGGCCTCCCTGGTGAAGGCGATGGAGGAGCTCGGAGTGGGGAGGCCCTCCACCTACGCCAGCGTGATCGCCACCATCCTCGACCGGGGCTACGTCTGGAAGAAGGGGTCGGCGCTGGTGCCGTCGTTCACCGCCTTCGCCGTGGTCGGCCTGTTGGAGCGGTACTTCGGCGATCTCGTCGACTACGGGTTCACCGCGTCGATGGAGGACGACCTCGACGCGATCGCCTCCGGGAACGAGGAGGCCCTCCCCTGGCTGACCCGGTTCTACTTCGGCTCCGGCGACGGCGAGGGCGGGGAGAGCGCCGGGGGGAGCGCCGGGGGGAGTGGACCGGCGGCCGGGGCGAACGGCTCCCGCGTCCGGCACCTGGGGCTGAAGCACGAGGTCAGCACCTATCTCGGGGAGATCGACGCCCGCGAGATCAACTCGATCCCGATCGGGGCGGGGAGTGACGGCCGGGAGATCGTGGCCCGGGTCGGACGCTACGGCCCCTATCTCCAACGGGGGGACGACCGGGTGTCGATCCCCGAGGACCTGGCTCCCGACGAGCTCACGCCGGCGCACGCCGAGGAGCTCCTCGCCGCCCCTTCCTCGGACCGCGTCCTCGGGACCGACCCGGACAGCGGTCTACCGGTGCAGGTCCGTGCGGGGCGCTTCGGCCCCTACGTCCAGCTGGGAGAGGTCGTCGACGGCGGTCCCAAGCCGCGCACCTCGTCGCTGTTCGCGTCGATGTCGCCGGCGACGCTGACGTTCGAGCAGGCGCTCGAGCTGCTGCGGATCCCGCGGGTGGTGGGAACCGATCCCGACGGGGAGGAGATCGTCGCCCACAACGGCAAGTTCGGGCCGTACCTGAAGAAGGGGAAGGACACCCGGAGCCTCCTCACCGAGGACCAGCTCCTCACCGTCACCACCGAGGAGGCGCTGGCGCTCTTCGCTCAGCCGAAGACCCGGCGGGGCCGTTCGGCCGCCGGTCCGCTGCGCGAACTGGGTCCGGACACCGACACCGGGCTGCCCATGGTGGTCAAGGACGGGCGGTTCGGTCCGTACGTCACCGACGGCACCACCAACGCCTCGCTCCGCAAGGGGGACGACGTGGAGACGCTCACGGTGGAGCGGGCCTCCGAGCTGCTGGCCGAACGCCGCGCCGCCGGGCCGCCGGTCCGCAAGAAGGCAGCGGCCAAAAAGGCGACAGCCAAGAAGGCCACAGCCACGAAGTCCGCAGCGAAGAAGGCTCCGGCAAAAAGGGCACCGGCCAAGAAGGCCGCAGCGAAGAAGGCTGCGGGCAAAAAGGCAGGGGCCGGAGAGCCTGGCGCTCCCGTCACGGTGACCGACCCGGCGTGACCAATCGTCCACGCGGACGGCTGGTCGCGCTCGAGGGGATCGACGGCTGCGGCAAGACGACCCAGGCGAGGATGCTCGCGTCGCGGATCGGTGCCCACCTGACCTTCGAGCCTGGGGCCACGCCGCTCGGACGCTCCCTCCGCCGCCTGCTCCTCGATCCGGCGGTGCCTCCGGCCGGCGACCGTGCGGAGGCACTGCTGATGCTGGCCGACCGGGCCCAGCACGTCTCGGAGGAGATCCGTCCCTGGCTCGAGCACGGTGAGTGGGTGGTGACCGACCGGTTCGCAGGTTCGACCCTTGCCTACCAGGGCTACGGGCGGGGGATGGAGCTGGCCGAGCTCGAACGGCTCACCGACTGGTCGACCGCCGGGTTGGGGGCGGACCTGTCGATCCTCATCGAGGTGCCGGTGGCGGTGGCCGCCGGGAGGCGGGGGAGCGGGGACGGGGATCGACTCGAACGGCTCGGAGCCGACTTCCACCAGCGGGTGGCGGACGGGTTCCGCCACCTGGCCGAGGGGGATCCGCGGACGTGGGCGGTGGTCGACGGAACCGACGCTGTGGATAGCGTGGCCGCAGCGGTGTGGTCGGTGCTACGTGAGCGACTGGGCACTCCGACCCCGGCCGCTCGGTGAGGGACGGGTGACGGCGTGACGGTCCTGCCGGCGAGTCGCGGGGGCGACGCGGCGGGCGGGGATCCGGCCGCTGTCGTCCCGGTCGCGGCACTGTTCGACGGAGTCGTCGGTCAGCCTGCTGTGGTCGCTCAGCTCCGGGCGACGGCGCGGCGTCCTGTCCATGCCTACCTGTTCCACGGACCGCCCGGGTCAGGGAAGCGGGCTGCGGCCCGCGGGTTCGCTGCCGCACTGCTCTGCCCGGAGGGCGGATGCGGGGTGTGCGGTACCTGCGGCCGGGCACTGGCCGGGACCCATCCCGACCTGGTGGAGGTGGAGCGAACCGGGGCGTTCCTTGACGTGGAGACGGCCCGTTCCATCGTCACCCGGGCACAGCGGCGACCGTTCGAGGCGGATCGCCAGGTCCTGGTGGTCCACGACATCCACCTGGCCGGGAGTGCGGCTCCGGCGCTGCTCAAGACGGTGGAGGAGCCGCCGCCGGCCACGGTGTTCGTGCTGGTGGCCGACGCGATGCCGGAGGGGCTCACCACCATCGCCAGCCGTTGCGTCAAGGTGGCGTTCGACCAGGTCCCCGTCCAGGCGGTGGCGGCCTGGTTGGTCGGCGACGGCGTCGACCCCGAGATCGCCGACTCGGTGGCACGACTGTCGAACGGCCGGCTCGACCGGGCCCGGCTGCTGGCGACCGATCCGGGCTTTCTGGAGAGGATGGAGGGATGGCGGGCGGTCCCGGGTCGGTTGGACGGCACCGGCGCGGCGGCGGCGGTCGTGGCCGGTGAGCTCCTCGCTTCGGCCGCCGATGCGGTGGGCCCGCTGGTGGCCCAGCACGCGGCCGAGTTGGCGTCGCTGGCGGATCAAGCGGCGGCGTCGGGGTTGCGGGGCATCCCCGGCCGCAAAGAGATCGAGGACCGCCACAAGCGCGAGGAGCGTCGGTGGAGGACCGACGAGATCCGAACCGGCCTGGCCTTGCTGGCGGCGGCCTACCGCGACCGGTTGGTGGCCTCGGTCGGTGCCGGGACCGTCTCGGGCGGGGGTTCCGGCTCGGTGCCGGCGCACGGGTACCAGGCCGAAGGCCGATCGCTGGTGTCGTACGTGGCCGCGGTCGAAGCTGCCGCCGCGAACCTGGGCCGCAATCCCAACGAGGGGTTGCTCATGGAAGCGCTGATGGTGACGCTCTCCGGTCTGGATGGCCGCTGAACGGCTGGACGTGCGGCGTGCTCAGAGGATGTTGACCGCTCTGGCCACCACGAGGATGGCCACCACCAACGAGATGGACTCCTCGAGCATGGTGGTGAGCTTCGCCCACGGTTGCACCGCTGACACGTCGGTCGGGCTGAACGCGGCGGCGATGCCGAACGACAGGTGGAAGTAGTCGACGAATTGCGGGCTCCAGCCGTCAGGGGCGAACTGGGGGTTGGCCATCTCAGGGAACACGAACGACGGGCTCATCACGGGACCGCGGAGGCGCCGTACCGCTCCGCCTCGATCGACTTCCCAGTACCAGAGGCTGAAGGCAATCACGCTGCTGAGCCAGATCGCTCCGCCGGCGATCAACAGCTTGTGGGCGTCGTGGGTGAACGGGGCGGTGCTGAGGATGCTGGCCACCAGCCTGGCCGCTTCGACCGCGTTGTCCGCGGAGATGATGGCGATGAGAGCGATCGTGAGCGCGCGAAGCGGTCTCGATGCCCGGTCGATCCGACCCGGGTCGCCGATGACCAGAGCGGCGAGCAGTCCGGCGACGACCACCAGATACCACCAGCGGGAGTCGCCGAGTAGCTCGGGTGGCAGCGAGCGGATGTCGAGCGGGAGCGCGGCATGCAGCGCGCCGGCGGTGAGCACCGCCAGGCCCATCGGCCACCGGGGCTCGCCGATGGCACCCCGGCTCCCGTCGGGGCCAGGAGCGTTCGCCGGTGGGCGGGAGCGCCATCAGACGGGCGTGGGTCGGCTGGCGTGTCGGGGGAGCGCCGGCATCACATGGCACGGTAGCCGTCGAGCGGGCACCGCCGGGTGAGCCGGTCCAGACCCGACGTGGCGGGCGCCCCTGAGGTGGACCCGGTTCGGATAGCCTGTCCGTCCGCGCCTGGGTAGCTCAGTCGGTAGAGCAACGCACTCGTAATGCGTAGGTCAGGAGTTCGATTCTCCTCCCAGGCTCCCTGTCAGCAACGTAGAGCCCTCGGTTCGGGCTCGCCGGGGCGAGCGAAGATAGTGCGAAGTCAATCGAGCGTCGCGGTGGATAGCTCCAGGAGCGCTCCTGTTGACCGGTTGGCACAATTGGTGCGCTCGTCCCGGTATGTCACCGATTCCTCTGTAGTGCCGGTGCGGAACCTGTCAAGGCCTGTGAGACAAGTCTTCAAGATTTCTTCTGTGCGTCGTTGTCGACGGTGGGCTTGTTGATCCACGCTGCGGTCGGCAGCTTGGGTGGGCTGGGCCTCCGGTTCCCGAATCGGCAGGGGTTGGCTGCGTAGGCCGCATCGAGGGTCTCGGTCCGCTTGGCCCGGATCTCGTGCGCCGTCCCGTAGTGGACCGATGCCGCAGCGTGCAGTCCGATTCCGGAATGACGATGGTGATGGTTGTAGTACTCGAAGAACTCGGCGCAGAAGGCGCGTGCGTCCTCGATGGAGCCGAACCGTTCCGGGAAGGCGGGGCAGTACTTGAGGGTCTTGTTGACCGCCTCGCTTTAGGGGTTGTCGTTGCTCACGTGGGGACGGGAATGGGTGCGAGCGACCCCGAGATCGGTGAGGAGCTCGGCGACGCCCTTGGAGGTCATCGAGGTGCCTCGATCGGCATGGATGGTCAGTGTTCCCTTGGTGACGCCCTGGGTGTCCACCGCCTCGGTGATGAACCCTTCGGCCAGCTCGGCGTTCTCGGTGGTGGCGACCATCCAGCCCACGACGTAGCGGCTGAAGATGTCGATGGCCACGTAGCAGTCGAACCAGACACCCTTGTCCGGGCCCCGCAGTTTGGTGATATCCTATGCCGACCGTTCGACTATGCCGATGTTGTTGGCGGTCTGCAGGTCATCGGACATACCGAAGTCCGGGAGGTCGGCATAGTCACAAGGAGGCGAGCCAGGCGAGGATGTCGGGCTCGGGGCGGTAGACCCCGGGATTCACGTCTGGTGGTCGGGTGCGGTCGAGGGCGGCTTGTTTGATGGCCATGTCGGCGTGGAGGTAGGCATCGGTGCTGTGGGTGTCGGCGTGCCCGAGCCACAGCGCGATGACCGCGGCGTCGACACCGGCGGCGAGCAGGCTCATCGCTGTGGTGTGGCGCAGGGTGTGCATCGTGACGTGTTTGCCGGCGAGACTGGGAGAGACGATCGCTGCAGCAGCGATGTGCTTGGCGAGGCGATGCTCGAGCGCATCCCGGGATAGACGCTGGCCGCGGGGGCCACAGAACAGCGCGGTCCCGGGCCGGACGGTCCGCTCGGTGAGGTAGGTCGCCATAACGCTCACGGTCGTGCGGGTCAACGGGGTGATGCGCTGGCGTCGTCCTTTGCCGGTGCAGGTCACATGAGGGCCGGTGCCGAGGTGGATGTCGTCGATCGTGAGTGAGCAGACCTCGCTGATGCGAAGGCCGGTCTGCACGGTCATCGCCAGGAGTGTGCGGTCGCGTCGCCCGGTCCAGGTCGTCGGATCTGGTGCGTCGAGGAGGGCTGCGACCTCTGCGGGGGTGAGGAACTCGACAACCGGCCTGGTGGTTCGTTTGGGCGGGATCGCGAGGACCTGGGTGATCGTCGCTGCGTGTTCGGGGTGGTCGGGCAGGGCCCGGCTCAGCACAGAGCGGATCGCGGTCAGCCGAACATTGCGAGTCTTGGCGTTATTGCCTCGTTCTCGTTCGAGATGGTCGAGGAATCCGCCGATGTTCGTCGCGGTGACAGCGTCGAAGTCGAGCGCTTCGACGGGGACTCCGAGTGTCAGGGTTAGGTACTTCAGCAGCATCCGCCAGGTGTCGCGGTAGGAGCCGATCGTGTTGCTCGAGAGGTCACGTTGGTCGTGGGCGAACGTGGCGAAGTAGGTCTGCAAACTGGTGGCCAGGGCGGTCATGACCGATCTCCTTCGGCGAGGTGAGGGGTGGGTTCGAGCCGTCCAGCGGCCAGGGCCATGAGCTCGCCGGTCGCGGACAGATACCAATACGTGTGGGCTGCATCGGAGTGCCCGAGCCAGGTCGCGAGCAGCGACAGCACTCGGTCGGGGTCGCCGTGGTGGGCGTAGGCCGCGGTCATGTGCGCAGTGGCGAAGGTGTGTCTCAGGTCATGCAGGCGGGGACGTGCTCGGCCGCGCGGTGTCAGTCCGGCTGCCTCCCGGACCTGCCGGAACATTCCC
>Ga0080006_1141734_pt1 | contig 21821 bp, 18 predicted proteins | sample RS3BMetagenome_FD_69209 | JGI IMG/M metagenome (GOLD analysis project Ga0080006, IMG submission 69209) | Ferric oxide microbial mat and aquatic microbial communities from Rainbow Spring, Yellowstone National Park, USA - RS3B (SPADES... ...
GTTTACCGGTGGACAGTTCGGGCCGCTCACCGCGTCGGCGCCGGGTGCCCCCCGGTGAGCCGCGGCGACTCCGGACGGACCCGCCGATCGCAGTCCCCGCGGCCGACGCGCGGTCCCCGCAATCCACAACAGGCCGAGGGCACCCAGCGCAGCAAGCGGTTGCGCAAGCCGCGGCAGGCCGAACCGACCCGCGACGTCCGGGAGCCGAAGAACTCCCGAAAGGCCCCCCGAAAGGCAAAACAAATTAGGGAGATCCGCGCGGAGGCCGCGCAGGTCGGCCATTCGGCGCGGGAGCGGCGCACTCGGAAGATCGCCGAGGCGGGGACGCGTGGCGCGTCGTTCGTCTTCCGGCACCGGGCCGGCAACGTGGCGATTCTGGTGCTGATCGTGGTGGCCGCGGTCCGGCTGTTCACGCTGCAGGTCACCGAAGCGCCGACACTGCGTGCCCAGGCCGCCGGCCAACTCAAGGTCACCGACGTGGAGAAGGCGGTCCGCGGCAGCATCGTCGACCGCAACAACGACCAACTCGCGTTCACCATCGAGTCGCGGGCGCTGACGTTCCAGCCCAAGCGGATTCGCAAGCAGCTCGAGGAGGCGAAAAGGAAGAACTCCGCCGCGCCCGATCCGCAGCAGCGGCTGCGTGACATCGCCAAGGAGGTTTCGACCCGGCTGGGCAACAAGCCGGACTTCGCGACGATGCTGAAAAAGCTGCAAAGTGACGAGAACTTCGTCTACCTGGCCCGCGCCGTCGACCCGGCGGTCGCCAGCGCCATCTCCGACGGGTTCCCCGAGGTCGGGTCGGAACGGCAGGATCTGCGCCAGTACCCCGGCGGCTCGCTGGCGGCCAACGTCATCGGCGGCATCGACTGGGACGGCCACGGGCTGCTGGGGCTGGAGGATTCGCTGGACTCCGTGCTGTCCGGGACCGACGGCTCGGTGACCTACGACCGCGGATCCGACGGCGTCGTCATCCCCGGCAGCTACCGTAACCGGCACCGGGCGGTCAACGGGTCCACCGTCCAGCTGACGATCGACGACGACATCCAGTTCTACGTGCAACAGCAGGTGCAGCAAGCCAAGAACGCCTCCGGGGCGCACAACGTTTCGGCCGTGGTGCTGGACGCCAAGACCGGTGAAGTGCTGGCCATGGCCAACGACAACACCTTCGACCCCTCCCAGGACATCGGGCGTCAGGGCGACAAGCAATTGGGCAACCTGGCGGTGTCCTCGCCCTTCGAGCCGGGCTCGGTGAACAAGGTGATCACCGCGTCGTCGGTGATCGAGTACGGCCTCTCCAACCCCGACGAGGTGCTGCACGTACCCGGTTCGATCCAGATGGGTGGCGTCGCCATCCATGATGCCTGGGACCACGGCGTCATGCCCTACACCACGACCGGGGTTTTCGGTAAGTCGTCCAACGTCGGCACGCTGATGCTCGCGCAGCGTGTCGGGCCGGAACGCTTCTACGACATGGTCCGCAAATTCGGGCTGGGCCAGCGCACCAACGTCGGGCTGCCCGGTGAGAGCGCCGGGCTGGTGCCGCCCATCGACCAGTGGTCGGGCAGCACCTTCTCCAACCTGCCCATCGGACAGGGTCTTTCGATGACCCTGCTGCAGATGGCGGGTATGTACCAGACGATCGCCAACGACGGGGTGCGGATGCCGCCACGAATCATCAAGGCCACCATCGCCCCCGACGGCACCCGGACCGCCGAACCGCGTCCGGAAGGCGTGCGGGTGGTGTCGGCGCAGACCGCGCAGACCGTGCGGAACATGCTGCGCGCCGTCGTGCAGCGCGACCCGATGGGCTACCAACAGGGCACCGGCCCGGCGGCCGGGGTGCCCGGCTATCAGATGGCCGGCAAGACGGGTACCGCGCAGCAGATCAACCCGGGCTGCGGCTGCTACTTCGACAACGTGTACTGGATCACCTTCGCCGGCATGGCTACTGTCGACAATCCCCGCTACGTCGTCGGGATCATGATGGACAACCCGGAGCGCAACGCCGACGGCACTCCGGGCCACTCGGCGGCCCCGCTGTTCCACAACATCGCCGGCTGGCTGATGCAGCGGGAGAACGTGCCGCTGTCGCCGGATCCGGGGCCGCCGCTGACCTTGCAGGCCACCTAGGCTGCGGATGGGCTCATGGCTGAGAAAGCAGTCGCAGATCGATTCCCTGGTAATGCCGGAAATCCGCGTCGGTGGTCACTAACGCGAATCCAGCGGTCAACGCGAACGCGGCCAGGTAGGCGTCCATCCAAACCTTGGGCGAAGCCGACCGGCGAATCGCGAACGTTTTCCATTGCGCTTCAAGACCGATGGGTTCCTGATCGGTCATCGTGATGCGATCGTCTGCCAGCAACGCGGCATAGAGCGACCATGCCTCGGCATTGCTCAACGGGTCGTTGCCATATGCGTCCAGGACCGCACGGGTGGTCATCAACCGGAGGAATGACTGCTGCGTTGCGCGGCAGAAGTGTATGGTCGCGGGCTCGTCGATCGTGTCCAGCCATGCACGCGCGACTTGGTGGTGGACGTGTTTTGACAGTGTCAGCGCGAGCCAGAAGTTGGTGTCACAGAGCAGCATCGTCTTGGCCGGACGCCCAGTCGGCTTCCTGGTCCCGCAGGGTGGCGGCGACACGCTCCGGCGTCATCTCGCGATCGGGGTGAGCCGAATGTTCGCATCGCACCAGTGGAAGCTTGACCCGCCGTGTGGGCGGGATCGTCGGCCCACCCGCTGTTTGGGACAGGCCGCGCCTGAGCAGTTCGGCCACGACGTCTTTGATCTTGCGATCCTGCTGCGCGGCGCGGATCTTGATCGCGCGCATCAACTCGTCAGGTAGGTCCAGCGTGGTTTTCACAATACCATTTTGCCATCTTACTGGTTATATGGGTATTCGCTTCGGTTCGATGCCAGATAGCCCGTGTGCTCCGCCACCTTCGAAAGCTCAACCAGCCTGCCGCGCCACTGCCGGGTTGGTCCGCTGGCCTACGGCAGTCTCGCAACCTCGGTCACTTTCGGCGTGCACGAAAGAAATCCCCATTCGACCGCATCGCCGGCGGTAGTGCATTGCTGACACCGACAGCAGACACGGAACGGGAAATCCCGTAAAAGGAGGGGAGCGGGTGGCCGCCGGGTCACCGTCAACTCCAACGACCGAGAGCCCGGCCCCTAGCTGATCACCGACACCGTGTTGCTTTCGAAGTCGGTGACGTAAACGGTGCCGGTGGGGCCGACCGCCACCCCGTCGGGCGAGTAGCCGACCGGGACGGTGGCGGTGACGGTGTTGGTGGTCGGGTTGATCACCGACACTGTGTTGTTGCCGGAGTTGGTCACGTAGACGTGGCCGGTCTGCGGCCCGGTGGGGCTGACCGCCACCCCGATGGGTGCGGCGCTCACCGGGACGGTGTTGGTGACGGAGTTGATCACCGATACCGTCACAGGTTCGGTGTTGACGGCGTAGACCTTGCCGGTGGTCGGGTCGAAGGCCGCCGCGAAGGGGTCACCGCCGACAGCGGATGTGCTGCTGGCGCCGACCGAGATGGTTGTGACCACGGGTTGCTGGGCAGCGGGGTCGACGACCGTGACTACCGGCCTGGCGGGCAGGTCGGTGAGGTAGAGGTTGCCGGTGGACGGGTTGACAGCCACCGCGAACGGGTTGCCGCCGACCACGATGGCGTTGATGACCGCGTTGCTGGCGGCCTCGATGGCCGAATACGAGTTCGCCGCGGCCAACAGGTTGGCGGTGAAGTGGTGATGAAACGCCGCCGCCTGCCGAGCCAACGCCTGAAACTGCTGCGCGTGGCTGGAAAACAGCGCGGTGATCGCCTCCGACACCTCGTCGGCCGCCGCGGCCATCACGCCGGTCGTCGGGCCGGCGGCCGCGGCGCTGCCGCGGGCCAGGGCTGCGCCGATGGTCTCGAGATCCGTCGCCGAGGAGGCCACGATTTCCGGAGTAATGTTCGCGTACACCCGACATCAACCTCACAACAAATCGACGGCGGCAGTGGAAAAATCCTGATGCCGCGTGTACGGCCATGTCACGCGTTCGACGTGCCTGGCCGCAAGACGGCAGGGTCGTGCTCGTGGGATGGGAAAAGGCTGAGATGGCCGCCTGGCTGCAGCGCGACACCGCCACACGGCGGCCCTGCTCAGTCAAGCGGGTGTTCATTCCGAAGAGACGGAAAACGGCGCGGCCTCGGAATTCCCGTGATTGCTGATGGCTGCAGAGTGCCGGACGTCTCCGTTGGGGATGGTTCTGCGCTGATAGTCATCGCCGGGCTCGTCGCAGGACGGCGCGGCGAGGTCGAGGTGGCGCGCGTCCAGATAGGGTGTCATGGCTGATCATGGCGATCATTCAGCATCTGGATCGGTTCGGGGACGGAGGTGGACAGGGTGGTGCCGGTGCCGGGTGGGCCCATTCCCCGACCCAGCGGCAGCGCTGACGGGGACGTGCTGCTGCCCGTCCTTGCGGCTCAGATCGCCGCGGTGATGGTCGCCGCTCCCGACCGCCGCGCCTCCGGACCAGAAGTCGTCCCGGACGTGCCGGTCACCGGAGTGACGTTGCGGGCCCAGGACGTGCAGCCTGGTGACTTGTTTGCCGCATTGCCCGGCTCGTCGACCCATGGCGCCCGGTACGCCGGCGACGCGATCCACCGCGGCGCCGTCGCGGTGTTCACCGATGCCGCGGGGGCCGCCGAGATGGCGGCCATTGCCGCCACGGTGCCGATCCTGGTGCACCCGGCCCCGCGCAGCGTGCTCGGCGGCCTGGCCGCCGCGGTCTACGGGAACCCGTCCGAACGGCTCGCGGTGATCGGAATCACCGGAACCTCGGGCAAGACCACCACGACATACCTGATCGAGTCGGGTCTGCGCGCCGCCGGTCGCACGGCGGGGCTGATCGGCACCATCGGCATCCGCGTCGACGGCACCGAGGTGTCCAGTGCGCTGACCACCCCGGAGGCCCCTGCGTTGCAGGCCATGCTCGCGGCGATGGCCGAAGGCGGTGTGGACACCGTCGTCATGGAGGTGTCGAGTCACGCGCTGGCACTCGGCCGGGTGAACGGCACAGTATTCGCGGTGGGCGGCTTCACCAACCTTTCCCGCGACCACCTCGACTTTCACCCGACCATGGCCGACTACTTCGAGGCCAAGGCCCTGCTGTTCGATCCGGACTCACCGCTGCGCGCGCAGAAAACCGTCGTCTGCGTCGACGATGACGCCGGACGTGCGATGGCCGCCCGGGCAGGCGACGCGATCACCGTCAGCGCAACGTATCAATCGGACGCGCCCGCCCACTGGCGCGCCATGGACGTGGCGCCGGTGGGCACCGGAGGGCAACAGTTCACCGCCGTGGACCCCGCAGGGGTACACCATCGCGTCAGGATCGGGCTGCCGGGCGACTACAACATCACGAATTGCCTTGTCGCACTGGCGGTTCTGGACGCCCTCGGCGTCTCTCCGGAACAGGCTGCGCCGGGCCTGCTGCAGGCGCGGGTGCCCGGACGCATGGAAGAGATCGACCGTGGTCAGGACTTTCTCGCCCTCGTCGACTACGCCCACAAGCCTGGTGCGCTGCAGGCGGTCCTGAGCACCCTGGCGCGCCCCGGTCGCCGGCTGGCGGTGGTGTTCGGCGCCGGCGGAGAGCGCGATCCGGGCAAGCGGGGGCCGATGGGCGAGGTCGCCGCCGAACTGGCCGACCTGGTCGTCGTCACCGACGACAACCCGCGCGGAGAGGATCCCGCGGCAATCCGGCGCGAGATCATGGCCGGGGCGGCCAACGGCGCCGCCGAGGTGGTGGAGATCGCCGACCGCCGCGAGGCGATCCGGCACGCCGTGGCCTGGGCCCATCCCGGTGACGCGGTGCTGGTCGCCGGCAAGGGGCACGAAACCGGGCAGCGCGGCGCCGGCGAGGTCCGCCCGTTCGACGACCGGGTGGAGCTGGCCCAAGCGCTCGACGACGCGCTGAACGACCTCGACGGGGCGCCCCGAAGGGCGCCGCGATGATCGAGTTCACCGTCGCCCAGATCGCCGACATCGTCGGCGGCACGCTCGCCGACATCTCACCACAGGATGCCGAGCGACTCCACGTCACCGGCACCGTCGAGTTCGACTCGCGTGCAGTCGGTCCCGGCGGGCTGTTCGTGGCGTTGCCCGGGGCGCGCTCCGACGGGCACGATCACGCCGCATCGGCGGCGGCGGCCGGCGCGGTCGCCGTGTTGGCCGCCCGGCCGGTCGGGGTTCCCGCCATCCTGGTAGAGCCCGTCGGGCCCCGGGCCCGCGCGGATGGCGGAGTGGCCGGGGTGCTCGAACACGACACCGACGGTTCCGGCGCCGCGGTGCTGGCCGCGCTGGCGGAGCTCGCCAAGGCGGTGGCCGCCGAGCTGGTGGCGAGCGGGCTGACCATCGTGGGGATCACCGGATCGTCGGGCAAGACCTCGACCAAGGACCTGGTGGCCGCCGTGCTCGAGCCGCTGGGTGAGGTCGTGGCCCCACCGGGATCGTTCAACAACGAGCTGGGTCATCCCTGGACGGTGTTGCGGGCCACCCGCAGCACGGACTATCTGGTGCTGGAGATGTCGGCCCGCCATCTCGGCAATATCGCCGCGCTGGCCGAGATCGCCCCGCCGGCCATCGGGGTGGTCCTCAACGTCGGCACCGCCCACCTGGGCGAATTCGGCTCCAGAGAAGCCATCGCCCGCACAAAAGCCGAACTGCCGCAAGCGGTTCCGGCGTCGGGTGCGGTGATCCTCAATGTCGACGACCCGGTGGTGGCGGCGATGGCCGGGCAGACCGCGGCCCGGGTGGTCCGGGTGAGCCGCGAAAGCGCCGCTGACGCGTGGGCGGACAACGTGTCGCTGGACGCGCTGGCCAGGCCCCGCTTCACGATGCACGCCGAAGACGCGCAGGCGGAAGTCCACCTCGGGATGTACGGCGACCACCAGGTCACCAACGCGCTGTGTGCGGGCGCGGTCGCGCTGGAGTGCGGGGCGAGCCTCGAACAGGTGGCGGCCGCACTCGCCGGGGCCGGGCCGGCGTCGCGGCACCGGATGCAGGTCTTGACCCGCGCCGACGGGGTCACGCTGATCGACGACACCTACAACGCCAACCCCGACTCGATGCGGGCCGGGCTGCAGGCGCTGGCCTGGATAGCCCACGCGCCTCCGCAAGGCCAGGGAGCCGGCGCGGGCGAAAAGCGCAGGAGCTGGGCGGTGCTCGGCGAGATGGCCGAACTCGGTGCGGACGCGATAGCCGAGCACGACCGCATCGGGCGGCTGGCCGTGCGCTTAGATGTGTCTCGACTCGTCGTCGTGGGAAGTGGGAGGTCGGTGAGCGCCATGCACCACGGAGCGGTCCTGGAAGGGGGGCGAGGCTCATGGGGCTCGGGTGCGGATAGGGGAGTGGTCATGGTGCCCGACGCCGACGCGGCCCTGGACCTGTTGCGCGCCGAGGTGCAACCCGGCGACGTGGTCCTGGTGAAGGCGTCCAACGCGGCAGGGCTGGGGGCGTTGGCCGACGCGCTGGCCTTGGATGTGCCGGGGGCGAGGACGGGCGACGGGCCGCGCCGATGAGACAGATCCTGATCGCGGTTGCCGTTGCGCTGACCGTATCCATCCTGTTGACCCCGGCGCTGATCCGACTGTTCACCAAGCAGGGGTTCGGCCACCAGGCCCGCGAGGACGGCCCGCCCAGCCACCACACCAAGAGCGGTACACCCTCGATGGGCGGCGTGGCCATCCTGGCCGGCATCTGGGCGGGCTACCTGGGCACGCACCTCGCCGGGCTGGCGTTCGACGGCGAAGGTGTCTCCGCGTCCGGCCTGTTGGTCCTGGGTCTGGCCACGGCGCTGGGCGCCGTGGGTTTCATCGACGATGTGATCAAGATCCGCCGGTCGCGCAACCTCGGACTGAACAAGACCACCAAGACCATCGGGCAGGTGTCCGCCGCAGTGCTGTTCGGGGTGCTGGTGTTGCAGTTCCGCAACGCCAACGGCCTTACACCGGCCAGCCCGGACCTGTCCTACGTCCGCGAGATCGCCACCGTCGCGCTGGCGCCGGGGGTGTTCGTGCTGTTTTGCGCGATCATCGTGAGCGCCTGGTCCAACGCCGTCAATTTCACCGACGGTCTTGACGGGCTGGCCGCCGGCACCATGGCGATGGTCACCGGCGCCTACGTGCTGATCACCTTCTGGCAGTACCGCAACGCGTGCGTCACCGCCCCCGGCCTGGGCTGCTACAACGTGCGCGACCCGCTGGATCTGGCGATTATCGCGGCGGCCACCGCCGGCGCCTGCATCGGCTTTCTGTGGTGGAACGCCGCGCCCGCCAAGATCTTCATGGGGGACACCGGCTCGCTGGCGCTGGGCGGCATCATCGCGGGATTGTCGGTGACCAGTCGCACCGAGATCCTCGCCGTCGTGCTGGGCTCGCTGTTTGTCGCCGAGGTTTCCTCCGTCGTGCTGCAGATCCTGGCCTTCCGCACCACCGGGCGCCGGGTGTTCCGGATGGCGCCGTTCCACCACCATTTCGAACTGGCCGGCTGGGCCGAAACCACGGTGATCATCCGGTTCTGGCTGCTCGCCGCGATCACCTGCGGCCTGGGTGTGGCACTGTTCTACGGTGAGTGGCTGGCCGCGGTCGGCGCCTGATGAGCGGTCTTGACCCGTTGGTACCGGGGGCGCCCGTCTTGGTCGCCGGTGCCCGCGTCACCGGCCGCGCGATACTAGCGGCCCTGACCCGGTTCGGTGCCCGGCCAACGCTGTGCGACGACGACATGGCTATGCTGCGCCCCCATGCCGAGCTTGGGATCGCGACCGTTGACCCACTGGTCGCCGCGCAGCACATCGCCGACTATGCCCTGGTGGTCACCAGTCCGGGGTTCTCGCCGACCACGCCCCTGCTGGTCGCCGCGTCGGCGGCGGGCGTGCCGATCTGGGGCGACGTGGAATTGGCGTGGCGGCTCGACGCTGCGGGCCACTACGGCACTCCGCGCCGCTGGCTGGTGGTTACCGGCACCAACGGCAAGACGACCACGACGTCGATGTTGCACGCCATGCTGATTGCCGGGGGACGCCGCAGCGTACTGTGCGGCAACATCGGCAGTCCCGTTCTGGACGCGTTGGCAGAGCCTGCCGACCTGCTGGCCGTGGAGCTGTCCAGTTTCCAGCTGCACTGGGCGCCCTCGCTGCGGCCCGACGCGGGCGTCGTGCTCAACATCGCTGAAGACCACCTGGACTGGCATTCGTCGATGGCCGAATACACCGCCGACAAGGCCCGGGTGCTGGGCGGCCGGGTGGCGGTGGTCGGCCTCGATGACGCCCGGGCCGCCGCGTTGCTGCACACCGCGGCGGCGCCGGTGCGGGTGGGCTTCAGGCTGGGGGAACCGACGACCGGCGAACTCGGCGTCCGCGACGGCCGACTGGTCGACCGGGCCTTTGCCGACGACCTGGTCCTGCTGCCGGTCGACTCGATACCCATCCCGGGGCCGGTGGGCGTGCTCGACGCGCTGGCCGCGGCGGCGCTGGCCCGCAGCGTCGACGTGACCCCCGAGGCAATCGGGTCCGCAATCGCCGCTTTCCGGATGGGCCGGCACCGGTCGGAGGTCGTCGCCGTTGCCGACGGGATCACTTACGTCGACGATTCCAAGGCCACCAATCCGCACGCCGCCGAGGCGTCCGTACTGGCGTATCCGCGGGTCGTCTGGGTGGCAGGCGGTTTGCTGAAGGGCGCGTCGGTCGACGCCGAGATCGCCAGGATGGCACCGCGGCTGGTCGGCGCGGTGCTGATCGGCCGAGATCGGCACGAGGTTGCCGAGGCGTTATCGCGACACGCGCCGGATGTCCCCGTCGTCCAGGTTGAGACAGGCGAGGATGTTGGTGTGGATGCGGCTGGTGTGATTTTTGCTACGAATGTGACGAAAGTCAACGATACGGACGAGAAGCTCGGCAATCGCATCATGACTGCGGCCGTGGCCGCGGCGCGGGACCTGGCAAAGCCCGGCGACACAGTGCTGCTGGCACCGGCGGGTGCGTCGTTCGACCAGTTCAGCGGCTATGCCGACCGTGGCGACGCGTTCGCGGCCGCCGTCCGAGCGGCGATCCGGTAGGTGCGCGTGGGTAAGGGTTTCACCTGGCGGCTGCGCCGAGGCCGGGAAGGCCAGGAAGTCCGGGAAATCCGGGAAACAGCCGAGGCGAGCGTGACCGAACGGGGCGAAAACGCCGCGATGGATGACTCCGACGCCGCGGCGGGCACTTCGTTGGCCATTAACGCAACGGAGCTCACCTCGGGGCTCACCCCGGGGAGCAGATTCCCGAACGTCCATGGCCTGCGCACCCGGTACGGCGCGTGGCTGGGCCGGCCGATGACCTCGTTTCACCTGATCATCGCGGTGGCGGGGCTGCTGACGATCCTCGGGCTCATCATGGTGCTGTCCGCGTCAGGCGTGCGATCCTACGGCGCCGACGGCTCGGCCTGGGTGATCTTCGGCAAGCAGGTGTTATGGACGTTCATCGGACTCGTCGGGGCCTATGTCGCGCTGCGCATGCCGGTGCGGTTCATCCGGCGCGTCGCATTCACCGGTTACGCCGTCACCGTCGTCCTGCTGGTGCTGGTGCTCGTCCCTGGCATCGGCAACCTGGCCAACGGTTCCCGCAAGTGGTTCGTCGTCGCCGGCTTCTCGATGCAGCCGTCCGAGCTGGCGAAGATCGCCTTCGCGATCTGGGGTGCGCACCTGCTGGCGGCCCGCCGTCTGGAGCGCGCCTCGCTACGAGAGATGCTGATTCCGCTGGTGCCCGCCGCGGTCATCGCATTGGCGCTGATCGTCGCCCAGCCCGACCTCGGGCAGACGGTGTCGCTGGGCATCATCCTGCTGGCGTTGCTCTGGTACGCCGGCTTGCCGCTGCGCGTGTTCGCCACCTCCCTGGCAGCGGTCTTCATGGCCGGTGCGATCTTGGCGATGTCCGCGGGTTACCGGTCCGACCGGGTGAAGTCCTGGATGAACCCCGAGAATGACCCCCAGGACACCGGGTATCAGGCCCGGCAGGCGAAGTTCGCGCTGGCACACGGCGGCATCTTCGGCGATGGTCTGGGCCAGGGCGTGGCCAAATGGAACTACCTGCCCAACGCCCACAATGACTTTATCTTCGCGATCATCGGCGAGGAGCTCGGGTTCATCGGCGCGTTCGGGCTGCTGGTCCTGTTCGGGCTGTTCGCCTACACGGGGATGCGGATCGCACGCCGGTCCGCCGACCCGTTTCTGCGGCTTTTGACCGCCACCACGACCATGTGGGTGTTAGGTCAGGCGTTCATCAACATCGGTTACGTGATCGGGATTCTGCCGGTCACCGGTATCCAGCTCCCGCTCATTTCTGCGGGCGGAACATCTACGGCAGCAACGCTTTTCATGATAGGACTCATGGCCAACGCGGCGCGTCACGAACCCGAAGCGGTGGCCGCGCTGCGCGCCGGGCGCGACGACAGGGTGAACCGGATACTGCGGCTGCCGCTGCCCGAGCCCTACGTGCCGACCCGCCTGGAGACGTTCCGCGACCGCAAGCGTGTCCGCCCTTCGCGGCCGGCCCAGCCGCCGAAGGCACCGGCGGAGCGCAAGGCCGCTCAGCCGCGCGTCCGCAAGGCCTCGCGCAACCCGGATGCACCGTTTCGGCCAGCGGTACCCCGAACGGCCGCCCGCCCGGCTCGCCGGCCAGGGCATCATGGGTTTGGTCCTGGATTCGGTCCCGGATTTGATCGAAGCCATGCCGGCCAGGGAGCCGGCCCGAGCCAGCGTCAGGCACGGCGCGCACGAGCACTGGAAGGTCAGCGTTACGGGTGAACGACACGGTCAAAAAGCCGGCCGGCGGGCTGGGGGCAGGCCCCCCGCCCGCCGGTGCCGCATCGTCGGTCAGTTCCGCATCGTCGACCGTGTCCGTGGTGCTGGCCGGCGGCGGTACCGCCGGTCACGTGGAGCCCGCGATGGCCGTCGCCGACGCGCTCGGCGCGCTCGACCCCTCCGTCCGGATCACCGCTCTGGGTACCCGGCGTGGGCTCGAAACGACGCTGGTGCCCAAACGCGGCTATCACCTCGAACTGATCACGCCCGTGCCGCTGCCGCGCAAGCCCGGCGGTGACCTGGCCCGGCTGCCTCCGCGGGTGTGGCGCGCGGTGCGGGAGACCCGCGCCGTGCTCGACACGGTTCACGCCGATGTGGTGATCGGGTTCGGCGGTTACGGGGCCCTGCCGGCGTACCTCGCCGCCCGCGGCATCCCGAAGATTCGGCCCCGCATCCCGGTGGTGATCCACGAAGCCAACGCTCGCGCCGGACTGGCCAACCGAGTCGGCGCCCGCAGCGCGGACCGGGTGCTCTCGGCGGTGCCGGAATCCGGGCTACCGCGCGCCGAGGTGGTCGGAATACCGATCCGGGCGGCCCTCGCCGCGCTGGACCGCGTGGCGTTGCGTGCCGAAGCCCGCAGGCACTTCGGCTTCGCCGACGATGCGAAGGTGCTGCTGGTGTTCGGCGGATCGCAGGGCGCGGTCTCGCTCAACCGCGCGGTGGCCGCCGCCGCCGCCGACTTGGCTGCCGCCGGCGTGGCCGTGCTGCACGCGATTGGCTCCAAGAACACCCTCGACCTGCGCACCCCCCAGCCGGGCGACCCGCCCTACGTGGCGGTGCCCTTCCTGGACCGGATGGATCTGGCCTATGCCGCGGCCGACCTGGCGATCTGCCGGTCCGGAGCGATGACCGTCGCCGAGGTCTCGGCCGTCGGCCTGCCGGCCATCTACGTGCCGCTGCCGATCGGCAACGGAGAGCAGCGGCTCAACGCGCTGCCGGTGGTGAACGCCGGCGGGGGCATGGTGGTGGCCGATGCCGCGCTGGCCCCGGGCCTGGTCGTCGAGCGGGTGAGCGGGCTGCTGGGCGACCCGCCGAGGTTGGCGGCGATGACCGCCGCCGCCGCGCGGGTGGGGCACCGGGACGCCGCGCGGCAGGTGGCTCAGGCGGCGCTGGACCTAGCGCACCGGGCGCGGGCCGCCCGGTTCTTCGAAGACGCCGGAGGAAAACGGTGAACGCCGAGCAATTGCCGCCCGAGCTGCCCCCCGAGTTACAAAGGGTGCACATGGTGGGCATCGGGGGCGCCGGGATGTCCGGCGTCGCCCGCATCCTGCTGGACCGGGGCGGGTCGGTGTCCGGCTCCGACGCCAAGGAGTCGCGCGGTTTGCACGCGCTGCGGGCGCGCGGCGCGCTGATCCGCATCGGTCACGACGCCTCGTCGCTGGATCTGCTGCCCGGCGGCCCCACCGCGGTCATCACCACCCAAGCGGCCATCCCGAAGACCAACCCCGAGCTCGTCGAAGCCCGGCGGCGCGGCATCCCGGTGTTGCTGCGACCGGCCGTGCTGGCCAAGCTGATGACCGGGCACACCACGGTGATGGTCACCGGGACGCACGGCAAGACGTCGACGACGTCGATGCTGATCGTCGCACTGCAGCACTGCGGACGGGACCCGTCGTTCGCGGTCGGCGGGGAACTTGGCGAGGCGGGCACCAACGCCCACCACGGCAGCGGCGACTGCTTCGTCGCCGAGGCCGACGAAAGCGACGGCTCGCTCCTGGAGTACACGCCCCACGTCGTGGTGGTCACCAACGTCGAAACCGACCACCTCGATTTCTATGGCAGCGCCGATGCCTACGTCGGGGTCTTCGACGCCTTCATGGAACGGCTTGCGCCCGGGGGAGCGCTGGTGGTGTGCACCGATGACCCGGGCGCAGCGGCGCTGGCCGATCGCACGGCCCAGTTGGGCGTCCGGGTGCTGCGCTACGGGTCGGGGCCCGACGAGAACGCCCCCGCAAGCGGGCGGTACCCCCTGGCCGCTTCGCTGTTGTCATGGGAGCAACGGGGCGCCGAAGCGGTCGCGAATATCCGGCTGGCTGCCGAACTGGACTCAGAGCCGCACCCGCGGGTGATGCGGCTGTCGGTGCCCGGACGCCACATGGCGCTCAATGCGCTGGGCGCGCTGCTGGCGGCGATCGAGATCGGGGCCTCGCCGGATGACGTGCTGCACGGGCTGGCCGGCTTCGAGGGTGTGCGCCGCCGATTCGAACTGGTCGGCACTGTGGGAGTCGGCAAGGGGGTAGGCAAGGCCCCGAACTCACTGGTGCAGGTGTTCGACGACTATGCCCACCATCCCACGGAGATCAGCGCCACGCTGGCTGCGGTGCGCACGCTGTGCGAGCAGCACGGCGAGGGCCGCTGCATAGTGGTTTTTCAGCCCCATTTGTATTCGCGGACAAAGGCTTTCGCCGCGGAGTTCGGTCGCGCGCTGGATGCCGCCGACGAGGTGTTCGTGCTCGACGTCTACGGTGCACGCGAACGACCGCTCGCCGGGGTCAGCGGGGCCAGTATCGCCGAGCACGTCAGCAGGCCGGTGCACTACGTCCCCGATTTCTCCGCGGTCGCCGAGGAGGTCGCGATCGCCGCCGCTCCCGGCGACTTCATCGTCACCATGGGCGCGGGCGACGTCACCATGCTCGGGCCGGAGATCGTGACCGCGCTGCGGGCGCGGGCCAATCGGAGCGCACCGGGCCGTCCGGAGGCATCGCAGTGACCGAGCCAACCTCCGAGCCAACCGGGGTCGTGCCGACCCACCTGGCCGAGGCGGGGGCCGAGTCGGGGGCCGACTCGGAGGCCGAGCAAACCGGCCACGGGATCACCGAGCCGCTCGTCGCAGGCCCGCAACCCGACCGGGAAGAGGCGGACGAGGCCGATATCGAGGGGCCGCGCCGGCGGGCTCGTCGGGAACGCGCCGAGCGCCGCGCCGCGCAGGCGCGCGCCAGAGCCATCGAAGAGGCTCGTCGCGAGGCCAAACGCCAAGCCAGCGGACGCCAGGTCAGCCAGCCGAAACCCGTCGCGCGGGGCGTCGTTCAGGGTTTGAAAATGCTGCTCGCTACGATTCTGCTGGCGATCCTCGGGATCGGGCTGGCACTGGTGCTGTATTTCACGCCCGCGATGTCCGCACGCAGCGTCGTCGTCACCGGCACTGGGGCCGTGACCCGCGAGGAGGTCTTGGACGCGGCCCGGGTGCGGCCCGGGACGCCGCTGCTGCAGATCAACACCAACCAGGTCGCCGACCGCGTGGCGGCGATCCGGCGAGTCGCCAGCGCGCGTGTGCAGCGTCAGTATCCCTCCGCGTTGCGGATCACCATCGTCGAGCGAGTTCCCTTGGTGGTCAAGGACTTTGCGGACGGTCCGCACCTTTTCGACCGCGACGGCGTCGACTTCGCAACCGCGCCGCCGCCACCGGCGCTGCCCTACCTCGACGCCGCCGATCCCGGACCCACCGACCCGGCGACCAAGGCCGCGCTGCAGGTGCTGACCGCGCTGCGTCCTGAGGTCGCGGGTGAAGTCGGCCGGATCGCGGCCCCGTCGGTCGCCTCGATCACCCTGACGCTGAGCGACGGCCGGGTGGTGATCTGGGGGACCACCGACCGCACCGAGGAGAAGGCCGAAAAGCTGGCCGCGCTGTTGACGCAGCCCGGGCGGACTTACGACGTGTCCAGCCCCGATCTGCCGACCGTCAAGTAGCGCTGCGGGACAAACGTGCAGCCAGTTTCACGCTCGGCACCGAACGTGAAGCCAGTTTCACGCTCGGCGCCAGGAAGTGACATCGAAAAAATTCGCGCATTGCGTCTCGGCGCGCCTGCAGGGTTAGCCCGCGTCGTACCCATACCGTTCTGGTTGCGCGGAAGTACTTGACATAACTCTAAACCTGTGGTTGAGGGTTTTGGATGGAGCCCCGCCCCGTCCGGCAGGAACCCCACCGTGAGAGCTTGAGCCCACCAGGGAGGAAGACGAATGATGACCCCCCCGCACAACTACCTGGCCGTCATCAAGGTCGTGGGGATCGGTGGTGGCGGCGTCAATGCCGTGAACCGGATGATCGAACAAGGCCTCAAGGGTGTCGAGTTCATCGCGATCAACACCGACGCTCAGGCACTACTGATGAGCGACGCCGACGTCAAGCTCGACGTGGGTCGCGACTCCACTCGCGGGCTGGGCGCCGGGGCGGACCCGGAGGTCGGCCGGAAGGCCGCCGAGGACGCTAAGGACGAGATCGAAGAGCTGTTACGCGGGGCGGACATGGTGTTCGTCACCGCCGGCGAGGGGGGCGGCACCGGCACCGGCGGGGCGCCCGTCGTCGCCAGTATCTCGCGCAAGCTCGGCGCGCTGACGGTCGGCGTGGTCACCCGCCCCTTCTCCTTCGAGGGTAAACGGCGCGGCAATCAGGCCGAGAACGGCATCGCCGCGCTACGCGAGAGCTGCGACACCCTCATCGTGATTCCGAACGACCGGCTGCTGCAGATGGGCGACGCCGCGGTTTCGCTGATGGACGCGTTCCGCAGCGCCGACGAGGTGCTGCTCAACGGCGTGCAGGGCATCACCGACCTGATCACCACGCCGGGGCTGATCAACGTCGACTTCGCCGACGTCAAGGGCATCATGTCCGGCGCGGGGACCGCCCTGATGGGCATCGGCTCGGCCCGCGGCGAGGGTCGCTCGCTCAAAGCCGCCGAGATCGCGATCAACTCGCCGCTGCTGGAAGCGTCGATGGAGGGTGCCCAGGGCGTTCTGATGTCCATCGCCGGCGGCAGCGACCTGGGCCTGTTCGAGATCAACGAGGCGGCGTCGCTGGTCCAGGATGCCGCGCACCCGGACGCCAACATCATTTTCGGCACCGTCATAGACGACTCGCTGGGCGACGAAGTGCGCGTCACCGTGATCGCGGCGGGTTTCGACGCCGCCGGACCCGGCCGCAAGCCCGTCGTGGGCGACGCGGCCGAAGCCGGCGGGGCGCACCGCATCGAATCGGCGAGGGCCGGCAAGCTGACGTCGACGTTGTTCGAACCCGTCGATGCGGTCAGCGTCCCGGTGCACACCAACGGTGCGACGCTGAATATCGGCGGCGACGACGACGAGGTCGACGTGCCGCCGTTCATGCGCCGCTGAAGCCCTCACGGTGTGTGTAGCGGCAACCCAGACCCGGCAGCGGTTACTGGATACTTAAGACATGAGCGTTCGCATCCGGCGGGTAACCACTACCCGCTCGGGGGGTGTGTCGGGTCCGCCGTACGACAGTTTCAATCTGGGCGACCACGTCGGTGACGACCCGGCGGCGGTGGCTGCGAACCGGGCCCGGCTTGTCGGCGCCATCGGCCTCGGCGCCGATCGGGTGGTGTGGATGAATCAGGTCCATAGCGACCATGTCGAGGTGGTCGACGAACCGCAGAGTACCGCCGTCGGCCGCGAGGTGGGGACCGATGCGCTGGTGACCAGCACGCCGCGACTGGCGCTGGCGGTGATCACCGCCGACTGCGTGCCGGTATTGCTGGCCGACGCACGCGCCGGTGTGGTCGCGGCGGTGCACGCCGGTCGCGTCGGCGCGCAGCGCGGAGTGGTCGCCCGCACAGTCGAGACGATGTTGGGGCAGGGCGCGCACGCCGGCGACATCTCGGCGCTGCTGGGCCCCGCCGTCAGCGGTCGCAACTACGAGGTTCCCGCGGCGATGGCCGACGAGGTGGAGGCGACGCTGCCCGGCAGCCGCACCACCACCGCTGCCGGTACCCCCGGGCTCGACCTGCGGTCCGGAATCGCCCGTCAGCTCACGGATTTGGGAATCACGTCCATCGACATCGACCCGCGCTGCACGGTGGCCGATCCGACGTTGTTCAGTCATCGCCGGGATGCGCCGACGGGCCGGCTGGCCTCACTGGTCTGGATGGAGTGAAAACGATGGCGGGGGACACCGCAGGCGGCGAAAACGATGGGAACCGCGAAGCCGAATTGACCCTTGCATTGGCAGCCGTGCGATCGCGATTGGCGGCGGCCGCGGAAGCGGTGGGTCGCAATGTCGCTGAAATTGAACTTCTGCCCATTACCAAATTCTTTCCAGCAACCGATGTTGTGATTTTGTCGCGATTGGGGTGCCGGGCCGTTGGCGAATCGCGAGACCAGGAAGCGTCGGCGAAGGTTGCCGAAGTCGCTCGACTGACCAAGGCATCCCCGCACGCCGACGTTCGCGACCCGCGCTGGCACATGGTGGGCCGCATCCAGCGCAACAAGGCGCATTCGGTGGCGCGATGGGCACACACCGCTCATTCGATCGACAGCGTGCGGTTGGTGACCGCGCTCGATCGCGGGGTAGCCGCGGCGCTGACCGAGGGCCGACGCGCGGAACCGCTGCGCGTCTACGTCGAGGTCAGCCTCGACGGCGACGTGACGCGCGGCGGCGTCGACATCGCGACGCCCGAAGCCGTCGACCAGGTGTGCGAGCAGGTGGAGGGTTCCAAGAACCTGGAATTGATCGGGCTGATGGGCATTCCGCCGCTGGACCGGGATCCCGACGAGGCCTTCGCCCGGCTGCAGTCGGAGCACTGCCGGGTGCTCGAGTCGTACCCGGGCGCGGTGGGCCTGTCTGCCGGCATGACCAAAGATTTCGAGATTGCCGTAAAACACGGTTCGACCTGTGTGCGTGTCGGTACCGCGCTGTTGGGCCCGCGGCCGCTACCGTCACCGTATTAAGTCACTGTAGTCACATATTCATCACTGACACCAGAACATCCCGGGCTTAGAAGGGGTCAAACGCAATGAGCACACTGCACAAAGTCAAGGCCTATTTCGGTATGGCCCCGACGGACGACTACGACGACGAGTATTACGACGACCGCGCCCCCTCCCGCGGTTTCCCGCGCCCCCGGTTCGACGACGGGTACGGCCGCTTGGATGGCCGTTATGACGGGCGCGACTATGACGATCGGGAGCCCGCCGACTACGCGCCGCCGAGCGGCTACCGCGGTGGCTACTCGGACGATCCCCGCTATGGCCCCGTGCACGGCCCCGTGCATGCCCCGGTCCATTCCCGTGAGTTCGAGCGTCCCGAGATGAGCAGGCCGCGCCTCGGGTCGTGGTTGCGCAATTCCACCCGCGGCGCGCTGGCGATGGACCCCCGCCGGATGGCGATGACGTTCGAGGAAGGTCACCCGCTGTCGAAGATCACGACATTGCGGCCCAAGGACTACAGCGAGGCCCGCACCATCGGGGAGCGGTTCCGCGACGGCACCCCGGTCATCATGGACCTGGTGGCCATGGACAACGCCGACGCAAAGCGACTGGTCGACTTCGCCGCCGGCTTGGCGTTCGCGCTTCGTGGTTCGTTCGACAAGGTCGCGACCAAGGTGTTCCTGCTGTCGCCGGCCGACGTCGACGTGTCCCCGGAGGAGCGGCGCCGGATCGCCGAAACCGGTTTCTACGCCTACCAGTAGCGCACCGGCACGCGGGATTGCCGGGGGATCGCAGGATTGAACACCGGTCCTGGCGGTGCGCTGGTCGTTTGGCTGGCCGTTTGAACCCGATCACCTGCGATCAGTCGCCGTAATCGGAGTCGGTACGCTGGCGTCTGCCGTGCCAGGGTGCGGCGCTTGGCGTCTTTTGAGTAAGGTCGGGTTTCGCAGTTGGTGCTGTTCTTCCAGATCCTTGGGATTGCGCTGTTCTTTTTTTGGCTGCTGCTCATCGCACGGGTCGTCGTCGAGTTCATCCGCTCATTCAGCCGTGACTGGCATCCAACCGGCATCACCGTGGTGATCTTGGAGGTCATCATGTCGGTCACCGATCCGCCGGTAAAGCTGCTGCGCAGGCTGATCCCGCAACTGACGATCGGCGCGGTCCGCTTCGACCTGTCCATCATGGTGCTGTTGCTGGTCGCGTTCATCGGGATGCAATTGGCGTTCAACGCCGCACATGCGGGCGGATGAAAGCGTGCGACGGTTCGGCAACGTTTCAGTGTCGATTCGGGACGCGCGATTTGAAAATTCCGCGGATTGGGATTTTATTGCTCTCAGTGTTTGAAAGCCGTTCTTAGTTATTCACCGAATCGGCAACGTTCGCGGCTGGTGTGACAGGATGGACGGCAGTTGCACGACGGCTAGCACTGCGTTCTACACTTTCCAGAACGTTCGACAGGAACTTGAGGGGACGAAACAATGCCGCTTACACCAGCCGACGTCCACAATGTGGCGTTCAGCAAGCCACCCATCGGCAAGCGGGGGTACAACGAGGACGAGGTCGACGCCTTCCTCGACCTGGTGGAGGCCGAGCTGACGCGACTCATCGAAGAGAATTCCGATCTGCGTCAGCGGATAGAGGAACTGGACCGGGAGCTGGCTTCCGCTGGCGGCGGGGCGGCGGTCGCTGCCGCGCCCACCCAGGCGATTTCCCTCGCCGAGCCGGAGCCGCAGGCCCCGGCCCCCGAAGGGACCAACGAGGAGCAGGCCATGAAGGCCGCCCGGGTCCTCAGCCTGGCTCAAGACACCGCAGACCGGCTCATCGGCACTGCCAAGGCCGAGTCGGACAAGATGCTGGCCGACGCCCGCGCCAACGCCGACCAGATCCTGGGCGAGGCGCGCCGCACCGCCGAGACCACGGTCGCCGATGCCCGCCAACGCGCCGACGCCATGCTGGCCGATGCCCAGACCCGCTCCGAGACTCAGTTGCGGCAAGCTCAGGAGAAGGCCGACGCCCTGCAGGCCGACGCGGAACGCAAACACTCCGAGATCATGGGATCCATCAACCAGCAGCGCACGGTGCTGGAAGGCCGCCTCGAGCAGCTACGCACGTTCGAACGCGAGTACCGCACCCGACTCAAGACGTATCTGGAATCTCAGCTCGAGGAGCTGGGCCAGCGCGGGTCGGCGGCGCCCGTCGACTCCAGTGCCGACGCGGGCGGCTTCGATCAATTCAACCGGGGTAACAACTAGCCTCGAAAACTGGCTTGCGAACCGCGCCGGACGCCAGACCGGCATACTGGACCCGCCCTGGACCTAGCTGGTCCCACGTGTCAGCTGGAGGATGACCGATGCTCATCATTGCACTGGTGCTGGCCATGATCGGGCTCGTTGCGCTGGTGTTCGCGGTCGTCACCAGCAACGAGCTGGTGGCGTGGGTCTGCATCGGCGCCAGCGTGCTGGGTGTGGTGCTGCTGATCATCGACGCGCTGCGGGAACGGCAGCGACACGATGCGGGCGGCGAGGTGCCCGCCGTGGCCACGCAGGACCAGGATGACCAGGCCGCCGTGGAGTACCCCGAAGAAGTTTCCGATGAAGGTCCGCCCGAGGTGACCGAGGGCTCGACGGTGCCCGCCGACGGCGGCGCGGACGAGCCGGCCAAGTAGGCCATCCGCGCTCAACTCGAAGCGAAGCCATGCGCCCGTAGCTGACGATGGCGGACCACAATGGGATATTCTCCGTTCCCGCCGTAGGACAGAATCAGGACATCAAGCGATGCTCAATCGACATCAGCAAATACAGAAAAACCAACCTCAACGCGTTCAGAGCAGGTTTTCTGTTCGTGCAGCGACAAAATTGTGTCCGAGGGGGGACTTGGCCATCTACGACACGGGTCGTGACCTGGCGAATCGGTACTTGACCGTCGTCCATGCCGGAGTGACCCACTCTGACGTCGAGCGGTCGGACTAGGGGTCGAGTTGAGCGGGGGCGACTCGGCACCCGGCGGCTTGGGCTCCGGTGTGCAGGCGTCGGTCCCAAACGGCGACGATCAGGTCGGGTTCGCCGACAGCCAACGCGCTGGCCAGATGAACTGCGTCGGCTCCGCGCAAGGCATGGGCTCGAGCGAGGTGGCCGGCGTGCTGTTCAACCGTCGCGGTGAGTTCGACTGGGCGGGTCGCGGCCCAGAAGTCCTCCAAGCCACGCTCGGCATCGGCGAGCTCAGATTCGGTTAGTTTTCCAGGGGCCGCTGCCCCGCCGGGGTGGGCGAAAATGTG
>Ga0080006_1175675_pt1 | contig 21819 bp, 22 predicted proteins | sample RS3BMetagenome_FD_69209 | JGI IMG/M metagenome (GOLD analysis project Ga0080006, IMG submission 69209) | Ferric oxide microbial mat and aquatic microbial communities from Rainbow Spring, Yellowstone National Park, USA - RS3B (SPADES... ...
GCCAGATTACGGTCCAGACGCTCCAATCGCTGCTCTTGGTTCCAGCCGATCCAGCGGTCTCGATCTTGCAGGTGCAGGGCGGCCGAGGCGAAGGCCGCGCCCCCCAACCAGCCGTGCTCCGAGCCGATCAAGTAACGGAGTTGCCGCCCCACCAAGGGCCCCGCGCCGCGCGGATGTTCGGTCTCGAACAACTCGTTCCAGATCCGCCGCTCTTCCTCGGTCTGCACCAAGACCAACGTCAGCGAGCGGAGCTCTCCCGCCGCAGCGGGCACTCCTTCGGCCGGCGGCACGGCGCTGCCCAGGCGGCGCGGCCGGCCGAGCGCCGTCTTGGTGCGCGGCGGCGGCAGCTTGAAGCAGCCCTTCGCCTCCAAGCTTCGCAGCGCCTTCAAACAACCGGCCCGGCGCCGGCGCCCCCGGGGGTCGACAAACTCAAACGCATCGCAAAGGCGGTCAGCCAGCTCGGTCCGGTGCATCTCGGGGTCCGAGTCGATCGAGCGGCGCACGACCTCGACCGCATCGGTCTGGGAGAGCCGTTGGAGGATGACCTGCCTCGGTGCCATGCTCGCACCGTAGACGCTACGGCGCTGCTTGTTAAGCGGTCACTTATGGGTCAAGGGCTGCCGCGATTCCGGGCGGCTGGCCTCCTCCCGCGCTCGGTCCATGCTCCCCGCCCACCGCCGCGTCTCTGCTCGCTCGGCTGCGGCCAGGCGGTATTCGCGGGCGGACGGTGGCTCGGGCCAGTCCTCCGTGACGGCGCCCGCCAGCAGGGCGGCCGGGTCGCGCGCCTTACGGTGTGGCATCCAGAGCAACTGGCGCCGCACGCCGTCCGGGTGGTCCCGAACGAGGCGCGCCGCGGCCTCCGGCGTAACACCGACGCGCGTGAGGGCGGCGACCAAGTCCGGTCCGTCGGGGGTTGGGGGCAGCTCTTCCGATCCGCTGTCCTCCTGGGCATGGCCGCAAACGGGCCATCCGGGGCGGACGGCTCGGTAGGCAGGATTGCGTCCAGGTGGGGCAGCCGCGGGGCGGTGAGGATGGCGACCATCGGTCATGCCTCCAATGCCGCGACCGCGAGACGTGGTCGGCGGCGTCCAAACTGGTTGCGCGAGGCACCCGGGCGCGGTCTTGCGGCTGAATCAGAACCACCCGCCGCTGTGCGCGGGTTTTGCGTGCTCCGTGGCGAACTTGTTCATCGCCCGTGACGCGACCGCATCGGACCCGAAGGGTGGCCCGAGCGAAAGCGGTGGTTTGGACACTGGCGGGGAGAGGAGTTCGCGTCGTGCGAGAACAGACCAAGGGACGTTGCGAAGTCTGCGCCAAGGTGTTTGCCAAGGCGGGTATGGCTCGCCACATCCCCGCGTGCCGGGGGCGCAAGCCTCTGGAGAAAGGGCCAGACGCCCTGCTCCTCCAAGTGGAAGGCCGCGGCCTGCCCGACTACTGGCTTTTCCTTGAGGTGTCGGCGACCGCCACCTGGGGGCACCTCGACGCGTTCTTCCGCGACGCCTGGGTGGAGTGCTGCGGGCACATCAGCTCCTTTGAGTCTGGCGGAACGACCTACGTGGACGATCCGGAAGAGGCGCGGGAGTGGACGGACGACGCCCGCTCCATGGGTGGACGCGTGGTGCGCAACCTTCTGCCCGGCGGCCGCTTCCTCTACACCTATGACATCGGCACCAGCACCGAACTGGTCGGCCGAGCCCTGGGCATCGTGCCGGGAGCCCGCGGCGCCCACGAGGTGCAGGTCCTGGCGCGCAACGACCCGCCCCACCGGCCCTGCGCGGTCTGCGGGGGGCCGGCAAGCAAGGTCTGCGGCCTCTGCTACCAGCAGGCGGACACCGACGCCTGGTACTGCGAGGCCTGTGCCGGTAAGCACGCGTGCACTGACCCGGGTACCGACTACTTCCTGCCCGTGGTGAACTCGCCGCGCGTCGGCCTCTGCGCCTACACGGGTCCAGACGCCCAATGACAGATGTCGCTGGATGCCCGGGCGGTGCGCGGGTCTGACCTCGGGGCAGGCTACCGGACGCGGACTGGTGGCCTGCTTTCGTTCTGGCTGTCGTCCCGAGCAAGGACCACCGGAGGATAACGCCCGCTCCCTCGTACGAACGCGGTCGGCAAGCGGCGCCATGTACCCGCGAGGTTCGAGGCGCGCACGGCCGTCTAGGCCGGCGGCGTCGGGAATATCCGCTCCCTCCTCCGTCCCGGATCGGCCCCTTCAGAAGTGTGGAATGGGAGCGTGTGTTTGATTCGGGCGTGGAGGCGGTATGGCGGTGCCGGTCGACGGGGCAGCATAGGGGAGAAATCAGGCGGGGAGGTCGCGCCATGCCGTTCACCGACTCTTTCGAACAGTTCAAGGACAGCCTGGGCCACAAGCTCGATCTGGCCCACCACGCCGGCGCCTCGCGGGGGACGATCCTCAATGCGGCCAAGGACTTCAGCGAGTGGCTGGCCGCCGAGGTGGACCCCAAGAATCCCGAGCAGCGGCTGCTCAAGGAGTTGTGGGGGGTCGCCGACGACAGCGAGCGCAATGCCCTGGTCAACATGCTGGTGAAGTTCATGGATCGGCAGGGATCGACCCGCAGCGGGGCCGCCAAGCCGCACTAGGAGAACACTGCAAAAGTCGGAGTCCGCGCCGGACCGGAGCCGAAAACCCTTGGGCACCAAGGGTTTTGGAAGCAGTGGCCTCGCAGAAAGACGACTTTTGCAGCGGCCACATAGGGTTCCCGCCGTTTCACCCGAGGAGGCCCGCACGCCACTGGCCACAAGGGGTAGGCGGCGGGCATCCTCCGGACAACGTTTCGGCGAGAGAGGGCCTGCATCGGCGGAACCTGTCGAAGGTCCGCAGCGCGGGCCTCTTTCCCGTCTGGCCGCAGGCGGGGGACTGAAACGGGCCTGCGACGACGCAGGGGGCGGGTCCTGCGGCGACCGGGCGGCCACGTCCGGCCACTACCACCTGCGTCGTTCCCCTACCGCGCCGGGCCGCTGCCGTGGCAGGTGGAGCGGCGGGCGGGGCGAACCGGAGGCGGAACTCGGGGTGGCGGCGGGGCGCCGTAGGCGCATCCGCCGCCCGATCCGCCGGTGGTGTGCGCCGTCTGGGCGGCGGGCGGTGGTAACCCCAGACCAGGGGGGATCGCCTTGGCCGCTCGGGCGGTGGTGCGCATCAAACCGGGGAAGCAGGCGGCGCTCCGCGCCGGCCGTCCCTGGGTCTATCGTGGTGAGATCGACCTTGTGGGGGGCGATCCCCAGACCGGCGACGTCGTGGAGGTGGGGGATGCACACGGGGGTTTTGTCGCCCTCGGCTTCTACCACACGACCAGCGTCCTCGCCGTGCGCCTGCTGACGCGGCGGCGCGACGCGGTGATCGACACGGCCTTCTTCCGCGGGCGCCTGGCTGCGGCCTGGGACCTCCGACGCCGCATGGCCAGCGACCCCACCGTCTGCCGAGTGGTCTTCGCCGAAGCCGATGGGCTGCCGGGCCTGATCGCCGACCGTCTGGACGACGTCATCGTCGTCTCCACGCTTGTCGCGGGCATGGACGCCCGGCTCCACGAGGTGGTCGACGCCCTGGCCGAACTCACCGGTGTACGGCGCTTCTTCGAGCGCAACGACGGTCCGGTCCGCCGCCTGGAGGGGCTTCCCGAACGCGTGGGTCCCCTGCGCGGCGACATCCCCGACCACGTGGAGATCCGCGAGGGTTCCGTCCGCATGCGCGTCGATCTGCGGCACGGCCAGAAGACGGGGCACTTCCTCGACCAGCGCGACAACCATCTGGCCTTCGGGGAGGCGGTGCGCCGCATCCTACTTCCCCCCTCCGGGGATGCCGGGCTGCGCGTTCTCGATGCCTTCTGCCATACCGGCGGCTTCGGCCTCCAGGCGCTGGCGGCGGCCACCACCGCGGAGACACCCGCCGATGTCGTCTTTCTCGACTCGGCCGACACGGCGGTGGGCGGGGCCCTCGCCAATGCGGAACTGAGCGGCCTCCTTGGCGCCCGCGGCGTCCAGGGGAACGCCTTCGACGCGCTGCGCGCCTATGAGCGCGCGGGGGAGCGGTTCGATGCCGTCGTCCTGGACCCACCGGCCTTCGCCCGGGGGAGGGCCACCCTGGACGGGGCCTACCGCGGTTATAAGGAAATCAATCTGCGCGCCATGCGGCTGCTGGCCCCGGGCGGGTTGCTCTGCACGTGTTCCTGCTCACAGCCGGTCGACGAGACCATGTTCGGCGAAATGCTGCGCGACGCGGCAGCCGACGCCGGTCGGCGCCTGCGCATCCTGCTGCGGCGGGGGGCGCCCGTAGACCACCCGGGGCTTCTGGGCGCGGACGAGACGCAGTATCTCAAGTGCTGGGTCCTGCAGGCGGTGGAGTGACAGGAGCCGACGCCGTATGGCGAGCGGTGCCCTCCGCCGGTGGCGGATCAGTATGATACACTCGCCTGGCTCGGGGTCCATGGTGTTCCGTTCCTGTCGGCGTGCCGGTTTGACCGGTGCCGGTCTTAGGGGAATGCGCCGGGGCGGCCCCCTTGGACGACTATGGGGTGAAGACGTTTGCAGCGGCCGATCCTTGCCGGTTCCTCCTGGTTGGGGATGGTTCTCGGACCTCCGAGAATCTATCCCCCGCTGCCGTGGGTCTTCATCGGTTTCCTCGAAGCCATGGAGTGGGTCTTCGTCCTCTACACGTTGTACACGCTCGTCATCCCGATCGCCGGGCTGTGGACTCGGAGCCTGTCGGACAAGGTGGCGCCGCGTGCGCGCTTCGCCATCGTCGTTCCGGCGCACAACGAGGAACGGGTTGTGGCGAGCCTCTTGGAGTCCTGTCGGGCGATGCACTATCCCCAGGAGTTGTTCGACCTCTATGTCGTGGCGGATAACTGCGACGACGGCACTGCCCAGGTGGCCTCCGCCGCCGGGGCCCGGGTGATCCAGCGGGAGAATCGGCATGAGCGCGGCAAGGGATATGCGCTGGAGTATGCCTTTCGCATCATTCAGGCGGGCCGCAGCCACTACGACGCCTTTGTCATCTTCGACGCGGACAATCTGGTGCACCCCGAATTCCTATCGGTGATGAACGGGCATATCTGCCGCGGAGACCGGGTCATCCAGGGGCGCATGGACGCCAAGAACCCCACGGACACCTGGGTGTCGGGGACGTTCGGCATGTCCGTGTGGGTCAGCAACCGCTTCTGGTTCTTGGCCAAGCACAACCTCGGCTTCTCGTCCGTCCTCGGCGGCACGGGCATGTGCATCTCGGCGCCACTGCTCCAGGAGATCGGCTGGGGTGCCACCTCCTTCACCGAAGACCTGGAATTTACGATGAAGGCGCTTCTGCGCGGCGTGAAGACGGTCTGGGCGCACAACGCCATTTGCTACGACGAGAAGGTCCAGACCTTCGCCGCCTCCTGGAGGCAGCGCAAGCGGTGGGTCCAGGGGCAGACCGACGTCGCCCGCATGTACATCGGCACGATGCTCTGGCGCGGCCTGATCGAGGGCAACCCGCTCTTCATCGAGGCCGCTTTTCAGTTGTTCAACCCGTTCTTTTTGATGCTGAGCACCGTCCTCATGGCCTGCAGCTATGTCATCCCGGGGGAGTTCCTGATCGATCCCCTGCTGCACCACCTCGCCACTTCCGGGTTTTGGATCTTTCTGGGGGCGGTAGAGTACGCGATGCCCGTCGCGGCGACCCTTATCGACCGGGGGCCCTGGCGCACCCTCCTGTATCTCCCGCTCTATCCGGTGTTCGTCAACTCCTGGATCCCGCTGACGTGGATCGGCACCTTCGGTCCGCGCCCCAAGCACTGGACCCACACCGAGCACACCCGTGCCATGGCCTATAGTGAACTGGCGGCGCTCCGGGCCGAGCGGCGCTAGGCGTGGCGCCGAAGCGGGGCGGGTCGGTCGCTCATCGGTCTCGGGTCCCACAAGTGCGGACGGCTCCGCCGCCCGCACTTGTGGGACCCTGGGCGATTATCGGTGCCTTCGTCGCCGCGCAGGCGGGCGGCGGCCTGCTCATCGCCGCGCTGCTGGGCGTGCTCGCCGCGCACACCGGCTCACCGCAGACGTTGACGCAGTGGTCCGTGCGCCTGACCTACGGCCTGTCGTCGCTGGCGCTGCTGGCGGCGTCGGTCGCCGCCGTGGTGCTGTCCGGGCCGCGGCCCCGTCCGGGCGCGGCGGTGGCCGTGGCCGGGTTATGGACTTGGCCGGGGCTGGTGCCGCTGGCTGCCGGCGTCGGGGGCGGACTGGTCCTGAAACTGGCGGGGGACGCACTCGCCGCCGCCGAGCGGTACCTCCTCGGCAATCCGGGGACCAATAACCCGCTGGTGCTGTATCCGCACGCCTTCGCGGAGCCCGGCCTACTCGCCGTGCTGCTGTTCGCGGTGGCGGTGGTCGCGCCGGTGGCCGAAGAGGTCTTCTTCCGCGGGCTCCTCTACGGGTGGTTGCGGGGGCGCCTCCCGGTCGTTCCGGCCACGCTGGTGGCGGCGGTCCTGTTCGGCGCGGCCCACCAGCAGATCGGCTTGGTGCTCCCGTTGGCGGTTGTCGGCGCCGGCCTCTGCCTTCTCTACGAGCGATGGCGCACCCTGTGGGTACCGGCGGCCGCGCATGCCGTCGTCAACATCAGTTCCCTGCTCGTGGCGCTCTGGCTCCGCTGAGCGGGGCGGCACGGCGGCCGGGCTCGCCGCGGCCCGGGCCGGATCACAACCAGCCGTTCTCCTCGGCGATGCGTGCCGCCTCCGCGCGGCTGCGGGCGCCGATCTTCTGAATCGCCGCGCTCAGGTGGTTGCGGACGGTGCCTTCCGACAGGTGCAGGTCGGCCGCGAGTACGGCGATGCTCCGGCCCGATCGGGCCGCCGCAAGGATCTGCGCTTCGCGGCCGGATAGGGGCGTGTCCCCGAGGCTCAGCGCCGCTAAGGCGAGGTCTGCCGCCACCACGCGCTCGCCGGCGCACACCCTGCGGATCGCGACGGCGAGTTCGGCAGACGGCGCGTCCTTGAGGAGGAACCCCGTGGCACCCGCCTCCAGCGCCCGGCGGAGGTAGCCTGGGCGGCCGAAGGTGGTCAGCATGATCACGCGGCACGCCGGCAGTGCCTGCCGCAGTGTGGCCGCCACCGTCAGACCATCGGATCCCGGCATCTCGATGTCGAGCAGGGCGACATCCGGGAGGGCCGCCAGGGCCGCGGCCACCACCAGGTCCCCGCGGGAGACCTCGGCCACCACCCGCAGGTCCGGTTCCAGCGCCAGGAGGGCCGCTAGCGCCCCACGGACCATCGCCTGGTCCTCGGCGATGAGGATGTGGATTACTGAACCGGCCCCAGATCTGGCGTCAGTTGCTCCCATGTTTTGGAACTCCTAACGGCAGAGGATCGCCTGCGCCCTCGGGCGCCGGGTGCGGGGTCGGCACGTCGAGCGGTACCCAAGCCTCCAAGAGGAAGCCGCCGAGCGCGGCTTGGCCCGTGTGCAGGTCTCCACCGGCCACCCGGACTCGCTCCTTCAACCCCGCCAGTCCGCTCCCAGGCTGTGGACCGGCCCCTGCCGGGCGGGGTCCGACCCCGTCGTCTTCCACGAGGGCCGCCACTCGGTCCTGCCGCCGCGTGATCTGGATCTGACACGTGCGTGCGCGGCTGTGCTTAAGGACATTGGTGGCGGCCTCGCGAACCACCCATGCCAGCACCGAGTCGGGGGCTTCCGGAATGTGACCGGCTCCCTGGGTGTAGGCGCACCGGATTCCGGCCGCGTAGAGCCCCGCGCGCGCCCGCGCCAGTTCCTCATCCAGGCGCAGGCGACGGTAGCCGGCCACGGCCTCGCGCACTTCGGCGAGGGAGCGGCGTGCGACCGCCTGCACATCGGCGATCTCTGCGGCCACCCGGTCCAGGTCTGTGTGCACCAGACGTCCCGCCAGTTCTGCCTTGAGCGCGATCACCGCCAGCGAGTGGCCCAATAGATCGTGCACGTCCCGGGAGATGCGCAGGCGCTCCTCGACGGTGGCCAGGCGGGCGATCTCCTCGCGCGCGGCGCGCAGGGCGCCGGCGGTAGAGGCCAGGCGCCGCGTCCCGAGGCTCACCAATCCGGTCAGGCCGCAGAAGCCACCCAGGGCGAGGGCGTTGCCCACGCCCACCTGGAGCAGGAGGAGGGCCACAACACAGGCGGCCGTGTCGACAACGGCAACGGCGACCGAGATGGCGAAGGACGGGAGTCTCGCGCTGAGGGCCGCGACGAAGATGAAGAGACCCGCGAAGTCGGGGCCGAGCAGGGCGCTGAGTGCCACGGCCAGCACGAAGGCCAGAGCGGCCGCCACCGGCGTCCGGCGGTCGATCCACACGTCCCCTGACCACGCCCATGCGTAGTCGGCCACGAACAGGGCGAGCCCGACGAAGCCGGCCAGCCGGTGAAGGGGCTCCAGATGTGGTCTGAACAGGCTGACCAGGGGATAGATCAGATATACGAGCCACATGAGGGCGAAGCCGCGCCCGTTCCTCAGGCCCCGGACTTCAAGGTCCATGGTGCGCCGCGGGGCGCCGTCCGGGTTGACGGCACGGCCGAGGGGAGGCACCCCGGTCCGGGTGCCACCCCCCGAGCACGGCCGGTCGTCACGCATACTCGCGCGCCTCATCCCTTTGGTACCGCCGCATCGCCAGCACACCGAAGATCACGGTGTAGATCGCGAGCACCTGGATGTTGTTCCAGCCGACCCAGTGTCCCGCCAGGGCGTTCCAGCCCAGGGAGGCGAAGTGGTAGGAGGGCAGCACGCGGGCGATGACCTGCATCGTGTGCGGCATGGCCTGGTACGGGAACCACATGCCCCCCAGGATGGAGAGCCCGAAGTACACGATCATCATACCGCCCCCCGCGGACTGGCTGTCGAGGGCGTATCCCATCAGCACCCCGAGGACGGCGAAGGGCACCGTGCCGATCCAGGTGCCGAGCAGGAATCCGAGCCAGGCCGACGCGCTCATCTGGACATGGTGCACCAGGACTCCGAGTAGCGAGACCATCAGGAGGGCGGGCAGCGCGACCAGCACGGCCATCGCGGCCTTACCGAACACGTAGGCCATCGGGGCCAGCGGCGTCACTCGCAGTTGGCGCGACCAGCCCGCCGCGCGCTCGGCCGAGAGGGACGCGCTGTTGCTGTTGAGGGCCGCACCCATCGCCCCGTATGCGGCCATGGCCACCATGTACTCGGCGGTGAAGCTCACGGCGCCGGCGCCGCTGCCCATCGTCTGGTTGCCGTAGAGCATCGTGAACAGGAGATAGAAGCCCACGGGGAAGCCGACCGTGAACAACAGGTAGCGCGGATTGCGCAGCGTCCGCCGAATCTCCAGCCAGGTGTAGGAGAGAAACGCCGTCATCGCACCCCGGCCTCCCTTGGGGCGGCATCCGCGTGGACGAGGGCCAGGAACGCCTCTTCCAGATCCGCGCCGCCGATTTCCAAGTCATGGAGCGGCAAGTCCGCCTTGATCGCCGCCCGCACCGTGGCATCGGAGTCCGCCGTTCGCAGACGGACACGCTCCCCTTCGACTTCGACCCCCGTCACGCCGGGCAGCCCTGCCAGGTGCACCCTGTCCGCCCGGGGCAGGACGAAGCGCACAATGCGCCCGCCGGTGTGCGCCTTGATGGCCGCCGCAGTGCCGTCCGCCACCACCCGGCCGTGCTGCAGCACCACGATCCGGTCCGCGACGGCGTCGGCCTCCTCGATGTAGTGCGTGGCGAACACGACCGTCCTGCCGCCGGCGGCAAACTCCCGGATCGCCTTCCAAAAGCGCCGGCGGGTGTCCACATCGAAGCCGGTGGTGGGCTCGTCGAGGAAGAGCAGTTCCGGGTCTCCGGCGATGGCCATGGCGAAGCGAACCCTCTGCGCCTGTCCCCCGGACAGGCGCTCCACCTGGCGCCGGGCGAACTCGGCGCAACCCGCGGCCTCCAGCACCTCGTCGAGCGGCCGCGGCTTCGGATACAGGCCGCGGACGAAGTCGACCAGTTCGACCACGCGCACGTTCGGCACGAGGCCGCCGGTCTGCAGCATCGCGCCGACCCGGCCCGCCTTGACGGCCGTCTCCGCCGGTCCGCCGAATACGCGCACCGTGCCCGTGGAGGGTTGCCTCAGGCCCAGCATCAGGGATACCGAGGTGGACTTCCCGGCCCCGTTCGGTCCGAGCAGCGCCACCATCTCTCCGGCGCGCAGCGTCAGGTCGATGCCGTCCACCGCGCGCGACGTCCCGAAGTCCTTCGTCACCCCGCGGAACTCCACCGCCTCCGCCATGCGCCCACCCCCGACGGTTCCAGCCTATCCCCGGGTCTGGGGCGTCCGGAAGTGACACGCCTCCCGATGCGGTCGTGACAAACGTCATGACCGCCGGCGGGCCGTACCCCCTAATGAGGACCGCGCGGGGGTCGGCCCGGTTTCACCGCGGCCCCGCCCCACCTTCCGGAGGAGCCCTGTCTGTGCCGCCGAATGCCGCGTTGGGGGGTGGACGCATGGCGACCGTCGGTGAGGTGGCCGCCGTCCTCGATCGCCTCTGGCCCCCGGCCTGGGCGGAGGCGTGGGACAACGTCGGCCTCCTGGTCGGTGGCAGCGGCGACCCGGTAAGCCGCTGCCTGTGCGCCCTGGACGCCGACACCTCCACCGTGGCGGCCGCGGCGGAGGCCGGGGCCGAACTGCTTGTCACCCATCATCCTCTGCCGTTCCGTCCGTTGCGGCGCGTGCTCGCCGAGGATCCGGCCGGCCGCGCGGTGCTGCTGGCCGCGCGGCGGAGCGTAGCCATCTATTCCGCGCACACCAACTACGACGGCCATCCCGCCGGCGTCAGCCGGGCGCTTGCCGACGCCCTCGGCCTGCGTGCCGCGGCGCCCCTGCGCGTCACCGCACGGGAGGCGCTGTACAAGTTGGTCGTGTACACGCCCACAGGTCATGAGGACGCCGTCCTCCATGCACTCGCCTCCGCCGGTGCCGGACATCTGGGAAACTACAGCCACTGTAGTTTCTCCGCCCCGGGCACCGGCACGTTCCTGCCGCTCGCGGGTGCGCGGCCGTACGTCGGCCGGGTGGGTGCGGTGGAGCGCCAGAGCGAGGTGCGGCTGGAGGTGCTGGTCCCCGAGGGTCTCCGTCGCGAGGCGGTGGAAGCCATGCGGCGCGCGCATCCCTATGAGGAGGTCGCCTACGACCTCTTGAGGTTGGAGAACGAGGGGCCGCCGCGCGGTTTCGGCATGCTCGGCGACTTGCCCCGGCGGAGCCGGCTCGCGGCGTTCGCAGGGGCGGTCGCCCGGCGCCTGGGCGCCCCGGCGACGCGCTTTGTGGGCGACCCGCAGCGGCCAGTGCGGCGTGTGGCGGTCTGCGGCGGCGCCGGCGCCGAGTTCGCCGCGGTCGCACTGGAAGGGGGTGCGGATGTCTTCGTCACGGCAGACGTCCGTTATCATGAGGCGCGCGAAGCCGAGGCCCGCGGGTTGGCGCTGGTCGATCCCGGCCATCAGGCGACGGAGGCAGTGGCTGTACCCGCGATGGCGGAGGCCCTCCAGGAGGCGCTGCAGGCGTCGGCGTGCGCCGTGGAGGTTCTCCGTGAGCCTGCCCGTGCGGACGTGTGGCGGCGGATCTGAGTGCGCCGCGCGTTCGGCCCCGTGCTGCGGCGGGGCGGTCTCCGTGCGCGGCCGAGCCGGGCGGCAGGGGCCCTCAAAAGCCGGGCGGGGGGCGATCAGAGTGGATTGGCAGGCGGAACTCCGGAAGGCGTTGGCCCTTCAAGAGGTGGATCGGCAGATCGATGTCCTGCGCCGCGAGCGGCAGACCCTGCTTGCCGACGCGCGCGAGGTCGAACTGCAAAAGGCCGTGGAGGCGCGCCGTGCGCGCATCGCGTCGCTGGAGGCGGATTTGGCTGCGACGGAGCGCCGTCAGCGGCTGCAGGAATTGGAGCGCCAGGGGCAGGAGTCCGAACGCGAGCGCAGCACGCGCCGGCTCTATGGCGGCGAGGTGCGTAGCGCGCGCGATCTGGAGGGCCTGCAAAAGAACATCGAGGGAAACGCCGCCAAGATCAGCGAACTGGAGACGGCGATTCTCGAGGCCATGGAGCGCGCCGATCAACTCAAGGATGCGCTGCGGGACACTCGGGAGTCTCTGGCGCGGGTGGAGGAACAGTTGAGGCGGCACCGGCATGCCGGGCGCCTGCGCCTCGGGGAGATCGACACGCAGTTGCCGCTGCTGGCCACCCGGCGGGAGGAATTGTCGCACCGGATCGAGGCCGCGGCCCTGCGGGAGTATGAGCGGGTACGGCAGCGCGCCCACGGAGTCGGCGTGGCGCCGACGTCCGGCGGAACGTGTGGCGCCTGCGGCCTGGAACTGCCGGCCCTTGTCCAGGCTCGACTGCGCAAGACGGACCAACCGGTCCACTGTGAGCACTGCGGGCGCCTGCTCGTGGAGGACTGACACGGCCGCACGGCGGCGGAACGTGCCATTTCGAGTATGGATTTTCGTCTTGGGGCCGCGAAGGGGGGTGTGGCTGATGGATGCACAACCGGCCGCCAGTGCGCTCCGCGTCCGCACGGATGGTGCGAGCCGCGGCAATCCGGGCCACGCGGGCATCGGGGTCGTCATCGAGCGGGTGGCCGACGGCTCTACGGTCGACGAGATCGCCGAGTATCTGGGGCAGGCCACCAACAATACCGCCGAGTATCGCGCCCTCATCGCCGCGCTGGCGCGGGCCCTGGAACTCGGGGCGACGTCGGTGGAGATCGTCAGCGACAGCGAGTTGCTCGTTCGGCAAATCGAGGGACGCTATCAGGTGCGGCATCCGGGACTCCTGCCCCTGTACGAGGAGGTGAAGCGGCTGCGGCAGCGCTTCACCGGGGGTTTCCGCATCGGCCACACGCTGCGGGGCGGCAACCGGCGGGCGGATGAACTGGCCAATCTGGCCATCGACCGCGCACTGGGCCGCCCGCTACGCGAGCCCGCCGACGCGCCGGCGGATGGGTCGAGCCGCTCCGGCGCCGGGGGGGATCGGCGCCCGGCGATCGGTGCGAGTCCGGCACGTCCGTCCGTGGAAGGGGCGCCGCCGCGCGCCCCGGCCTCGAATGCGCCGGCGGCGGCTGGCCCGGCGGCGCCGGATCCCGTGATGGACGTCTTTGCGTTGGCCGCCGCACTGGAGGCCGGACAGTCGGCGAGTCTCGGCGGCGGCGTGCGCGTGGCGCGCGTGCGGCCCGGCCAGGCCCGGGTCAGCGGCTGGGCGATGGTGCTGCGCGGGGGCGTGGATGTCGGCGGACGGACGCTGGAGCCGGGCCAGGGTTGGCGCGGCGGCGTGCGCTATCGTGCGGTGGGCGAAGAGGATGCGCTGGTGCTGGAGACAGATGCGCCGACGTAGCCGGGACGACAGCCACCGCGATTTCGTGGTATCCTGCACGGACCGGAGCGACCCGGTCAGGTGATCGCGGGCGGGCGGCCGATCGGCCGCAGCGTCCGAGGAAAGTCCGAACAGCATAGGGCAGGGTGCCGGGTAACGCCCGGCGGGGGCGACCTCAGGGAAAGTGCAACAGAAATGATACCGCCGCGCTGACCGGCTTCGGCCGGACGGTAATGGGGGGTTCGGCCTCCCGGCGCGGTAAGGGTGAAACGGCGCGGTAAGAGCGCACCGGCGGCCGGGTAACCGGTCGGCCAGGCAAACCCCACCCGCTGCAAGGCCAAATAGGGGAGGGACGACGCGGCCCGCTGACCTCCCGGGTTGGCTGCTGGAGGCGCCGGGCGACCGGCGCCCTAGAGAAATGATCACCCAACGACAGAATTCGGCTTATCGACCGGGTCGTAAGGTACAAGGTGTGGAGGAGTGAAGCAGCCCGACAAAGGTGCGTTGTACGAACGCCCTTCGCCGGGGGATGCGGACCTCCTCCACGCTGCGTTTTGTCAGGATGTGGCATAGGAACGGTCAGCCCCGCCCGGACGGTGGTGGGTGGTCACTCGCCGGTTCGGGCGCCGCAGGGCGGTGGCGACTTGAGTCTGCCCTGCGCACGCCCTCGGTTCACGCTGGCGCACGAGACCGAACCGATCCTACGGGGACACCTTGGCGATCATCTGGGACCTTCGGCGTGCCGCTGTCAGCGGTCCGCGGATGGGAGACGCGCCCCCGTGCTCTCCAGGGGCGAGGCTCGGGGTGTGACGAAGGCAAACAGGGGATCGGATATCGGCTGTTCCTCTTCAACCTGGACGCCGGGCGCGTCGGTAGCGCCAACGCACCCGGGCAAGGAGGCTCGCGTCGCCCTCCTTGCCCGGGTGCGTGCCTTTCACCGGTATGCCCACGCGACTCAGGTCACGCGGCGGGACTCCCTGCGTCGCCCTTCGGGGGGAAGCGGGAGTCGAGAATCCGCCGTATGCGGTCGAGGCTTTCGGTGTGCTTGAGGTACCACCGACGGCTGGTCTCCGCATCGCGGTGCCCCAACGCTTCGGCGAGGTCCTGCAGTGTCGCGCCGGCGGCGTCCAGGCACTCGGAGAACGTATGCCGCAGGCGGTGCGCCGCCACGGCGCCCGAAATCTTGTAGCAGTCTTTCCATTCAGGTGCCCCAGAGGCGCGGCGCGCGGCGATGTAGTTGTTCGCGTCCTCGGTCAGCCCGCGGAGGATGGCGTCCGCCTGCTTGCGCGAGAGGGTTTGGGTGCGCCGCCGCGGGTCTGGCGCGAGGCGAAGATGTAGTCGTCCCTGTCGAGGCGGGCGCCGCTGATGTACGCACTCAGCTGTTCGCCCAATGCAGCGCAGATCGGCAGCGCCACTGGCGCCTCGCGTTTCGGTGAGACCACGATGTGGTGCGTATACGGATTCCAATCCCTGACGCGCGCGGACAGCGCCGCGCTCAGCCGGGAGCCCGTCAGGGCGAGCATCAGCACCAACAATGCGTCTCTGGGTGTGCGCGCGACAGCCACGCATGCATCCACCTGCGGGACCAGCAGCGCCGGGCGCAGCACGGTCGGGGTCCGCTCCTTGCGCTTGGTGTGGAGGTGCGCGGCGACGTGCGAGGGCAGGACTTCCATCTCGACGCACCACGCTCCAAAGGCGCGCACGACGTCCTTGCCATGGGCGACGGTACTGGTCTTGACGGGCTCGCCCCTGACCATGCGCGTCTTCTCGACGGCGATGAAGCCCGAGATCAGGACGCGGTCCACGCCCGTGATGCGCTCCACCCCGTTGCATTTCAGGTAGTGCTGCAGTCGCCGCAGGACGGTCTCGTAATTCTTGGCGGTCGCCGCCGGAGAACCCCTGTCCGACTGCAGGCACGCGAGGTAGCGGTCAATGACTTCGCCCACCGTCGCAGCAGCGGATCGCGCGGGCACGGGAGCGGGCGTCGAAGTGCTTCCGAGCTCGGACACCGCGCCCAGGGTGGACTGAGCGGCAATCCCACTCCCCGGGGTACCCTCCGGCAGGAGTGCAGCCAGCAGCGCATTCGCCGCCGAGCGCGGGCAGCCTCCGGTCATCACCGCGAACGAGTACAGGTCCTGCAGCGTGGCGACGGCGGTCTCGCGCGGCACTCCAGATCGTTCTTGTGCCTGCAAGAACACATCCACGTGGTGCCGCCCGATTCCGTCGACGGTGGGAATGCAGAGCGATTGGAGGTACCCGCTCCAGCGGTTGAGCACCACTTCGCGCTCCTCGACGAAGCCCGCCGGTGCCCCTCCTTGGCGCAAGAAGGTCAGGTGCCGGGCTGCCGTCTCGCCAAGCGTCAGATCGGAAGACGATTCTGAGATCCCACCCGTAAGCGACACCACGTCCACTCCTCCGCCGCCCGTACCGGACGGCAGTCGAGTGTTAGCCGCGTGCACAGCGAACCCGGAGCACGCCGCGACCCGCGGGAGGGCTGGCGGACGGGCAGGGCACCCCGTGCCGGGCAGGCGCAGTCCACTTGCCGGTGACGTTCGGTGGATCGCGCTCGAAACTGCCGGGTGGTGGTGCATGCCACAGTGCGTGGCGCAGATCGTTTCGGATGGAGCGTCGCAGCGCCGACAGCCTGGAGCGGGCGTGGGTGGCGCTGGACCCTTGCCGCCGAGTGGCGGGTATGCCCCGCTGCTCATCCCCAGGCGGCTCTCAGCGCCGCCGTGCCGCCCTCCGGCGTCTCCGCAGAGGCTGGCAGCCAGGGCACGTTTGCCAATGTGGGGACAACCCCGACAAATGCCGGGAGACGCCACAACTGCGGAGGGGGACGCCCAAGATGGAAAAAGGACGTGAACTCCGCGCCTCATGGGAGGGGGCGATGGTGTATGAAGGAATTACCTTCCTTCGGAGCGCCCAGAAGCCCCAGCATCTTCCGGACCTCGGGGTCGCACGGATCAATGTCGATGTCGTCCTCCGCAATCAACCGCTCCACCCTGATGTGCTCAGCCTGCAGGCGCCGCACGTCCTCAACGGCGGCATCCAAGAGTTCTTGCACGGAGCGCGCTGAAACAAGCCACCGTTCCCCGATCCTCTGCCCCTCCAGCCGCCCCTCCATCAACCACCGCGTGGTGGCATTGACAGAACTGATGCCAATGCGGCGGGTGGCTTCCGCGTTCGTCAGGAGTTCATCCGGTTCCACGAAGCCGAGCACCCCCTGATGCAACCATATCCGATCACCGCTCGGGTACCGCAAAAAGGGGGGCTTCCGGCGCGCCGGCGCCGGAAGCCCGGGGGCGGACATCGTCGCGACAGGAATGGAAGGTCAGATTCGCCCCGCATGGACCGCCGGCGACAACGCCCAAATGATTCCAGAAGAGAGCATACCACATCACTGCGATTGCCGCGGGAAGCATCCTGCCCGACGAGCCGATGACCAAGCTGACCAACGGCGAGGCACCCGCAGTATTGGTCGCCAATAGGCTCGGGGGGAGGCGGTTCCCTGAGCCCGCAGTATTGGTCGCCAATAGGCTCGGGGGGAGGCGGCTCCCTGAGCCCGATGGCGGGAGCAGCCCCTCCTTCCCACCGCCGTGCGCCCCCCATACCGCCGCCGAAGTTTGCTCGGCGGAAAGCGGAACGGCTGGCTCAACTGGCTGCACTGCTTTCTGCTGAACCAGGGGCGGCGCGCCGCGAGATCGCCGCGCGACTCGGCATCACGCCGCGCCGTGTGGCGCAACTCGTGCTCGAATTGAATCGTTCGCGCTCCGCCTAAGGCGCCGCTCCGCGGCGTCGATGATCGTCGTCAGTCGCTGCTGTTCCTCCGGCGTGATCTGGAGACACCGGATGAGGGAGGCATTGCTGTACCGGTACGCCCCGACCTCACATTTCGCGAGTGCCCGCCGGATCTGCGCATCGGATTCTCTTGGCGGAAGCGGCTTGGCGAAGCGGGCGGCGAGCGCCCGGGCGCGCGCCTCGGCTTCCGCCTTCGCACCATCCGGTGCGCCGTACATTCCCACATGCACGAACAGGTGCAGGAGCACTGCACGGCAGCCCTCGACGCGTTCGCCGCGCAGCGCCGCGAGACACTCCAGGTCCGCCATGCGCGCCAGGCGCAGGGTGTTCGGCGTCATGAGCACAGCTGGCGCCCCATCACCGGGGCGACGCTTCCAGGCGCGAAAAGACGGGCGGACAGGCTGTGGGTGGCTCACGGATACCACCGTGTGCGACCGCAGCGGGAATTGGGACATGGGGTATCGCTCCAGGCTCGGGCAGCCGAAGACCTCAACCGGCTGACCGTTCTTGTGGTTGACCGAGCCCGCCAACCGCAGAAGCCGGGCGGCGTCCCTGCATGAAGGATCCGCGCCCCATTGCCGTGGGCAAGTATCCAGCAGGCACCCCATAGCCTCCGTCCACGCTGTCGGGACGCGACCGCCGGGGGGCACCGGCACCGGTTGAAGAAGCCACGTCACCGCCAGTCCCCGACCCGAGTGCGTGAGCAGGTGTGGCGCGGGAAGACGTCCCTGCCGAACGTACTCCTCCACCTGACTGGAGCACTCACCGGGGAGCAGATTCGCCCGATGACAATCCAGATCCAGGTACAGGGCGCGGAGTTCGCAGAGATGGTCGGAGTCCCGGGCGTAGTGCCACGTGCCGGTTCCCGTGGACAATGCCCGAAAGCCGTTTTGGAACACATAGAGGTCGCCGGGCGGCAGACTGTCGACCTGCCGCAGAAGTTGATCGGTCTGCGAGGCAGGTGCGGATCTTTGAACCACGGCGCCGGTCGCCGTCCGCACCGCGACGAACACCCTTCCGCGCCCTCCCCCGTGGTGGAGTTGCAATTGGGCTGCGGGCGTCAGCCGGACGTAAGGTCCGTTGGGCACCAGCGACATCTTCCCGGCGCCGTCAGACTTCGCCGCATCAGGCGAGCGGTCGCCGGCGGAGGCTATGCCATGCGTCTATCTGGATTTGGGGTGGCGGGTGGTGCGGCGAACATCCGACGGGTCGGGTACGCTCCGGGAGCACCCTTCGAATCGTCCAATCAGAACTCCCCGGGTCAGGCTCGCAAGAGACCGGATATTACGGCGCTATTTCCAAATCGTCATCCGGCGGGTCGTCCGGGGTCGCCGCCCCTCGGGTGTGCGCGGGTGTGGCGCGGTTTCAGTGGCGCGCCGGTATGGGGGTGTCGGGGTGTGACTGCGGGCATCGATCCGAGCGCGCATTTCGGCGGACCCAAGAGACCGGATATTACGGCGCTGTTTCCGCGGATGCGGCGGGTCTCGCCACGGCAGGGGGCAGCCAGCGAAAGGGTGCCCCCTGCCGGAGGACGGGTCACTCTACGTCTCTGAAGTACAGCTCGATCGCAAAGAGCAACCGGTAGCGGCGACGCGCGTCCAGTTCCCGGTACGCCTCGGCGAGATCAACCGGACACCTGTCCTCGGCGGCACTTCCGCCAGAGTTGATCATTTCATCACCTCCGGTGTGGCGCCACCTGCGCTACCGCATGGGGCACCGTCCGAACAGGACTTTGTCGTGCCAGGGGCAGGCAATGCAACCGCGGTCGTGTACGAATCCGTGGTTTCGACGGTGCCACCGGAGACCACCTACCAGGTCGTCCTCAACGTCGGGAAGCTCTCCGAGGGGGTCAGCAGCGATGCGCTGACAGAAGCGCAAATGCTCGTTATCGGGAAGACGCTGGCTCCTGTGGCGCCTGGAGCGTAGATTGAGTGAGCGTAGGTCTCCCGCACCTCAGCGGCGCTCATGTCCTGCCCTGGGCGGGCATGACAGTCGCGCTGGCAAGGGGACACCGGCAGCCACCCCGCCCTCCCCGACAGGCAGCGGTGTGGGTCCGCTGCACCGGTTCATAAATGTGGGGGCGGATTGGGTGATGGCACGCTCGTTGGTCTTGCGGTTCCGCGCGGCATGCACTGTCGCCTGTCTGGCGGGCGCCATCTCGTTGACGGCGTGCGGCAGTCACTCGTCATCCGCGACGAGCGCACCCGCTTCATCTCATACGGGCGCCGACGCGTCACGGTCAGTTCAAAATCCAGCATTGCCCCCGAATTACCTGGACATGCTGAGCGAAGCGCAGGGTTGGGGAGTCGACGGCAGGGCGATTCTGAAAACCAGTGACGGCGGCGCCACCTGGATCAACGTTACGCCCCCCAATTTCCCTGCAGACTTTGCCTTCCAAGGTGGCGCGTTTCTCAGCGCAAAGACAGCGTGGGTGCCCTACGGGTGGATCTGCGCCAAGGGATATTGCCAAAGCGCCAGCGGGGTCGGCGGCGTCCTCCGAACAACAGACGGCGGAAAGACATGGAAGGCAACCGCGATTGGTTCACCCAACGGGCAGCCAGTCATTACCTCGTCCATTGATTTCATCAATCCAGACGACGGCTGGCTCATGGCGGGACATGGTGGAGCTGCAGGAAGCGAAGCGGTGGATGTCTATCGGACCACCGACGGTGGAGCGACGTGGAGCCGGGTGTCCGGCGCCAGCTTCACCTCTAATGCACCCGCCGGAAGTCTACCGGTCGGGGGAGATAAGAATGGAATCGTGTTCGCAGATGCCCGGACCGGTTGGGTCACGGGCGATGCGCCTGCGAATGGCGTTGCCGATGTCTATCGTACGACAGACGGTGGTCTCACGTGGCACCACCAGACGTTGCCCAGCCCCGCTGGCGAGGATCTGAGTAAGGCGGAACTCGGTGTATCCTTGCCGCAGTTTTTCACTAGCCGGGACGGCGTGATGATCGTCAACGCCAGTCAGACCATCATTTACTCAACCAGTGACGGCGGCGCCAGTTGGCATCCGGCTGTTGTCGTGCGGCATAGAAGTCTAGCCAACGTACAGTTCGTGTCGCCCAACGTAGCGTGGGCATTCGACCCAAACATGCGGGTCTGGGTCCGCACGCTCGACGGCGGAACCACATGGGGTGATGTTGCGCTTCCTCCCGCCGCCGCAGGTGGTGAGTTGGACCTGGTGAACCCCAAAGTCGTCTTTGTCTGGCAGGGGGGTGGCGGGGGAGCGTTCTGGAGGACCACGGATGGCGGACATTCGTGGTCGCGAATCGCGATGGCGCTTTCGTCCGCGTGACGAGTATCAATACCGATGGACACAGGCGTTGACCCAAGCGGTGGGGCTCCTCGGGGGGTCGGACAGGTTCGCAAAGCCTGCCAGGCACGCCGAGCGACATGCTGCCGAGACCAGGGGGTGCATGAGCCGGTCGCGCGTGAGGCGGTCGGTGGCGATGGAGGATCTGCTGCGGTTGTGCCCTGCGCGGGCGTGAGTAATCTGGCGCCAAGAGCCCTCGCTCCGAAAGACCAACGCGTTCGTGCAAAGCCGTATGGCACGGGGCGGGCGGCGGAGGTGCCCCGTCCGAAGTGGGGGCACAGGAGTGGACAACCGGAGGCTGACCGAGATGACCAGCGCGCGGAGAGCCCCTTGTGCTTGTGAGTGCCGCATGGCAGGCGCTGCGGTATGGCAGGACGCGGACTTCATCCGGGAAGCGCTGTCGCTGCTGGGCTTTGCCGACGCGGCGAGCTTGCTCGAGAGCTTGCTCGAGCGCGGGGACCCCGACGGCATCGCCTTCACCGCGCGGCTGGTCACCGCGTGGGCGGCGCGCGGGGCGCCGCTCGCCCGGGCGATCTGCGACGAGGCGGCGGGCGAACTCGCGCACGGCGTCCGGCTGCTGGCGCCGTTCTTCAGCGGTCTGTCGCGTGATGCCCACATCGAGTGGTTACCGAAGCCATAGCGTCGAAGTCACGCGCAGCCTGGCAGTTCACCAGGCTTGTTTTGTGCCCGGAACGGGAGCGGAGCGCGCCAGTGATGGGCAGGTCTGTTCCGCGTTGCCTACACGTGAATCCTAGGAACTCGCGGGAGGAACCGGCAAACAGAGGCTCGAAGCTATCTCGCCATGCTTAGGGACGAAATCGCAACGCATCTCTACTCCTGGCGTCGCCTGCGCGGCACAGATGCAGAACGGCTGGCGGCTGACACGCCTGGATTTCGCGAAGCGCTGGATGCGGAACTGGGTGCGCTGCGTGATTGGGCTTTACGGCGGAAGATTCAGTATGCCGCCCGATGGCTGGAAGGCATCATGTTGCACGCGAGGACTTATCACCACAGCACCAAGTTTCCCCGGGGAGCGGTGGTGATTGTCCAACTCGGTGGCGGCTTTCGAGGAGAACATGGATTTGAGCACCCCGGCATCGTGATCTGGCACCATGGTCCGCGGGTTGGCATCATTCCGTTGACAAGCACGGGCAGAGGCGAGCCCTTTGAAGTATCGCTATCGCTGCCTTCCGACACCCATGAAATGTCTCGGGGTAGTAGCGTTGCACTTGTGGCGCAGTACAGAGTGGTATCCACCCAGAGAATTAGGCGTCCCATGGAGTGCAGTGCTCGACCGGCGGTATGCACAGGCGGCCGCGGCGGACGGGGATGCGGCAGCGGCGGCGCGGCCCGCGCGGGTGACGATGTCCGACTTCTATGCCGTCTACCGGCTGCTCGGCG
>Ga0080006_1121390_pt1 | contig 21816 bp, 22 predicted proteins | sample RS3BMetagenome_FD_69209 | JGI IMG/M metagenome (GOLD analysis project Ga0080006, IMG submission 69209) | Ferric oxide microbial mat and aquatic microbial communities from Rainbow Spring, Yellowstone National Park, USA - RS3B (SPADES... ...
CTTCACCACCCGCCGGGGCGGGGTCAGCACGGGGCCCCTGGCTTCCCTGAACATGGGGTTCGGCGTGGGGGACGCGCCGGAGAACGTGCGGACCAACCGCCGTCTGGTGTGCGAGGCTGCCGGCCTCGACCCCGGCCACATCGTCGCCGGGCGGCAGGTGCACGGGCACCGGGCCGCGGTGGTGGGGGCCGGGGAGCTGGGCATGGGCGCCATGGATCCGGAAACGGCCATCCCGGACACGGACATCCTGCTCACCTCCACCAGGGGGGTCGTTCTAACCTCGTACTATGCCGACTGTGTACCCCTTATTTTTCTGGACCCGGTGGTGCCGGCGGTGGCTTTGGCCCACGCCGGCTGGCGGGGGACGGTGCAAAAAGCGGGGGAGGCCTGCGTCCGGGCCATGACGGCGGCTTTCGGAAGCGAGCCCGGCCGGATCTTGGCGGTGATCGGTCCAGCGGCCGGCGCCTGCTGTTACGAGGTGGATGAACCGGTGCGAAGGGAGTTCGCCCGGGCCTTTCCCCGCTGGCCGGACCTCCTGGCGCCGCGGGGTCCAGGGCGCTGGCTGGCCGATATAAAGGAGGCCAACCGGCGCACCCTCTTGGATGCCGGGGTAAGGGCGGAGCACATCGAGGTCAGCCCCCTGTGCACGGTTTGCCGGCCGGACATGTTCTTTTCCTACCGGGCCGCCGGGATCACCGGGCGGATGGCCTCGCTGATCGCCCTGGTGTAGAGGTGCCGGGATGTATCGGTTCAATTTCCGCCGGGGCCGGGTGGTCATGGGGGCCGTGCTCCTGGCCTTGGCCGGCCTGTTTCTGGCCCGGGCCCGTCGCCACTGGCGCCCGTACCTGGTGGTCAGCACGGCCATGCCAGGGGGGATTGTCCTGCTCCTCGGCCTGGTGGGCCGCCTCGGCCTCCCCGAAGCCGGCACCGACGAGCTCGACGTCGGCTCCCCCTTCGACTACCGGGAGCACGCCATGCTCTACGTGGCCCGGTCCCTCCCCGATCGGAGGAAGCCGGAGGCGGAGCCGGCGATCGCCGACGAGCTGGTCTCGCTCATCACGGCGGCCGGTGGGCGCACGCTGGCCCTCTTCACCAGCTGGCGGGCGATGAACGCCACCGCGGAGCGCGTCCGGCCCCGGGTCCCCTTCACCCTCCTCACCCAGGGAGACCTCCCGAAGCCCGCCCTGGTCGAGGCGTTCCGCTCCGAGGAGTCCTCCTGCCTCTTCGCCACCCTGGGGTTCTGGCAGGGGGTCGACATCCCGGGGGCCACCCTCTCCCTGGTGACCATCGACCGGATCCCCTTCCCCCGTCCCGACGACCCGGTGCTGCAGGCCCGGCGGGACCGGGCGGGCGCCGGCGCGTTCGGGGCCATCGACCTGCCCCGGGCAGGCACCCTGCTGGCACAGGGCGCAGGACGGCTGGTCCGTACCGGCGAGGACCGGGGGGTGGTGGCCGTGCTCGACAGCCGGCTCGCCACCGCCTCCTACCGGCGGGCGCTCCTGGCGCGGGTCCCGCCGATGCGCCGGTCCCTCGACCGGTCGGAGGCCGAGGCGTTCCTCCGGAAGGTGACGACCGGGAGCTCCGGGTGACGGGCCGGCGGGGATCGTGGCCGGGCCCGGCTCCGGCACCCTGCCGAGCGGCCGGGACGGCCGACCAGGGGCGTGGGGCACGCAGCCGACGGAGGCCGCAGCAGCGGACGAGAGACCAGGAGCGACGGGATGACCGAGCAGACATACGGCCGGTGCCGGCTGTGCACGAAGCGCTTCACGAAGCCCGGGATGGCTCGCCATGTCCGCTCCTGCCGGGAGCGGCCGGCCGGCAGCGGCAGGTCCGACGGCCTGCTGCTCGCACTCGAGGACCGGTCCCACCGTGCCTACTGGCTCGTCCTCGAAGCGTCGCCGAACGCCACGTGGGACGACCTCGACCGATTCCTCCGTCGCATCTGGGTGGAGTGCTGCGGTCACCCGAGCTGCTTCGAGCACGCGGGCCTCACGTTCGCCACCGACCTGGAGGGGGCCGAGGAGTGGGCCGACGACCCCCGCTCGACGGATTCGAGGATCCTCGACGCAGTCGGTGTCGGCAGCCGGTTCAGCTACGAGTACGACTTCGGCACCACGACCGAGCTGGTGGGCCGGGCGCTGGCGCTGGTGCCGGGGGCCTCGACCGATGATCCGATCGCGGTGCTGGCCCGCAACGAGCCGCCGGTGCGCACGTGCGCCAACTGCGGACAGAGCGCCACCACCGTGTGCGGCTTGTGCTATTCGGCAGTGGACGCTCCCTGCTGGTGCTGCGACTCCTGCTCCCGACACCATGCCTGCACCGAATCCGGGTACGACTCCTTCCTCCCCGTCGTGAACTCGCCGCGCGTCGGGCTCTGCGCCTACGGCGGGCCGGCCGAGGGGTGAAGGCGGGCCGGCGGGCACGCGGCGCACACCTCATGGCGGGCCAGGAGAGGGCCGCGGCTCAGAGCCCCAGGCGGTCCAGCGCGTCCTCACGGTGCTGCCAGCGGCGCTCCACCCGGACGAAGAGCTCGAGGTAGGCCCCGGCGGGGAGCTGGGCACGCACCGCGGTCCCGACGTCCTTGAGGACCGAGCCCGCCCGGCCGATCACGATACCCTTCTGGGAGTCGCGTTCGACGAGGATCTCGCACCGGATGCGCGGCCACTCCCACTCGGTCACCCGGCAGGCGATGCTGTGCGGGAGCTCCTCTTCGACCCGGTGCAGCAGCTGCTCGCGCACCAGGTCCGCCACCCACCAGGCCTCGGCCACGTCGGTGACCATCCCCTCGGGGTAGTACCGGGGACCCTCGGGCATCCGCTCCACGACCGCGTCGACCAGCGCGTCCACCCCGCTGCCCTCGGTCGCCGAGATGGGGAAGTACTCCACGGGGACCGGTCCCGACCCCGTCCGGCCCATCAGCTCGTCCACCACCGCCGAGGCCCCGGCCAGGTGGGTCAGCACCCCGTCGTCCCCGACCCGGTCGATCTTGTTGACGACCACCAGGAGGGTGGGGCCGCGACCGTGCGCCCCGCCCGCCTCCCCGTCGTCCACGTCGCCCGCCTCCCCGTCGTCACCCGGCACCCCCGACGGCGCACCGGGACGAGCCGCATCGGGACGAGCCGCACCGGACCAGGTCCGGACGAGCGACCGGACCCTGTCCACTCCGTGCGCGAGGACCATGCGGTCGCCCGGGCCGATGGGCCCACTGGCCTCGACCAGGGCGAGCACCACGTCGACATCGTCGAGGGACGAGGTCGCCGACTCGTTCATGCGCTGGCCGAGCGGCGTCCGGGGCTTGTGGAGGCCCGGCGTGTCCACGAACACGACCTGGGAACCGGGCCGGTTCAGCACCCCGCGGACCTGGGATCGCGTGGTGTTGGGGCGGGGCGAGGTGATGGTCACCTTGGAGCCGACCATACGGTTCACCAGGGTCGACTTGCCGACGTTGGGACGGCCGACCACCGCCGCGAACCCGGAACGGAAGGGGACGGTCACCGGTGGCTCGCGTCCGACGTCCCCTGCACCCCGGCGCCGGGGAGGGGCGTGATCCGCACCCGCTCGATCCGGCGCCCGCTCACCCGATCGGCCACCAGCCGGAGCCGGCCGACCTCGACCTCTTCCCCCACGGCCGGGACGTGGCCGAGGAGGTCGAACAGCAGACCGCCCACCGTGTCCCACGCCCCGGTCGGCAGGTGGGCGTCGAAGAGCTCGTTCGCCTCCGACACCACCATCCGGCCGCTGACGCTCACGTCTCCGGAGGGGAGCCGCTCGACCGACGGCTCCTCGACGTCGAATTCGTCGACGATCTCCCCCACCAGCTCCTCGATCAGGTCCTCCAGGGTCACCAGTCCCGCGGTGCCCCCGTACTCGTTCACCACGATCGCCAGGTGGAACGTCTCCGACTGCATCTCGCGCATCAGGGCCGACACCCGCTTCGTCTCGGGGACGAAGTGGGGGGGGCGCATGTGGGCCAGCACCGCGTCGTGGTCCTGGCCGGACCGCGCCGCCCGGATGAGGTCCTTGGTGTAGGTGATCCCGACCACGTCGTCCCCGCCGGGATCGAGCACGGGGAGGCGGCTGTAGCCGGCGGCCAGGGCCTGCTCCAGCACTCCTTCGACCGTCTCGTCGGACTCGATGGTCACCATGTCGGGGCGGGGCACCATCACCTCGCGCACCACCGTGTCCCCGAACGCGATGATCGAGTGGATGAGGGCCCGCTCCTCGGTCTCGATCACGTCGTCCTCAAGGGCGACGTCCGCCATCGCCAACAGCTCCGACTCGGTCACGTCGGTCCCGTGCCCGGGCCCCTCGTGGCCGATCAGCAGGTTCGCCAGGCCGATGAGGGCACCGGAGAGCACCCGGATCGGCCAGAACCGGACCATGGCCGACACCAGCGGGGCACTGAAGAGGGCCGCCTGCTCCGGGTGGTGGACAGCCCAGTTCTTCGGGACCGCCTCTCCCAGGACGAAGATGGCGGCGATCTCGAAGCCGGTCGCCACCAGCACCCCCCACACGCCGAACCAGCGCGCCGCCAGCAGGCCCACCACGGTCGCCACCACCAGCTGGCAGATCAGGACGAGCAGGAGCACCGGGTTGAGGAACCCCTGCGGGTTCTCGGTGAGGCGCACCAGGTCCCGCGCTCCACGCCGGCCGTCGTCGGCGAGGGCAGCCGCCTTCGCCCGGCTCATCCGGACCAGGCTGGTCTCTGCCAGGGCCAGGAGGGCGGAGGCGGCGAGCAGCACCACGACCAGCAGGAGGAGCGCCCCGTCCGCCAGGGTGATCCCGGTGGCGGCGAGCGGCGGGCTCATGGCACAGCCAGCGGGGCTCGGCCGCGGCTCATGGCACAGCCAGCGGGGCTCGGCCGCGGCTCATGGCAGGTCGCGATGGTGGCGGGCAAGGAGCTGCTGTTCGCGCTGCTCCATGCGCTCCGCCTCCCCGTCCTCTTCGTGGTCCATCCCCAGCAGGTGGAGGATCCCGTGGACGACCAGGAGGGCGAGCTCGTCGTCCACCGTGACCTGGTGGTCGGCGGCGTTGCGGACGGCGACCGCCGGACAGATCACGACGTCGCCGAGGAGGAGAAGCCGGTCCTCCTCCGGGCGCACCGCTCCCGGTCCGGAGCCTCCCCGGTCAGGGAAGCGGCCGCCGGGTTCCGCCACGTCCTCGATGGGGAAGGCGAGGACGTCGGTCGGGCCGGGACGCCCGAGGAAGCGCTGGTTCAACTCCGCGATGGTCGGCTCGTCCACGAACAGGAGCGACACCTCGGTGTCGGCGACGACCCCCTCGGCGGCGAGGACCGCCCGGGCCAGTGTCGACCAGCGCTCGACCGCCACGACGACGTCCGACTGTTCGTCGGCCGCGTAGACGTCAACGCCCATCGGGACCGTCCTCACCGTGGGCCTCGTAGGCGGCGACGATGTCGGCGACGATGCGGTGGCGGACCACGTCCCGTGCCTCCAGGTGGACGAACGCCAGGTCCTGCACGCCCGAGAGCATGGGCTCCAGCCCCCGCAGCCCGGACCGGCCGCCCGGGATATCGACCTGGGTGACGTCCCCGGTGATGACGGCCTTCGACCCGAACCCGATACGGGTGAGGAACATCTTCATCTGTTCGGGGGAGGTGTTCTGGGCCTCGTCCAGGATGATGAAGCTCGAATTCAGGGTCCGTCCCCGCATGAAGGCGAGCGGCGCCACCTCGACGGTCCCCCGCTCGAGCAGCCGCTGGGCCCCCTCCGGCTCGACCAGGTCGTGGAGGGCGTCGTAGAGGGGACGGAGGTAGGGGTCGACTTTCGCCATCAGGTCGCCGGGAAGGAACCCCAGCCGCTCGCCGGCCTCGACCGCCGGGCGGGTCAGGATGATCTTCGACACCTGGTGCGCCTGGAGCGCCTGGACGGCGAGCGCGACCGCCAGGTAGGACTTCCCCGTCCCCGCCGGTCCGATGCCGAAGGTCACGATGTTGGAGGCGATCGCGTCTGCGTAACGCTTCTGCCCCGCCGTCTTCGGACGCACGGTCCGCCCGCGGGCCGACCGGACGAGCTCCGAGGTGAGCACCTCCGACGGCCGGACGTCCTCACCGATCATCTCGATCGTCCGCCGGACCTGGGTGGTGTCGAGCGCATGACCGGCCTCGAGCAGGAGGATCATCTCCTCGAACAGGCGGCCGATGCCGGCGGCGTCGCCCCCCGCAATCGAGATCTCGTTCCCCCGGACCGAGATCGTCGCCTCCGGGTTCGCCTCTTCCACGAGGCGCAGCAACTCGTCACGCTGGCCCAGCAGGCCGGCCATGAGGTGGTTGCCGGGAACGAGGATTTTGACCTGGGGGGATGCCACGGGCGCTCTGGGCGAGACCCTACCAGGGGGCCGGGGCGGGGGCGGCCGGGAGCTGAGGGTCACTCAGCCGGGTGGCCAGCCGAGGCTGCGCCCGCCGAGCACGTGCAGGTGCAGATGGGGAACGGAGTTGCCCGAATCCGGACCGACATTGCACACCAGCCGGTACCCGCGCTCGGACGATCCGATCGCCTCGGCGTCCGCCACCGCCTTGCCGGCCACGAACATGGCCGCCAGGTCGGCGGCGTCCTGGACGTCGACCGAGGAGGCGTCGGCGATGTGCCGACGCGGGACCACCAGGACATGGACGGGCGCGGCCGGGTGGAGGTCACGGAACGCGACCGTGCGCTCGTCCGACCGGACCATCGTGGCCGGCACCTCGCCGGCGACGATCCCGCAGAACAGGCAGTCGCTCACGAAGTGCCTCCGGGAGGGCGCCCGCCGCCGCGCCCGGTCCGCTTCACCTCGGGGTACAGATGCTCGAGGCTGCCCGGCTCGATCCGGCTGCCTCGGATGAAGCGCTCGACGTCCGCCTGCTGGATGCGGATCACCCTCCCGAACTTGTACGCCACCAGATCCCCTTCGTCGATAAACCGGTAGAGGCTGCGGAGGGTGATGCCGAGCTGCTCGGATGCCTCCTTGGTACTCAGCCAGGTGATCGGCTCCGTCATCGCAGCGTCGCTCGCATGATGTCCCCCTTTCTACCCGCTCCGGACTGCGCTCCGGCGCGCCGCCCGCAGCGTCAGGGAGTCACCAGCAGCCCGAGATCGTCGAGTCGCTTGCCCATCGCCTCGGGGGTGATCCCGAACAGGCAGGCGATCGCCCGCACGTCCTCGGCGCGGATCGTGATCATCCGCCCGTTGAAGTCCTGCCGGTGCACCTGGATCATCGAGAGGAACCGTCGCAAGAGGTCACGCTCGGGACCACTGACCGTGTGGAGCTTGGTGAGGTCGATGGTGACCTTCTCGACCCCGGCCGAACTCTGCAGCGCACGGCGCGCCCGGATCGGGGCAGCATCGGGCTTGCTCGTCGAGGAGCCCCATCGGGTCGCTGCATCCTCGTCCGGTGGGAGCAGCTGGTCGACCGGCACGTCGTAGAGCCGGGCGAGGCGCTGGAGCCGGGGGACGGAGATGGCCCGCTCGCCCCGCTCGTACGCACCCAGCACGGACGCCTTGAACTCGTGTGCGGACAGGGCCTCGACCGCCTGCAGCGACAGGCGTATCTGCTTGCGCATGGCCCGGAGCCTCCCGCCCACCGCCCGGGCGTAGGCGATCCGGGCGGACTCCTCCTCGTCGTCGTCTTCGACTCCGACCCGCTTCTCCGCTATCGACATGCGCACCCCTCACTTCCGCCTCACGGCTCCGACCCACGGCGACCGGATCATCCCGGCCCCCGAGAGGACGACCACAGCTGCCACCGTGGGACCCCCCGTCCGTCCGTCGAGTTTCGCCCACGCAGCGTGGTTATGCAAGGGGTCCGACAACCGCGGAACGGAGCCCGGAGAGGAGGGCGCCGGCCATCAGCGCCGCCGTCTCGGCGCGCAGGACCGTCGGGCCCAGCCCCACCGTGCGTCCCACCCGGTCCAGCTCGTCGCCGTCCCATCCGCCCTCGGGCCCGATGGCGATCACCGGAGTCCGGAGCGTCGGTCGCGGCCCGCCAGGATGGGCGAGCACCACGGGCCGGCCCTCGTGCGCCGTCAGCTCCGACAGGTCCCCTACCGACGAGATCGGCGCGATCTCGGGCAGCCATGACCGCCGGGACTGCGCCGCCGCCTCCCGGGCGACCCGCCGGAGCCGCTCCCCCGCCCGAAGGGCGCGCTCCCCGTCCCAGCGGACCACCGACCGGCTGGTGCGGAGCGGGACGATGCGGTCGACGCCCAGTTCGGTCAGCTTCTGGACGACCCACTCCGGGCGGTCGCCCTTGACCGGAGCGAAGGCGACGGTCAGGGACGGTTCCGCCGCCGGTACCCGGACCACCTCGCCGACCACCTCGAGCACCGTGGACGGGTCGGCGCGCCGGGCACCGCTCGCGGCGGAGGCGGCGACCCGGCAGGACACCCACGTACCCCTGCCGTCCGAGGCCACCACCGCCTGGCCGGGCCGGAGCCGGAGCACGTCGAGCAGGTGCCGGAGGTCCTCCTCCTCGAGGACCGGGGCTTCGGGCTCGTCGACGAAGACCATGGCGGACGCGGTGACCAGCAGAGGGTCGGGCGATCCCGCGTCGCCGGCCGCCGGTGACGCCCCAAGCCCCACGTCAGCCGAGCGCGGAGCGCAGCTTGGAGAAGATCCCCTCGCCGCGCGGTACGTCCTCGAGGTGCTCGCCCCGCTCTCCGGCCAGAGCGACGAGGAGCTCGCGCTGGCGATCGTCGAGGTCCGTGGGCGTCTCCACCACCACGTGCACGAACAGGTCGCCCCGCCCCCGCCCCCGCAGCCGCGGGACCCCCAGCCCCTTGAGGTGGATCACCGCTCCGGTCTGCGTCCCCGGTGCGAGCGTCAGGTCGCGCTCGCCGTCCAGGGTGTCGAAGGCGACCACGGTGCCCAGCGCGGCCTGGGTCATCGCCACCTGGACCGAACCGTGCAGATCGACCCCGTCGCGCTCGAACACCGGGTCCGGTTCCACCGAGAGGTGCACGAAGAGCGCCCCGTTGGGTCCGCCCCGGAACCCCGCCGGCCCGTGCCCGGAGAGCCGCAACGTCGAGCCGTCGTCGACGCCCGCCGGGACGTCGACCGTGAGAGTGCGCTCCTCGTTGTGACGGCCATCCCCGCCGCAGACGGCGCACGGGGACTCGATCACCTGACCGGTCCCCTGGCAGCGCCCGCAGGGCACCGCCGTGATCACCTGTCCGAGGATCGACTGGCGGACCCGACGAAGCTCGCCGGTGCCCTGACACTCGGGGCACCGAGTCGGTGCGGTCCCCGGGCGGGCCCCGGTCCCTTCGCAGGCGTCGCAGTGCACCGGCGTCTGTACCGTGATCTCGCGGTGGACGCCGAACACCGCCTCCCGGAAGGCGAGCCGGAGCACCACCTCCGCGTCGGGACCGGGTGTCGGGCCGGAACGACGCCCGCGACCGCCCCCGGAGCCGGTAGCGGTCCCGAACCCGCCGCCGTTGAAAAAGGCGTCGAAGAGGTCGCCCAGGCCGCCGGCGAAGGGGTCTCCCGGCTGCCCCCCCTGGCCGGCAGCGGGGCCGAACACCCCTTGCGCCCCGTACCGGTCGTAGCGGGACCGGCGATCGGGGTCGCGCAGGACCTCGTAGGCCAGGCTGATCTCCTTGAACCGCTCCTCCGTCTCCCCGTCGCCCTGGTTGGCATCGGGGTGGAACTCGCGGGCCTTGCGCCGGTAGGCCCGCTTGAGCTCGTCGTCGGTGGCGTCCCGCCCCACACCGAGCAGCTCGTAGAGGTCCGCATCGGTCATCGGCCGACCTCGCTCAGGTGGCTGCTCAGACGGTCTCCGACCACCCGGGCCGCCGCCAGCGCCTGGGGGTAGTTCATCCGGGTGGGGCCGAGCAGTCCGATGGTGCCGGCCTCGGCGCCGTCGACGGAGATCGGCATCACCACGAGTGCGCACGAGGCCAGCGGTTCCACACCGTGCTCGGAGCCGATCGCCACGGAGAGACCCCGGTCCAAGACGTCACGCAGCAAGGTGACCACCACCAGCTGCTGCTCAAGGATGGTGAGGACGGACCGGACCGTGTCGACCGCGTCGAACGCCGCCGCCATCCGGGAGGACCCCCCGACGAACAGCTGCTCGGCGCCCTCCTCCGACCCCAGGGTGGCGAGGGCGCCGACGCACGCCGCCAGCACCCCGTCGGTGTCCGGGTCGCCGGTGGTCCCGCACTCCCCGTCCACCTGGGCGACCGGACGCCCCAGGCAGTGGGAGGTCAGCGCCCGGGCCGCCTCCGCCAGCCGATCGTCGTCGACGTCGTCCACCAGCTCCACCGACTGCTTGCGCACGGAACCGTCCGCCAGCACCACCACGAGCAGGGCGACGCGCGGCGCCAGCCCCACCAGCTGGATCGACCGGATCGGCGTCGACTCGTGGGAGGGACCGACCACCATCGCCGTGCAGTCCGTGAGGTCGGCCAGGAGCCCCGAGGTCCGCTCGAGCATGGACTCGATCTCGCCGTGGGCGTGGGCGAAGAACCGTCGCACCTGCTGGCGGCCGACCGGGTCGAGCATGGCGGGGCCGGCCAGATGGTCGACGAAGAAGCGGTACCCCTTGTCGGTGGGCACCCGGCCAGCGCTGGTGTGGGGCTGGGTCAGGTACCCCTCGCGTTCGAGCGCGGCCATGTCCGACCGGACAGTGGCCGACGACACCGCCACCCCCGGCGCGTCCACCAGGTGCTGCGATCCGACCGGCTGGGCCGAACTGATGTACTCGGTCACCACGGCATTCAGGATGGCCGCCTTGCGGGCGTCGAGGATCTCCGGATCGGATGGTCCTCCGTCGGTTCCCATGTCGTCAGCGGTCTTCATCGTGATCGGGTGCCCCTCCAGGGGTCGTTCCACGCCCCGTGCTCCATGGCCCATCCAGGGCCTGCTCCCAGCGGGACGACGACGGGGCCTGCCCGTCCCGCTGGCACTCCATCCTACCGAGTGCTCGCCGCGCCGGCGTGCAGACCGGGCCGCACCTCGCCGACCACCCTGGTGTCCCCGCCCGGCCGGGTCGGTGGGCAGAACGTTCAGGACGCGGCGATGAACAGCTGCCGGGCGATCGTCGGGCCGAGCGCCACGGAGGCCGACCCCAGGGCCAGCGTGAGGGTGCCATCGGGTGCGCGCACTTCGACCGTGGCGGTCACCCCCGGCTGCAGGCCGTTCTCACGCAGGTAGGTCAGGGACGCAGCGTCGTGCTCGATGCTCTCGGTGATCCGCTCCAACCTGATGCGCTCCCCGGGCTGGGCCTCGGAGAGCGGTCGCTGGGCGGCACCACCGGCCGGAGCCGCCCCCGGGATCGGGTTCCCGTGCGGGCAGGTGGTCGGGTTCCCGAGCAGGACCACCAGCCGCTCCTCCACCTCGTCGGAGATGACGTGCTCCCACCGTCCCGCCTCGAGGTGCGCCTTGTCCCAGTCGAGGCCGATGATGTCGACCAGCAGGCGCTCGGCCAGGCGGTGCTTGCGGACCACGCCGGTCGCCAGAACGGCCCCCTGCGGCGTCATCGAGATCTGGCGGGCGCTCCGGGTGATGAGCCCCTCGTCCTCGAGCCGGTCCAGCATCTCGGAGACCGAGGGTGCCGCCTTGTCCAGTCGCTCGGCCAGCCGGGCCTGGATCACCGGGACGCCCTCCTCCTGGAGGGAGAAGATGGCCTCGAGGTACTCCTCGACCGGCGGGTGGAATCGGTCGAGCATGACCCCGATCCTAGGGTGCCGGGCCGGGGTCGGCCATCGCGTCGGTGCCAGGGCCGCTCCCGCCGGGGAGCGGTCTCCGTCGGGGCCTGACCGCCGCACGGCGCTCGAGCTCCGCCGCCCGGAGCCGGGGGACGACCCGGACGGTGTAGACGCCGGAAGCGGCCCCGAGCACGAGGATGATCACCAGCGGCACCGGGTCGAAGCGGTTGGAGACGGACACGGAGGCGACCACGCCGAGGACCCCGAAGACGACGATGCCGAGGACCGCCAGCACCCTGACCAGGGGAACACGGAATGGCCGGTGGTGGTCCGCCAGGCGCCCCCGGAGCCGCAGGACGCAGAACGCGGCCACGGCGTAGATCATCGCCTCCAGGGCGGCACCCATCGCCACCAGCACCTGCCACTCCGAGCCGCCGACCACCTCGACCACCACCGCCACGAAGAACGATGCGACGCCGAGGACCACCACGGGGACCCACGGCACGGCACGGTCGTTCAGGCGGGCGAGCACCGGTGGGAGGCTCCCTTCCCGGGCCGTGGCGTAGAGGAATCGGGACGCGGTGACGAACCCCCCGTTGAACGTGTTGACCGCGGTGACCGCGGTGACCGCGGTCATCAGCCAGACGCCCGCCGTGCCGAACGCCCGCCGGCCCAGGGGGAGCTGGGGATAGGGCGACGTGAGCTGTCCGTGGTCGAGCAGGTGGCTCATGGCGGTGGTCATCACCGCGCATACCGCGAAGAGGATGCAGATCGCGAGGAACATCGCCCGGTGGATGTGCCGGGGGTCCCGCACCTCCTCCACATTGGTCGTGACCCACTCGAACGCGCTGTAGAGGAAGATCCCGAGGGCGACCGACTCGACGAAGTCGGTCCCGGACCGGTGGTGGAACGGCTGGAGCGGCGTGTGCAGCGGGGTCCCCGAGCGGGCCAGCGCCACCACCGAGACGACGGTCGTCACCGTCAGCACGAGGGTGGTGGCGACGTCCTGGACCCAGCCGGCCACCTTCACACCGCGCAGGTTCGAACCGACGGCCAGTCCGAGGAGCACCAGGGTCCACAGGGCGGTCAGGCCGGTGGGCACGTGGAGCACGTGGGTGAGAGCGGCGCCGACGATGAAAGCGTCGGCGGCGACCACCAGGACGATGGTGGTGAGGTAGGTGAACGTGATCGAGAGGGCGACCCGGTCGTCCATCGCCTGGCCCATGTAGCGCCGGATCGCCGCGGCGGTCGGGAACATCCCGTTCAGCTCGCCGAAGAACCCCCAGGCGAGGAGGGCGAGGAGCCCGGCGACCCCGATCGAGATCCACGCCGAGTCCCCGGCGACGTAGGCGACCAGCCCGGCAGCGGCCAGGTACTGGAGAGCGGCGAACGCCAGGCCGGTCGAGGTGGACACCGCGGTCCGGAACCCCATCGCCCGCCGCAGCCCGGCGGCCCCCGAGGACGGGACGGGGCCGGCACCACCCGTGGGCACCGGGGTCACCAAGCCCGAGCGGTCACTGGTCGAGGAAGGCGACCATCGACATGGCGTCGAGGCGCATCACGTCCTCGGAGGAGCCGGCGAGGACGATCTCGCCGTTCAGGTACTTCTCCGACGGGTTGAGGTCCCCCCAGAAGAGGTCGGTGAAGTCCTCGCTGGTGGCGGTCACCACCAGGTCGGGCGCACCCACCAGGCCGGAGCGGAGCTCCCCGAGCACCGAGCCGGCGACCGACAGGGTGTACCCCTCGCCGGTGTCCGACGTGACCAGGTGCACGGTTCGGTCCCAGCCCCGCAGCATCTTCGCCAGGCGCGGGTTCGCGTTGCAGCGCACCCGCCAGTCGCGGTACGCCTCGGCGAGCTCCTCCGCGGTCGCCACGTCGCTCACGCCCCCTGTCGCGCCGGGCGGCCGAGGGCGGCGGTGATCTCGTCGGCCGCCCGCAGTCCCGAGGAGATCGCCCCGTCGATGTAGCCGCTCCACGCGGCCGCCGTCTCGGTCCCCGCCCAGTGGACGGGGCCCACCGGCTCCCGCAGCGCCGGTCCGCAGCCGGTCAGGACGCCGGGGCCCAGGCAGGCGACCGGGCCACCGCGGGTGAACGGCTCCGCGGACCAGTGCTGCTCGACGACCTCGAGCGGGGAGCCGGCCGTCGGGCCGAAGGCGGCCGCCAGCTCGGCCAGGGCGATCGCCGCGCGTCCGGCCGACCCGGAGCCGTCGAGGATGCGGTCCTCATGGCCGGCGAGGAACCCCATCAGCACCCCGTGCGAGGCGTCGTCCGGCGAGTCGTCGAACACCAGCCGGAGTGCGCCGGCGTCGGCGACCACCTGGCCCGAGAGACCCTCGTCGCGCCAGAAAGGCCGCTCATAGACGGCGTGGACCTTGGTGACCGAGCCCATCGGCGAGCGCTGCACCAGCTGTTCGCGCCTGCCGGGGAGGGGAGGATCGAAGGCGATCCGCCCCTGGGTGGCCGGCGGGATGGCGACGACGACCCGGGCCGCGTCCACCCGCCACGGCCGCCGGTGCCCGTCGGGGGTGGTGCGATCGGCGGTGACCGACACCCGGCCGGGCTCGAGCCGGACGGAGGAGACCGGGGCGTCGAGCACCACCCGGTCGCCCAGCGCCTCCGCCACCCGGACCGCCATCTGCTGGGCCCCGCCGTGGAACCGACGCTCCTGGGCGCCGCCCGCCGTGCGGAGCAGCGCCGACATGCTCCCCCCACCGTGGGCGTAGGCCAGGGCGTACAGCAACGACAGCTCGCACGGCTCGGCCCCGAAGACGCCAAGAGTCGCGGTCGTGATCATGGCGCGCGCGGCGGGCGAGCCGACCTCGGAGACGACCCACTCGCCCAACGTGCGACGGTCCAGCGCGTCGGCGTCGGGGTGCGTCCACGGCTCCTCGGGGGGCACCTCCTGGGCCAGGAGGTCGAGCTCGAGGAGGGCGGCGACCGCGTCCGCACTGCCCTCGCGATCCGAGGTGGGCACCAGGCCGGTGAAGAGGTGGCGCCGTCCGTCCCGGATCTCGACGTTCGCACCGTCGCTGAACGTGGGAAAGGTGGTCACGCCGAGCTCGTCGGCCCATGCCTGGAGGTGGTGCTGACCGGGTCCGATCCACTGGCCCCCGTGGTCGACCAGGGCTCCCGCCTGGGTGGTCTCCGACCAGACCCGGCCCCCCACGCGACCCCGCGCCTCGAGCACCACCACGTCGAGCCCGGCGTCGACCAGTCGGCGGGCCGCGCTGAGACCCGCGTACCCGGCACCTACGACCACCACGTCGGCTTCCCTTCCACCATCGCCCACGGTGCCCCTCGTCGCTGTCTGTGTCGCTGTCTGTGTCGCTGTCGCCGCCACCGTAGCCCCCGGTCGTTCGGACCGGCCGCTCGTCGCGCCGGCTGCGCCGCGCGGGCTCCGGGATCGGGGCGCGGGCACTACCGTGGGACGGTGGACGAACGCACCGGCCCCGAGGCGGAGACGGGGGAGCCCGCCGGTCCGGAGCCGATCGCCGGAGAGGACACCGGGGCCGAGGAGACCAGTTCGGAGCAGCCTGGTCCGGAGGTCGCCGGGCCCGAGGAGTCCGGCCCGGAGCGCACGCGGTTCGACCGGATGCGCACGTCGGCCGCAGGCGTGATGATGACCGGCATCGCCATCGGCCTCCAGGAGGCCCTCGAACTGCCCAGGCAGCACCCCGCCTTCGTCATCCAGGCGTCGGGCGAGCCCGACGGCCCGCAGGGACCGATCGACCTCCACTTCGATCCCGACGACCCGACCAAGACGGTGGCGGTGATCCGGCCGGCGACCACCGAGGGGGACGCGCCGTCGCCGTGATCGCGCCTCCTCAACTCGCCGCATGTGCCACTCGACGGTGGAGCGAGGCTTCCGGTCGCGTCGGACAGGGATACGGTGGTGCCGCATGGGCAGGGCACGCCGGAAGGGCGTCCCCGGATCAAACGACCACACGGGTCACCCCCGGACTTGGGACCGCCCACGGTGGGCTGTCGTGTTCGGGCGTGTCCGCGATCATCCCCGCAGACGTCGAAGACGCGGGGAGTACCGCCTCCGGGGTGTTGTCCCTCCAAGGAACCCAGATGACCCCCGCATGAGCGGGGAGCACTCAACCGTCGAGCTGCTCCAACAGCGCCTCGACGGTGGCCCAGTTGCGCGCGGTGCCCGTGGCCATCGGGGTGTTGTGCTGCCCGCCGCGATTGAGCTCGACCGCCAACACGCTCCGGCCCAGCCCGCCCGGGGTCCACAGGTAGAGCGTCCCTCCCGCCACCTCGGCCCGGTCGCGACTGCCTTTGGCCCGGGCCCGATCGACAGCGGCTGCGACCGCTGCGACCTCGTCGGGAGTGGGACCTTCCCGGAGGAACACGGCGTGGACCGCCTTGGGGTCCACCTCATCCGCATACGGGTTGTCGGTGACCACCTGGCAAAGCCGGTCACGGGAGAGCACGACCACACGTGGACGGACAGCCAGCCGGTCAGCGATGGCCCTCTCAAGTCCGACGGCCAGGTGCTCCCCGTCGACCGACGGGTCTGCCGCGGCGAAGAGGGCGTTGCCGCTCTGGATGTAGGTCGCCACCTCGGTGTGGCCGAGATCGGAGAGCACCTGCCGGAGATCGGCCATCGCCAGCTTGTTCCGCCCCCCGACATTGATGCCCCGCAAGAGCGCGACGTGCGTCCGCATCCGCCGGACCCTATCGCCGGACCGGCGGGGACGCTCCGGCGCCGTCGGCAGGGCCGCCTCCGCGACGCTCAGTCGTCCAGACGGAGGGCGGAGACGAAGGCCTCCTGGGGGACCTCGACGCGGCCGATGTTCTTCATCTTCTTCTTCCCCTCCTTCTGCTTCTCGAGCAGCTTTCGCTTGCGGGTGATGTCTCCCCCGTAGCATTTGGCGAGCACGTCCTTGCGGCGGGCCTTGACCGTCTCCCTGGCCAGGACCCGCCCGCCGATCGCCGCCTGGATCGGCACGTCGAACATCTGGCGGGGGATGAGCTCCCGGAGCTTCTCGGCCATGCGGCGCCCGTAGGTGTCGGCCTGGGAGCGGTGGACGATGGTCGAGAAGGCGTCCACCGGGACGTGATTGATGAGCAGGTCCACCTTGACAAGGTCTGCGGTCGCGTATCCCGCGGCCTCATAGTCGAGGCTGGCGTACCCCTTGGAACGGCTCTTCAACTGGTCGAAGAAGTTCACCACCACCTCGCCCAGCGGGATGCTGTAGACGAACTCCACCCGGTCCGGCGACAGGTACTCCATCCGCACCATCTCGGCCCGCTTCGCCTGGCAGAGCTCCATCACTGTGCCGGTGTACTCCGCCGGGGTGAGGATGGTCGCCTTCAGCATCGGCTCGTCGATGTGGTCGAGCCGGCTCGGCTCCGGGAGATCACTCGGGTTGTCCACCTCCACCCTGGTGCCGTCGTCGAGGTAGGCCTCGTAGGCGACCGACGGCGAGGTGGCGATGAGGGACAGGTCGAACTCACGCTCCAGTCGCTCCCGTACGATCTCCATGTGCAGCAGACCGAGGAAGCCGCATCGGAAGCCGAACCCGAGGGCCCGGGAGGACTCCGGCTCGTAGGTGAAGCTGGCGTCGTTCAAGCGGAGCTTCTCCAGGGCGTCCCGGAGGTCGGGCAGCTCGTCCCCGTCGATGGGGAACAGGCCGCAGAACACCATGGGATTGGGGTCGCGGTACCCGGCCAGCGCCTCGGGGGCGGGGTGCGACGCCGTGGTGACCGTCTCACCGGAGCGGGCACCGCCCACGTTCTTGATCCCGGCGATGAGATAGCCGACCTCCCCGGGGCCGAGCTCGTCGACGGGAACGGTGACCGGGGTCCGGATCCCGATCTCCTCGATCTCGTGGTTCGAGCCCGCGTTGATGAACCGGAGCCGGGCCGTCGACGCCAACGTCCCCTCCATCACCCGCACGGAGCTGACCACCCCGCGGTACTGGTCGTAGGACGAGTCGAAGATGAGGGCCTGCAACGGCGCGTCGGGGTCGCCGACCGGATGGGGGATCCGGGCCACGATCGCGTCGAGCAGCTCCGGGACTCCCTCGCCGGTCTTGGCCGAGATGTGGAGGATGTCCTCGGCGGCCAGGCCGAGGACGTTCTCGATCTCGATCGCGCACCGCTCGGGGTCCGCCGCGGGCAGGTCGATCTTGTTGAGCACCGCCACGATCTCGAGGTCGTTGTCGAGGGCCTGGTAGCAGTTGGCCAGCGTCTGGGCCTGGATCCCCTGGGAGGCATCGACCAGGAGCACCGCCCCCTCGCAGGCGGCGAGCGAGCGGCTGACCTCGTAGCCGAAGTCGACATGACCGGGGGTGTCGATGAGGTGGAGGGTGTGCTCCTTCCACGCCACCCGGACGTTCTGGGCCTTGATGGTGATCCCGCGCTCCCGCTCGATGTCCATCGAATCGAGGTACTGCTCGCGCATCAGGCGCGGATCGACCGCTCCGGTCAGCTCGAGGATCCGGTCGGACAGCGTCGACTTGCCGTGGTCGACGTGGCTGATGATGGAGAAGTTGCGGATACGGTCGACGGGGAGCACGGGGAGGCCAGCGTACCCAAGCGCGGCACCCGGCCGGCCCGGACACCGGTGACGGACCGTGCCCGTCGGGTCGCCCGCCGTTGAGGCGGAGCCGCCGTACTGCTATCCTTTGGCCTTCTCCCGGGCGCCTTCGTCACGGTCGCGGTATCCGGGGATTCTTTCCGATTCCACCCTTCCAGAGCCGTCGACGGCCCCGTCCGCCCCCATCGGCAGGGCGCGGCCAGCCGGCGGGGACGACAACGAGGACGAGGACCACCTGTGGCAAACATCAAGAGCCAGATCAAGCGGAACCGGCAGACCGAGAAGCGTCAGGCCCGCAACAAGGCGGTCCGCTCGGAGATGCGCACCCGGACCAAGAAAGCGATCAGCGCCATCGAGGAGGGGGCGGAGCACGCCGACGAGACGCTGCGGCTCGCCGTCAAGCGGATCGACAAGGCGGCGGCGAAGGGCGTGATCCACAAGAACCAGGCGGCCAACCGCAAGGCGCGGCTGATGCGGCGGGCAGCCAGGGCGGGGTCGGACGCCTGACCCTCGTCTTCCTGACTCTTTCGGCCTGACCCGTCAGGGTGCCGACTCAGGGTGCCGACGCTGTCGGCTCGGCCCGTCAGGACGCCGCGACGGGCTCGATGAGTTGCGGGCCGTCATTGCTCACCTGGCCGACCGCGGGTCCGACCGGGATCCGCAGGAGCGTCCCGGCCGGTGCCGCCCTGAGCAGCGCAGCGCCCGAACCCGGGTCCGGTGCGGTGGTGTCGAGCCAGCGGTCCACGTCAGGCTCCTCGAGGACCACCGGCATGCGATCGTGGATCCCCTGGAGGTCGGCCCCGGCGGCCGTGGTGACGATCGTGCACGACACGATCGGCTCGCCGGTGCCGCCGGCGGGGGACCAGTGCTCCCACAGGCCGGCCAACGCCAGGGGCATGCCGTCCGCGCGGCGCAGGAAGTAGGCCTGCTTGCGCCCTCCGGGGACCGCGGCCCATTCGTAGAAGCCGTCGGCGAGGACAGCCGTCCTCCGGGCGGCGAACGCCGACCGGAACGACGGCTTCTTCGCCACGGTCTCCCCACGGGCGTTGAACAGGCGGTTTCCGATGGACGGGTCCCGTGCCCACGACGGGACGAGTCCCCACCGGAACTGTTCGATCACCCGTCGCGGAGCGGCGCCGGACCCCACGGCGTCCACGCCCGCGGTCGCCACGGTGGCACCAGGGCCCGGAGGCGCAGCGAGCCCACCGGGGCCACCGGTCGCCGCGCTGGCGACCACCAGACCCAGCACCGACCGGGACGGACCGATGTTGTAGCTCGGCAGACCCGACGGATTGCGGCTCGCCGCCGCGACGGCGTCGAAGATCCGGGCCAGCTGATCGGGGTCGCTGTAGAGCGCAATGCGTCCGCACATGGGCAGAGCCGAGCTTACGCGGCAGTTGGGCACCTCTGACGGTGAAGCCGTCCACGCCCGGCGGTGGGGAGAGGACGGTCGGGTCGGCATGCGGTCCCGGCCGTCCTGGCGGCAGTAGTCTCAGCCGGTGCCCGAACCCGGTCGATCTGGTCGGCGCCCAGTGGCGCAAGCGGTCCGGAGCAACCTCGGCGCGGTCGCCCGACCTCCGTCACCAGCCCGATGAACGGGAGCGGCCCGCGCAGGTGGGGCACCGTGTCGGCCGGCATGCACGGCCGTCCGGTCCGCACGGCAGCCGTCCTCGCCGCCGCGGTGGCCGTCCTCGCCGCCACCACCCTTTCCGGGTGGACGCTCGCCGCCGGAGGCGCGGCGGGGACGACCCGTGCTGTGCCGCCGGCCACCACGCCGCCGGCCACCACGCCGCCGGCCACCGCTCCGCCCGCCACCACGCCGCCGGCCACGAACCCCCCGGTGCCCGTCCCGCCGGTCTGGCAGACGGCCTGGACCTCCCCCATGGACCTGTTGCTCAAGCCGTACCCTGAGGTCGCGGCGGTGGACACCACGGTCCGCGACGTGGCCACCGTCGCCGTCTCCGGGACCGCAGTGGCGATCCAGCTCTCCAACCAGTGGGGGCCGGTTCCCGTCACCTTCGGCGCGGCCACCATCGGCGAGCGGGCGGGAACGACCGGAACCGGCATCGTCCCGGGGACCCTCGCCACCGTCACGTTCCTCGGGGGGACCCCGTCGGTGACCGTCCCTGCCGGCGCCGACGTCACCAGTCTGCCGGTCGCGCTGGCCGTGCAGGCGGGCGAGGCGCTGATCGTGAGCCTCTGGGTCCCCGGTCCCGCCCCGGTCAGCGTCCACTACTGCTGCGTCGATCACATCGACGCGTACCCGAGCCCGAACGGCAGCGGGAACCTCACCATGCAGACGACCCCCGCCGTAGCGGGAGGCAGCTGGCAGATCCGCTGGCTCTCCGCGGTGGAGGTGTCGGGGACACCCTCACAGGGGACGGTGGTCGCCTTCGGCGACTCGATCACCGACGGCTACCGGGACGCGGGGGACGCGTGGCCGACCGCCCTGCAGCAGCGCATCGCCGGGTTGCCGTCCGACCAACAGGTGGCGGTGGTCAACGAGGGCATCACCGCCAACACCCTCACCGCCTTCCCGCCGGGCGACGATGCCCGGGGCCAGAGCTACACCTACGCCGACCTGCAGGGCGGCCAGCCCGGGGTGACCCGACTCGACCGGGACGCCCTCGCCCTCCCCGGTACCGAGGACGTCCTCCTCCTGCTCGGCACCAACGACATCTGGTTCGGATGGCGCGACGCGACCCCGCCCTACGGCAGCGCGTCCTCGATCATCGCCGCGATGCAGCAGGTGATCGCCGCCACCCACGCGGCCGGGAAGCGGATCATCGGGGTGACCCTCCTCCCTCGTGCCACCAACTCGCCCGCCTGTCCAGCGGACGTGTGCGACGAGGAGGTGTGGACCCGGTCCGAGCAGGCCACCCTGGCCGCAGTCGACAACTGGATGGTCGGCCCGTCGACCGGCTTCGACGCGGTGATCGACCTGGCGGCCGTGATGGGAGACGTCTACGACGGCCAGTGCCGACCCGACCTCCCCTTCCCGCCCTACTTCAACAACGACAACCTCCACCCGGACGTGGCGGGAGAGACGGCCATGGCCGATGCCATCCCCACCACCCTTTTCGGCATCCCCGAGGCACCCTTGCTGCCCGACCCTGTGACGGCAACCCCGACCCCGGGATGCCCGGGAGCCCAGCAGGCCGAGGCGGTCCTTGCCACAGCGGCGGCACCGTCTCCCAGCACCACGACCACGACCACGACCACGACCACGACGACCACGACGACCACGACGACCCAACCGTTTCCGGGAGCCGCCACCGAGCAACCCGCTCCGCCGCCCGGCAACGGCGGATCCCCCCTGCCGTGGATCATCGCCGGAGCCGTGGCCGTGATCGCGGCCGGAGCAGGCACGCTCGTCGGGCGCCGGCACCGGAAACGACGACGGGCACGGGCACGGTCGCACGCCTCCTGGCCAGCGCCACCCGGCCCGAACGGGCCCTGAACCCGGTGTGGCCCTGGCCCGTTCCCCTGGCCCATCGGCAGCAGCGCGAGGTGGGCCGGGGGAACGGCCGGAAGGCTCAGGCGACCGACGGTCCGCCCACCGGCCTCGGCGTCCCCGATGAGGCACCGGCCACGACGCGCTCTCCTCCGGGCAGCAACTCCC
>Ga0080006_1162474_pt1 | contig 21811 bp, 22 predicted proteins | sample RS3BMetagenome_FD_69209 | JGI IMG/M metagenome (GOLD analysis project Ga0080006, IMG submission 69209) | Ferric oxide microbial mat and aquatic microbial communities from Rainbow Spring, Yellowstone National Park, USA - RS3B (SPADES... ...
TGCTGGTGCTGGCCACCGTCGACACCGAGCGCCACGAACTGGTGAGCGACCCGCAGATCATCACACGTGGATGGGTCCACGCCCCCGAGGCGGAGCTTCTCCTGGCCGACTGCGCCGAGCACGTCCGCCACGCCATCGATGCGACGCTCCACACGGATGGCACGGTCAACAACGACATCCTGCAGCGCACGATCAGGAAGGCGACCGGTCAGTTCGTCGACCGGCGCACCCGGCGCCGGCCGATGATCGTCCCCGTGGTGATCGAGACCTGAGGAGCACCCCGGTCACCACCGGCATCGCAGATTCAGCGGCCGGGTCACGGGCTCCTCCGTTGACCGGACGGGAACAGGCCGGTCGGAGCCGCGGGCAGGCCGGATGGCTGTGTCGGAGTGGGTGTCGACGGTGGGCTCGGGGGTGCGAGATGCGGGCCCCCTCGGTGGGCCCCACGTTCGTTCGATCGTGATGGAGCACGCGGCGGGGTCGATGTCGCTCCACCACGTCCTGCACGGCTCGCGCCGTCGTGCACCGGTGAGCGTCGCCATGGCACGGGTGTCCGGACATGTCGCCACGCATGAGGACGCCTCGCACGACCACCTCGTCGATCCGCGCCGCACACCGAACCAGCGCTCTTCGCGGCAATCTCGGTACCGGTGGAACCGATCCGAACCTTGCTACTGGTTCTGCTACTGGTTCTGCTACTGGATTCCACGAATTCAGGGATTACGAAAGGTCACGAGATGGACGGGTACCCCTTCTGACCAGGACTGAAGCAGATCAGATGATCCCCCTGAACGGGCCTGATCGCCCTCTCAAGGTGAAGACACGGGTTCGAACCCCGTTGGGACTGCTCGGTATCGCCTGCTCAGGGTCCAGGACTGGCCTCCGACCCGTAGCGATTCAGCTGGCCCGCACGTAGTTGCGGAGCGCTTCTCGTATGGCCTCCGACACGCTGATTCCGTGTTCTGAGGCCCGAAGCAGCAGATCCCGCTTCAACTCGGGATCGAGCCGGACCGATTCGACCGATGACGGGGAGGAGCCCATCGCCGGCCGTCCGCCGCGCCGACGGCGGAGCTCGTCGACGTCGTAGCCACGCTCAGCCTCGTCGGCCAGCATCTCGACCTCATCGTCGGTGATCGGCGTCCCGTCCGCTCGTGTTCCGTGTGTCGTCATCGTGGATTCCATCCTTTCGGCAAGAGACGTCGGTACTGCTCGGTCATGGTCATTGCATGGATGATCGCGGGTCCTTGTGGCCGGTCCATGACTACGAGCTCAAGGAGGTTCCCCGAGCGATCTGGCCCGAGCACCAGATACCGGATCGGATCCTCCGCGACCTCTTCGATGACCAACGCGTGTTGCATGACGTGGTGCATGTCGTCGGCCCGGACGTCATGACGAAAGGCCGAATGGAGAATCTCCACGAAGGAAATGTACTACGAAACCGGGGCGCGGGTGCCAACTGACCCGGTGGCGGTGCGGCCGGCCGGGGCCGAAGGACGGTCAGGGCGTTGGTGGCCGGCGACCGCCGGGTCGGCGGACGCAAGCGGAGCGGGGCCGATCCCTTCGACGAGGTTCGCCAGCTCGGCCTTACCGGCGCTCCGGTCCGTTGCGGCAGTCCACGACATGCGTGCCGTTGCCTGCGGGTCGGATCAGGACCGGTTCGCCGATTGGATCTCCGCTGCTGATGAGGCTCATCAAGCCGGCGTCGGTGGTTCTGGCGTAGGCGCGGACCCCCGTGGAGAGGTCGGCGATGATCAGCCCCGACGATGGAGCGCCGGACCGGTCGAATGACACGGTGGCGGCGGCGATCTCCGCCCGGACCGGAATGGACACCTGCTGCATCACCTCGACGGCGGGGTCGGCGTCGATCGTGCGCTGCACATCGTCGTAGTCAGGTGGTCTGAGGGCTCCGGGGTCGGATCCGTACACCGCCCACACGTGCTTCGTCATGTGCATTCCCACGCCGGAGACGAGACCGTACGACCCGGACATGCCCCGAAGGCGATGGACCGTCTCAGCGATCGAATGGGTGGTGTAGTTGCTGGCTGGACCGCCGTGGTAGGGCAGTCCGCCGATCACGGTGAGTTGACGGTCGCCGAGCGGATCGATGCCGAGCGCGTCCGTTGCGAAGAGCACGGATGATGCAAAACAGCTGTAGAGGTCGAGGTGGGCCACGTCGTCGATCCCGATTCCAGCCTGGGAGAGCGCATCGCGTGAGGCGATCTCCATCGCCGGCGACCGGTGGAGGTGGCGACGTGCCGCCAGGTGGGTGGCGTCACGACCGAAACTCCAGCCGCGCAGGTAGACCCGCTGGTCAGTGGGAATCCCCAGCTCGTCGGCCTTGCGGTGTGTGGTCATGAGGAGTGCCGCGGCCATGTCGACGTCCATGATGGCCACCATGTACTTCGTGTAGGGCGATGAGATCATCCGGTTGGATTCGGTCGCGGTGGTGATGTCGGTGGGTTCGCGTCGGATCGGGAACCAGGCGTGTTCGTTGCTCGCCGCCACGGCGGTGAGTCGCGAGAGGACCTGGCCTTCGACCGCGGCGTAGTCCCGAGGCTTCATGCCCATGCGTGCCCGGCGGGCGGTGTCCAATGCGGCGAAGGTCACCGTGGGCTGGGTGACGTCGTGTGCCCATTCCGTCGGGCTGATCCATTCCTCCAGATCGATCGGGGAGTGTGGCGGATCCGGTGCGGGATGACTCCATCGGGGGGTGCCTCCTGACGCGAGGATCTGCTTCCTGGTGTGCAGCGCCTCACCTCCCACCACGAGGGCGACCTCGGAATCGCCACGCAGCATGCGTTCCGCTGCCGAGTTCACCATCCGCTGGCCCGCGGTTCCGGCGAGTACGGAGGTCTCTGTGAACCGTGGCGAAAGGTTGAGGTGATCGGCGAGCCGCCGGGCAGGGTCGTCGTAGCTCCAGCTCATGCAGTGCACGAGGTGGATGGCATCGATGGAGCCGAGGATCGATGATGCCCCCGAGTCGTGGACGGACTGTCGGGCCACGGCGGCCCACATGGCGAGCGGCTCGGGGGCCGGCATCGTCCGCCATGTCTCTCGGGCGATGCCGATGATGCAAGGACTCCGAGGGTCGATCAGCGGGAAGGGCATGACGGCAATTCGGACGCCGCACGGCCAAGCCGGGCGTCATGGCACCGAGCCGGGGAGTGGTTGCGGGGAGGCTGCATGAGGCCTACGGGTTGCATGTGACGCACGTCCCCGGGTCGGCATCGGCTTCGCCGACGGACCGTTCGATCCGAATTCCACAGTTCCAGCAACCATCGATCTCCGCCCGGACGACGGGCACGTGGCGACCACACCAGCGGCACGGGACCCCCCGGATGGTGTCTACCGTGCCCCACCCCGCGGCTCCGCACTCTCGACAGGAGGAGGCGACCCGGTGGGCGAGGCGCTCGGCGGCGGCGGCGATGACGACCTGGCGGGACGGACAGCAGTGCGCCCGGAAGTCAGTTGTCACCACGGCCTGATGGGTGCCGGCGGCCGCACAGCTCGCGTGCACCGCCGAGGCGAGGTCCGACGACTGGCGGATTCCCTTGTAGACCATCGGCTCGACGCCGTGACCCGGCCCCGGGGAGGGCACCGCCGGACGGACGATGACCGCGTGACGGGGGAGATCGGCGCGGACGGCGAGCGAGGTGAGATCGGCATCCGAGCCCACCGTCTCGGTGATCGCCGTGATCTCACTGCTCATCGCACACTCCCAGAAGACGTGGTCGAGCCGGTCGTCCACGAGCACGACCAGCTCCCGATCGGTCGTCAGCCAGGGAACCTCCGGATGCGGGCCGAACGTGCCTTCCGATGCCATGCCGAGGTCCGATCCGCGTTCCCGCATGGCGAGCCGGGCCTTGGCGATCCCGCAGTCGAGGTCGGACAGGGTCCGTGGGATCTCGCCGGAGAATGTGCCGAACTGATCGGTATCGACGCCCACACCCTCGACCTCGATCCCCAGCACACCGCTCATGGCGGGGCCGATGAGGCCACGCTTGCCGTGCTTGGTCGCCAGGACGGCGGTTCGACCCGAATAGCCGACGGCGGACCCGACCGTCCGAGGATCGTCCACGAGAGGTGTCACGTCATCGGGCACGGGCGGAAGCAGCCCGTGCCCGTTCGGGTTCGGGTTCGGGCGTGGCCAGTGCCAGGAGCTCATCGATCCGGTGTGAGTGTTCCAGCGGATGGCGGAGCTTCCGGTCCATGGCGATCCGGTAGTGGTTGCGTCTCCCGACACGGGTGCGCTCGACGTACCCCTCGGCGACGAGGTCGGCGACGATCGCCTGGGCCGCCCGTTCGGTGATGCCCACCCGGGTGGCGATGTCCCGACCGCGGATCTCTGGATCGGTGGCGATGCAGACGAGGACGTGACCGTGATTGGTGAGGAACGTCCAGCCTGGCTTGGTGGGCGGGGTGTCGACGGCCTCCATCCCCACAACCGTATCCCACTTCGTGAAGCACAGTGCACATCTTTCAGGTTGTTATACGAAGCAGACTTGCGGGATTAGAAATTATGGATTAGAACTCACGAAGTAAGAATCGTAAGAAGCGAGGAGCTCGTCGTGGTGGTCAGCTACGCGATGGAATCCGAGGACGGCGGGCGATGACGACGGTCGGAAGGATCTGCCTCGTCGGAACGGTGGCTGCGCCGCTGCTCGGTGCAGGAGCGATGGCCCTCTCGAGGGCTCGCCGACAGCAGGGGGCTCGGCTGAGTGCAGGGTTGCACTGGATCGGTGTGGCACTCGCTGGCGTGCTGGTGGTCCTCGTGGCCATCCACGGCACCATCGCCATCGGCGTCCACTCGGGTCGGAGCGTGATCATCGGCCTCAGTGCCGACCACCTGACGGTGACCCTGATCGCACTGGTGCTCGGGATCGGGGCCATCGTCCAGTCCTTCTCGGTCCGCTACCTCCGGACCGATCCGCGCTCATCCCGGTTCGTGACCGGTGCGGGCGTGCTCGTTGCCTCCATGACCGTGGTCGCCGCCTCGACCACGTTGGCGGGACTCCTTACCGGATGGGTGCTGGCCTCGATCGGCTTCCTGGCCATCGTCGGCTATCGGCCCGACCTGCCCGGTGTGCGGCCGAGCACGCGTCGAACGGCGGTCGCCTTCCTGATCGGCGACGGGGCGCTGGTGGTGGCGACCGTGATCGTTTCGCTCCGGGTGGGCAACATCACCCTGGTCGGCCCCACTTCGCTGTCCCACGTGTCCGATCGGCTGGGGGGCGCAGGCACGGTCGTCGCCCTGCTCGTCGTGGTCGCCGCCCTGGCCCGATGCGCCCAGGGCCCCTTCGGGCGTTGGCTGCCCGGCACGGTGGCTGCGCCTACTCCGGTCTCCGCGCTCCTGCACGCCGGGTTCGTCAACGGCGGCGGCATCCTGCTCATCCGGACCGGTGCGATCGCCTCGAGCTCGGCAGTGGCCATGGTGGTCGCCTTCGGCGTAGCCGCAGGCACCGCGGTGGTGGCGACGGCGATCATGGCCCAGCGCTCCGACGTCAAGTCCGAGCTGGCCTACTCCACCATGGGCCAGATGGGGTTCATGGTGGCCGAGTGCACGGTCGGAGCGTTCGGTGCCGGCGTTGTCCACCTCATCGGGCATGCGCTCTACAAGGCCACCCTCTTCCTCGGATCCGGCGCACAGATGCCACGGCCGGGCGGTGTCGCACCCGTTGCGCACAGCGCTCGAACGTTCGGCCGAGTCATCACGGCCGGCACGGCCGGACTTGTCTCCCTGGGCGTCGTCCTCGCGGCTCCCGGAATCTCCGGACACCGGGCGAGCGGACCGCTGGTGCTCTTCGTGGCCGCCACTGCGGGGGTGGGGGCCTGGTCGCTGTGGACGAAGCGCCATGCCGGACGGGCCATGCTCTCCGCCTGCTTGATCGTGTCGGCCAGCGCCCTCTACGGGCTCATTGCCGCCGGACTGTTCGCCTGGGTCGGCCCGGGCCTCCCCAGAGTCGGGTCCGCGGTGCTCAGCCCCTGGCTCCTCCTCGCCGTCGCGGCCGGCGGAGCGGGGGCCACCCTCGTGCTGCGTGCCCCGGTCGTCGGCATCCGACTCCGGATGGCACTCATCGACCTCGGCGCACCGGCCGCGACGTCGACGAAACGCATGGGAGCCCCTCGTCCCGTTCCCATTCGCCAGTCGAGGCCACTCGTCGGGGCGACGCCCGTGCGGAGCGTGGCATGACTGAAACCGCCACCCCAGTCAGACATGTCCGACTCCTGGTGGAGCTGGACGAGGCGGCAAGGGTAATCGGCCCTTCGTGGCCACTCGGCACCTTCATCGCGGTGAATCCGTTCTGGGATCTACGCCAGCTCGGGTTCGAGGCGGCGGTGTCCGTGGCCCGGATGGTCTTCGGGGCGAACGGCCTACCGAGCCCCGACTACTTCGTCGAAGCCCTCAGGTCCGGTCGGGTCACCTCGGCGGACGTCGTGGGGGCGGCCGTGGAACTGGCAGACGGTCCGGTTGATCCGGCCAGGTCCTCCGACGATCTGGCCGGATGGTCCGCCACCCGGTCCGAGTCGGCTGTCGACGTGAACCGCCAGGTGGCGAAGTTCTGCGCGGCGTTCCTCTCGGCCAAGCTCCCGGGAGCCCCGGACGCGGCCTTCTACCCCTCGTGGCACGGCATGGTGCGCTTCGACCCGGGGACGCGGGCCCTGCTGGGTCGGCCCGGGCGGGCGCTCCTCGCCGACCTGCCCGATCGTGCCGAGGACGCCATCGCCTGGTGTCTGGACGAGCTCGGCCTCGATCGGGACGGATGGCGAGCGGAGTTCGTGACCCAGTTGGCGGCACTGCCGGGTTGGGCGGCACATGCCAAGTGGCGGTCCCGCTGGGCTTCCCCGGGCACGCCGGGCCCCGCGTTGGATCTCGTCGACCTCGTGGCCGTCCGCCTCGCCTACGACACTGTCTGGCGGAAGGAACACGCGGTGCGTCCGACGTCGTTGCAATCGCGTACCTCGACCCGTCACGGAGCCGTCCACGACCCCCGCAGTGTCTCCGGGCTGAATCACGCCGCACGGGTATCACTCGCATCGTTGGACCGTGACCGGGCGAGCAGTGTCTGGCTGCGGGCCCTGGAGCACCACTACCGGGACGAACTGCTCGGCCTGCTCGAGCCCATGGTCGTCGAGACCACCCCGGATCCCGACGCCCAGGTCGTGTTCTGTATCGACACCCGTTCCGAGGGGATCCGTCGCCACCTCGAGTCGGTGGGCAACTACGAGACCTTCGGGTTCGCGGGGTTCTTCGCGCTCCCACTCCGCTACACCGCCCTCGGTGCCGAGCCCGTCGAGCTGCTTCCCGTCCTCCTCTCGCCGACGGTAGGCATGGAGGAGCGGGCCACTGCCGGGCACGAGGACGCCGCGCGGCGCCGGCTCGCCGGCGAACAGGTCCGGGCCCAGGGCAGCCATGCCTTCGATCAGACCCGGGAGAACGGCGTAGCCCCGTTCATGCTGGCCGAGGCCGGCGGATTCGTGGCCGCTCCACTCCTTGCCGCCAGGACGCTCGGACCGGCCCGCTTCGCCCGGGTACGGGGGCGATTGTCAGCCCTGATCGCACCCGCGGCTCCGACGCAGGTCGATGCCGACCCCGATCGGACGGGCATGTCGGACGGGGAACAGGCGCTCTTCGCCGAGACGGCCCTGACCACCATGGGACTGACTCGGGGCTTCGCCCCGCTCGTGGTCCTCTGTGGCCACGGCAGCACGACCGCGAACAACCCGCATGCGGCTTCACTCGACTGCGGCGCCTGCGGGGGGAACCGTGGTGCCGACAGCGCACGGGCCGCTTGTGCGATCCTCAACCGCCCGCCGGTGCGAGCTCTGCTCGCCGAGCGTGGCATCGCCATCCCGGATTCGACGCACTTCGCGGCCGCCGAGCACGACACGGCCACCGATACCTTCTCGTTCTACGATCTCCACCTGGTTCCGGAACAGCACGCCGAGGTCGTCGCGCGACTCCGTGACGACCTCGCTCAGTCCGGGGCGGAGTTGGCCGCCGAGCGGATGGGTGATCTCGACCCCTCCGCCGCCGGGGATCCGGTGGAGGCGGTCCACCACCGGTCGGCCGACTGGGCCGAACTCCAGCCTGAGTGGGGACTGGCCAGGAATGCCTCGTTCATCGTCGGGCCGCGCACCATGTCGGCGGGCATCGATCTCCGACGCCGCTCCTTTCTGCACTCCTATGACCCGGAGATCGACAGTGACGGCACGGCACTCGAGACCATCCTGACGGCGCCGATGGTCGTCGCCCATTGGATCAACATGCAGTACTACTTCTCCACGGTCGACCCCGAGGTCTTCGCGGCGGGGGACAAGTCGGTGCACAACATCGTGGCCGGCATCGGTGTCACCGAGGGCGTGGGGGGCGATCTCAAGGTCGGCCTGCCGCTGCAGTCGCTGTTCGTGGAGGACCACGCTTTCCACGAACCGATGCGCTTGCTCACGGTGGTGGAGGCCCCGATCACCCGGATCGAAGAGATCATCGCCCGGAACCCGGTGCTGCGTGAGCTTTTCGGCGGCCAGTGGGTGCACCTTGCCGCTCGCGACGCCCGCTCGGCTCCGTGGATGCTCCGTCGGATCGACGGATCGTGGATCCCGTGGGATCCATCGGCCACGGCTACACCCCCCAACGACGACCCGACGAACGAGCAGGAGGCCCACCATGGATGACAAGTGGCAGTTGACGGCGATGACCAAGATCGAGGTAGTGGTCGGAGGTGAGGAGTCGGCCGCCGTGGCTGAGCTGTTCGCCGAAGTCGGTGCCACCGGCTTCACTGCCGTCTCCAATGTGTCCGGCCTCGGTCACGACGGCTACCACCAGGGTCGTCTGTTGTTCAACGACCGCAACGGCCTGGCTCTCTTGATGGTGGTCCTGCCGTCCGACCGGGTCGCCGACCTGCTCGACGGGCTCCGAGCACTCCTGGCCAGTCGCCCAGGTGTGCTGATGGTCTCGGACACCTATGTCAGCCGTCCGGAGTACTTCACATGAGCAGCAAGGGAGGCGCGATGGCGCTGGAACAGACGGTCCGGGTAGCACCGGCGGCACGGGTGGCCATGGTGGGTGCGGGCCAGTTGGCCCGGATGACCCACCAAGCGGCCATCGACTACGGGATCGAACTCCACGTGCTGGCCGAGTCACTCGCCGACCCGGCCGTGACCGCCGGTGCCGACTACACGCTCGGCCGGGCCGACGACGCCGTGCTCCTCAGGCGGCTAGCCACCGACGCCGACGTGATGACGTTCGACCACGAGCTCGTGCCGCTCGACGAGCTTCGGGCGATGAGCTCCGAGGGCTGCGTCATCCGTCCCAGCGCCGATGCCCTGGCACTCGGATGTGACAAGCTCTTCGCTCGGTCGGCGGTGAGCAGGCTCGGCGAGCTCTCGGTTCCGGTCCCGAGGTTCGCCCCCGTGGTGGGGTCGGCCGACGTCGTCGCATTCGCCGACCAGGACGGCTGGCCCGTCGTGCTGAAGGCACGACGTGGCGGCTACGACGGGCGCGGTGTGGTGATCGCACACGACGCCGCCTCGGCCGAGCAGGTATTGGCCACGAACGGTGGTGGCAACGGGCCACAGTGGGTCGTCGAGGAGCATCTCGACATCGCCGCCGAGTTCGCCATCCTGATCGCCCGCAGCCCGTCGGGATTCACCGCGACCTACCCGCCCATCGGTACCCAGCAGGTGGACGGGATCTGTCGTGAGCTCACGATCCCCGCCGACCTGCCGGAGACGGTGGTGCACCAGGGTGCGACGTGGGCACGGTCGATCCTCGACGGGTTTGGTGCCACGGGCATCGCTGCCGTCGAGTACTTCGTGACCCGTGACGGTCGGCTCCTGCTCAACGAATTCGCTCTTCGCCCGCACAACTCTGGTCACATCACCCTCGAGTCGTGCGCCACCTCGCAATTCCATCAGCACCTGCGGGCCGTCCTGGACTGGCCTCTGGGCGAGACCGGGCTGCTCCGGCCGGCCGCCACCGTCAATCTCATCGCCGATGCATCCACGACGGATTTCTCTCGTCGTCTGCCTCTTGCACTGGCGGTTCCCGACGTCCACGTCCACCTCTATCAGAAGGCCGCACGACCTGGTCGCAAGGTGGGTCATGTGACCGCGCTGGGCGATTCGGTGTCCGAAGCGCTGGAACGAGCCCGGACAGCAGCAGATCGGTTCCTCGGATGAGCGGCGACAGCACGCACGAGTCACGATCGTCTGTGAGTGTCTCGATCGTCATGGGTTCCAAGTCGGACCTTCCGATCATGGAGGCGGCTGAAGCGGTCCTCGACGAGTTCGGCGTCCCGAACGAGGTACGGGTCGTGTCGGCCCATCGAACCCCACACGACATGGTGGCCTTCGGTGCCGACGCGGAAGCCAGGGGAGTGGGCATCATCATCGCCGGGGCCGGTGGTGCCGCCCACCTGCCGGGGATGCTCGCCTCGCTCATGTCGATCCCCGTGATCGGGGTACCGGTGCCGCTCCGCCACCTCGACGGCATGGACTCGCTCCTGTCGATCGTCCAGATGCCTTCCGGCGTGCCCGTAGCCGCAGTGGCCATCGGAAACGCAACCAACGCGGGACTCCTCGCGGTCCGAATGCTGGCGATCCGGGACCCGGAGCTTCGCCGGCGCATGACCGCCTACCGCGAATCCCTCAGCCAGGCATCGCGCGAGTCTGGACGGGACCTCCGTGGATATCGGCCCGATGCGGACGGCAATCCACGCGAAGCAGGGGGAGATCGAACGTGAGTACACCGGCGACTCCTGCGCTGTTGACCGGCAAGCGACTGTTGATCACGGGTGTCGCCACCGAGGACAGCATCGCCTTCGCCACCGCGCGCCGGGCCGAAGCGATGGGCGCCCAGGTGGTACTGACGGCGTTCCCACGGGATGTGGACACGGTGCACCAGCTGGTGGGGGACACCGGTTCCCCGTTCGAAGTGTTCGCCCTCGACCTGACCCGACGTTCCGATGTGGACGAGCTGGCGGAGATCCTCCGCTCCCGATTCGGCGTGTTCGACGGTGCGCTCCATACCGTGGCCTTCGCCCCGAAGGACGCCCTCGATGGCCCCTTCATGGAAGCCGACCCTGCCGGCATCGAGCTGGCGTTCCGGACCAGCGCGTGGAGCCTGAGCAATCTGGCCCGCCTGGTGGTTGCGCTGGCACCGGCGGGCGGTGCGTCCCTGGTCGGCCTCGACTTCGATGCCAACGGCGGTGCGTGGCCGGTCTACAACTGGATGGGCGTCTGCAAAGCGGCTCTGGGATCGACCGCCCGTTATCTGGCCCGCGATCTCGGCCCCCGGGCCATTCGGGTCAACCTGGTCGCCGCCGGCCCGCTCCTCACCCGAGCCGCTCGTGGCATCCCACGGTTCGACGCACTCCTCGATGCGTGGGCGACGACCAGCCCCCTCGCATGGTCGGACGGCGATCCCACGCCGGTCGCCGATGCAGTCTGCTTCCTGTTGTCCGATCTGGCCCGCGCCATGACCGGTGAGGTGATCCACGTGGACGGCGGCTACCACGCCATGGCGGCTCCCCGTTACCCCGACGGATGATGTCCTCGACCGGGGGCCCGGGCTGAATGTTCGGATTGGAAGTATTCGCGGTCCGAGGGATGACATTCCCTATGTCCGGCTGGTGTTCGGACTCAAAGTACGGAGGTCAGAATGGACCCCCATTGAGGCTGTCGGACAATGCGTAGACCCAACCGAGACGTGGTGGAGAACCCAACATCTCACCCAACAACTCCCTTCCAGGGTGTCCCATGACGAAGCTGTCGGTGTCATCGGTCGCCCAAGGCGGCCGTTCCGATGTGCGGAAATGAGATGCAGTGGGACCGGACGGGTCCCGATGCCACGAACGGGCCCACCCTCTCAAGGTGGCGACACGGGTTCGAATCCCGTTGGGACTGCTCATCGTTCGGCCTGGTCAGCGGGGTGACGGTGGCATCGTCAGGGGCGCCCTCGGGCAACTTCGTCCGTCGGTTGTTCGGCGAGGATCAGCGAAATGACCGCTGGAGGAATTAGGCTGTCCGAAAACCGGCGCTTTCCTCCATTCAATGGAGGCGGACGTCGGCCACCTGCGTTACTACTTGGTGCGCCGGCTGCCGCCGTGCCAGTCTTCCTGGGCACCGACCTGGTCGGTCTTGACGCCGAAGCTGGCGAGTTGGGGCCGTTCGCGCAGGCTGCGCTTGAGTTCGGCGAAGCCCGCGAAGCCCGCGAGTCCGAGCACGTTGTCCCAGAGCCGCAGGGCGTCGGCCTCGTCGGGCAGGCGGCTGATCACCGGGCCGAAGAACGCCACACCCTCGGGCGGTTGGAACTGGATGATCGGGGTACCGACATCCTTGCCCGTCAAGCCCAGCGCCTCGTCGGTCTCCCGGCGCAGCTCGGCGTCGAGAGACGTGTCGTCCAGGGCCTCGGTCAACTCCGACGGCAGGCCGATCTGGGCCAGGACCGGCTCGAGGAATGCCCGACTCCCCCGGTCCCCTCCTTCGTCGGGCCCGGTGTCGAAGACCCGTGTGCCGATCGCCTCGTACAGCGGGCCAACCGCGTCGCGGCCGTGCTCGGCGCGGACCCGGGCGGCCACCCGCAGCAGCTTGAGCCCTGCCGTGTGCCCGGCTTCGTAGCCCGGCGGGAAGTGGCTGTCGTAGTCGACCGCCGAGTTGACCATCCGCAGCGAGATGAATCGCCAGTCCACGGTGTAGTCCCGCTGGGCCGTGACCAGTCGCACCCATTTGCTGGTCATCCAGGCGAATGGGCAGACCGGGTCGAAGTAGAAGTTGATGTCGGCGTCGGCCATCTTCTGGTCCTCTCAGCTTGCGGTGGTGGTGTGTTCGCGCAAGTACCGGATCAGGGCGATGACGTCGGCGGGCACCATCCGGCCGATGGCCCCGCTGGAGTACACGCTGACCACGACCCGGCCGTTCGGGTCGAGCACGAACCCCGTCGACTGCAGGTACGTCGGGTCGTCGTTGAGGTAGGCGCCGGTCACCTCGGCCACGGCACGGGCGTCGGCGGAGTGCCCAACCGGAAACGTCAGGCCGTGCCTGGCGATCAGCTCGGCGGCGGTCGCCTCGTCGTCGACCGAGAGGGCGACGACCTTGGCCCCAACGTCGGCCAAGTTCTCGGAGGCTCGTTGGAAGGCGCGCAGTTGGGCGTTGCCGTACGGGCACCACGAGCCCCGATAGAACAGGACGACGCCGAACCCGCCGGCAAGGGCATCGGGCAGGGCGAGGCTGTCGCCGCCGGGTAGTGACACGGTGAAACGAGGGTACTGGTCTCCGGGGTTGAGCAGGGTCATGGAATCTCCAATCAGATGGGAATGGGGGTCACATGAGAAGGGGGCTCGGTCCGGTTCGGCACTGTCTGGGTGCGCCGGATCGTCCGCTGACGGCTCCTTGACGGCGCTGATGTCGACCGTGCGGATGTCGGGGTCCTTGGCCAGCAGGTCGGGGGTGACTTGGCCGAGCGCCGTTGGGATCTCGCCGTCCAGGTCGGCTTGGCGGGCCTCCTCGGTCTCGAACGAGTCGAACCTACCGTATTCCGTGTTGCTCATGGAACGCGGCGTCGACCTTGACGGCGAACGCCGAGGCCCAGGCGGTCGGGGACGCGGTGAGCGTCGGCCCCACCGGCTGGACCACCGCCGCGTTGATGACCAGGACGTCGATTTGTCCCAGCTCGTCGGCGGCTCGAGCCAAAGCATCGGGATCGGCCACGTCCGCCTGGAGCACGAGGACCCGGTAGGGGCGCCCGTCAGCGTCGGAGTAGGTGCCATCGGTCGAGAATCCCACGGTTCCCCGACACCTCGATGCTGTCCAGCAGTCCTCGGTTCGTCAGCCAGAGCAGGAGGTCCGACCGGGTGCCCCGAACGGCGGTATCCGCCTCGGGTTGCTCGGGGAGGGCCGAGCCCGGGGCGTCGAGGTCGATCCACCACTCCGCCGGCCGGTCGGTGGCGTGGAGGTGCAGGGTGCCGCCCAGACCCTCCCAGTCCTCCTGGGCCAGGAGGACGGGGAGGAACTCGACGACGAACTCCTCGATCCCGGCCGCTGCCACCTCCCCGTCGAGGGGATCGGGTCCCCAGCCACCGTCAGCATGGACGGCGTGCTGGGCATCCCAGCGGTGGATCGCCACCTCGACCGCGAGACGTCGGCACCACCAGGCAACCCGTCGGTCACCGGTGGCTGAGAACGTCCAGATGGGTCCGTCCGTCTCGGCGGCTGCCAGGGCCGCGAGGGTCTGGTCGAGGGACCCGACGTACCACGCCGCGAGATCGACGGAATCCTCGGGCGCCGGGTCGAGGGTGCGCCGGTCGACACGCTCACCCGAGGTGACGATGGCCGCCATCCACGTGAAGATGCCGCCGGTGTGGCGAACCAGTCCGACGGCATCCCATCCGGGACAGTGCGGGACGGGCCGTCCCCAGTCGGTCTCAGCAGCAACCAGGAGGGCACGGGCGTCGTGCTCGGCCGCGGACAGCAGTGCCGGAGGAGGTTCCACCTGGGCGAGTCTGGCACCTCGCCCACGTCGGTGACGGACCGACCGAGGCGGTCAACAACCTGATCAAGCGGGTGGAGTGCGCGGCCTTCGGCATCACGTCGTTCCGGAACCACCGGATCCGCTCACTGTTCTACGCCGGCAAGTCCAGCCGGGACCTGTTGGCCACGGTCACTCCCTGCTGAAGTCCGCAGCGTCCGCAACACCCGACATGCCACTCAACAACTCCGTTCCGGGGCGTTGCTGGGCGAGTCATCTCTGAAACAGACGATGGAACATGGCTGGCTCCTTGTATGGGGGCCGCCCAACACGGTGACCCACGTGGGGTCAACGTCAGCCGAACGGCGCCAGCCGTTCCACCGTCACCGGGCTGCCGTATCAGTATCGGGATGCGCCGAGTCGTACCGCACCTCGACGCTCTGCTCGGGCCGTCGTTCCCCAACCATGGCGATGTCGGTGAGCACCTGGAGATCGGCTCTGGTGAGCGGGGGCTGCACGATGCTCCTCGGCCACAGGCGGCGCTCCCAGACCACGTTGGCCTCCGCGGCGTAGAGCGTGATCTCGGCGGCCAGGAAGATGAAGGCGATCAACCCCAGCACGGACGCGAACAACCCATAGATCTGGCTGGAGTGCCGGAGCTGGTGGGCGACCAGGGACGTGCCAACGTACTGGAGGACGGCCCAGCCCACCCCGGCCAGAACCGCTCCCTTGACGAGCCAGACCGTCTTGATGGTCTTCGGCGTGAGGACCCGGAACGCTAGGACGAAGATCCCGACGTCGACGACGAGGGAGACGACGACCGCCCCGACCCGTACCACGAGTCCGTGACCGCCGAAGGTGGAGATGCCGGTGAGAACGGTGGTGACGACGACGTTCAGGAAGAGCACGGCCAGGAAGGCAACGCCCCGGCCCAGGCGGGGGAAGAAGCCGGGCCGCACCACGCCGGGGACGTTCCACACCTCCGCCATGGCCTTCTGGGCGGCCTGGGTGATCCCGAGCGATCCCCACACCAGTCCCACCAGGCCGACGATGAGCCCAACGGTGCTTCCGGTCTGCAATCGGTGGATGCCTTTGGGCCCTGAGAGCTGCTTGCCCACGATGGGGAACTGGCTCAGCGCCGAGTGCACGATCCGGTGCTCGGTCCCCGCCGACACGGAGAGGCTGAGCACCGTGATCATCACCAAAAGAAGCGGAAAGATCGACAGGAAGCCGTAATAGGCGATGAGGGCAGCCTGGGAGCCCGCCGAGTCGTCACCGAACTTCTTCACCACGCCGAATACGAAATTCACGGGGAACGTCCGCTGCTGCAATGCATCGATGGCGCGGATGGCGCGCTCCAGCGGGTTCGTGTGCCCCTGCTCGCGGTCTACCGCATCAGGAGGAGCTGCCACTCTTAGCCTGGTACCCATCTCGGGAGCGTCCTACTCGCCGGGCCATGCCCGTCGGTGTGCGGAGTCGGTTCCGATCGTCCCGGCGACTCGGTGACGAGGTGGGGTGGGCATCCACCCCGGCAGGCGTGGCGGCAGGCGATCTCGCACTGTCGGCCTCGTGCACGCGGTGGGATTCGCACCCTCACCGGATCGCAGTCCCGAAGAGGTGGCCCACGACACAGGTGAAGCCCAGTCCCAGGGCTCCACCGATGACCACACGGACGATGGCCCTGCCGTCCAGCCGCTCCGTCAGCTGGTGGGCTGCCTCTCCTCCGGACCGGTCCCAAAGGTCAGCCCATCGCCAGCCGATCATCGGAGTCCGGGCCCGGCGTCGAGTCCGGGCCCGGCGTCCCCGCTCATGCTTTGCCTTGTCCCGGGAGAGGCGTCCTCCAATCGTCGGCACCCGGCGGTGCATGTTCGGCATCCCCCCCGCCCAGGAGGTGTTGCTCCCGCGGCCGGGGGCGGGGCCGAAGCCCCACCCCGGTGCGCCGGTATGTTCGACGTACCGACCGTCAGACGGCCGAACCGAAGAACGGCATCCCCTCATTCGGGGGACCGAAGGTGAACACCCCGCCATCGGAGGCGATCAGCCAATAGCCGTCGTAGGAGTTGTTGTTCAATCCGGCGATCACCGGCTTGTTCAACATGATGTTGCCGGTGGACCCGTAGAAGGGGGCGTTGAAGTCGAACACCCCACCGTCGGAGGCCACCAACCGGTACCCGCTCCCGTCGGACACGGGGGCGATCCCCACCACCGGCTTGTTGAGGGTCAGATTGCCGGTCGATCCCATGAAGGGGGCGTTGTAGGAGAACACGCCACCATCGGATGCCACCAGCCAGTAGCCCCCGGTGGCCCGGTCGAGACCCATGCCCACCACCGGCTTGTTGAGGTGGAGATCTCCCGTGGAACCGGCGAAGTTCGCATCCCCGTAGGCGAAGATCCCACCGTCGGATGCCACCAGGTAGTACCCGGTGCCGTTGAGGGTGCTGGTCATCCCCACCACCGGCTGGTTGAGGGTCAGGTTGCCGGTCGATCCCATGAAGGGGGCGTTGAAGGAGAACACCCCTCCGTCGGATGCCACCAACCAGTAGCCCCCGGTGGTCCGGTCGACGGCCATGCCGACGATGGGCTTGGTGAGGGCGTGTCCGGTCATGGCGCCGTAGCAGGTGGCACCGCCGAAGGCGGCCACGTCACCGGCGGCGTCGACCTCGTAGTACCCGCTGCCATCATCGACCGCCGCAGAACCGGTGACCGATCCGGACGGAAGATGGCTCATGCAGTTGCCGGCCACCGGACCCGGTGTGGGCGAGCTGGCCCCCGGAAGGGTCTGGAACCAGAGGTAGGCATTGGTGGGGACTTCCTTGACCGCCGGGGTGCTCCCGGAGGCGGGGATGCCGATACCGCTTCCCGCCACGCCTTCCAGCGCCTTGACCGAGGAGTAGTTCTTGTCGCTCTCCACGGTGGCCAGGCCCTGGGGCGAGGTCACCGGGATGACGATCACGTTCCACCACTCCGGCTGGTCGCCGTTGCGGGTGGTCAGGAGATGGTCATGCCCCGGCAGCGGCACGCTGTCCAGCGAGGCGGCGTCAGCCACCCCGAGGGTCGGGGCCAGACGGGAGAGATCCACCGCGGGCGGATGATCGATGCAATTGGACTTGCCCGAACACTGCAGGAACGCGGGTGGGGTGCTCTTGTACAGAGGGACCGGAATGTAGAGCGGGTCGATCTGACTGTTGGTCTGGGTCGGTGAAGGAGGCGTCTGATCCGAGACCCCCGGCGGAACCGCGTTCGGCGCCGCACCCGCCTCACATCCGGTCGTCGAGGCGGCCGAGACGGTCTTGTCACAGAAGAACTGCTCGGTATAGAGGGCGCTGACGTCCTGCCCGTCGATCCAGTCCTTGGTGGCTCCGATGTTCTCGCAGTTGGGGGCAGTGTAGTTGCACAGGTTCTTCAGATTGACGAACGTCGACCCCGATTCGGTCTGGCTGGCCGGCGGGGCGCCGGGAGCAGCGGCCACGGCGGGTCCAGGGGGCGCTTGGGCCGTGTAGTTGGTGGACACCGACTGGGGCACCGAACCGGGCAACACCTGGAAGAACAGATAGACGTTGGTGGCCACCGCACCGGACATCTGGGAGGCGCTGAGCGACTTGTTGTTCTCGATGGCAGTCAGGTCAGCCTGGGTCGTTACCGGGACGACCTTGACGTTCCACCATTCCGGTAGGCCGTTGTTGCGTGTGGTGACCACATGGTCGTGGCCCGGCAGCATGGCTGAATACAGTGAGCTCGGAGGCGGATTCCCCGGCAGGGCACCGGCCAGGGCCGACAGGTCCACGCTCGTCGGATGGTCGATGCATGTCTTTCCGGTCACGCACTGCGTGCCCTCGGGAGGCGTGAAGCCGATGGGCACGGGAATGTAGAGGGTGTCGCCGTGGGTGGTGTTGCCGAGCGAGGTCCCATTGGCCGAGGTCCCAGAAGGGTTGGCCGAGGACGGACCGGCGCCGGCTTCACAACCAGTCGTTGTGTCGTGAGAGGCGACGGCCGGATCGCAGTAGAAGTTCTCGCTATAGAGGAGGGAGACGTTCTGTCCGTGGTACCAGCCCGCGGTCTCGCCCACCTGGCCGCAGGTGGACGCGTTCTCCTGGCAGTTGTACTGCAGGGGATCGATGGTGGTTCCATTGTCCCCGTTGGGGGCAGGATCCTGCACGGCGTGCGGAGCAGACGTCGACGCTCCGGCAGTCGCCGCCTGTCCGGCGATCCCGGCAGCGCCGAGGACCAGCGTGAGCAGCGCCGATGCAACCACGGCAAGAGTGCGCCGACGCACTCTCCGTGGTTGGGGTGGTGATTCCGTCATGTCGAGCCTCTTTCGTTCGATGGGATCACGCAGAACGGGACCCCGTGGCTATACCCCTGTACCTGGTGCAAGCCGCCCAACCATCCATCCGTACGTCACGGCAGACGCCGACCGGCTCCACTGAGAGTTCGGTCCTGATCGCCGTTCGGATGAGAATTGGGGAGGGGCGGCCGGGATCCAGCCCGTCGCCGACCGTTCGACCTCTCAGGACGTCGTGGTGAGGCGGGGGGGTCGGTAGCGAGCAGGAGGGTAGGGGCCCCTCCGTTCCGGGACCACGGCGCGGCGCGCCCGCCGCCGGCCGGTCCTTGCGTGCCGACCCGACGCACCGGCGCGCGAGATCCACACCGGGTCGCCGGAGGCCAGGTCGAGCTCGTTGGCCACGCTCCGACCGAGCTGGACCCAGGCCGCACCGCCACCGGCCAGGGTCACGTCCATCCGAACCTCGAACCCGAGGTGGGAACGTCCTTACGAACTCGCTGGCCGGGTGGTCGTAGCTGTCGGTCGGTTGGCCGATCTGTTCGAGCCGGCCCTTGTTGATGATGGCCAGGTGATCGGCCACCTCCATGGCATTCGGTGCGACGATCTCGGTGGCAGAGGAATCGAACCGGACCTTGCGACCGGCTTTGCTGCCGAACTCCACGGGTTCAGGGTCTATGGACCATTACCAGATGGACGGGCACCCTTCTGACCAGGACCGCAGCCGATCAGCTCTACCTCCTGAACAGGCCCGATCGCAGTCGCAAGATGGAGACACGGGTTCGGGCCCCGTCGGGACCGCCAGCAAGAGACCAGGTGGGACCGCGGTCGCTCGTTCCGAGTCCGCCGCCGCATGGTGGCCGGCATCTCGAGCGTCTCGGCATGTTCCCGAGCCGATCCCCCGGCTGTCCGACAGGCAGGCGAACGTTGCGTAACCAGCGAGCCGGTGACCGGGTCAGGCGGGCGTCGCCGGTATCAGCTGTGGATAGTCATCTCGGGACACCGGTTGCGAGGTGCTCGTGCCATCGCCACGAGGTACCGCCGCCGCCGTGCCACCCAGCTCGAACTGGACCTGACCGATGCCAGGCCGGGAAGTGAGCGTGCAGACGATCTGGGCGACCGCGGCCAACTGCTCCGCACTCGAATTCGAGGCAAACTCCGGGTCGAGGGTGACGTCGGCGATCCCCTTCCGTACCGTGGCCGTCGTGCCGGACGTCACCGAGGTGCCGAGCCCGAGCGCCTTCTCCTGCGCCGTCGGATCCTGCGCCAGCGCCTTCAGGACGGCATCCGGGGTCGGATTGGCTGGCACCTGCCGAACGACGGGCCGTAGTGGACCGAACGGCAAGGTGAGGCAGACGGTGACGGCGACGGTGGTGGTCGTCGGCGGCAGGGTCGTCGTGGTCGGAGGGACCGGGCTGAGCAGACCCGACGGGACCTGGGCGTCCGGTGTCGAGTGGGCCACACGCTGGGTGGGAACACCACAGCCCGCGAGGCACAGGCCCGCGACACCCAGCGAGATGATCCGGAAGCCCTTTCTCATGAGGGCGCCTCGGGCAGTTCGATCACGAACCGGGCGCCACCCGACGGACCGTCCTCGACGCGGATCGAACCGCCGTGAAGTGCCGTGTGCTGGGCGGCCAATGCCAATCCCAGGCCCGTCCCCTTGGGCATGGTCGGGTCACGATCTGCCCGACCCCGGTCATAACGGGTGAAGATCGACGTCCGCAGCTCCGGTGGGACACCCGGGCCGGCGTCTTCGACGGCGATCGAGACCGTCCGGTCATCGACGGGAGCGATGATCACCGATGAGACCCCGCCAGCGTAGAGCCGGGCGTTCTCCAGCAGGTTGACCAGCACCTGATGCAGGCGCCTCTTGTCGATCGCCACCCTCGAGACGAAGTCGGACGGGCAGACGAGGGGAACCGGAGCACCCCAGTCATCGAGGACGGCCCGGACGAATCCGACGGTATCCACCTCCTCGATGTCGAGGGTGGTGGTGCCCGCGTCGAACCGGGAGATCTCCAACAGGTCCACGACGAGCTGGTTGAAGTGTTCGACCTGTTCCTGGAGGATGTCGATGGCGCTGCCGGCCTCCGGTGGAAGCGAGGCACGCCGGCGGTGCACCACCGAGACCGCCGAGGAGATGGCGCTCAGAGGGCCTCGAATATCGTGGCTCACATCAGCGGCGAATCGGGCCTCGCGTCTGGCCCGCTCATGCAGTTCGTCGACCATGGCGTTGAACGAGGACACCAGCGGTCCGAGGTCCGGGTCGGTGCTCTCGGCCAGTCGTGAGTCCTCCTCGCCCGCCGCGATGGCCTGCGCCACCGACGACACGCCCCGGAGCGGTTGCAACATCCGCCGGCTGACCAACGCGCCAGTGCCGGCACCGACGAGGGCGGCGATGCCGGCCGCCAGGGCCAGGGCAGCAGTCAATCTGCGCAGCGTCGCCTCGATGTCGTTCATCGATTCGAGGAGGTAGAACTGAGCCGACGATTCGGCGATCGGCACCCCGACCGCCAGTACCGGACCACTCGACGTGGAGACCGTCTGCCATCCGGCATGCTTCGCTCCGACGACTGCCCGCAGGGATGCGGGAACGTCTGTCTCTCCTGCGCCCACGGAGCTCGAGTACCACAGGCTTCCCTGCTCCATCAGGGTGTCGCCGCTCTTCGCGAACTTCAGGCTCGCGAGAAGTGATGCCAGGCCGGTATCTCCAGCGCGGAGATGGCTCTGAACGAGGCGGGCATCGGCGTAGGCCTGGTGCACCGCCGACTGACGACGATCGTTGACGATCCACGTACGCACCAGCGCGTAGGTGACGGCGGAGAGCGTGCCCACCAGGACCACGGCGACCACCGCAAAGGCGACCATGGCTCGGAGTCGCAGGGAGAGCGGCCACCATCGATGCGCCCGGCGACTCGCCGAAACCGGCGAATTCGCTGACTTCACGCCTCATCTTCCGCAGGTCGCGTGACGGCTTCACGGCAATTGCGACGCTGACCTCGTAAGGCGCTCCGGTTCGTAGTCGGAGATCGGCACGCCGATGAGATCGAGGAGTTGCCGCTGGA
>Ga0080006_1120359_pt1 | contig 21788 bp, 17 predicted proteins | sample RS3BMetagenome_FD_69209 | JGI IMG/M metagenome (GOLD analysis project Ga0080006, IMG submission 69209) | Ferric oxide microbial mat and aquatic microbial communities from Rainbow Spring, Yellowstone National Park, USA - RS3B (SPADES... ...
GGTTTTCAAGGTTCTGTCCACATTCTACCACATAAGGGGGAACGCGCGGCCCTACCCACGGCTAAAGCCGGGGGTATCAGACGGCCGCGCGGAGATTTGATGAGCAGAAGCCCCCCTCCCTGAAGCCGGCGCGAAGGGGTGGGCGGCCGCGGATGGGATACGTCGAGGACATGGGCCGCAGGGGCGGGGAGGCGGCTCTCCGCTCCCTGTCGGTGCGCGTCCTGGTGGCCCTGCGGCGGGGAGCGCTCGCCGGACACCTGGCGCCCATCCCGTTGGAGGTGGGGGAGAGCGTTGCGGACTGCTGCGCTCGGGCGGCGGCCGAGGCGCGCATCGCACCCCGCCTGGAACCCGTCGCCTGCGTCGCCGTCCAGAGCGATCCGGCACCCGCGATCGCCGGACCGGGTCGACTGCGGCGGCAGGACATCGAGGTGTCGGTGTGGGCGGCACCGGCCGGGCCGATCGAACCGTCGGCGGCGGGCTGCCGCCGGAGCCCGCCGCCGGGCAACGACTGGAAGCGTTCCGCCGCACGCGCCGTCCGGCCTCCGACCCTCCGACCGGGGCCGAGGTGCCCGACGGCGACTCGCCGGACGCCTACTGGCGCCTTCTGCGCCGCCGTGTGGCCTCTGGTGATGCGCCCGCGTGGGAACGGCGGCGACGGCGGCACGTGGTCCCCCCCCGCCTCCGCCGAGGCGTGGCGGGCGGCGGCGCGCCGCCGCGAGAGGCGTGGCGGACCGGTTCAGAGAGTGCGGAACCCAGGATGGACGCCGAGCGCGAGCCCGTGGGCGGCGGCAAGGCGCTGCAGCAGACCGGCCAGCCGCTCGCGCTCCTCCCCGCTCAGCGCCGCCAGAAAGGCGTTCTGGTGCTCGATCGCGACCCTGCCGATGGCGGCAAGGGTCTCCCTGCCCTCAGCCGTGAGGTACAGGGCGGAGTTGCGGCGGTCCTCGGGATTGCGCCGCCGCTCGATCGTTCCCCTCTGCTCCAACTGATCGATCAGCGTCACCAGGCGGCTGGGAAAGATCCCGAGCGTCTGACCGAGCGTGAGCTGGTTCACCCCTGGGGAGGCGGCGATCAGCCGCAGCACGCCCGCGTGCTGCGGCTGCAGGCCGAGGGCGCCCAGCCGCTCGGCGAAACCGGCGGCGGCCAGAGCCCCGACCTGGGCCAGCAGGAATGCCGGGGATTGCGCCCCGCGCGGCGCGCCGGGGTGTCCCGTTCCATCGGATGGCGTGTCCACGGGAATATAGTACACGGGCACATGACTATTGACAGTAATGATTACCAAGCGTAATCATATTGCCAGAGGGGGTGTGTCGATGGCAGCGGAGCAGATCCGGCTACCCGGCCTGGCCGGGCGCGTGGCGGTCGTCACAGGTGCCTCGTCGGGAATCGGCCGCGCTTTGGCCCTGCACCTCTCCGCCCAGGGGGCGGCGGTGGCCGTCAGCGGCCGGAGGGCCGAGGTCCTGGAGGATCTCGCCGAGGCGATCCGGCAGGCCGGCGGCCGTTGCGCGGCGATCACCGCCGACGTCACCCGGCCCGAGGACCTGCAGCACCTGCGCGGCGAGGCGGAGCGGCTGCTCGGGCCGGTCGATCTGGTGGCCGCCGCGGCGGGCGGGCTCGGCGAACCGGTGCCGCTGCTCGAGCTGTCCCTGGAGCGGTGGCGGCAGGTGATCGATCTCAACCTCACCTCGGCCTTCCTGACCATGCAGACGTTCCTGCCCGGCATGGCGGCACGGCGGCGCGGCGCCATGGTGACCGTCTCGTCCACGGCCGGCCGTGCCGCCAGCATCGGCGGCGGCACCGGCCAGCGCGCTTCTGCCGCCTACGCGGCCGCGAAGACGGCATTGCAGTCTCTCACCCGCCAGGCGGCCGCCGAGGTCGCGGCGCAGGGCGTCCGGGTCAACGCGGTGGCTCCGGGCGCCGTGCGCAGCGGCGGCCTCGCCCGCGCGCCGGAGGAACTGCTCGCGCGGATCGGCGGCTTCCACCCACTCGGCCGCATCGGCGAACCGGACGACGTCGCCGCGGCGGCCGCCTTCCTCCTGAGCGACGCCTCCGCCTGGGTCACCGGGGCGACCATCGACGTCAACGGCGGGCGCATCATGCTCTGAGGCGAGCCCCCCTGACCACGGCCCCATCGGAGGTGCGCCGCATGTCCAGGGCCGCACTCCCCCGCTTCCCGGCCCCCGGCGCCGCCGCCGGGTCCGCCGTCCAGGCGCGCGGCCTGCGCGCGAACGCCCTCGCCGTGCTGCTCATGCTGGTCCTGCAGGACGCCCTCGGCAACTGGGTGGGCATCGCCGCCCGCGTGCCCGCGGCGGACCGCGGGCGCGGCATCGCGGTCGCCTTCCTGCGGGCCGTGGCCGCCGGACCGGCCGGCCTGGCCGCGCACGCGCTCCTCGGGGCGCTGCTGATCGCCGGCGCGCTGGCCTTCCTCCTGCGGGCGCTCGCCGGGCGCCGCGCCCCCCTGGTCGCCCTGGCCGCGGCGGGCCTGGCGTCCATCTCGGTCGCCGCGCTCGGCGGCGCGCGTTTTGTCGCCACGGGCCAGCCCGGGGCCACGCTGGCCATGGCCCTCGCGGCGGCCGTGGCGCAACTGGTGTACGTGGTCACGCTCCTGTTCGCGATGCCGGGGCGGCGGGAACCGGACACCCACTGAGGCGGCGCGGGTGTGCCGCCTCGCCCGAGGACAGGGGAGGGGGCCGCGGCAACAGCCGGCGCCGCCGCCGCAGAGCATCACGCGGCGGGCGGGCACAGTGCCGGTACCGGGTTCACCGGCGGTGCCATCCCGCGCCTGACAGGTGAGGAGGGGAAGATGCGATGGCGCTGTCGCCCGTCGCCGGCGCTCGGCGCCGCGGCGCGGAGCGGAGCGGGGCCCGTCCCCACCCCGGCCGGCGGTGCCGGCCGGGGCCGCCCAAGGGGGCCGTGTGCTGGTTTCGAACGACACCACCATCGGGCTGCCGGCGCCCCGGCCGTGAGGCGCGCCGGTGTCGACCCGCCACACCGGGGACGGCGCGGTGCCCGGCCCGCGCTGCGCCACGCTCGGCGGCGACGGGTGCGGCTCGCCGGCCCCGGGCGCCGGACGGGTCCCCCTGCCGCGAGCCAGGCCATCCGGACGGGTGCACCCCAAGGTGCACCCTCTCGCCAGCAGGCTTCACCCAGCAGGCCCCGGTGGACTTGTCGCAGGGGCATCATCCTCGCAGCACGAACCCCTGAGCGTGCGGTGGACGGCCCGGCGTCAGGGTCCTCCCGGCGGGTGACCGGCACCCCGGCAGCGCCGGTTCGCCGGCGTGCCCACCGGGTCCGTGGCCGTCGCCGAGGCGCGAAGAGGGAGGACGTCTCATGGCCGATCGGGGCGCAGCGACCAAGATCCTGCTGCCCGAGTCCGAGATGCCGACGCGCTGGTACAACATCCTTGCGGACATGCCCTCGCCGCCGGACCCGCCGCTCCATCCGGGCACCAAGCAGCCGCCGGCCCCCGAGGACCTGGCGCCCCTCTTCCCGATGGACCTGATCGAGCAGGAGGTCTCCGGGCAGCGGTACTTCGACATCCCCGAGCCCGTCCTGGACATCTACCGCATGTGGCGGCCGACGCCGCTCCACCGGGCCCACCGCCTGGAAGCCGCCCTGGGCACCCCGGCCCACATCTATTACAAGTACGAGGGGACGAGCCCCGCCGGCTCGCACAAGCCCAACACGTCCGTGGCGCAGGCCTACTACAACCGCAAGGCCGGTATCACGCGGCTGACGACGGAGACGGGCGCCGGGCAGTGGGGCAGCGCCCTGGCCTTCGCCGCGCGCCAGTTCGACCTGGAGATCCGGGTGTACATGGTCAAGGTCTCATACGAGCAAAAGCCCTACCGCCGCCTGATGATCGAGACCTGGGGCGGGGAGGTGGTCCCCAGCCCGTCACGGCTGACGGCGTCCGGGCGCCGCATCCTGGAGGACGACCCGGACTCCCCCGGGTCCCTCGGCATCGCCATCAGCGAGGCCGTGGAGGAGGCGGCGGGCCGGAAAGACACCAACTACAGCCTCGGCTCCGTGCTCAACCACGTGCTGCTGCATCAGACGGTCATCGGGCAAGAGGCGCAGAAGCAGTTCGCCCTGGCGGGCGACTACCCGGACGTGGTCATCGCCTGCTGCGGCGGCGGCAGCAACTTCGGCGGCCTGACCTTCCCCTTCCTATACGACCGCTTCACGGGCAACGCCCCGAAGGCGGCGCGCGTGGTCGCCGTCGAGCCGGCGGCCTGCCCGACCCTGACCCGCGGCGTCTATGCCTACGACTTCGGGGACACGGCGGGCTTCACGCCGCTGATGAAGATGTACACGCTCGGCCATGGCTTCATGCCGCCGGGGATCCACGCCGGCGGGTTGCGCTACCACGGCGACTCGCCCATTGTGAGCAAACTCGTCAAGGACGGGCACGTGGAGGCCCAGGCCTACAGCCAGGTCGGTGTGTTCGAGGCGGCGGTCCAGTTCGCGCGCACCGAGGGCATCATCCCCGCACCCGAGTCGGCCCACGCGGTCAAAAGCGCGGTGGAGGAGGCGCTGGCGGCCAAGGCCGAGGGCGCGCCGCGCACGATCCTCTTCGGCCTCAGCGGCCACGGCCACTTCGACCTCGCCGCCTACGAGCAGTACCTGCGGGGCCGCCTGCAGGACTATGAGTATCCGGCCGAGATGGTGGAGAAGGCCCTGGCGGATTTGCCCGTGGTCCCTGGCGCGTAGCGACCGGCCGCGGCAGGGGGCGTGCGCGCGTGCGCCCCGCCCCCTGCCGCGCGGGAATCGAGCAACGGTACGGACGGTTTCCTGGCGCGCTTCGGCCTTGGAGTGCAGGTAGGAGTCCATAAACCCGTCGGGGCGACCGGATCAGCCCGTCCCCTGCGCGGCGGCGGCCCCCCTACCCCACCGCCTGCCCACAGCCGGGGCACGAAGCAAAACAGGGAGCGGCAGCAGCCCCCGCCGATCGCTCCCCCGGCCGCGACGGCGGTCGCGGCCCAGATCCGCACTCGCCTTCGGCCGCCCCTCGCCCTCGGGGATCCGCGACCGTGCGCGGCCGCCGCGTCGCCGGGCGGCCCGCCGCAGGCCCTCCGCCACCGCCTGTTGTATCTCACGGGCGCGCGTCGACGCCGCCACGGCCGGGGTGGTACCCTTCCGGCCACGGACCACGAGCGCGGCGGAACCACCGGGAGGTCTTGTACACAGTTGTCGGCGGCCACCCCCGAAAGTCGGAAGGAAGGCCCGGGCGCGGGGCTCCTGCAGCGCATCCTGGGCTTTCGCACCATCGTCTCGACCAGCGCCGGGCTCGCTTTTGCGGCGGTCAACTTCCTCGCGGTGCTGGAGATCCGCGGGCAGGCTTCCGGCATCCTCGCCCCCCTGGCGATCCTCGCCGCCGGGGCGCTCTGCCTGCTGGCCGTGGCGGTCTTCGGCGAACTGAGCGCCACGCTTCCCTCGGCCGCGGGCATCCGGGTCTGGACCCTGCGGGGCCTGGGGGACCCCTTCTCGCTGACGTTCACGCTCCTCTACCTCGTGACCATCCTCGCCGTGATCGCCGCGGACGGCTTCGTGTTGGCCTCCGCCCTGCACGTCGCGGTCCCGGCCGTCCCCGGCGGGCTCTGGATCCTGCTCTTCCTCACGGCGGCCCTCCTCTCCAACCTCCGCGGGGTCCAACTCGCCGGCCTGGTGCAGGACCTGACCACCTACGTCCTGCTGGCGGCGCTGATCGCCGTCGGGATCGCCGCCCTGATGGTGCCGGGCCACCTGCCCCCGACGCCGGCGACCTGGCCCGCCGGGCTCTTCGGGGGAATCGCCCTCGGGGTCTTCGTGTTCATGGGCTTCGAGTGGGTGACGCCCCTCGCCGAGGAGGTGCAGCAGCCCGCGCGTATGCCGCAGGGGCTGGCCCTGGCGGTGCTCGCCTTGGCCGTGGCCTTCGGGCTGTTCGCCCTGGTGGCCGGGCGCCTGCCGGGCGTTCCGGGCGGCGGGCTGGCGCCGCAACTGGCGGTCGGCCGGGCCGCGCTCGGCGCAGTCGGCTTCTGGGTCATGCTGGCCGTGACGGTGGTGACGGCCGGCACCACCTTCAACGGCGGCTTCGTGGCCGCATCCAGGCTCCTGTACGCCCTGGGCCGCTCGGGCTTTCTGCCCGCGCCCCTTTCGCGCCTCAACGCCCGTTTCGTCCCCGCCCGGGCCCTCTGGCTGCTGTACGGGGTGTCGGTGGCGCTGACGCTGGCGGTGTTCGCGACGGGCCGCTACCTGATCCTGATCAACGCCGGCGCCACGTTGGAATCGGCCATGTACGTGGTGGCGGCGCTGGCCCTCCTCGGTCTACGCCGGCGGATGCCCGAGGCCCCGCGCACCTGGCGGGCGCCGCTCGGCCGGTTCGTGCCGGTCGCCGCCATCGTCGTGTTCGGGGTGCTCGGCCTCGGGGCGGCCACCGCCGGCGACGGACTGCCGCTGCCGGCGGTGCCGTGGACGCTTGTGTTGCTGGCGCTGCTCGCCCTGGCGGCCTGGTGGTACGCGGCGCGGGCGCTGCGGCGGAGGGCGGCGCGGGCGAGGGAGCGGGTGGGCACACGCTCCGCCCGTAAGACCGTAGCGGAGTAACGCCGGTCCGGGCCGGAGGAGCCGCCGTGCCGAGGACGCAGAGCCTTGATCACGGAGGAGATCTGCAGATCGAAGGCGGGAGGCGGGCCGGAGATGGGGCCGAGGCCCGCTCGCACGGCCGTTCGCACTGCGGATGCCACGGCCGGGGGGCGGGGGCCGGATGCCCGGCCCGGAGCCGCCGCCGGAGGTGCCCCCCGGCCGTCGGCTGATGGCGGGCGCCTTCCGTCCCCGGGGAACTGCGGGCCCGCCCGGGCGCGGGCGTCGGTCATTGGGATGTGGTGACGGCGGCGGGCATCCGGAAGGTGTGCGTCCCCACCGCCAGACCGTCGCCGGCTTTGGCCCGGGCCTTCAATACCGCTGCGGCGCGGGCCAGCGCCGCCACCTCCACCACGGTGCCGGCGTCGGCGCCCGAACGCCCGCCCCGGCAGACGAGGATCGCCAGGGAGAGGCGGGGCAACGTCGCGCCCTCCGCCTCGGGGCCTTCCCCGGGTCCCGCCTCGGTCAGGGCCGTCTCCAGCCAATCCCGGGCCACCCGCTCGAAGCGTTCCGCCAGACGGCGGCCGAGCGCGAGCGGATCGGTCCCCGTGGTCGCCAGCAGGAAGTCGTCGCCGCCAATGTGGCCGGCAAAGGCGGATCCCGCCTCGGGGTCGACGACACACTCCTCCAGGAGGCTCCCCAGGGCGCGGATGAGGGCATCGCCCTGCACGAAGCCCAGCGTGTCGTTGATGCGCTTGAAATCGTCGATGTCCGCGTAGATGACGCAGAAGGGCGATCCGAACTCGATGCGGCGGCCGAGTTCCGCCTCGATGCGCCGGTTGCCCGGCAGGCCGGTGAGCGGATTGGCGGCCTGGGCGAGGTCCAGGCGGATGGTGGCCACGCGTTCGAGCAGGCGCTGCCCGGAGACCACACCCGCGAATCCGCCGCCGTCCGTCACGCCGATGAACTCCTCCATGTACCCGGCGCCGTCGGCGCCCCGGCGCTCCCCGCGGGCGGACAGGGCCTGGGCGGCCGCAGCGACCGGCGTGTCCGCATCGAGGAGGAGCGGCACCTCCCCCATCTCCCCGATCGCCCGGCGGGCATGCAGGGCGTAGCCGTACTGCCAGGCGAGGCGCCGGTAGAGTTGGCGGCGGCTGAGGAGCCCGACGAACCCGGGGGGTGTGCCGCCAAGGAGCGCGACCGCCTGGACGTCCGGGCGCTCTTCGAAGAGGCGCATCACCTGGGCGGTCTCCGTGCCGGCGTCGAGGGTGGGAACCGCTGCGGCGATCTCGCCGAGGGTCACCTCCTGCGGCGGCCGCAGACCGGACGCGACCGCGGCGCGGAGGGTGGCCCAGGTCTCGGCCACGGGCCCGGCGGGGTGTCCGGCCGGCCGGCCCAGGTAGAAGCCCTGCACGCAGTCCGCCCCGGACGCGACGGCGAGGGACAGGTCGCCCGGCGACTCGACGCCTTCGACGACCACCGTTGCGCCGATGCGCCTGCCGAACCCGATCAGGGTCTCCAGCAACGCCCGCCCGCCGCCGCCGCCGGAGGCACCGCGCAGCAGCGAACGGTCGGTCTTGATGAAGTCCGGGCAGAGGCCGCCGACGATCGCCAAGCTGGAGTAGCCGGAGCCCAGGTCGTCGACGGCGATGCGGAACCCCCGCGCCCGCAGCACCTCCAGCGTCCGGGCGAACTGGGCGCGGTCGCGTTGCAGCGTCACCTCGGTGATCTCCAGGACGATGCGGCGTTCGGGCAGGCCTGCCGCCGGCAGCGCCTCGCCGCAGAGGAAGGGGATGAGGCGCGGGTCCTCCAGCGTGCGCGGATCGAGGTTGACGAACACGTCGCCGCCACCCGGGGGCACACGCCGCAGAGCGGTGCCCAGGCAGGCGAGATCGCACTCGACGAGCAGGCCCCCCGCTCGGCGGCTCCGAACAGGGAGTCGGGGTGGTCCAGGATGCCGGGTCCGCGCGCCAGGGCCTCGTGGCCCGCCACCCGGGCGGGGCGCAGCCCGACGACCGGCTGCCAGTAGGTCCGGAGACCGCCGGGGGCGAGTGCCGCCGCGAGCGCGGCCGACTCCGCCGCGGCGCCGTCGGCCGTGGCAAGGCCTGCACCGGCCGGCCGCCGCCAGGGCCGTGCCAGGCGGCGGGCCAGCCCGGCGACGGAGGCGATGGTACGGGACGGAATGGCCAGGTGCGCCGGGCTCACGAAGCCCGCCCGTCCACCGGCATCCCGTGCAACAGAGCCACGGCGGCCGGCCAGGCGGGCGCCGCGAAGACCCGCGTCGCCGGCCCCCACTCCCCCAGACGCCCGCCCGCGACCACGGCCACGTCGTCGGCGAGCGCGGCGATCTCGTGGAGGTTGTGGCCGACCACCAGCAGGGACAACCGGTCCCGCAGGCGACGCAGCACGTCGTCCAGGGTGGCGATAGCCACCGGGTCAAGCCCGATCGACGGCTCGTCCAGCAGCAGCACTTCCGGCTGCACGGCCAGTGCGCGGGCCAGGCAGACCAGGCGGCGATCGAGCACGGGCAGGGTCGCCGCCGGACGGCGATCGCGCACCAGTTCGCCCCGGCCCACCGAGACCAGTGCCGCCTCCAGCGCCTCCGCCCGTGCCCGCCAGCCGAGGGACGGGCGTATGGCCTGCGCCACGTTGGCGGCCGCGGTGCCCGGAAAGGGCTCCATCCTCCCGGCGGCCAGGCCGACGCGACGGCTCCATTCGGGCGGCCAGAGGCCCGCCGCGGCGACGCCGTCGAGTTCCAGCCGGCCCCCCCAGCGGAGGTCGCCGTCCGGGCGCGCGGCCCCCGAGAGGATCCGGAGCAAGGTGGTCTTGCCGGAGCCGGACTGGCCGACGACCCCCAGGATGCGCCGGTCCCAGACCGACAGGAGCGGGACGTCCAGGACCCGTTCGCCGGCGCGGTACGCCCACAGCCCTTCGACCCGCAGCCTGGCCCGCCGCATCCCCTGCGACTCCCCGGTGTGCGCGTGGGGCGTCACCCGTATCCCCCCGAATTTCGCGGTACCGACCGTAACCCAAGCCCTGATATCGGTCCCGCCCGGGCGCGGCTTGACGTGGAAACGGTGAAGATCCGGTGAAGGTTCAGCGGTCGTAACCACTGAGCAGCCCCAGCCCTTTGGGGGTGCTCGTTTGGGGGTGCTCAGTGGTTGCTGTTGCGGATCGCCCGCGGCAGCAGTCGGCACGCATCCGTTCTGACGTTCGGCCACCGCTCGGCCCAGGGCGCCGACGGGCGCGGCAACGCACTCGGCCGCACCGTCACACGCACGAAGGGGCCCCGTTCCAGCCTGACCGCTGTCGTGGATGCGGTACGTTCCTGCATCCGTCCGCTAGCGGGTGGAGGGCAAGCAGCGCCTCCAAAAGCTGGTGCATTCGCTGAAGTGGATTGGCGCTCCTCGGCCTCAGGATTTCGGATTCCACGGTCACAAGCCAGCCACTTCACCGCGCGATCGCCGGTGCGCCGCACCCGCTCGTCTGCCTCGCCGATCTTGGTCGACGTTTTTCCCTGGCGGCTCCTACCCGTGCGGCCGGCCCAGCATGGCGAAACCCACGCCGAGCCGACCGAGCACGGCGATGGCCAACAGGATGCCGCCCGCGCGGCGTAGCGCGGCCTCGCCCCCGGCGCCGCGGGCCCGCCGCCGGCGCGCGGCGAGGGTGAGGGCGAGGCCGCACGCGCCGGCGGCGTCGAGGATGAGCCGAACCACCGCCTCCCCTCCCCCGCTGCCGCCGAGCACAGGCCCCCGGTCTCCGGGAGGGCCCGCGGGGTTCCGAGCCGCCACGATGTGGCGGCACCAATGCCCTTGGATGCGCCCCGCCCCGCCTACCCGCCGGCGCCCGGCCGCAGCGCCTTGAACCGCTCGGCCTGCGCGCGGATGGCGACCTCGGTGGGCAGGCGCTCGACGCTGCTCGCCCCGAAGAAGCCGACCACGCCGCGCGTGCGCGAGAGCACGTACTGCGCGTCCTCGGGCTCGGCGATGGGCCCGCCGTGGCAGAGCACCAACACGTCGGGGCGGACGGCGTGGGCGGCGTCGGCCATCGCCTGGACCCTCGCGACCGCGTCCTCCAGGGTGATCGCCGTGTGCGCGCCGATGGTGCCCTTGGTGGTCAGCCCGGTGTGCGGCACGATCACGTCGGCGCCGGCCTCGGTCATGGCCGCCGCCTCCTCGGGCGTGAAGACGTAGGGACAGGTGAGCAGCGCCATCTGGTGCGCGGTGCGGATCATCTCGACCTCGAGGGCGTAGCCCATGCCGGTCTCCTCGAGGTTGCTGCGGAAGATCCCGTCGATCAGGCCGACGGTGGGGAAGTTCTGCACGCCGGAGAACCCGGCCGCCTGGAGTTGCCGGAGGAAGACGGGCATCAGGCGGAAGGGGTCGGTGCCGCACACGCCCGCCAGGACGGGGGTGTCGCGCACGACGGGGAGGACCTCGGCTCCCATGTCCATGACGATGGCATTGGCATCTCCGTACGGCATCATCCCGGAGAGGCTGCCGCGACCGGCCATGCGGAAGCGGCCGGAGTTGTAGATGATCAGCAGGTCGACGCCGCCGGCCTCGGCGCTCTTGGCGGAGATGCCGGTGCCGGCGCCGGCGCCGATGATCGGGCGCCCGGCCTGCACCTGGCTGTGCAGGCGGTGGAGGATTTCAGAGCGGGGAATCGGCATGGGGAAAAAGCACTCCTTTGGCGGGAAGGGGGCTGCCGTGCGGGCGGGCCCGCCCGTACGGCAGCCCCCTTCGGTGCCCAGCGGTGGGCTCCTTTCGGGGGCGAGGCGGAACACGGCGGTCCTGCCTGCGGACGGACGGCGCCCCGGCCCACGCCGGCCGCGGATCGTGGCTGAGGGGATGGCATGCCTCGGGTCCGGGGGGAGGCATGGCCACCGGAGGAACTGCACCTTACCGAGGCCGCCCGCATCCAGCGTAAGAGACGCACGTCGGCACGCCCCGCCGGAGCATGGCGCGCTTGAACCTCGATCTCGCAAAGATCCGACTCGGGCCTTGAGCCACAAGCGCGCCGACCGATCGTCCCGGCCCGAGCGGTCGTTGGGGGCGGCCCGGCAGCGCAACGGGCCGTTGGGCATGCGCGATCCATTGCGAGATTCAGGTTGAAGCAGTCCAGCAGCGAGGGGGCAGCTAAGGACGGTCGTGTCTCGCGTGTGCCTCGACATGCTGCGCTCCCGCGCGTCACGACGGGAGGTGCTTGTTGGCCGACAGGTACCGGACGAGAGCCCGGACCGGGGTCCGGGCACAGACCCAGAACAGGAAGCGTTGCTGGCCGACTCGATCGGCCGCGCACTGCTCGTCGTGCTGGACCGCCTCGGCCCCGCCGCGCGGATCGCCTTCGTGCTGCTTGAGCCCGCGCCGCGTAGTGCCGTCCACACGACGGTCGGCGACAACGCCCCGCATATCTCCCCCGAGGGCGCCGTCGAAGTGGCCACGCGATGCGCTTCCGGTCGACCGCTGCAGCCGCCCGCCCTCACGTCCGCCAAGCGGCGAACCGGCTGATCGCCATCGGCCCCGGCGGCGAGGCGAGCGCCGCGTTTGAGGTGTCCAGCGCATGGGACGCACGCACGCAGCGGCAGGTCTCCACCCGGTTCCTGCCGGCCGGCGTGCCCGACGGACCGGATCGGGCCGTGCTGCCGGTTCTCTTCGCCTAGGACGGCGCTGCAAAAGTCGCTTCCGGCGTCGGACCCGAGCCTGAAAGCCCTGGGGGACAGGGGCCTTCGGAGCAGTGGCCTCGCAAAAGAGGACTTTTGCATCGGCCACCTAGCGTGCCATTCGTCCCGCGATGTTAGTTTAGCGCCAACGGATGCCGGCAAAAGCCTCGAGGTCCCCGTCGATACGGACGGGACCGTGCTCGACCTGCGCGTCGGGGACCCGATCCACGTGGAGCGCCGCTGGCCGGCGGGGCGCACGGAGTCGGTGCGCGTCCATCGGCCGACATCACAGGTGCCGCAGCCAGAGCCGGAAGCCGCCCCAGAGCACGGCCGGCAGGCTGCCCCGCGGGACGGCCGACCGAGCGACCACCGGGGCGGTCGCCACGACGTGGCCACCCTCCAGTGCCTGGACCGTCCCGACGACCTGTCCCTGACGGACCGGCGCCTCCAGGTATGTGGGCAGCGTCGCCTTCACGGTCGGCACCGCCGTGGTCGAGGTGGGGGATGTGGACGTGTTGGGCACCACGATCCACGGTTGGGCCGCCACATCCAGGGCGACGTGCGGGGCCTTCGCCTTCCAGACGCGGATCCCGGCGGCGGGCAGGGCCTGCGTCCAGCCCACGCGCACGTCGCTGAAATGCGCGAAGCCCCAGTCGAGCAGGGTCCGCGAGATCTGCGCGCTGGCCGGCAGGGTGGCCGTGCCCATGACCACGCCGACGAGTTCGGTGCTACCCTCCTGCGCGCTCGTCACCAGATGCCAGCCGACCCCACCCCAGTAGCCGCTCTTCATACCCGTGACCGCGGAATCGACGCCGATCAGGGCGTTGTAGTTGTGAAACACGATGCCGCGCCAGGTGAAGGTCGGCACGTCCGTGAACTGCGCATACACCTTCGGGTAGGTCAGCCAGACGTGACGGGCGAGGATCGCCATGTCCGCCGCCGTCGTCACCTGGCCGCTGACGTCCAATCCGTTGGGATTGGCGAAGTGCGTATGGGTCATGCCGAGCTTGGCCGCCTCGGCGTTCATCATGGACACGAAGTGGGCATCGGTGCCGCCCACGTATTCGGCGATGGCCAGCGCGGCGTCGTTTCCAGAAGCGACCATGGCGCCCAGCATCAGTTGCTGCAGCGGAACCGTCGCCCCGGGCGGCAGGTCCAGGTACATGTTGGAGAGGCCCCGCGTGGCCGATAGTGTGCGGACCCCCGGACCCAGGGGCACGGCGTCGGTGAGGTGGATCCGGCCCGCGGCGAGCGCCTGCAGGGTGAGGTCGAACGTCATCAGCTTGGCCAGGCTTGCCGGGGCGATCTCCTGGTCGGGGTTCACCGCGACCAGGACGCGGCCGGTGCGGACGTCGAGCAGTTCGTAGGACACCGCCGCCAGGGAGATCGGCGCTATCCCGGCGGCGGCGGCGAGGGTCGGCGTGGCGGCGCCGGATGCCCCGGCCGGTCCCGCGCCGGACGACGCGATCCCGGCGGCCGGGGCGGCCGCGGTGCGGGAGGCCACGGGCGCCCGGTGGCGCGTCCCGTGGACGGCGATGAGGACGGCGGCGACCCCCGCCGCGCCGATCACCGCCAGGGTCAGGGTCCGCCTGCGCCGGATGCGCCTCGGCGAGCGCCCGAAATCGTACACCTGCTCGGCCTCCTTCGCGACGCGCGCCGCCCGGCGGCGCGGCGCACGCACACCGTGCCGCCCAACGGACATACCACGGCCGGCATCGGGGCCGCAACACCGACGCGACCCAAAGGCACCGAAAACTGTAAGACCACTCGGCGCGGCGTAGCTGTATCCTCAAGCGATGAGCGGGGACTTGGCCGGCGGCCGCGCGGGCGGCGGCGGGGTCACGCCTGCCGCCGCCCGCTTGTCACGGCCACGTCACGGTCGCACCGTAGCGTGGGACGGGCCCCTCCGGCCGCGGCGGCGGTCTGCGCGCGGCCGCCGCCGCCGTCGCACGCGCGGACCGCTCGATCCGGCAGGCCGTTGAGAGAGGAGCAGATGCTGCGTCATGGCGCGTGAGAAACGGAGGTACCGCCGGTCGACGGCCGGCCGTCGGGCCGTGGTCCTAGGGGCCGGCCTCGTGGCGGTGGCCGGAGCGGCAGTACTGGTGCTGCACGCGATGGCGGCACCGACGACCGGCACGCCGGTCTCGGGATCGTCCGCGGCGGGCAAGAAGTCGTCCGCTGCGCCCCAGACGCCCGCCATCCCGTCCCAGAACGGCTTCCCGTCGGTGCAGTACTCCCCGACACACATGCCGCCCGTCTGGCCCGGCGCCACCGGCCAGGCCATGCCCTACCCGGTACTCATCGCCGACCGCGGCAACAACCGCATGCTCGAAGTGACGCCCAACCAACAGATCGTTTGGCAATATCCGGCGGCGTCCAACTCCGGGAGCAAGGTGCCGTTCGGCTACGACGACGACACGTTCTTCACGCCCAGCGGGAACTCGATCATCACCAACGAGGAGGACAAGTCGCAGGTCGCCGTTCTCAACTACTACACGCGGACCGAGACCTGGACGTACGGGCACTTCGGCGTCCCCGGCTACTACGGGGGCAACATGAACTACCCTGACGACGCATACCGCCTGCCGAACGGGACGACCATCGTCGCCGACATCCGCAACTGCCGAGAGCTGTTCATCAACCCGCAGGGACAGGTCACGGCGCAGTGGGGCGTCAACCAAAAGCCGTGGGCCGGTTACTGCGCGACCGCCATCGGCGCCACGGCGCAGCAGAGCAAGCTCGGCTACCCCAACGGGGATACGCCGCAGCCGAACGGCGACATCCTGATGTCGATCATCAACGGCAACTGGATCGTGCTCTTCTCCCCCACCGGCCAGACGCTGTGGAAGGTGCAGGCGCCGGACATCCCCAACGACGGCTGCCAGTACGTCTCCGACGCGCAGTTGCTCTCCGACGGCAACGTGCTGGTCGCGGATTACGCCGGTCCCAACGGCAACTCCAAGGGCTGCGCACCCGTCCCCGGACAGGTGATCATCTTCAACCCGCAGACCAAGCAGGTCGTATGGCGGTATGACGTGTCCTCCGGCAACGGGGAGTTGAACCACCCCTCTTTGGCGGAGCAGTTGCCCAACGGCAACATCATCCTCAACGACGACTACAACGACCGCATCGTGGTCATCGATCCCAAGACCGACCAGATCGTCTGGCAGTACGGGCATACGGGCCAGGCGGGGACGGCGCCGGGCTACCTGAACACGCCGGACGGATTGGCGGTGGATTACTACCGCAACTGGTACGGCTGGCTGCAGCAGCATCCGGTGACGGCGTCGGCGACCGGCACCTCCGGCACGTCTTCATCCGCATCGGCCGGCGCGCCGTAGAACCGCGGCCCCCGACCGCCACCCGCGGGACCCGGCCGGAAGCCGGCTGATCGCGCGGGCACCCGGGACGTCCGGCAGATGGAACGGGCGGGCGGCCGACGCAGGGCACCGCGGGTCCGTGCCCCGTCCCGCAAGGGCTCTCCGCGCCCCGCAGGACCTGCCGCCTGTACGCGGAACCGCCGCGGCCACGTCCTCCGACGGTGCGGGCGGCTCCAGGCGCCCGCACCGGGAACGGGGGCGGCCGGCGCCCGCCTGAAGGTGCCGGCCGGGGAGGGCTCGGCGTGACGGATGATCCCATACTCGCCCAAGTGGCCCGTCTGCCCGCGGAACCAGGCCGCGACGCGCGCCCGGCCGCGGATTGGCTCGTCGCGCCGGTCGCGGCCGCCGCGGGTGTCTACCGGGGGACCGGGGGGGGCGAGATCGTCCTCCACAACGGCCTGATCCGCCGCGGCTTCCGCCTCGCCCCGGGGACGGGCATGATCGCCTTCGACAACCTGATGACGGGCGAGGCGCTCCTGCGGGCGGTCGGACCGGAGGCGCGGCTCACCCTCGACGGGTGCGGATACCAGGTGGGCGGGCTGCTGGGCCAGAAGGAATTCGCCTACCTCAGCCCGAGGGAACTGGCTCGCCTGGCCGCGGATCCCGAGGCCTTGCCGCTACGCGGCTTCGAGGTCGGCCCGATCCGGCCACGCCTGGCGTGGACGCGGGTGCGCCACGCCGGCGAGACGGTCTGGCCGCCCCGGGGCCTCGAACTGCGTCTGGCCTTCGCCTGCACCCGGCACCCCGGGGTGACGGTGACCGTCCACCACGAGCTCTACGACGGGCTACCTCTGCTCTGCAAGTGGGTGACGGTCGACAACGCCGGGGCGGACGCCGTCACGCTCGACACCCTGACCACCGAGATCCTGTCCCTCCCGGAGGGCGAATCGATCGTCGACCCGCTCGGCGACGGCGTGTGGAGCACGCCCGATCTGCACGTGGAGAGCGACTACGCCTTCGGCGGGATGGAGACCAAGTCGTCGGCGCGCGTGATCCACTGGGTCACGGACCCGCGCTACAGTACGCAGGTCAACTACGAACTCCGCACGCCCTGCATCCTGGAGAGCCGCATCCCCCACGGACCCGCGGCGACGATCGCCCCGGGGGAGGCGTTCACCAGTCACCGCACGTGGGAACTGGTCCACGACAGCCATGAGCGGGAGCGGCGGGCCCTGGCCCAGCGGCGCATGTACCGCTGCATCGCCCCCTGGGCCACCGAGAACCCGCTGATGATGCACGTCGTCTCCCGTGACGAGGGCGTGATCCGGCAGGCGATCGACCAGTGCGCGGACGTCGGGTTCGAGCTGGTCATCCTCTCCTTCGGCAGCGGCGTGAACCTCGAGGACCGCTCGCCGGCGAACCTGGCCTTCCTCCAGCGGCTCAACGACCATGCCCGGGGCCGGGGCGTGGAACTCGGGGGATACTCGCTGCTGGCGAGCCGTTCCGTGGGCCCGGAGACCGACATCGTCCCCGGCGAGGAGCCGTTCCCCCACTCCGCGCGCTTCGGCCAGAGCCCGTGCCTGGGCAGCGCGTGGGGCCGGGCCTACTTCGCCGGGATGCAGGCGACGCTGCAGGAGACGGGGCTCGGCGCGTTCGAGAACGACGGCGCCTACCCCGGCGACCACTGCGGGTCTGCCGCACACCCCGGCCACCGGGGCCTGCTGGACTCGCAGTGGACGCAGTGGCGGGCGATCACCGCCTTCTACATGTGGTGCCGCGCCCGCGGCGTCTACCTCAACGTGCCCGACTGGTACTTCCTCAGCGGGTCGAACAAGTGCGGCATGGGCTACCGGGAGACCAACTTCTCACTGCCGCGGGAGCGGCAGGTGCTCCTCAGCCGACAGAACATCTACGACGGCACCTGGCAGAAGACGCCGAGCATGGGCTGGATGTTCGTCCCCCTGACGCAGTATCACGGGGGCGGCGAGGCGGCGACGATCGAGCCGCTGCGGGAGCACCTGGATGTCTACGAGGCCCACCTCCTGCAGACGCTCGGCCTCGGGGTGCAGGCCTGCTGGCGGGGGCCCCGGCTCTACGACGCCCCAGCGACCCGGGACCTGCTGAAGCGGTACGTCGACTGGTTCAAGCGGCACCGCGCCATTCTGGAGTCGGACGTCATCCACGTCCGGCGGCCCGACGGGCGGAACGTGGACTGCATGCTGCACGTCAATCCCCGCCTGCGGGAGAAGGGTGTGGCCCTGGTCTGGAACCCGCTGGACGAGGCCGTCGAAACCACACTGACGCTGCCGCTCTACTACACCGGCCTGACCGGCGCGGCGCGGATCCGCGAGCAGGAGGGGCCGGAGGAGGTCCACCCGCTCGACCGCGGCCACACCGTCGAGATCGCGGTCCGGCTGCCGCCGGGCCGCGGCACGTGGTTTGTCATCGAGGGGGACGGATGAGGGGGACGGCCGGAGGCGCTCACAGAGGCCGGCCCCGCAAACGATACACGTGGAGGACGGTTGGCGGCGGGGGCCGTGTCGGCCGGCACGGATGGGTTCGCCGCTACCGGAGCCAGGGAGGGGGCGACGGATGTGTGGTCGGCGGTGCTCCCGCGTCTCCGGGCCGGCCTCTCCCAGGTGCGGCGGCGGGACGATTCCGGCCAGGGCCTGACCGAGTATGCACTCCTGCTGGGCGGGATCTTTCTGGTGGTCTTCGCCGCCGTGAGCGTCCTGGGCCGGCAGGTGGATGCGATGTTGGGCCACATGGTGGTGTGCTTCCAGAACTTCGCCGGGTGTTAGCCGGCGGCGCCGGGGAGGAATGCCTCGGCGCCGCCCGGCCAGACCCCGGAGCGGCCGCCCGTCAGGGCTGGGGCGCGGGCGTGTGCAGCGGGGTCAGACCGGCCTCTATCTCGGCGCGGCGCGGCTCCAGGAACGGCGGCAGCGCGAGCCGCTCCCCCAGGCTCCCGACCGGCTCGTCGGTCGCGAAGCCTGGGCCGTCCGTAGCGATTTCGAAGAGCGTCCCCCCCGGCTCATGGAAGTAGATGGAACGGAAGTAGTAGCGGTCGATGATGGGCGAGGCGGGCACGCCGGCGCGCGCCAGGGCCTGCTGCCAGCCGCGGTGGGCGGCGTCGTCGGGGGTGCGGAAGGCGACGTGGTGCACCCCGCCGATACCCGGCCGCCCCCGCCGGAGGGGGCCGGGGACCACCACCCGCACCTCGGTGCCCGGGCCGCCAGGCCCCGCCTCCAGCACGGTCACCGCCACGCCGGTCGCCTCGGTGTAGGCGTCCGTCTGGCGGAACCCGAACAGGCGCGTCAACAGGGCGACCGTGGGCGCCGGCGCCGCCGCATCGATCGTGACGCCGAACATGCCTCGAATCGCCCTTTCGCCCGGAACGGGGCTGCCCGCCCACGGGACCACGTCCGGCCGGGGATCGGCGGCGACCAGTTCCAGGCGCTGCCCCTCGGCATCCGTGAAGGGCAGTACGGCGCGGCCGCGCCGGTCGGCGACCTCGCCATGCGGCACGCCCAGGCGGTGCAGGCGCTCCCGCCACCACTGCAGCGCCTCCGGGCCGGGTACGGCGAGGGAGATGCCGGCGACCGTGCCGGCACCGGGTACGTTGCTTGGCGCGTCGGGCCAGGAGAAGAAGGTGATCTCGGTCCCCGGGTGCCCGATTTCGTCGCCATAGAACAGGTGATAGGCGGACACGTCGTCCTGGTTGACGGTCTTCTTCACCAACCGCAGTCCCAGGACGGCGGTGTAGAAGGCGAGATTCTCCGCGGGACGTCCCGTGATCGCGGTCACGTGGTGCAGGCCCGTGATCATGGCTGCGCCGCCCCCCCGCTTTAGTTACTGTTAGTAAGTGACTAGCGAGATAGTAGGACTGTCCGCACGCGCCGTCAAGGGCGGCGCACCCTGCCCGCACGGTCACGGCAAAGTCGGGCAAGGTGCAAGCGGAGCCCGGCGCGCGCATCGTGCGCGCCGGGCGATTGACGCGACTCCAGGCTCGGCCCCGCTCAATGCACGGTGGGCAGCGGGTGCGGCCGGACCATGGCCCCGCCTTGCTCGTGGGACTCCATCGCCGCCCAGGTGTACTCCAGCGCGGCCAGCGCGTCGCGCCCGGAGGCGCGCAGGGCCGAGCGGGGAACGTGGGCCGAGACGTCCTCCAGGAAGGCGTGGATCCGCCGGGGGAACGTCTGCTCGAAGTCCTTGATGCCCGACTCGGTCACCACCGGCTCGGGCGGCTGCTTCTGGCCCGGGCGCGGCGCCGGCCAGAACGTGATGCGCTCGATGCAGTTCTCGATGCAGAACGTACCGTGCGTGCCGCCGACCTCGATGCTCCACCAGCCGCCGAGCCCCACGGGCGTATCCCCGCGCGTGCTCAGGAGATACCCGGTGGACTCGTTGACAAAACGCGTGTGGATGCTGGTCTGCGAGAGCAGCACCTCTCCGGCGCGCTGCCGGAAGCCGGGGCGGCCGAAGAAGGCCTGCACGTGCGTGATGTCGCCGCACAGGTGGCGCATGACGCTGAAGGGGTGCGAGAGGAATGCCTTGGCGTGGAAGTATGGGAAGTCCTTGTAGCGGGGGTCCTTGGACGGCCCGCCGTACGTCTCCTCGCCGCCGGAGAAGCCCATCTTCATCAGGCAGTAGCGGATCTCGCCGACTTCGCCGTCCGCCATGTATTGCTTGGCCCGCTCGGCGGGCGGCGTGAAGTAGTGGTTGAGGTTACAGGCGAAGTAGACGCCCTTCTCGTCCGCCTTGGCCACCATGCGGCGGGCCTCGCGCACGTCGTTACTGACCGGCTTCTCGACCAGCACGTGCCGGCCGTGCTCCAGCGCCTGCATCACCGGCTCGAAGTGCCAACTGCCGTTCTCGTTACCGCCGGTGGTGACGTCGACGACCTCGAGGTCCGGCTCCCCGGCGAGCATGTCCGCCAGGCTGTAGTACGCCTTGACGCCGAGCTTGGAGGCGGTCGCGTCGGCGCGCTCGCGCGCGATGTCGCAGACGGCGACGAGATCGGAGAGCGGGTCGTGCGTGTGGCACTGGGCGTGGCGGTTGCCGATCCCGGACAGACCGACGACGCCGACCTTTACCGGCATGGTGGTGCCTCCTTTGCGGGCCATGCGGCGCCGTGCGCGGCGACGCGTGGCCCCGGTCGGGACGGATGCAAGACGGGAACGGGACGGATGCAAGACGGGAACGGGGCGGGAGCGGGGCGGGGGCGCCGGGGCGGGAGTGGGACGGGAGCGGGACGGGAACGGGGGAAGCGACGGAACGCAGGTACCTGACCGGGTGCAGGGAGCAAGGGCAGGGGCGCGAGCCGTGGGCGAGGGCAGGGAAGGGGAGTCCGGCCAGCCAGGCCGGCACCCACGGCACGCCCGGGACGACTCTGGGGCAACTCCCCTTCGCCCGGCCTTCCACCGGTGTGCCCTTCTTCGCGGATGGTGGGATTCTTGCCGCAGAGGTGCGGGGGTGCGCACGGGAGGGCGGATGCGGTCGTTTTGCACACTGCGGCAGGAGCCGGCACGCGCCGGGGGGAGAAACCGCGGTAGGTGGCGGTCACGGGCGTGGGTACACCGGTGACCCCGGGGAAGGGACGACCAGGGCCTCCCGGGACGGTCTCCCGCGGTGCAGGAGCCTGGCGTCTCATAGCGGATGCGGTTCAGGAGCACTACCGCTTAGATAGGGCGCCACGGCGGTCTCCGGCGGCGCGGTGGCAGGTCGCCACCAAAGGCGTTGCCGCTGAACCCCTCGATCCCCCCCTGGCGCCAACTCCTGTCGCGGCGGCCGCTCGGCAACGCCAAAGTAAGCGGTATTGGGTTCAGGAGGGCGTCGGCGCGGGAGGGGTGTGCGCGGCAGTGCGGTCGCGCGTCCGGTCGTCTGGGACGGGTCCGCACCCGGGCGGCGAGCGTGGCCGGCGTGAATGCATGCAGCGGGGGCAGGCACGCGCCCGCCCCCGCATGCGCCGACGGCCCCAGGCGGCCGACGTAAAAGCGCCTTCTTGCGACAGACTCGGGGCCGACTCGGAGACCGATTACTGCAGCGCCGTCCGGCTGTAACTGCTCAGCACCCCCGAGAAGCCGAGCGGTTGCATGGATCCAGTCTGGTCGGGAACGCCGCCGGAGGGCGGATGTACTGTACCCACGACGTCGCTCAGGCTGGGAAAGGCCACGCCAGTGCGCGTGACGATGCGGCCAGGCGGGTCTCCGCGCCCGTCGGCGCCCCACACCGACCCGGGGGCCGAACGTCTG